>Ga0169931_10001338_pt1 | contig 40669 bp, 26 predicted proteins | sample Kivu_15m_20L_FD_129675 | JGI IMG/M metagenome (GOLD analysis project Ga0169931, IMG submission 129675) | Freshwater microbial communities from Lake Kivu, Western Province, Rwanda to study Microbial Dark Matter (Phase II) - Kivu_15m_20L... | ecosystem: Environmental > Aquatic > Freshwater > Lake... | reverse complement strand
CCCTGATTGAAGCATTTTCATATTATAATCCTCTATTTTTTTTGCTTTTTCAAAAGCATCAATGCCCAGTGTTGATCGTATTGATTTGCCATTAAAGGTGATTTTTTTGATTGGAAGCAGATAGGTTTTATGGAGGATTAATTTTGATGATGGGGATAAATGATTTAAAGCGAGAAATTTTTCTTCATTACAATAGGAGGAATCCAGATGAAATCTGTTCAATACCTTCTTTATGCCGTCTCCCTGTTTGGCATTATAGGTCAACCAATCTTCGTTTATGGAAGTTAGACTCATAAGAATGATCAAGATTGGTAATAGTAGTTTATATTTGTGCCTGATAACGCAACCGTATAAAGTTGCTGGATCAAAACGGTAATTAATGAAGGATTTGCATTTCATACTGGTATTGTTTCGCAAGGAATTCTTGCTGGAATTCAGAACCCGATCAGCCATAAGTGGTATATTTTTATATGTTATATCCACTTTATTTGTTGTTTATGAAACATTTGTTAAGATTCAGCCTAATGTCTGGAATACCTTGTTCTGGATTATTTTCTTGTTTGTTGCTGTTAATGCCATGGTCAAAAGTTTTGTACGGGAAAAAGGGAATAGTGTGCTATATTATTATAGTCTCCTGAATCCGGCCTACGTATTATTGGCAAAGATAGTTTATAATGCATTGTTACTATTAGTTTTAAGTTTATTAATTTGGGGCTTGTTTATTTTTTTTGGTGACAATCCGGTAAAAGATATATGGTTATTCCTTTTCATCTTGTTTTTAGGCAGTGTTGGATTTTCAGTAACTTTTACTTTTCTGGCCTCTTTGATAGCGGCGGGTAACCAGAATGCCACCTTACTGGCAGTATTAAGTTTCCCTTTAATTATACCCGTAATACTCATGCTCGTTAAAATATCTGCGCATGCTTTAAGGCTTATTCAAGATACTGCGGTGAGTGGAGATATTGCCATTTTAGTGGCTATAGATTTACTATTGTGTGGTGTTGCACTCATATTATTTCCATTTATCTGGAGAGATTAAATAGCATATAATGATAGAAAAAGGAAAAATCTGGAAGTTTACGGGGGTTATACTTCTCATTTATGTAATTTTGGCCGGTCTGTTAATTCCATTAAAATCAGGCATCGAATCGGTCGTGCCTGCCTATGGTACAGCAGGAGAGAAATTAGAGATTGAGGTAACGGGTTATAATACCCATTTCAAACAGGGTGAAAAAAACCTCCGGGCCTGGTTGAAATGGGAGAATGGCAATGCAGTTTCAGCCTCTGAGATAAACATCAGGGATGACAGGAAACTAACATTGAATTTTTTAATTCCGGGTAATTTACCTGAAAAAAAGGATGTTCAAACGGCTACTTTACTGATTGACAATGAAATAGACGGAACTTCAGTGTTGCCATCCGCCGTATTTATTACAGCAGCAACAGATATAATTACATCTGAAAATGTACGTTGGGTTATTCCTGGTAATTTCTCCAGACCTGGTCACATTACTTTTCCATTCAGGAATATTCTGGGTGAAACTATTCGGAATACTTATTTTCATGTACCCCTATGGTTTGGCATGATGTTTTTATTTTTATTTGCCGTTATTAACAGCATAAAATATCTGAAAAATGGGGATTCATTATATGATTTAAAAGCAGCAGCCTTTACCCATACAGGTATATTTTATGGTTTAATGGGTCTGGTTACGGGTGCTTTATGGGCTAAAAATACCTGGGGCGCCTATTGGAGCTGGGATATCAAACAAAATATGACCGTTGTCGCCTTGCTTATTTATGCCGCTTATTTTATACTAAGGGCTTCGTTTGAAGATCCTGAAAAAAGAGGAAGAGTGAGTGCCGCTTATGGGATTTTTGCTTTTACAACCCTTATACCTTTGTTATACGTCATTCCGCGACTTACAGATAGTCTGCATCCTGGTTCGGGAGGTAATCCGGCTTTTGGATCTCAGGATTTAGATAATACCATGAGAATGGTCTTTTATCCGGCTATTATTGGATGGACCTTGCTGGGATGTTGGATTAGTTCTCTTCAATTCCGGTATCTGAATCTGCAAAAAATCAGGGACGATCAGGAATAGCTGACAAATATCACCCGATGGCAGAAAAAAAATCAACCCTTTTTACTTACAGGTTGAACAATTTTGACCTTAATATTTTTTTTAAAATATCACCCTCAAGAAAATGACCATGTTGCGAATTGCCTTATTTATTTCAATCCAGCTTATTTTTATGGTCTCTTTGTCAGGAGCAGACTCAGATTTCATGCGCAGTATAGGTAAAATCTATGTGGTAGCAGGCGTTATGCTATTACTTTTCCTGGGTATTGTGTTTTATTTAATAATGATTGACCGCCGCCTAACCAAATTTGAAAACCAAATAAAATCAGATGAGTAATAACTTTAGTTTTTTTGACAGCGTCAATGTCTATTTTGACAGAGCTGCAGAACATACCGGATTACCCGAGGGCTTATTGCAACAAATTAAGGTTTGCAATGCCGTATTTCAAATTAATTTTCCAGTGAAAATTAAAGATGAAGTTAAGGTAATAGAAGCATACAGAGTGCAACACAGTCATCATCGAACACCAACCAAAGGAGGTATTCGCTACAGTAATCATGTTTCCCAGGACGAAGTTATGGCTTTAGCCGCCTTAATGACTTATAAATGTGCTATAGTCGATGTTCCCTATGGTGGTGCTAAAGGAGGAGTTAAAATCAGTCCATGGGATTATTCCGAGGAGGAACTCGAGAAGATTACCCGAAGATATACCACAGAGTTGATTAAACGGAATCTGATAGGACCGGCGATTGATGTGCCGGCACCTGATTACGGAACAGGACCACGTGAAATGGCCTGGATTTATGACACTTACCGGACTTTTAAGGGTGATGAGCTGGATGCTGCCGGTTGTGTTACAGGAAAACCGGTGAATCAGCAGGGAATCAGGGGTAGAACTGAAGCAACGGGCAGAGGTGTGTTCTATGGCATTCGGGAAGCTTGTTCTTTTGAAGAGGATATGTCAAAAATCGGACTGACACCCGGGGCCGCCGGAAAAACAATGATTATTCAGGGAATGGGAAATGTTGGCTCCTTTACTGGCATGATTTCTCAGGATGAAGGCAACATAAAAATAATTGGTGTGGGTGAAGCCGAAGGTGCCATCTATCATCCGGATGGTATCGATATTCACGCATTGCTGGCATTCAGAAAAAATAATGGTACCATCATCGGCTTCCCGGCGCAGAAAACATTCGAAAAGAAAGACAGGGAGTTAATTCTGGAACAACCCTGTGATATTTTGGTGCCGGCTGCACTGGAAAGTGTAATTACAATAGATAATGTAGATCGCATACAGGCTAAAATTATTGCAGAAGCTGCAAATGGACCCATAACAGCACCTGCTCAGGAAAAATTACTCGCTAAAGGTATCATTATTATTCCCGATGTTTATTTAAATGCGGGCGGGGTTACGGTTTCCTATTTTGAGTGGCTGAAAAATCTTTCCCACATGCGATTTGGCAGAATGGAAAAAAGATTTAACCAGAATCAACTTACTCAGGTGATTCACCTGGTTGAAGAACTGACAGGACGAAATGTAAATGAAAGGGAATTTGCCCTCATTGCCAGAGGAGCTGATGAAATAGATCTCGTTCGCTCCGGCCTGGAAGAGACGATGATAAATGCCTACAGGGAAATCAGAGAGGTTATGGTTAATAATCCGGCTATTCCTGACCTTAGAACAGCTGCATTTGTAAATGCAATAAATAAAATAAGCAGCGATTATAATTCGCTGGGTATTTTCCCCTGATGAAATAATGTGGTATACGCTAAAATTTAATTGGGAATTAACATTTAAATTTTAGCGTATTTATAATATTATTTGTTCTTTTGCGTTTAGAATACCAAACAAAGATTAAACCATGAATAACCAATTACAACCGGAATCGTTAGAAAAACTGGATAAGACGGATTTAAAAATTTTACATATTCTTCAGGAAAACAGTAAAATTACGAATCTTGATTTATCCAAAAAAATAGGTTTGTCGCCAGCTCCTACCCTGGAAAGGGTAAAAAAACTGGAAAATCAGGACGTTATTAAAAGTTATCATGCAAAGGTTAATCAACAAGCTATCGGTCTGAATGTTAAAACCTTTGTTCAAGTTTCTCTGGCCTGGCAAAAGGATAATGCCCTGAATAATTTTATGGCTAAGGTGCAGGAAATTGATGAAATCGTAGAATGTTATATCATAACCGGTGAAGCCGATTTTTTAATGAAAATTGTATGTAAGGATATTCCTACCTACGAACAACTTCTGTTCAAAACCCTCTCTCAAATCGAGGAGATTGAAAGACTAAAAACATTGATGACCTTGTCAACCGTTAAGGATTCTTCCATTCTCCCTTTTAAGTACGACTGATATTCTTTATTCAAGGCGGACAAACACTTGCGGTAGCAAATACAGAGGATGATTTAAACGCGAAGTAAGGCAACAAGGTTGCTTTATCAATGTATTTCATGACAACGTATATTTCATATCTTCCCGGCCAGGGAAGTGGAATGGCGCGTTGATCTACAGGGGTATGCCAGCTTCTGAACCCCTCCTTGTGAACTGCATACCAGGTATAAACCGTACCTGCATTTTCCGGAATCCTGATGTTGGGAACAGATAATATTTTTGCCTGTGCCACATTGTCAGGCCCGAATCCGGCACAAAATTCTTTATTTTCAACTAATTTTATCCGAACTACCTGAGCACCAATCTTTAATGAAAATAAAGTAAGGCACAACAAGAGTAAATATTGGTTTTGCATCGTATAATGAAATATATACAAATATATAATAATTATAATTTAATAAGCTTTTAAAATTCATTTCATTTTGTCCGGTTTTATTTATAATCTTTATATTGGAACAAAATAACCAGGTATATATGAAAGCGTATTATTTTAAAAAGGTTAATTGGCTAGCATTAACCATATTTACAGTTCAGCTGACCGTCCTTTCTGGTCAACAAAATAACGATCAAAAACTTGATTTACAGAAAATAATGTCAGGTGAAAAATTTATTGGCTACGCTCCTGAAAGTATTTTCTGGCATCCAAATAGCAAGGAAATCTACTTTTCATGGAACCCTTCCATGGATTCTTTAAGAAGTACTTTTCGGGTATCTGCTCCTTTTTCAGCAGCTCCTGTTAAAATGCCGGCAAACCAATGGATGACTTTTCCAGCTGGTGGTCTGATTTCTCAAAATAAAACGGTTCGGTTTTTATTACGAGAAGGCGATATTTACAAACAGTTATTGCCAGATGGTCAGCTCACCCCTTTTATGATTACAGCGGAAAGAGAATCAAATCTTGGTTTTGCAAAAGGAGATTCCCTGCTCACTTTTCAAAAAAACAATAATCTTTTCTCACTGCATTTACTGGATGGTTCAATTCGGCAGATTACCAACTTTACAGATGTGAAACCCGGTGCTCCTGCTGTAAAAAATGCAGCCGAAAAATGGCTTGAAAAGGAGCAGCTGGCTTTGTTTGAGGTGCTGGATGAAAGAAAATCAATATCAGAGAAAAGGAAACGAGAGGAACCCCAACCCAATGCTTTTTTGCCGAAACCTTATTTTTTAAATAATAAAAGATTAATTCAACTCTCACATAGTCCTGATTTAAAAAATGTTACCTGCAAACTGGCGGTAGAGGTTTCGGGAAAGGAAACACAAGTTCCTGATTTTGTTACTGCTTCCGCATTTACAACTAATCTGCGAAGTCGCGAGAAGGTTGGTTTTCCTCAACCAGCCTATGAAATGGGGATTTTCCTGACAGAAAAAGATTCTTTTTATCTGCTGAATTTTAAAAAATTATCCGGCATCCTTAAAAAGCCTGAATATCTCAGGTTTTATCATGACAATAAGTCACCTTATGTCGATACCTTACCTGAACCAAAATCAACCATCATAAACGGACCAGTCTGGAGTAATAAAAATCAGGCTGTTTTTGTAGTTCGTTCTCAGGACCATAAAGATAGATGGCTGGTTTTGTTTGACCCCTCTGAAGGTAAGTGGGAGGAAATTGATCATCAACATGACACTGCATGGATAGGAGGTCCCGGGATAGATAGCTGGGATCAGTCTGCCGGAAATATTGAATGGCTGCCTGATGGGAATCAATTTTATTTTCAATCAGAAAAAACAGGTTTTTCTCACCTTTATCTTTATGATGTGAATATAAAATCAACCACCCAGCTAACATCAGGAAATTTTGAGGTATTAAATGCTACCTTATCGTTGGACGGGAAGCATATTTATGTAACAGCTAATGCAGAGGGTCCTCATCAACAGCATTTTTATAAACTTGATATTTCCAGTAAAACGCTGGTTAAAATAACAAATGGGGTTGGAAACGCGGAAGTAACGCTTTCTCCTGATGAGAAGTATCTCGCCATCAGATTTTCTTCCTCAAATACCCCTTGGGAACTTTTTGTTCAGGAAAACAGGCCAGATGCGAAACCAGTTCAAATAACCAGATCAACAACAGCGGCTTTCAATTCGTATGAATGGCGTAAACCCGAAATTGTTTGGTTCAAGGCGCAGGATGGCGTTTCCGTTCCTGCAAGGATTTATAAACCTCATCCAAAGGTTAATCATAAAGGAGCGGTTATCTTTGTGCATGGTGCAGGTTACCTGCAAAATGTTCACGAGTGGTGGAGTACCTATTACAGGGAGTATATGTTCCATAACCTACTGGCCGATAAAGGGTATACGGTTATGGATATTGATTACAGGGGAAGTGCAGGTTATGGCAGGGATTGGCGGACGGGTATTTACCGGTTTATGGGCGGTAAAGACCTGTCAGATCAGGTAGATGGTGCCAGGTATCTGGTTGAAAAGTATAAGGTTGACCCAGCGAGAATCGGTATTTATGGTGGTTCTTATGGTGGTTTTATTACTTTAATGGCTTTGTTTAATGAGCATAAGGTGTTTAAAAGTGGAGCAGCACTCCGGTCTGTTACAGACTGGGCGCATTATAACCATGGTTATACTTCTAATATTTTAAATATACCAACGCTCGATCCTATTGCCTACAAACGTAGTTCGCCCATCTATTTTGCAGAAGGGTTAAAGGGAAACTTGTTAATGCTACACGGCATGGTCGATGTAAATGTGCATTTTCAAGATATCGTCCGTCTTTCTCAAAGACTGATAGAACTGAAAAAAGAGCATTGGGAACTAGCTGTATTTCCAGTGGAAGATCATGGCTTTGTTGAAACAACCAGCTGGCTGGATGAGTACAGAAGAATTTTAAATCTTTTTGATAAAACCATTGCAAAACCAGAAAGTGAGAAAAAATAAATACCCGTTTATTGCTGTACCCGTTTTTGTGACTTTTTTATCTGCCTGGATTCCTTTCGTCGGAAAAGGACAAACAGATACCATTGAATTACCTGCTGTTCCCATTTCAGCTTCCAGGATTTCTGTTGAAAGCAGAAGGCTAAATCAGGCGGTGACTACTTTATCTGAAGACATACTGGTTAAGGGGCAGGCCAGAATATCTTTACAGGATTATGCAGCTTATGTACCCGGCGTTTTAGCTCAAAATGCAGAAAATTATGCGCAGGATGTACGCATTTCTATTCGAGGATTTGGTTCGAGGTCTGCTTTTGGTATCAGGGGTGTCCGGATTTTAGTGGATGGATTACCTGAAACGACGCCAGATGGCCAGGCAAATGTCGATAATATTGATCCTGGATTTATACAGACCATGGAAGTGATAAGAGGCGTTAGTACGGTATTATATGGCAATGCCGCTGGTGGTGTTTTAGCATTATATACGAAGGATCCTGCTTCTTCCTTTTCATTTAATACAGGCTATTTAACGGGTAGCAACGGCCTCAGAAAAATGGATATCTGGATGGGAGGTAAAAATAAAAACAGAGCGTGGAGTATTTTTGGAAGCCGTTTTTCACATATCGGTTACCGGGACTGGAGCCAGACAAAAACGGATTTGTTAAATGGAAAGTATGTTATTCACCTGCCAAAAGGGAGTATAAAATTTTTAATAAACTGGGCATTTAGCCCTCTGGCCAATGATCCGGGTGCATTGGTTGTATCAGAAGTAACCAATGCCAGAACTTCAGCTTTTAGCAGGAATATTCAATATCAGGCCGGAGAAGAGTTAACCCAGTATCGGTTGGGAAGCAGCTGGGATCAAGAGCTTAAGAACAATAAAAAATTACAGGTTTATTCATTTTATTCAAAAAGGTTGTTTGATAACAGACTTCCATTCGAGGCGGGTGGTTATGTAACTTTTTTACGCCAATTCCAGGGAGGTGGTGTTTCACTTCAACAGATAAAGTCAAATTTCCAGTGGCTGGCCGGCATAGAGGCTTCCAGTCAAACAGATGACAGACAAAGATTTGCCAATAAGCTGGGCAGTAAAGGTAATCAGAATCTACATCAAAAAGAGATATTTCAGGGTGCTGGTATTTATGGACAATTTCGGTATTTTTTTAATAAAAAATGGGAGGGAGTTTTAGGGGCACGATGGGATAAGATCTTACTTGGCGTCGAGGACTTTTTTCTGACCGATGGTGATAATAGTGGTGAGGTAGATTATCTGAGACTTAATCCCTCGTTAGGTTTCATTTATAAACCCAATGCTTACTCAAGTGTTTTCGGCGATTGGAGTAAGCATTTTGAAACCCCGGCGCTAACAGAACTAAGTGCAAACCCTTCTAATACAGGAGGATTCAATCCGGATTTAAAACCTCAGATTTCATCGCAATTCTCTTTAGGTTACAGATTCCAGAAAATGAAATGGATTAAATCGGAGTTGTCAGTCTATCGTATAGATTTAAAAGATGAGTGGATTGCTTATGGACTGGAGGCATTTCCCGGCAGAACATTTTATAAAAATGCAGGTATTTCAAGAAGAAATGGACTGGAGCTTTTCTCCCATTTTTTTCCTGAAAGAAAGGTAAGTGCTATGGTGTCTCTTACATTTGCTTCTCATACCTTTAAATCATATCAGACGGGTAACCAGAATTATGCCGGAAACTGGGTGCCTGGATTCGCTCCATTTCAAATGTTTACCGAAGTCAGGGCTCAGTTAAATACATCGATATTCATTTCTGCCAATATACGTGGGTTAGCCAGACAATTTGCCAATGATAATAACCAGGTCTTTGTACCTGGTTACCTTTTATCAGGTATTCGATGCCAGTATTCACTCCCTTTAAAAAGATCTGGACTTGAAATAATAAGTGGGGTGAACAATCTTTTTAATGTGGCATACTATGCTAATATCCGTATTAATGCAGCAGCAAACAGGTTTTTTGAACCAGCTTCCGGAAGGACCATTTATCTTGGATTAAGGTTTGTTTTTAATGGGGAGCGAAATGAAGGAAAATAAACGGGATATTCCTTTGCCAGTTCACCATAAAATGGTTCAACGGATATTTAAAAATGGCCTTAATGAACCATTTTCAGATAAGATAGCTATCGAGTCTCCGTTAGATATATATGTTAAATATGGCTCATTTGATCAAAGGAAAGTCAAAAAATTAGCAGTAATTATGCGCACCCCAGGTGAGGATTTAGCTTTAGCTGTCGGGTTTTTATTTACTGCAGGAATAATTCATACCAGGAGGGATCTTCTGCCTGAACAAAAATCAAAATTTGTTCAAAAGATACAAGTCATAGAGCTGGCATATCATTTTCATCCGGTTTTTCCAAAAGAGGACAGGTTATTCATAGTTAATGCGGCTTGTGGTGTTTGTGGAGCTATGGAAGCTGAAGCTATAGAAGGAAATGCGCTCTATCCTAAAATGGGTCACCGTGCTTCCATTCATCGTCAGATCCTTTTCGATTGTCTTGAAAAAACGAAGGCGCATCAACCACTATTCAGAGAGACTGGCGGAACACATGCCGTAATCTGGTTTAACCATCAGGGAGAAATTCTTGAGGTGGGTGAGGATATAGGCAGACATAATGCCCTGGATAAAGTTATAGGAAAGGCTTTTTTAAAGTATCCGGTCTTTTCCATGGATGGTTTTTTGTTTTTTAGCGGGCGGGCAGGATTTGAAATGCTTCAGAAATCCGTTCGTGCAGGGATTGATATGATTGTAGCTGTGGGTGCACCAACCGCGTTAGCTATTGAACTGGCTGAAGAAAATAATATTTCATTGATTGGATTTACAAAATCAGATTCCTTTAACGTCTATACACACGGCGACCATATTCAATAAAAAGGTAAATATTTTCATTTTTTTTTCATCTAAGCAGAACTACTTTCCATTTTGTTTATTTAATAAGTTTTAAATCATTACATATTGATGTTATCATGGTAAAAAAATACTTGATTTTTAGTGTTTCTTTCTTTTTTTTATTTGTTACATATTCCCATGCGCAGACAGGCATTATAAAAGGGAAAATAACTAACAAACTGACCAATGAGGCCATTGGATTCGCAACCGTGGTTATTCCTGAACTAAATAAAGGGGTAACTTCTGATGAATCAGGCAATTATGAGATTACAGGTCTTACTCCTGGTTTGTATAACCTTTCCGCCAGTTATTTAGGTTTTAAAGACGGTTCTTCCTTTGAGATTCAGGTGACAAATGCTCGACCGGCTCAGGTAGATTTTCAGCTGGAGGAATCGATTGAAGAACTTACCGAAGTAGTGGTCCAGGCCTCACCTTTCAAAAAAACCGAAGAAAGCCCGGTATCTTTAAGAACCATAGGGGTAGCAGAAATTCAGCGTAATCCGGGTGGAGCCCGCGATATTTCCAGGGTAATTCAATCTTTACCCGGAGTAACTACGACGGCTTCTTTTCGCAATGACCTTATTATAAGGGGAGGTGCACCAAATGAAAATCGCTTTTTTCTGGACGATGTGGAGGTTCCGAATATCAATCATTTTGCAACCCAGGGAGCTTCTGGTGGACCTGTTGGCTTGATAAATGTAAATTTCATTAATGAGGTGGACTTTTTCTCAGGTGCCTTTCCGGCAAATAGAGGAAATGCACTGAGTTCCGTTTTTAATTTTAAGCAAAGAGAAGGCAGAAGCGATCGGATTGGAGGTAATTTTATGGTTGGAGCCTCTGATATTGGACTAACCCTGGAAGGCCCTGTCGGCCAGAAAGGTACTTTTCTTGTTTCCAGCAGGAGGTCTTATTTGCAATTTTTATTTCAGGCCATTGGTCTGCCGTTTTTACCCACCTACAATGACTTTCAGGCTAAAATTAAATTTAAGCTGGATGATAAGAATGAGTTAACGTTCATCGGTTTGGGAGCTATTGATCAGTTCGAGCTCAATCTGGAAGCCAATGACACGGAAGATCAGCAGTTTCTGCTGGATCAGCTTCCTACCACACCCCAATGGAATTATACCAATGGTTTAGTTTGGAAACATTATACACAGAAAGGTTACTGGACGTTTGTTCTTTCCAGAAATATGCTGGACAATAAAGCAATTAAATACGCTGCAAATGATGATAGTAAACCTGAAAACAAAATACTGGATTATAAATCTCAGGAAATTGAAAATAAATTGCGTATTGAAAGAACATTGAGGACCGGAGATTTTAAATGGACTTATGGAGGGGGGTATGAATTTGTAAAATATAATAACAGCACTTTTAACAGGATATTTACGGCATCCGGAGCACAAACGATAAATTATAGTTCGGCTTTCAACATGGGCAAGTACAGTCTTTTTTCGCAAGCCAGCCAAAATTTCAGCAATGACAAATTAGTCCTCTCAGCGGGTCTGAGAGTAGATGGAAATACCTATTCCTCTGTAATGGCTAATCCTTTAAATCAGTTTTCACCCCGGTTTTCTCTGGCTTATGCATTTACAAAAAAATTATCGCTGAATTTTAATACCGGCATTTTTTATCAATTGCCACCCTTCACTATTTTAGGCTATCAGCAGAATGGGAAATTTGTGAATAAAGCGAATAACATAAAATATGTGGGTAATAAACAAGTGGTACTTGGTCTTGAATTGAATACCGACTTTAATGCTAAAATAACCATTGAATCGTTTTATAAATTTTATAATAATTATCCATTCCTCCTCAGAGATAGTGTGACGCTGGCAAATTTAGGAGGTGATTTTGGCGTCATTGGTAATGAACCAGCTATACCCCGTTCAAATGGCAGAAGCTATGGATTTGAATTTCTATTCCAGCAAAGACTATTTAAAGGGTTTTATGGCATCTTTGCTTACACCCTGGGATGGAGTGCTTTTGAAGATAAAAAAGGAGCTTTGGTTTCATCTTCCTGGGATGCAAGACATATCATAAGTGCAACGGTAGGTAAAAAATTTAACAAAAATTGGGAAATTGGAATGAACTGGCGCTTCCAGAGTGGATTACCATATACTCCTTTTTCGGATGCATCGTCCCTGGTAGCCAACTGGTCTGTAAATAACAGGGGTATTCTTGATTTTAATCAGATTAATACTTTACGGCGGCAGGCAGCCAATACGCTCGATATCAGGGTAGATAAAAAGTGGTTTTTCCCGAAATGGAGTTTAAATCTGTATCTGGATATAGAGAATATTACGGCCAGTGCTATTCCAAGTAATCAGCTCATTTTAGATCGTCAGAAAGATGCAGATGGAAAACCAGTGGGGGGCCCTGTCATTATTAATCCGACAGCACCACTGGCACAGCAGAGATATTTGTTGAAAACAATAACAGACGCTCAGGGAACCTTACTTCCTACGATTGGAATAATGATTGAGTGGTAATAAAAAAAATGATAACATGGAACAAACGAAGTTAAATCTATCCGACGATCAATTATTTGAACTAAAATATCCCGTTGGAAAATTTTCACAGCCTGAAACAATTTCTTCAGCTGATCATGATTTGTGGACAACCTATATTGGTTCGTTTCCTGCTTTATTAAGAGAAGTTGTGGAAGGCTGGACGGAGGAAAAATGGGATACGCCTTATCGGCCGGGTGGGTGGACTGCCAGACAGCTGGTGCATCATGTGGCTGATAGTCATGCACAGGCATTGTTTAGAGTAAAACTGGCATTGACGGAAAATGAACCCGTCATAAAGCCTTACCATCAAGATGGCTGGGGTAATTTAACAGATAGCCTGAAAGCACCCGCAGAATGGTCGCTGCGTATCCTTGATGGCATTCACGGCAGATGGCATCTGATGCTTTCAGCACTTTCAGCTGATGAATGGCAAAAAACTTTTTTTCATCCTGATATGAAATACCTTTTCACCATAGAGAGAGCAACAGCCCTTTATTTTTGGCATTCCAGACATCATTTGGCACATTTGTCAAAAATGAATTAAAAATAAAATAGGTTTAAGCTTATATTTGCCCCTTAAGAAAAAATTATGGGGCAGGATATATTTGAAACCATTATTGGGCTGGAGGTTCATGTACAATTAAATACGAACAGTAAAGCTTTTTGTAGCGATAAAACCATATTTGGCGGAAGCCCGAATACCCATATTGGTATCGTTTCCCTTGGACATCCGGGTACCCTCCCTTTTATGAATAAGAAGCAAGTCCAGTTTGCCGTAAGACTGGGACTTGCCCTAAACGGGTATATAAATAAAGATAATTCTTTTGACAGGAAAAATTATTTTTATGCCGATCTGCCGAAGGGGTATCAAATCACACAGGATAAAAAACCAATCAGTATTGGCGGTTACCTTCCCATAAAAATGGGTGATCAATGGAAAAATATAAGAATTCATCATATTCACATGGAAGAAGATGCAGGTAAATCAATACATACTATGCATGATTCCAAATCGTTTATAGACTTAAACCGGGCGGGTGTTCCATTAATTGAAATTGTGACAGAACCTGATTTACGTTCTGGTGCTGAAGTAGATTCCTTTATGAGTGGCATCAGACAATTGGTTCGATATCTGGACATATCAGATGGAAATATGGAAGAAGGCTCCCTCCGTTGTGATGTTAACATTTCCATTAGGCATAAAGGAACAGAAATCTTGAATAACAGGTGTGAAATAAAAAATGTCAATTCAATGAAATTTGCCAGACAAGCCATTGAATTTGAGGAAAATAGGCAACAGCAAATCATGCTGGCAGGCAATAAAGTGGCTCAGCAAACGCTAAATTTTGATCCCTCAACAGGTGTTACATCTCCCTTGCGTTCCAAAGAAGATGCACATGATTACCGGTATTTTCCTGAACCTGATTTACCACCCATTCATATTTCGGCAGCATACTTACAACAGGAAAAGGAACATTTGCCTGTGTTACCCTGGGATGCCTTTAATTTTCTTCATCAGGATCTTGGCATTCCAGTTCAGGAAGCCAATATTTTAACAGAACTTAAAGAAACTTTTTTGTATTTCAACAGCTTCCTCGGATTGGTGGAGGATAAAAAATTATTAATGAATTTCATTGTTAATAAGTTGTTGCCTGCATTGAATGAGAAAGGATTGTCCATTGGGGAATCACCCTTTTCAAAAGATGGCATTACCTCTTTTCTGCATTTAATTGAAACAGGAAAATTAAGTCATTCCCAGGCTTATCAAAAACTGTTCCCTCTATGGCTTGAAAATCCAACGATGCCTCCGCTTGATATTGCTGAAAATCATCAGTTGTTACAAGAACGTGAAGAAGGTAAGATTGAGCGAATCTTAAATGAAATTATAGCTGATTATCCGCTGAAATGGCAGGAATACAGGTCCGGTAAAAAAGGGCTATCCGGATTCTTTATGGGGGAGCTGATGAAAAAAACAGGCGGGAAATCTAATCCAAAAGAAGCTATGGAAATATTGGTTTCTTTAGTAAAAAAGAATTAAATTCAGTTAAAAAAGCAATAAATATGTCAGATATCGCATCATTTACCCAGCATATTCAGGATGGTTACACTTTTTCAGATGATCAGATTATATTAGGTGGCGCCATGCTGGAGGGTCAGCCAATCAAAGGGTTGCATGTCAAAGCACCGCTAAAAATGTTTAACAGGCATGGGCTCATCGCGGGTGCAACAGGTACAGGTAAGACCAAAACCTTGCAGGCTTTGGCTGAATCGCTGGCTTCAAATGGGGTGTCCTGCTTATTAATGGATATAAAAGGAGACTTAAGTGGTATCTCACAAAAAGGAACGTCAAATCCAAAAATCGAAGAAAGAGCGGAAAAAACAGGCATCGATTGGACACCAACGCAGATTACAACCGAATTTTTAACCATAAGCAAAGAAAATGGAGTTCGGTTGCGAGCTACCATATCAGAATTTGGTCCCGTACTTTTGTCAAAAATATTAGACCTTAATGAAACCCAGGGAGGGCTTCTTGCCCTTGTTTTTAAATATTGTGACGATAAAAAACTACCCCTGCTGGATATTAAGGACTTCAGGAAGGCCTTGCAGTATATTTCAAATGAGGCAAAAGCAGAAGTCGAAAATGCATACGGCTTAATCAGTTCTGCCACGGTTGGGACTATTATGAGGAAGTTGCTGGAAATTGAAGAGCAGGGTGCAGCGGTTTTCTTTGGAGAAAGAAGTTTCGATGTGGATGATCTGGTTACAATGGACGAAAATGGCAGAGGTAAGGTCTATGTTTTAAGACTTGCAGATATTCAATCAAAACCAAAGTTATTTTCAACATTTATGTTATGCCTGCTGGCGGAAATTTATGAAAAATTTCCGGAGAAAGGGGATAAGGAAAATCCGGAGCTGGTTCTTTTCATTGATGAGGCCCATCTTATTTTTAATGAAGCTTCCGATGCATTACTGGACCAGCTGGAGTCAATCATAAAACTAATTCGATCAAAAGGGGTGGGCGTTTTCTTTTGTACCCAAAATCCGACCGATATTCCAGATGCAATATTAAGTCAGCTGGGCATGAAAATTCAACATGCCCTCAGAGCTTTCACACCAAAAGATAGGGCTGGAATTAAAAAATCCGCAGAAAATTATCCGGAATCTGTTTATTATAAAACAGATGAATTGCTGACTCAGCTGGGAATAGGTGAGGCAATTATTACTGTTTTAAATGAAAAGGGTATTCCAACGCCACTGGCACATACCATGATGATTGCCCCAAGAACCAGGATGGATGTTATTTCCATGCAGGAGTTAGATTCAAATGTAAGTGCATCCGCTTTAGCAAAAAAATACAATGAGGAGATTGACAGAGAATCTGCTTTCGAAATGCTTTCTGCAAAATTGAAACAAACATCAGAAGAAGAGCAGGAGAAACCCACTTCATCTTCCTCCAGAAAAGCAGAAAAATCTGATTTTGAAAAAATACTGGAGAATAAAGCTACACAGGTCATATTAAAGGAGGTCACCAGGGGTATATTGGGTGTTCTTGGCGCTAAAACTACCAGAAGAAAATCAGCTTCAGGTGGTTTAGGAAGTATCCTGGGATTTTAATTTACCTTTTTTATGCGTTGTGATTTTTAAAACAAGAGAATGTATAGGATTTAGTTTTTATTTTGATTATTTTTAATCAAAAGCAATCTACTATGTCTCTAAATGTAAAAATCTGGTTAAGTATCATCGCTTGTTTAACCTCCCTCTTCCTGAACGCACAATCTGCCCCAGTTAAACCAAATTCCAGATTTAATGGAATTCAGATTGGCGTTATTACCTACTCCTACAGGAGTATGCCTCATAATATAGATCAATTAATTGATTTTTGTTTACAATCCGGGATTAGTGCCGTTGAATTGATGGGTGATGCCGTTGAAGATTATGCAGGTAAGCCTAAGTCTGAATTTTCATGGAGAAGTGGACCCCGTCAGCCAATGACTGATCTACAAAAGGCTCAGGTAGCCACTTATAACAAACAGGTAGCGGACTGGAGAGCGACCGTTTCCATGGAAAAATTTATAGAGGTTCGTAAAAAATTTGATGCTGCAGGGATTAAAATCTATGCCTTTAAACCCAATGCCTTTGGACCAAACAATACGGATGAAGAGGTATCTTACGGTATGCGTGTTGCAAAAATACTGGGTGCCAGATCGATAACCCTTGAATTACCCACCGATCCTGAACAATCAAAAAGACTTGGCCTTTTAGGTGAAAAACATAAAATGCTGGTAGGATACCATAATCATACCCAGGCAACAGATCAATTATGGGATGTTGCCCTTAGTCAGTCCCCCAATAATTCTATAAATTTTGATGCAGGGCATTACCTGGCGGCGGGTGGAAAGAATACTATCCCCGCGCTTCTGGCATTTATTGAAAAAAATCATAAGCGAATCAGCAGCATGCACTTAAAAGATAGAACAACGCCAGAACATGGAGCGGGTAACTTGCCCTGGGGTACGGGTGATACGCCGATGAAAGAGATTTTTTCGCTGATGAAAGCTAAAAAAATGAAATTCCCCGTTTCTGTAGAATTAGAATATGCTGTCCCTGAGGGTTCTGATGCAGTTAAAGAGGTCGTAAAGTGTGTTGCCCATGCAAAAAAAATGATTTTAAGTGAATAACTGGATATCCTTATTTTTGGTAACCTTTTTCCTTCTTCCTTTAAAAGGCATTCCGCTGGCAGCACAAGCTGAAATTTCACACCAGGGAAAATTAATTATCGTAGGCGGGGGAAAAATGGCTGATTCATTGTACCATATTTTTGGAACCCTGGCTGGTGGGAAAGATAAACCTGTTGTTATTATTCCAACAGCCATGAGTGATGAGGGAATTGCTGAAAATACGTTTAAGAACAGATTTTTAAGCAATGGATTTTCCAATATTCAGGTAGTTCATGCCAGAGAAAAATCGAAGGCCGATACGCCAGATAACCTAAATATAATACAACAGGCATCAGCTGTTTATTTTACCGGTGGGGATCAGTCAAGGATTGCAGATGCTTTCCTGGGTACTAAGGTTCATGAGGAATTAAAAAAATTGCTAAAGAGGGGTGGGGTGATTATGGGGACTTCAGCCGGTGCAACCATTATGGGTACTCTGCTGATAGGTGGTGATGCCAGAGCATTTCCCAATATCAATATGCCTTATCCTCCTGCCTTGGATTTATTACCACAAACCGTTCTTGACCAGCATGTTTTAAAAAGAAACAGGCAATTTGATCTTATTCCGGTGTTGGAGACCTACCCGCATTTATTGGGTATCGCTATGGACGAACAAACGGCCATCATTGTGAAAGATAATCAATTTAGTGTTTGGGGACCTTCTTATGTGCTGGTTTATAATACCAATGACTGGAAACGGCAAAAGGAAAAATATGGAAAAGTCCATAAGCCTTTTATGATGATGTCTATGGGGCAAAAATATGATTTAATAACAAGGGAAATAATCAAATAATGCGTTTATTCCTATTCCTTATCATTACCGTAAGCTTTAAGTTAATGGCACAAAAAACATACCCATTTGCAGGAAAAATTGAAAGGATTGAGCCGGAGGTTAATCGGCTTATTTCACCGGAAGCACAGATTGAAGTGCTCTCAAATGGATTTATCTGGACGGAAGGTCCTCTTTATATTGAAGATGGAGATTATTGGTTGTTTTCAGATATTCCGCAAAATAGTATCTTCAGATGGGATGAAAAAAATGGGGTTCAGTTGTATTTGAAACCTTCGGGTTATACAGGAACAATACCTCGTGGTGGTGAACCAGGTTCCAATGCCCTGATCCTTGATTCACAGAAAAAATTGGTTTTATGTCAGCATGGCGATCGTAGAATGGCCAGGATGCTGGCACCCCTGGACAAACCATCTGCTACTTTTGAATCGATTGCAGGACAATACAAGGGTAGAAAATTAAATAGTCCCAATGATGCGGTATTTGATTCCAAAGGGAATCTTTATTTTACTGATCCCCCTTATGGCTTAGTTAAGAATGTCGATGACCCATCCAGGGAACTAACCTTTCAAGGTGTTTTTAAGTGTAATCCTAAAGGAGAAATTACATTGATAACCGATAAACTGGCAAGACCAAATGGGATCGCTTTTTCGCCTGATGAAAAAATACTTTATGTGTCAAATTCTGAATTTCCCGCCAGCTGGCATGCTTTCTATTTAGATGAGGAGGGAAAAATACTTTCAGAGAAGGTCTTTTTTATCCCGGGAGAAAACGAAGGAAAAGGAGCACCTGATGGATTAAAAGTAGATCAGCAGGGAAATATCTGGGCTACAGGTCCGGGGGGGCTATGGATTTTTAATCCTGACGGAAAAGTACTGGGAAGGATAAAAACGGGAGAAGCCACCTCAAATTGCGCTTTTAATAAGGATTATTCTGTGCTGTTTTTAACATGTGATGATTATATCATGCGAGTAAAACTTAAATAATAATACGCTTCTAATAACCTTACTTCTTATCTGAAGATATTTTCTGTGTTCAGAAAAAACCAGTAATAAAGAGGCTATCTTTTATTGACAGCCTCTTTATTTTTTATTTAAGAGAAAAAGGTGACCCCTCCGGTTTCAACGGAATACATGCCGCCAACTATCTTTATTTTCCCTTCTTTTTCATACTCAGCAATTAAGCTACTTTCTGCCCGTATTCTTTCAATGGTTTTGTGTACATTAAGTTCTGCTACTTTATCAACAAAATGCGGATTATTACCATCTCTGTCGGAAGTAACCGTATTTTCACTTTCAATGGCTGGATTAATCTTTTCGAGTAAAACTGTTAAATTACCCAATTTAACGTTACTGCAAGCACCCGCAATGGCACCGCATTTTGTATGACCCAATACAACGACTAACTTGACACCAATCTTATGTACCCCAAATTCCATACTGCCTAATATGTCTTCATTCAGAATATTTCCTGCAATCCTGACGCTAAAGATATCTCCCAGGCCAAGGTCGAAAATGTGTTCAGCAGTCGTTCGGCTATCAATACAGCTTAAGATAATAGAAAATGGATTTTGTCCAAATGAAGTGGCATTTACCTGATGTTTAAGGTATTTTTCGGTTAAATCACCCTTTAAAAAGCGTTCATTTCCTTTTTTTAAGATATCCAACACTTCATCTGGCGCCAGCTTTTGTTGTGCCTCTTTGTCCAGGACATTTACAAACTGAATATGATCCTTTAGTTGATATTGGTCTTTCAGGCCAATGATGTTTAATTTAATATTTTTTTCAACGGAAATGGTGTTTTTAAACTCTTCGATATCCTCGATTACATCATGATCAATATAATCCGTATTTGAAGCATCAATGATGACTTTCGAATCTTCAGGAACACTCCATAATGTGTCCTTTATAGATGCCTTATTTAAAAAAGATACCTGATTGGGAAGTTCCAGACGAAGGGTTTCATTAAAATGCAACACCTCATTTTGAAGGACGAAAGGATTTTTGAAATTACTCTTCAGGATATAGAAAATACTGACAAATAATCCGATGATGACACCAATTAATAAATCGGTGAAGACAATAGCTAAAATGGTTACTAAAAAAGGTATAAATTGATTTAACCCTTTATTAAACATATTTTTAAACAGGGCTATATTGGCTAGTTTATAACCGGTCAAAATCAATATGGCTGCCAGTGATGCCAATGGAATGAGGTTAATTACAGGACTTAAAAATAGTACACTTATCAACAGGAAAAGACCATGCAAAATAGCTGATAATTTTGTTTCAGCCCCTGCATTTATATTAACACTGCTTCGAACTATCACTGAAGTCAGTGGTATGCCGCCGGATAAACCCGAAAGGGCATTCCCTATACCCTGGGCAATTAACTCGCGATTGGGAGATGCCTGTCGTTTGTGAGGATCCAGTTTTTCAACGGCCTCCAGATTCAGCAGCGTTTCAATACTGGCAACTATGGCTATAGTTAATGCGACTGTCCATACATTAATATTTGAAATACTGGAAAAATCAGGCGTTGTAATGAGTGAATTAATACCTTCAAATGGGGGAATATTAACCAGGTGTGAAGGTCCTATATATAAATCAGGCAGCCATTTTTCGAAAATAAAATTAATGATTACGCCAAGCAGGACCACAAATAGGGAAGGCGGAAAAAATTTCACCTTTTTTAAGGGTGTTTTGTCCCAGTATATCATAGCCAGCATGGAGATAACGGATATGATGATAGCTCCCCATGAAAAGTAAGTGAATATATTCAATAACTCTGAAAATGTATTTTCGCCGTCTCTCTGAATAAAAGTAAAATCATCCTGAGGATCCCGGTCAAATCCAACGGCATGAGGAATTTGCTTTAGTACCAGAATGATACCGATGGCCGCCAGTAACCCTTTTATAACATTGGAAGGGATATAGTTGGCAATGAATCCTAATTTACCTGCTCCAGCAGCAAGTTGAAATATACCGGCTAATAAAACAGCCATCAAAAATACTTCAAAATCTCCCAGCTGGGTTATTGCCGCCAGCACAACAGCCGCCAGCCCAGCAGCAGGTCCACTTACACTAGTATGAGAACTACTCAAGGTGCCTACTACTAAGCCACCAATGATGCCAGCAATGACACCTGATAATAAGGGTGCTCCACTGGCCAGCGCGACTCCCAGACATAAAGGCAGGGCTACCAGGAAAACAACAATACTGGCGGGTAAGTCATATTTTATTTTAGAAAACATAATGTTTTAATTATTAAAGGTTAAAAATGATTGGAAGAGAAATGATATATACTTTCATTCCTCCAGGTAGAAATAGTTACATGGTTATATTCGGAGGGGGAATAAAAACAGGAATAATATGATCTGATAAATAAATAGGTATCTTCCTGAAATTTTTAATAGCATTTGTGTTCTCTGAATCAATAGAAACTTTAATATACCGTAAGGGTAGTATTTTCTTTAAAAAGGTATCATATTCAGGTGTTTCCTTTTTTTCATCGATCAGTTCCTGATTATTTACGTAAACAAAATATGTTGTTTGTAAAGCTGAAACAAGGATGAATAACTCACTTAGAAGTACAGTGAAAATTACAGACCATAATCCTGCGTTTCTTTTGACCATTTGTATAATAGTAAAGCTATTAAAAATATTTAGTAAAGCTATTAAAATTATTTTAGTTTTAACTGGGTTTTTTTTTTCGTAATTTAGCTTTTCAATTAAAATTGAAAAAATGAAAAAGATCCAATTCCTTAGCTTCCTTTTTATTGTTTGTTTTATCCCCTTATTTTTACAGGCACAGGAAGATTATAACCAGCTATTTCCATTGGCTAAATCTGCATCTGAAGCTGGATTTAATCAGGAAAAGTTAAACAAAATAGATGCTGGCTTCTTGGATTTAATAGCAAAAGAACAGATTCCCGGTGCAGTGGCTTTGATAGTAAGAGATGGAAAAGTGGTGTATGAAAAGGCATTTGGCATTTCTGATCCCGTTTCAAAAAGACCCTATAACAAAGACGATATCTTCAGGATTGCCTCAATGAGTAAGGCGATTACTTCTACAGCCGCCATGATTCTTTTTGAACAGGGCAAGTTAAATCTGGATGATCCTATATCAAAATGGATTCCGGCATTCAAAAATATGACCGTACTTTCCAGTTATAATGAAAAAGATACCACCTTTACCAGCGTACCTGCAAATAAGCCCATAACGGTTCGTCAGCTTTTTACACATACCTCAGGCTTATCTTATGGCAGGATTTCAGGAGATGCGAGGTTTCATGCTATTTCTGCAAAAGCTGGAATAACAGAACTTTATACAACTAAAAATGTCATTTTAGCTGAGAATATTAAAAAACTGGCCGCTATTCCGCTCGTATCACAACCCGGGGAAAAGTATAATTATGCTATGGGGCTTGATGTGCTGGGATATCTGATAGAAATATGGTCAGGGCAACCTTTTGATGTTTTCCTGAAGGAAAATTTATTTCAGCCACTGGGTATGAAAGATGCCTGTTTTTATCTGCCGGAAAATAAAATCAACAGATTAGTCCCTGTACTTAAACCAGCAACTTCGGGAAAAGGCTGGGAAAAATATACAGGCACTTATTATGATGCTGATTATCCTGTTAAAGGAGCAAAAACCTGGTTTAGTGGTGGTGCAGGACTAAGTTGTACCGCCAGAGATTACGCCCTATTTTTACAAATGCTTTTAAATAATGGCGTTGCAAATGGTAAACGCATATTAAGCCCATACACCGTATTTTTACTTACCTCAGCAAATCAAACGCCGGATTTGACACCTACAGAAAAAAGTGATCAATACAACAGTCTTGGTTTTGGTGTGATAACGGCTGCAGGAGAGGAAAAAGGGAACGGATTTAAAGGCCGTTTTTCTTGGGGAGGCTACTTCAATACCAATTACTGGGCCGATCCCAAAACTGGTACCATTATGGTGCTATTAAAACAAACCAGATTTGCTCCGGATGGTGGATCTGCCAATTTATTTACAAGATGGCTGACGGCAGCTATGGAAAAATAAGTTAATGCTCCAAAAATCTGCGGATTGATTTCCATTTTAATCCCTTCTTACAATGTTGACCTGATTCCTTTGGTAGATTTTCTTCAGGATCAGAGTATTCGATTGGCAGTTAAAATGGAAATTATCATTTGGGACGATGCCTCTGCAGCTGATTTTTCATTCTTAAAAGAAAGGGAAAATATTTCTTTTTATCGTTCATCTGTGAATCTTGGCAGGGCAAGGACAAGAAATTTGCTGGCAGAAAAGGCAGTTTTTCCCTATTTATTATTTCTGGATGCAGATGTTTTTCCAGTCGATAGTTTATTTTTAAAACAATATGCGCAGCTGGCCTCTCCCGATACCATTTTAGTGGGTGGCATCAGGTATGAAGATAAGGCACCGGGAACTAACCAGTTTTTTCGCTGGTTTTATGGAAAAGCAAGAGAGGAGATGTCTGTTGAAAAAAGGAGTAAAAATCCATACTTGCATTTTATGACAGGAAATTTTTTTATTCCCAAAGCCCTTTTTTTTCGTTTTCCCTTTGTTCATTTCCTCCATGGATACGGGCACGAAGATACTTTACTCGGCTTTACATTTCAGCAGGAAAATATATCTGTCAGGCATATTGACAATCCGGTTTATCATTTGAGTTTAGATCATAATGAGGTGTTTTTAAGTAAAAGTAAAGAGGCCGTTTTATCTTTGTTACAACTCAAAAAGAAGGGTTATCATTTACCCTCAAAACTGAATACAGCTTATGATTTTCTGGAAAAATATAAACTGAATAGATTTTTTGCCATCTTATTCTCAATATTTGAATTTTTTCAACTAAAAAAAGTAATATTTCCGGGATACTTCTATTCCTTATTCCTTTTTGACCTGTATAAGTTATCTTTTTATTGTAAAGTATCCCTGGAAAGGGGAAAATGAAATAAAAACGGTGCCAGGAGTTTCTTTTCTTCTTCTTCCCAGATATATGTTGCAGCTGCTTTTTCTGTATCTGACAACATAGATTCATACCATTTTGTATCCCTCCATGCGTTTTCGATAAGCTCCACAAGTAGGGAGCTGTCCATTTTTTCAAGTAAAAGGATACACTTATTTTCTTTTGCGAGTAAACGATATTCAGGAAAATCAATATGAATAGCAGGAAGTCTTGCCTGCATATAGTCAAAGGTCTTATTGGCCAGCGAATAATAATAACTCAGGCTGTTTTTTTCTAATAAATTGATACCTATCCACGCCATTTTTCCAAGTTCAGTTAGTTCTCCGGGTTCAATCATACCCTTGAAAATAACTTGTTTGTTGAGGCCAAGTTGCTTAACTAATTGCTTCAATTCGATTATTTCATCTCCATCACCAGCTAAAATCAAGGTCCAGGAAGGTAGAAGGACCATGGTTTGTATTAAAAATGCAATACCTCTTCCCTCATTAAGCATTCCCTGGTAATATATCCATCGACGTTCTCTCCTTTGATTTAAATCGATCATGACCGGTGATTTTTTAGATGGTACATTCCGAAGCGTTATAAATGGGACTTTATATTTTTGTTTTAATTGAACAGCAAGAGACTCACTGACAGTAAATGAAAAAGTGGCTGCAGGGATACTGATTTTACCCAAAATTTCCCAAATTTTCTTTTTTACAGGGTGTTTTTGTAATTCGGGAACCTCAGTAAAATATTCATGGGAATCGAAAACGAAAGGAATGGAAAAAACAAGATGGTAAAGGTAACTGGCGGGCATGGTATCCAGGTCAACGGCATAAATGAGGGAAGTCCTGCACTTAATCAGGTAAATAAATAAACGTAGATTAAATTCCAGATAAAATGCCATTCCCTTAGTAAAAAAACAATGAATCAGATGGGTTTGGAACGGATAATCAGATAATGGCGCTGAATTCTTTTTTTTTCTGCCAGTCATCTGAATTTGATACCCTGATTTATGGAGTGTATAAGCAATTCGAATCATTCTTTGATCAAATCGAATATCATTAGTGACCAGAATATTAATTCTCATTCCCTGTTTTTAAGTGTAAAAGGCCATCTTTTTCAAATAGTATGCCTTTGTCAAGGCATTCGTGCAAGCGTTGAAGTAGGGCATCACGAAGCACACCGTGATAAGGTTCTACGAGGGACTGGACATTTGAAGGGGCCTTGGATAAGCCATGATGAATGATTTCATCCAGCTGGGTTAACTGTCCTTTTATTACATCCGTTATTTCTTTTCGGGAAAGGCAATCATCACAAATTCCACATGGCGAGGCAGATATTTCCCCAAAATATTGAACCAGACTTTTCATCCTGCACTGGTTTGTTTCAATATATCGGAATAAGGTTTCCATTCGAAGTTTCGCCCTGTTTTTTAAAAATAAATATCGGTTACGGTCTATATAGAAATCCCTCATCCCAACTCTTTCGCGCAGAAACTGAAGTTGCGGTTTATCTTTTTGTGGTCGGTAGGAAATAATCTGTACTTTACTTAAATATTGCAGTTGCTGTTTTATTTTTTCCGTGGAAAGGCCTAAAAAATCAGCCAATTTGCGTTCATGTACATAAACAAAATCCTGAAAAGCACCCTGATAGGTTCGTAATAAAATTTTCAGAATGGGCTCAAGCGTGGGATTTTTAAGTTGAAAGTCATACAGTTGCACTTTATCAACCATTACTTTGAAACTTGCCGGTATATAAACACTTTCCGTAAGATAGAGCCAACCTTCCCTGGCAAGAATGGAAATACAATTATAGGTTATCAGATAATCAAATTTATAAGTATTGCAAAAATGAATGATGTCAAAATCGAATGATGTTGATATTTCACTTCCGGCAGCTAACTGATAAAAATTGGCCAGTGCCTGATAGATTTTTTTAATAACATTAATTTCGGGATAGGTCAGGGCGAATAATTTCAGTTGATTGTTTTTATCGTTTGGTTGATAAAGTAAAACGGCATACGATTTTAATCCATCCCGTCCAGCTCTACCTGCTTCCTGATAATATGCTTCCGGATTATCAGGCATTTCCCAGTGGATGACCAAACGCACATCAGGTTTATCAATACCCATGCCAAAAGCATTCGTTGTTACCATTACCCTGATTTTATTCTGAATCCATAAATCCTGCTTTTTAGACCTTTCTTCCAGATTAAGACCTGCATGATAAAATTCGGATGAAATCTTATGGGTATTTAATAAACTTGCCAGTTCCTGCGTTTTTTTTCTATTCCTAACATATATAATGGCGGAACCCGGTAACTTTTGTAAAATTTTAAGGCATTCTTTTTCTTTATCGGCCGATGTCCGAACGACGAGGGAAAGATTCTTTCTTGAAAAGGATGCAGTAAAAATTTCCGGATTTTTAAAATGAAGCTTTTCCTGAATATCTTTTGACACTTCCCTGGTAGCTGTTGCTGTTAATGCCAGCATGGGAGTATTGGGAAAATGGGCTCTTATATCTGCTATTTTTAAATAGGCAGGTCTGAAATCATAACCCCATTGGGAAATGCAATGGGCTTCATCAATGGCAATTAAGTTAACAGGTAAAGCCATTATCCTGAGCAGGAATTGCTCGTTAAAAAGTCTTTCAGGAGAAATGTATAGGAATTTAACCTGATGATAGGTGCAATTATCCAGCAATCGTTCCATCTCTTGATGACTTAAACCTGAAAAAAGGGCAGCAGCAGGAATATTCCGTTTGACCAACTGTTGAACCTGATCTTTCATTAAAGCTATTAATGGACTGATAACCAGACATATACCGTCTTTACAGAGACCTGGAATCTGGTAACAGATAGATTTACCTCCGCCTGTTGGCAGCAAGGCTAAAGTATCCTTGCCTTGTAACACAGCTGATATGATTTCTGCCTGTAAAGGTCGGAATTGCTGGTAACCCCAATATTTGGATAATATGTCTAAAGGCGTTGAAATGATAAATCTTTTTTACAAAATTAACTGCTGGGAAGATGCTGAATGGATTTTTTTTATCCTTTTTTAAAAAATAGAATTAAGGCATGATAATTGCATGCCTAAAATTAAGATTAATAATGTTGTGCGTGAAATTACTATATTTCCGACATAAAAATCAGGCCGATGAAGTATAAATCATTATCAACGTTTTTTTATCCTTATTTTTGGTTGAATAGGGTTCTGATTCTTATTCTTTTTATATGGGTATCCATATCGATACCTCTTAAAGCCCAGGATCTATTTTTTGTGCCTGCTTCAAATCAATTAAGAAACACGGATCCCTTCCTTGATAGTTTGACAAATAAGGTATTTCTTTCGGCTTCAACCTTAAATATCCGTAAAATTCAATCGAATGCACCTGAAAAATGGTTGCTTTCAGTTCCGTTTGAAAATGGTACCAACCAGGTTTTACATCTGAATAAAGTAAAAATCTGGGAGGATCTGGCGAATATTGAAACAGCTTCCGGAAAAAAAATAAATGAATTTCCGGCTGGTATTCATTACAGGGGAGGAGTTGTCGGTCAGGAAGGTAGTTTGGTTGCTATCAGTGTTTTTGAAAATGGCATTACCGGATTTATCAGTTTCAGGGATAAAGGAAATTATCAGTTAAATCCTGTAGAGCATATATCTCAGGGTTCATCTGTTCATCATGTGCTTTATCCTTCATCCTCTCTGCCTGTAAGGAAAAATTATGAATGCGTAACAGAAGAAGGTAAGTCATATCGGTCGGAAGAAATTAAATCCTTTGGCACCTTGAGGGCCGAACCAAAATGCATCAAAGTTTATTATGAGATCGATTATGATATTTTTCAGGATAAAGGAGGCGTAACACCTTCCTTGCAATTTTTGACTGGATTATTTAATCAGGTAGGCACGCTTTATGCCAATGACGGGATCCAGGTCCGTTTGTCCGGCGTTAAAATTTGGGATGTTCCAAGTCCCTATAACGGAGCAAATTCAGAACAAATGTTAACGCAATTTGGGGAGACCAGGACTTCATTTTCAGGGGATATTGGCCAGTTGATATCTTATAAGACAAGTGGGGGAATTGCATGGGTACGAGGCGTATGTTCTCCCACCCGCTTTAGATTAAGTTTTTCCAGTATTGATAATTCGTTCAAAACATTTCCTACCTATTCCTGGAGCGTATTTGTGATGGCACATGAACTCGGACATACCCTCGGTTCAAGTCATACCCATGCCTGTGTATGGAATGGAAATAATACAGCGATTGATGGTTGTTATTCTACCGAAGGAGGATGTACCAGTTTTGGTCTTCCAGCTGCAGGTGGAACGATTATGTCCTATTGCCATTTAAGAAGTGTTGGCATCAATTTTTCACTCGGATTTGGCGTTCAACCAGGTAATGTCATTAGAAATACTATTGCACAGGCTTCCTGTCTAACCGCTTGCGATGTTACAGATTTTCAATTGGAAGCTTCTCCGCTGGGATTTGATTTCAAAGCCGCTGGGGGTAAAAAATGGCTGAATATAACAGGGAATGCGGAATGGAATATTGCTAAAAATAGTAGCTGGCTGACCTTAAGTCAAAGTACAGGTATTGGAACAACTCAGGTAGAAATTACAGCAGCTATTCATAATGGGAATTTCAATAGAAATGATACCCTGTTCTTGACCGGAGCAGGAAAGGTCATCAAGATTGTTGTAAATCAGGAAAAATTTAATATTGCGGAATGTCCCACGGCAACCATTTCCACAAATAATCCGGTGTTTTGTGAAAATACCACCGTTCGGTTTCAAGCCAGTACGAAAAATACAGGTCTGTATAATCTACAGTTCACCTGGCAAAACAGGATCGATAGTTTAACCTGGAATACAATTTCAACGGGAACAGACAGCATCTATTCTTTTGTTTCTCAACCAGGTGGCGATTTTACCTACCGTTTTCAGTTAAGTGCTCCTGGTTCGGACTGTTCGGTCATTATTTCTGCACCCGCTACGATAAGGGTTATAATCCAACCACAGGTTGTCATTGAAACAAGCGATTCTACCACCATTTGTCTGGGTAAAACGGTCACGCTTAAAGAAAAACTGTTTGCACCTTGGACTTCAACCTTACTTAGAAGGCAATGGTTTAAAAGTGTAAACGGCATTGCCTGGGATAGTTTGCCCAATGCAACTTTAACCACTTTAACGTTGCCGGGAAATGAACCTACTTCTTCCTTTTACCGGTTAAGTATTAATGTTGACGGTCCGTCAGCTTGTCAAACAGCATTTTCGCAGGCTTTAAAAGTTGATATTTTAGATACTGTTCTGGTAAATGTCATCGCCAATGATTCCTTAATTTGTAGAGGAAAACCTTTACAAATTATATCCATTGCCCCAGCGATAGGAACGATTGGTTTTGATTATCAATGGCAGCAAAAAAATAACCTGACTCAAATCTGGGATAACATTTCAGGGGCTAACCTTTCAGCATACAATAATAATAAACTGAATACTGGCTTCTATACCTTTAGGTTAAAGTACAAAAGGAAACTGGCGTCCTGCCCCGAGTTAATTTCAAATGAATTAGCTATAAGGGTTGATACCTTGCCGGTAGTCACTGTTCTCTTTCCATCGGGTAAATTATGTCCTGGAGAAAAACTGAATGTAACAGCTGAAGCTTTGCCAGATATACCCGGAACTTATGTTTGGCAACAAAGTGAAACAGGCGTAAGGTGGGAAAATGTAGCAGGTCAAAATAATAAAGTACTAAACTATGAGGCGCCAAAATCCGGGAAATCATATCTTCGGGCTCGATTTATTCCTAAGAATTATGCCAGTTGTGATACTATTTATTCCAATATAGGATTTATTGAATCGGATACTACAAATCTTATTTCCCTAAATCTGGGATCAGCATTTTCCACTTTTTGTTTAGGGGGTAATGGTAAATTAAATGCAGGCTTATTTAGTCAAACTAAACTACCCGATACCATAACCTACAGATACGAGATAAAAAAGGATACAGGTGCCTGGAAGCTATGGTCTGAAAGGAAGGATTCTTTGCTGGTTTTTAAACCAGATAGCCTGGGAAAATACACTTTTCGGGTTTCTGTAGAAATAAGCGGTATTACTTGTAATCGATTGTATTCAAATGAAATTACCTGGAATGTTGGGGAAAAGCCTGTGATTGTTTTACCCTATCGGGAAATAAACATTTGTTTTGGAAGTCCTTTTAATCTCTCGCCAGCGATAATCAAGCCTGGTTTGGGTTCCCCGGTTTATCAATGGCAGCAAAGGAAAGATTTTTATGATTGGCAAGAAATAGACAAAGCAACATCTTTATCATATAATGGGAATGACACCCTAAATGGCGCTGTATATTACAGACTGCAATATGGAGTCTCAGGTGAGGGCTGCACCAGTTCTTACACAGATAGTGTTTTAGTGAGAAAAAAGGGTACTACCATAGTGAGGATTGGTGCCAGTTCTATTAATCCTTGTTCCGGCTCATCCATTATTTTAGCAGCTAATACCCTGCAACCTGAAAACGAACCATTTACCTCATTCTGGCAGGAGTCAATCGATTCGCTTTCCTGGAAAACCATTGCGAATAATACCTTTAACTATAGTTTGATCTGGAATCAGAATGTGACAAAATATTTCAGATTTATTTATAAAAGTAGTGTATCCGGCTGTGATTCCAGTTTTTCAAATGTTATAAAGCTGGTTCCCAGAACCGGATTGCTTGTAACTATCCGGCCGGGTAACAACTTTCTATGTAAAGGAGACTCGGTCATCAGAGAGGCAACCATTTCTGGCATTTCAGGTAACGCAGGTATTCAGTGGCAATGGAGTAAAGACAGGAATAACTGGAATATCATCCATGGTTTTTTTGATAATACTTTAAAATGGATACCAGATTCAACAGGTACCATTTACATCAGAGTAAAGGCATGGGATAACCCCATTTCATGTGATACCAGTTACTCCCTGCCTCAGGAAATAAATATTTTCAATGCGCCTGAAATAAAAATAATTCCTGCTTCAGGCACATATTGTCAGGGTCAACCCATTTTGCTGACCGCACAACTGTCGGGGGAACGAATCACCATTCCTGTGTTCTGGCAACAAAGCAGGAATGGAACAAACTGGTCAAATATTCCGGGAGCGGATTCAACAAATTATCGTTTTCCAGCCATTGATTCAGGATTGTTTTACTTCAGGGTTATTACAGGAAGTCCCGGGGGAAACTGTGCTTCGGGTACTTCGTCTATTTCAAATGTAAATGTCATTCCAACCTTTGCGGTTAGAGGTGTTGCATCAAAATCGGAAGTTTGTCAAAATGATAGTGTAACGCTGTCTGCCAGCTGGAAAGATATTCCAGTACAGCCTTTTATTCAATGGTATTCAAGTAAAGACAGAATCAATTATACCCTTATTCCGGGAGGTGAAAAACCGGAGGTCACCTTAAAAAGTAATGAACCAGGGATCATTTTTTACAGGGCTCAGCTAACAGTTCCGGGATATTCATGCGGGATTGTCTTTTCTGAACCCATTCCTGTGTCGTTTCAGGGAGGGCTGGCTGTTTCCATCAGTGCAGACCAATCTGTTTCATGTATAGGATCGCCTGTTCTGCTTAAGTCCTTGGTAACTAATCCCGGCAATACCCCTGTTCAATATCAATGGGAATCCAGTCCGGATAATAATAACTGGGAGTCTGTACCGGGCGCAATTGGGGTTAATTATACGGTTCAGGCGACATCTGTTTCAGACAGATTCTACCGGTTGCGATTAGTAAATAATACCCTGGCATGTCCTTTAACTATTTCCACGTCCGTCAGGGTTTCAATCACCACTATTCCAACCCTGGTAATGTCAGCGAATAAACTTACCGTTTGTGCTGGTGAAGAGGTTAGGTTAACGGGCATATCCAACAGAAATTTTAAATTGCCGGTGACATGGAGGTGGTTCAGAAAAGTTGGAACTGGTGCGTTTACTCAAATTACGGGTGCCAGTGATTCGTTTTACATTGCACCAACTAATGTGGTTTCTAAAATCAGTTATCAATGCAGGATGCAGGTTGGGGATGCGATCTGTGCCAGTTCTTCCTCAACAGCTTTAGAAATTACGGTTAATCCCAATTTTACCTTGTCCCTTCAACAAGATGGAGGCGAAAAATGCGTGGCTAATGTTCACCGGATTTTCGCGGTTATCGTTGGTGCAAACAGAGATTCTTTGACCTATAAATGGCAACGCAGTGTCGATGGGAATCGATGGGAATTTTTAGATGTTCCTTCATTTTATCAATGGTATGCTCCAGTCACCGAACCGGGATATTTTTATCGGGTAGGGGTTCAAAATCCCGCAGGGACCTGTGGTCTATCCTTTTCAAATGCGATACAGCTGACTGGTGAAAAATTGCCTTCTGTTACCATTCAATCTGCTGTGAGATACGCCTGTAAGGGTGATTTTGTGCCCGTTACTGCTATCGTTTCAGATAATTCCTTCCCCGTTTTGTACAGGTGGCAGTTCAGCAGGGACAATAAGTTCTGGAATACCATTGCTGAAGCAGGTTCACTAACGGAAAGATTTAATATTACGACTACGGGCATTTATTATTTCAGGGTACAGATTTTGAAGCTGGGTTCCACTTGTGTAGCATATTCCAATACTATAACGATGAGGGGTGTGCAGACAAATACCGCCACATTGACATCAAATCAGGGGGAAAATCCCATACTTTGTCCCGGAGTCACCACTACGTTGACAGCTTCTATGGGTTCTAATTTGAATTTTCCTGTAAAATATCGATGGCAATATGGCGTTGATGGTAGTAACTGGGCAAATATTAATAATGCGGTAGGAGATAAACTGGCGGTAAATCAATTAACTGGCGATAAACCCGGGTATTACAGAGCAATACTTCAGGTGGATAGCAGTTTGTGTTCCGCAGTCACTACACCCGCCATTTATATCAGATCTGCCGGATTTGATGATTTTTCAACCAGTATCCAGGATACCTTGCTATGTTCAGGTGGAACATCCCTGATAGAGGTTAAATCACTGGGTAATACCCAAGGGTTAAGATTTCAGTGGCAACAGCTGGAATATTTGGGTAACTGGTTAAATCTGACTGGTCAAACTGGCTCCACACTTAAAGTTTCGGCACCTGATCCTGGGGTGTTAACGTTTAGGGTACGGGTAAGTTCCAGTGGTTCTTCCTGCCCTGAATTTTTCTCAAGACCTGTGGTCATTACCCAGTTAGGTTCTGCCAGTGTTAGCTTAAGTCAGGTAGGAGACAGTTATTGTGAAAATGATATACTGAATTTGCGTCTTAGCTCCAATATTTTAGAAGATAACAGACTAACATACAGGTGGTTTTCAAGTGTGGATGGATTAAAATGGGATAGTGTTGCTGGTGCAAATCAGCGTCAGTATCAGGTTCCAACGACACAGGCTAAAATCATTTATTACCGGGGTTCAGTGCAGGCAAAAGGAGGAAATTGTCCGGAAACAAACGCAACACCGGCATTAGTTAAAATCATTACCCGGTACCGAGCTGCCATTTCTACTGTTAAGACCCAGTATTGTGCCGGAGAAGCTTTTGAAATGAGAGCCCCCATCACACCTAATTATTCAGGTAATATACGATATGCCTGGCAAATAAGTTCGGATAGTGTCCAATGGGAGGCAATTTCAGAAACAAATAACTTTATTTACAGGTCGTTTGTAAATCCTGGTATTAATTTTTACAGAATGATCGCAGTTCTTCCCGGTTATCCATGTGATTCTGTCATTACACCAGGAATAAAAATTGCAGGCGTTAACCTTCCTGGTGTATTTATTTCCTCACCAACGATAGAAATATGTGTTGGAGAATTTTTTCGGGTCACTTCCAATCAGGCTACACAACCGGGTAGAAGATATTTCTGGCAATATAGCGTAAACAGACTGAATTGGTTTACGATATTGGAGGCAACAAAACCGATTGAAAATTTAACCGTGAGTACCCCTCAGCTATACTACATCAGAATGGTCATAGAGGGAGGAACTTCATGTGGTTTTATTTATTCCAATAATCTGGCTGTCCAGGGATTATTAGCACCAAAAGCCAGGTTAAATGTAAATTATAAAGAAGTATGCGTGGGCTCCACGAATGTTTTGTACACCACATTCAGACCACAGCCATTCACCGATTCTATATATCGTCAGTGGGAAATCAGGGATAGTTTTACCAGCTGGCGCCCCATTTCCGGAGCCGTCGGAACTTTTTATAATCATGTTCCCGATACAGCCGGCGTTTATTTCTTTAGAGTGGCTGTCAGATCAAAATGGTTTAATTGTCAGCCCACCTATTCCGATACCCTTTCTGTATTGGTTAGGAGAACACCTGCTTTTTCCATAACACAGACTGATACACTGGTATGTACCGGAGGCAATCTCTTTCTGGATGCCAGAAAACTGGGTGGTGGTAACCTTTCAGCTTATACCTGGGAAAGCAGCCCCGATTCGTTAAACTGGACCTGGCTTGCTTCTTCAGAACTGAGTCGATATAAATTGAATGCAGGATTACCATCACGTTTATCTTACCGGGCCAGAATGACCGATCCGGTATTTGGCTGTGGCACCTTAACTTCCAATATATTAAAAGCTGTCATATCGGAACAGCCAACTATACAAGTAAGGGCAACAGACACCCTGGTATGTTTGAACAGGCCAGTACAGCTCAATGTGACAAGTACAAATCCATCTCATCCTAATACCAGGTATGTCTGGCAATACAGAATTCCGGGAACCTCTTATATTTACTTACTAAAGGATACCTTATCAACTTATAGTCCACCAACCAACCGATTGGGCACGCTGGAATACAGGGTGCAATATACCCTTCCCATTTCAGGATGTTTCACCTCTTTTTCCAGGCCTTTACCCGTTCAGGTCCAATTTAATTGTGACGCACAGGAAAATGAGACCCAGGCAATAAATAAGGGATGGTTTGATTATAAATGGCCTGAGGATAAATTATGGATGGAAGTTTATCCTAATCCATCCTCTGAAGTTGTGAATATTCATTACTATATACCTGCAACCGGAAAAGTTACCTTAGTAATTGCAGATTTGTCCGGAAGGAAAATATCAGAAACGATATTGGACCGTGAGAAAGGCCTCCATCAATTTAATTTGGCGTCTATCCCGGGTAAATCGGAGGGTACATACCTGGCCATACTTACATTTGGGAATCAGCAAGTAACAAAGAGAATGATACATATTAAGGAATAGTAAAATTTATTTATTCATTTGATTCTATCTATATCTTTCATTTAATCAAATGAAAGATATAGATATATGTATTATTTTTTCCTGCATATAATGGTTTAATTTCCTTTATGGGAAAAAATAAATTTTCTTTTTCCTCCAGAGACTGTTTTAAATAATCATATTTGATGGTCGATATTATTAAGTTATTTAGTAAAATATAGGTTACAAATTAGTAGCATTAACTTTTATTTACACCTATTTGCAGTGGCGTCAATCTTTGATTGACGCCACTTTTTTTATATCTTAAAAAACATCTTATTATTTTCTAAATATTTAGTAAGTAATGAATTAATCCCTTGCTTAAGCATTAATTTATTATCGAGTATCTGGAAAACTATATTAATTCCTAGTTTTTTATTCTGCTAATTTTCCTTTAATAAATTTTATAAAATATTGTATTGTAATTATATATATAAAATAAATCCTTTAATATGTATATAAAATTTACTCATTTGATTAATGAGTGAAATTTTACATTTATTTTTTCTTACAAGGTTGGGCTCAGCCATTGCAATTTGTTTGTACCGCAGATGGTATTTACCATTTAGAAAAAAATATGTTTAAGAAAAATACAAAATTTCCGTCCGGCTTAGTGTATAACGATATTGAGGAACGGTTTGGAAAAATTTATGCAGCTAGTGCTGAGGGCATTTGGATGTCAGATGAAGATTCACCTCTTGCTAAAAATATACTTAAAAATACACCTTATGAAAATTTTGAGTGTTTTTCCATTGAATGCGACGAGTTTTATCATTTATGGACTGGCACAGCAAAAGGTTTGGTGAAATATGATTTGAATAATGATGAAATTGACGTTTATCTGTCAGATATTGAATTTAATAAAAGATCTTCCTATAAACGGGAATCAAATTTTTATTTCGGTTCAACGGAGGGTTTGTTTACCTTTGATGCGAAATATTTTTCATCTGAAGAGTTATCATTTCAATCAAAAGAAGAAAAGAAAGAATCTTTTGATAAAGGGTTTATTTTCCTTTTAATGCTGAGTTTACTCTCTGCCATGCTGTCTGTTTACTTTTATTTAAAGACAAAAAGAAGAATAAATAATTCATTAACTGATCAGATAGAGGAAAATAGTGCAGCCACTGGTCAACCTCTTTATACTATGGAATCCATTGAAGCTTATATATTGAAGCATGTAAAAACCATAACTGCGGAAAGTCTGAGGGAAGATTCAGGTTTGTCTAAAAATCTTTTTTATAAATCCTTTAGTCAACATTATGATATTACACCTAAACAGCTGATAGAGACCATCAGAAGAGATCATTTGAGGAGAAAAAAGAATTCTTAAAGTGTTTTATTATATGTTACGCTTTTAGGTTAATTTTACCTAAAAGGGTGTTGTAATATGGCTAATGTTAATATTGAGGAAAGCTGGAAAGTAGTGTTGGCAGAGGAATTTGATAAACCTTACTTTGAAGAATTAGTCTCCTTTATTAAGGATGAAAAATCAAAAGGTAAAGTGATTTATCCTCCGGGAAATAAAATATTCGAAGCTTTTCGCTTAACGCCTTTCCAACAGGTAAAAGTGGTGATTTTGGGTCAGGATCCTTACCATAATCCCAATGAAGCTATGGGTTTAAGTTTTTCAGTCCCTCAAGGGGTCAGAGTACCACCGTCGCTTCAAAATATTTTCAAAGAATTAGCTGCCGATTTGAATCTACCCGTTCCTGATCATGGCGATTTAACTAAATGGGCGGAACAGGGCGTATTATTACTCAATGCCTGTCTGACGGTGGAACATGGTATTGCAGCGTCTCACCAGGCCATTGGCTGGCAATCATTTACCGATGCTGTTATCCGGAAATTATCCCTTCAGAAAAATGCCCTGGTATTTATGCTTTGGGGAAATTATGCTAAAAGAAAACGGGAACTCATTGACCCAATGAAGCATTTAATTCTGGAAGCAGCTCATCCTTCGCCTTTAGCAAGAGGTGCATTCAATGGAAACAGGCATTTTTCTCAGGCTAATACCTTTTTGGTTTTAAATGATCTTTCACCTATAGATTTTAACTTGATTTAGTATGGAAACGTATGGCTTTGTGCTTCTTTTTGCCATTCCTTTTTTTCTGATTCTTATTTTGACAGAATATTTCTATCAATGGAAAATAGGTGAAAAGTTTTCACCCTCTATGGATAGTATTTCCAGTCTTAGTTCAGGATTAACGAATGCTATTAAAGATATTTTGGGACTAAGTATGTCCATCATAAGCTATGGATATATGGTCCGGCACCTTTCCCTGTTTCATATCGAATCATCTATTTTTTCCTTTATAATCACTTTTTTGGTATTGGATTTTCAGGGATACTGGACACATCGGTTTCAACATCGAATTAATATCCTCTGGAATAATCATATTATTCACCATAGTAGTGAGGAATTTAACCTGGCTTGTGCCTTGCGCCAGAGTATTTCTTCCTTTATCAATTTATTTACTTTTTTCCTGTTACCATGTGCCTTATTGGGTGTTGAAACGAAAGTTATTGCGACGGTAGCTCCGCTGCATTTATTTGCCCAATTCTGGTACCATACCCGATACATCAAAAAAATGGGCTGGTTGGAAAATATCATCGTAACGCCTGCTCATCACCGGGTTCATCACGCCATTAATCCCGTTTATATGGATAAAAACTTTAGTCAGATTTTTATTTTCTGGGATAAATGGTTTGGTACTTTTCAGGAGGAGTTAGCAAGTGTACCTCCTGTTTATGGTGTTTCAAGACCAGTGAGAACCTGGAACCCCATTAAAATCAATTTTCAACATCTGTTGTTGCTGGTTAATGATGCTTTCAGAACTAAAAATATCGCGGATAAATTAACCATCTGGTTCAGACCAACTGGGTGGAGACCTGCAGATGTGACTGAAAAATATCCTTTGGAAAAAATAGTGGATGTCAATGATTATAAAAAATTTAATCCTCCGGCAGATACCAGATTAATTACCTGGTCCTGGATTCAATTTGTCTTTATCCTGCTGAACACCATGTTCTTTTTTGGAAACGTAGCAAAAATAGGTTCACCCTTTATATTTTTTTATGGTTTCTATGCCTTTATTTCAATTTATGCCTACACGGAATTAATGGATAGGAACAGGAAGGCTATATATTGGGAATCCATACGGCTGGTTTTTGTTTTGTTGTTTTTACAGCAAACGAATAGTTGGTTCGGACTGGATAGGCTAATCTCCCAGGGAACAGTTATCATTATTTCATTTAGCCTTATTTCCTGGTTAGGTTGTTTATATTTTAGCCTTAGAACGCCTCCTCACTTGTATCAGGAGAGTAAAAAATTGAGTTCATTACGATTCAATTGATGTGTACCGGTTCCACTTAATATATCTTCAGCCAGCTGACTTTTCTTTTCTTGTAAATGCAATATTTTTTCCTCAATACTCTCCCGGGTTATGAATTTCAATGCCATTACCGATTTTTCCTGTCCGATACGATGTGCACGGGCAATTGCCTGTTGCTCCGTTGAAGGGTTCCACCAGGGATCCAAGATAAAGACATAATCTGCTGCGGTCAGATTTAGTCCGGTTCCTCCGGCTTTTATTGAAATAAAAAAGGCCTGAACGGTTGGATGATCTTCAAAAAGCGCTATTTGTTTCTTTCTTTCTTCAGTAGTTAATTCGCCTGTTAACCAGGCATAGGGTGTATTCGTTTGTTCAAAATAATCTTTGAAAATACTTAAATGTTTAACAAAGGAACTAAAGAAGAGCACTTTGTGACCACTCTTTTTCACTTCTTCCCATTTTGCACATATATCCTGAAATTTGCCACTTTCCTTAGTATAATCTTCCAGAACTAACACGGGATGATTAACTAATTGCCTTAATTTTGTCAGCGTCTGGAGCAGTTCCATTCTAAAGCGGGCATCATTTTCATTGAAATTTTCAAGCAGATAATTTCTTGCTGCCGACTTTTCCTTTTCGTATAATTTTTTTTGTTCGGGGGACATTTCACTATAGAAAATCTGGGTGGTCAGCGGCGGCAGATCTTTTGCTACTTCCTCTTTAGTTCGTCGAAGTAAAAATGGACTAACCAGGCTTCTAAGTCTTGCTTTTTTTTCCTCATCCCCCATACGTTCTATGGGTAAAATGAATTCTTTTTTGAAAAAATTAAAGTTTCCAAGTAAATCCGGATTGATAAATTGCATTTGTGACCATAAGTCTGATAAGGAATTTTCAATAGGTGTTCCACTCAAAGAAATCTTATGATTGGCCTCCAGGTCATTTATATTAATAAAGGCAGCACTATCCTTATTTTTAATTTGCTGACTTTCGTCAAGGATTATATATTCATAGGTCATTTGGGATAACAGGGAAGTATCTCTGATAACCGTTTGGTAAGTTGTTAAAATGACGTCATATCGTTTAATTAACCTGATATCCTTATGACGTTTATTGCCGGTATGTTTGTAAACAAACAGATTGGGTGCAAACCGGGAAAGTTCTTTTTCCCAATTGAAAACCAGACTGGCTGGTAAAATGATTAAAGCATGTAAGGATTGAAGAAAACCGGCATCTTTTGCTGCAAATATATCCAGTTGCCTGCCCATGTTATTTTTTTCATATTCCTTTCCCTCCTCTATTTTTCTTTCTTTTGCATACAATAAAACAGCAATAGTTTGTAGTGTTTTCCCCAAACCCATGTCGTCCGCCAGACAAGCACCCAGATTATTATGGTATAATTCTACCAGCCATTTAAAACCGGTAAACTGGTAAGGTCTGAGTTCTGCTTTTAAAAATCGGGGTAGTTGGATGTCTATTTCCTTTTTCAAGGATGTTTTTGGTAAAGAAATATTTGCCTCCTGTAATAAGGTAAATTGATTTTTATTTAAACGCAGAGACTGTTCTTCTGTCCTGGCAAACTGGGTAATATCCCTGAATTTATTCATCCACTCTAATGGAATGACAAAAAGGGTACCGTCAGAAAGTGGAAATAGCCTTTCATTTTTTCTGATATAAGGGGCGAGCAGCCTGAAGGAAAAGGTCAGATTACCCAATGTCACTACACCGTCAATATCAAACCAGTCAGCTGTTTGCCGGGTGTCAAGTGTTAATGCAGGGATATCCAGACGGAT
>Ga0169931_10001337_pt1 | contig 40685 bp, 39 predicted proteins | sample Kivu_15m_20L_FD_129675 | JGI IMG/M metagenome (GOLD analysis project Ga0169931, IMG submission 129675) | Freshwater microbial communities from Lake Kivu, Western Province, Rwanda to study Microbial Dark Matter (Phase II) - Kivu_15m_20L... | ecosystem: Environmental > Aquatic > Freshwater > Lake... | reverse complement strand
GTCTTGGATTGGTCTTTGTTAGTGCTTTCGCGAGGGAGACCTAACTCCTCGCGCAGAGCCTTGTCTAGCTCTCCTTTGTCAGCTTGTGCCTGTACAAGTGGAGCCCAGAAGAAACCCAGAAGAAACAGGCTGACAATTGCCAACTTCGCATTTTTTGTCATTTTTCCCCTTTATTCCGATCTGTTGGGCTTACAATGTCTGTTACCCGAACTCCAAAATTCTCATCGATGACCACAACTTCGCCTTTGGCGACCAATTTGCCATTCACCAATAGATCCACTGGCTCACCTGCAAGTTTGTCTAGCTCGATAATCGATCCTTCACCTAAACCTAATATGTCTTTGATGTACATTTTGGTACGACCCAGCTCTACTGTGACCGTCATCTGAATATCCATGAGGAGGTTCATGTTGGTTTGACCAGAGCTTGGCCCCACTGATCCTAAGTTTGGAAAATTAACTCCTTTGATACCGATGTTGGGACCAGCTTGCATGGCTCCCCCCATCCCTCCGCCTGGCATCGATACATTCATTCCGCCACCAGCATTGGCCTTGACGCCTCCATTTTTTTGGATTTCTAAAATGGAACTTGCCATAGAAAGAGAAAGGAGATAGTAGACTTTGAATGATCCTACTCCATCGATGTTTAGAGTAATAGTTGTTTTGACAAGAGTGGATTCGTCTGGTATCTGTAAGTCGCGAGCACTTCCCACACTTACGATTTCGGAAGGAGAACCACTAATCGAACTATTGATTTTCAATCCTATTTGCGCTGTAACCGTACCCATAATAGGCGAGAGAAGATCTTTCAGGGTTTGCAATTGAGCAGAATCCAATCCACCTTCCGGCGCTGCACCCCCCATAAGAACTCCAGCGACTTTGGTGGCATTTTCGGAGGCCATGATTAGGCTTCCTTTGCCGTTGATGGCTCCAGAAAGATTTGAATATAGGCAAACAGTTTTGGTTCCCATCTCTTTCAAAGCATCAGCTGACGAAATAGATTCGGTGACTGGGTTCATGAAACGAGCATTTTTTGAAAGAATGGTGCCTAAAGTATTTCCAGCAGTTTGGAAGGCAGATCCTACGATATCAGCTATGATGTCTTTGTCGATAGGAGATAAGGCTTCGGATCCCCCTCCTCCGCTCCCCTGTAGCGAAGATAGATCGAAGGTATCATCCGCTCCCTGGAGAAGAGCGTCTATTTCGTCCTGCGAGAGGGAACCGTCACCCATATCGGCCTATGAGACATAATATACGTTTTCCTGTCACTCTTTTTTTGGAAGAATCCTAGCTAAATGCCTCTTCTTGCCCCTGGGAGTAGGCACGGAGGTTGTCGTACGAGTAAATCCCCGAATTGTGGTAGTCACTCCAAACGATGGAAATGGCATACCGACCTACTTTTGTCCAGGAAACCAAAGAGATTTTTTGGATGTGGGAGGTCGCCTGACCGATAGTGCCCCCGTGGCCCCCTCGGCAAGTGGCGCAAGGGCACTTTTTTCTGAGGTCTAAGAGGCTATAGGTGGAAGAAAACCCGTCCTTCCAGTCGATGAAAAGCTTTTCCTCATCGAAACGAATTTCTTGCGGAAAGGTAGCGAGCTGGGAATCCATCTCCTTTTAGACCGAAACGGGAAGGCGCACGACCTTTTTGCGGAAGTGGCCCACCACTATTCCATATTGGATTTTGGAAGTGTTGGGGATCTGGGAAACAAAGTCAAAGGTGTCATTTTCAAAGACCAGAATGACAGTGGAACCCATTTCGAATCGCCCGAGCTCGGAGCCTTTGTCGATCATGATGGAGACATTTTTGTATTCGACTTCCCTGGGAAAACGAATCCAAGAATTGGTGACCAACTTGGTGTCATAGGTTACTCTAATTTTACCTACGTTAGATGCTCCAACTTTGATGATGGCGATCTTACCGTATTCCGTTTGGAGGAAGGTAATCAACCTCTCGTTCTTGGGAAAGAGACCACGGATATTGAGTACCGCCAATTCATTGACCGGGAAAAGCTTGCCAGGCTCGTAATAGTAGCCCAAAATCTGACCTGAAAAAGGGGAATGAATTCTATGGTAGTCCTGAGGCGAGAGGTAAAATGTCATGTACTTGCCATTGGTAAAACTAGAGTAATACTTCTCTGAACCAAGGAGCTCTTTGACGGAGTAGTCAATCCCTTTGGCTTGGATTATAGTGCTCTGGTTGATGTCTCCGAAGCTAGTGATACGCGAATCAGTAGGACTCACGACAGCATTAGGCAAACTGTTGATAATTCGAGCCTCAGCTCTCAGTGCCCGTGTAAAAAATTGATTGAGTGATTCATACTCTGTGATCTCTAGTTCAGCTTCTTCTACCTTGATTTTGTAAGCTTTTGCAAACGCCTTGAGTATTGGGATCATAACAAACCTAGGGAGCTTCCAAGTCGAAAAGTATCCAAAAATTTTGGAGATCAAATTTTTGGGCAGGATAGTCAGAAATAGAAGATAAATGTCTTTTAGGATTTCGTATCGGGCTCCTGATTCGCTAATGTACTTTTTTAGTTCTAGATTAGCCTGTTTTCCAAGGAGAAAAATTGAGACTAATAATGGAACAGCTGTTATGACAGCTATAGTATAGCTCACTTTCATAAAGATGAGATAGATGGTTGTCCCGAATTGCAGATAAAGGACACTAGATATCAGAATAACTCCCAAAAACAGAATTCGAAATACATTGGCAAATCTCTCTCCGAATAAGTAGTAGGCACTTTGCTCGCCAGTGTAGAACCAACCAGCTAAGCTCAAGACTCCGAAAGAAAGGATGGAGGAAAAAAGCAAAATTCCCCAAATACCAGAATTTTCTTCCAGGACTCTCTCAGGCAAACCAACAACAAATTTTGTCTCTGTGGCACCGAAAGAAAAAAGAACATAGCCAACTAGTGTTGCTGTAACAAATCCTTCCAGAAAAGTAGAAAGCATACTAACTAATCCTTGTTTGGCGGGATAGTCAGTACGGACTACGCCCGCCACTCCCGAACTCTTCCCTACACCAGTTTCCGTTGAAAGGAAAAAGATGCCTGTGCTTGCAGAGATCCCGCCAACTATGGCAAAAAAACCACCCGTACCATCTTTCGTAACTAGAGCTTGGGAACAGGCAAAGGAAACGAATTCCCAAAATGAAGCAAGCCCCGAAGAAAAAACTCCAAAATATCCTATGATAAAGCTCAAAACCCCGAAGGTTGATAGGATGTTAGCGGATTTACCAATTCGTCTAATACCACCTAAAACAATGAAAACGAGAATCACAGCTATGGCGATAGGTCCTGACAAACCTTTTATTTCTAAACCTTCCTGTGTGATATAGGTCATTGTTAGGAATGGGAAGGCTCCACCAAATGTAAGTACTGTGAATATACTTCCAATGGAAAACGCTTGGGCAAGCCAGCCTGCTCGCAATGCTTTTTCGATGTAATACATTGGTCCAGAAAGGTAGCGACCATTGGGCAATTGGGTTCTGAACTTCACTGCGAGAGTGGCGGAGACCAAACGAATAGGCATGAGCAAAAGAGAAAAAACCCATATCCAAAAGATCGCTCCCAAACCTCCGTAAGATACAGCCAGAGCAGTCCCAAAAATAGAACCAAAAACCAAAGAAGAACCAGAGCCTGCAAAAAATGCCTGGGAATGGACAAGTTGTCCTTTGGAACCTTTGAAGTCCATGTTCCCCGCCAAAATTTTCAAGGAAAGGAATAGAAAACGAATTTGGGGGAGTCCCAATCGAGCTGTGAGGTAGAGACCCGACAAAAATACCAAATAGAAATAGGGGTTGAGGACATCTCGACCCAAGATAGGGGCAGATTGAAAGAGGTTTTCCATAGAACTTGCCATAGTCAAAATGGGAAAAGTGCCTGTGTCAAGATGTATTGTTTGGTTGTTTTTCCTAGCTGGAATTGGTTCCCTTCGTGGGGAAAGTTCCCACTGGGATATCGCCTTGCGTTTGGGACCTGGACAAAGGGTGCCGGGAAGACTCGACGGAAATCTCAGTCAATTCAGCTCCACATTCAACCCCCAAGTGCCTGGCGTGACTCAAATCGAATCCCAGGGATTGGGATTTTTGGGCGAAGTAGCTATTTTTAGAACTCTAGATGGCAATTCGAAGATAGGAGTCCTGGTGGGGAGAGTGGACCAAGCACCCATTCGCCTAACACAATTTACTGGAGATTTGTATGCAGTTCAGCTCAAAAACGACATATTTTCTTACCATGTGATTCCCACCTATCAATGGTTTGGAAAATTATCCAAAAAATTGGAATGGCAGACAGGTCTAGGTATCGGGGCAACGGTAACCGATTGGATTTGGAAGGGAGTTGGTCTGGATTTTGGTGCAGTGCGTAATTTTAACCCACAAACAGGAGATTTGCGAGGAATAGGACTTGCTATGCGATTGGAAGGAATGGTTCAGCGCCAAGTCTCTGAAAGTGTTTTTTTGGGGGTTGGGCTTCATTACCACTTTGTTTCTGTCCCTCAGTTTACAGGAAATGCAAATGGTGCCACGGGAAGTCTTTACATTTCAGACACGGGAAGGGTGGGAATACTAGACAATACTCGTGTCACTGATGCCAGCTTTCAAACAAACCAGTTCTTAAGGCGACTTGACCTGAATTCAGGTTCCTGGAACCTAACATTTTCTGTGACCCAAAGGTTTTTGGATTGACCAAAGCTACCCTGGAGTTTTTCCTTCTTGGGTAAGAATGAAGGGCAACAAAGTCATCTCTATTGGGATCAAAGAACTCTCCCACCAGAAAGTCATTTTAGCCGCTTGGTACAATTTTTTGAAGCAGTCCTTCGACCAGAAGAAGTTATCCAACGAAGATTTCTCAGACAGTCTCAAGGCTCATGTGATGTATGACTTGGATAAAGACCAAATTGAACTAATGCTTAGCGGACCTGAGAATCTTCTTGAAGAATTTCGCAAGTCCATTTTTGGATCGTGAACCTCCAAATCTTCGGTAGCAAAAAATGCAAAGAAAGCAAGAAGGCCCAGCTCTTTTTTCAAGAGAGAAGGATCCCCTTCCAATTCATCAATATCCAAGAGAAACCCATGGCAAAAGGAGAATTGCAAGCAGTTCTTCACTCTCTCAAGATAGATGAATTGATAGACACCGGATCCAAAGTCTACCAAGATAAAAACCTTGCCTACATGGTCTATGACAAAGAAGCAGCTCTTCTCGAAAACCCTTTACTACTCAAAACGCCTGTTATTCGTGATGGAAGAAAGGCAACGGTGGGGTATGTCCCTGATGTATGGAAGTCTTGGATTGAATCCTCCAAAAAGGCATAGCGAAAGATGATAATTTCTGTAGCTAAGGCAAACATACAAAAACCCATAGAAGAAGTTCTTGCTTACTTGGAGGCACTCGACAACCAAACCGAATACAACTCTTCGGTCAAGTCTGCCAAAAAACGCGAAGGTGCCCTAGAGTACGAGATTTCCATTGATCTTGGATTTTTTTCGATGAAGGAAGTGTATCGAGTGATTGAAAAAAGGTTACCCCACTTGCTTCTCTGCCGATGCGAAGGCAAATCCATGGCTTTTGAAGACGAATACCTTCTCGAATCCAATGGGAATAGTACTGACATCCAAATCACTGACAAAATGGAACTCAAAGGCCTACTGAGCTGGAGTGAGCCCATTGCCCATCCGATACTCAAATCACAAATGCAGGACAATCTCAATCGACTAAAATCCATCTTGGAGTCTAGACCACAATGAAACAAATATTTTGGATTCTGGGTCTCTTGGTTTTCTTTTTCAGCGGTTTTTTTGGAAGGACTATTTTTGCACAAGACTACCATGTCTATGATAATGTAGACAAGAGAACCAAGCCAGTGTTAGATTGGAATGACTTTACCATTGTTTTCCCAAAAGGAAAAGCTACTATTTCCAATAATTACAACCGACAGCTTCGGCAATTGACTAATTTTTTGGTAGAGAATCCTAATCGAATAGTGGAGCTGGTCTCGCATGCATCGGGAGAGGGTAAGGCAAAGAAGGAACTGCTCTTGAGTGAAAAGCGCTCACTTGCAGTAGAAAGTTATTTATTGATACACGGTGTCAGTACGATGCAGATACAGAGATTTTTTTATGGATCTGAGAGACCTCCCCACCAGAATGAGCCAAGGCTTAATCGCATCACTCATGTTCGATTGCTTCCCTGAAGTGATTCAAAACATCTTCCCAAGTATCTATGTCCGATAACTTTGGTAGAAGGTAGGGCAACTTAAGCCCAGACTCTAAACCTCGTTGGATGGTTTCTTTTAGGACTTGATCAGTGCTCCAATGAATATCTCGAAACAAATTAGTGTTTGGAGATTTGATTCCCAACAAAGTATATCCTCCATCGTTAGCTGGACCCAAACACCAGTCATTATCATCTAGACTATTAAAAGCTTCTCTTATCAAATCCGAAGTTAAGAAAGGACAATCTGTCCCGATGACAATTGCCTTGAGGCAATTGTTTCTTTTGGCTCTTTTGGAAAAAACTTCCTGGAACGCACTCTCCAATCGGCTCCCTAAGTCTCCTTCCCCTTGCAATTTTTGCCCCCCTGGAAATCCTTCGGGGATATACTTGTCCCAAAAGTATAACACATCAGCCAATCTTTGAGATAGGACTTTTTCTGTTAGGATTTTGGAATGTCTGAGAAGCCTTTGGTATATTTCTAAAGCTTTGAGTTCGTCAGAATCTTTGGCTATGCGTGTCTTCACCTGTCCCAAAATAGGTGGCTTTCCAAAAACTAGGAGTGTAGGAGATGGCAAAGACAAGAATTAGTGATTCTCCCAAGGCATACAAAAATCTGTTGATCTCTCCCGAATATATCCAATAAGACAATCCACTTGTCCATGCATAAACAAAAAGAGGGAATAAACTAAGCTCCTTCGGCCATAAGACAAAGACAGGCAGAAGATACCAAGGGTGGATGGTTGGAGAAAAAACCACCAGAAGACCAATTACCCAAAACAAGTAGCTTCCTTGCATATTTTTCTTCTTGATATGCACAAGAGCTATTAGGTAACAAAAAATGGAAAAGAACCCATTCCCCCAGCCATAACCCAAAGCATTAAAAATAGGCGCGGTTAGTCCAGAGACTAGCCCGTGGAATTGAAAAGAATGAAAAAAGAGTCCAAATCCACCTTGCCAATGTTTGTTTAGGGAAAAGAAGTTCAATCCAAAAAATAAAAAAGCGCTTAGAGCTGTTCCTAAAATTATCTTTGAAAAATGATTTGCTCTCCATAAAATTGCGCCTAATGGGACAAATATGAAACTGAGCTTTGCCTGCATCGCTAAAACAGAGCCCCAAAAGGATTTACTGCTGCTTGTAGGTGCCAAAAGGAAGAGAAGTGCCCAAGCAAAAATGATTTCAGGATGAGCCTGGGAAACCGATTCCAGAACGGCAAGTGGTTGGGAGGCAAAAAACCAAGCTACTTTTGTAGAGCGAAGTTGGAGAGAATAGGCAACTGCTACAGCAAATACAAGTGTAAGAAATTGAAAGACCAAATAAGCTTTGACTCCAAACATTCCTCCCAGAGCAAAAAAAGCCTGCAAAAAAAAAGGATAGACCGAATAATAATTAGGTGAATTCATATTTCTAAAAAGGTATTCCCAATCCTTGGAAATCAACTGTTCAGAAAGTACATTCCAAGCATCTGCAGGAGTTAGTGTGAATGGGCTGTAACCCAATAGAATAAGCTTTCCATCCCAAGCAAATCTCATCCAATCTTCTGAAAAATTTGGTTCTCGACCCAAAGTCAAAACCCGAAAGAAGAGCGCCCATGCCCAGATGTAGTTTTTTGGAACTGGAATGAAAAGAGAGAGTATAACCAAAAGAGAATAGTAAACTACCCACAATAATGGCTCTGATTTGGGAGTAAGGCTTGGAGCAAAAGCTAGTCCGATGGAATAGATCAATATAATAAAATTCGGTCTCACTTTGGTGTGTAAGGTGGAATTGGTTTACGAAACAATAGGACAGCAAATGTAAATAAAATCCTTGTCCCAACTCTAATAGAACTCCAAAAGTTGCCTGAAATTTTGGAAGTCCCTCCCCTTCTTTTACGATATCGGACTGGGATTTCCTTAACTCTACCACGAGACTGCAATGCCAAATAATGCATCTCGATATTCCACCCCCAAGTCTTGTCTTGTAGCGAGAGGTGGTCTAGAAAAACTCTCCGGATGAATCGAAAAGGACCCATATCATGGAATCTCTGTTTAAAGACCAGAAACAAAAGATTGCAAGTGAGCCAATTGCCAAATCTTTGGATGGGCTGGAGGGCTCCGATTTCAACTGGTTGTCTAAGTCCTATTAGTAGTTCAGCGGAATTTCTCTGGGACCAAAGATTTTGTCCATCTTCAATGAAATCAGAGCCATCCCCGTCCACAATAAGTATCCATTGTGATGAAGGCGCGATCTTGAGCCCAGCCTGACAAGCACTTCCATAACCCTTAGAACTTTCACTAACGACTAGCACACCCATGCTCTCCGCAATTTCTCTCGTTTTATCCGAGCTACCATTGTCCACGACTACTATCTTATTTTTTGAAAATCCCAGATGGTTTTGAAGATCGGTTATCACAAGTGAAATGGTATGCTCTTCGTTCCGGCAAGGAATGATAGCCGTACAATCAATTTCTGGCATTTTGTGCTTTTTGGAAAAGATCCGCCACGGGAGTCTCTTGGCAAGATCTGGTATTCAACGAACACGAAGCCTCCAAAACTACAGTTCCTAAGGGATACGTTTTACGTAAGTTTTTGATTGGTTCTTGGAACCTTTGCAGAGCTCTATCTCCCTGGGATTCCATGTACTTGGCGACCGAATCTGCTAAGCGGACATGTTTGATTTGAAAAAATACAGTCCAAGCTCCAGAAGGGATATCTCTCCTATACACTCTGGTTTCATCGATGCCGAACCGATTGTCGGCAATTTTTTTTGCCCTTGGTTCCCATTCCCACAATTGCCCTATCCTTTCCTCCCATTTGTCTATCGATTTTCCTTTTCGATCTCGAAATTCCCACCGGAGGAGAAGGTAGCGTTCTGGATCGGCTGACGGTACATAGTGCCCAGCATTGGTATTTTGCAAGTCCATTCGAATTTGATGATCTTCAATAGTAAATTTAGAGAGCGATAGACCTGGTTTGTATCCATTTGGAACTTGATAGGCATACAGAGGAAAAGTTTTAGGAACACCTCCGCCTACAAATCCGTGCTTGTGAGCGTTACGTATTGGTCTTGCTAATTCGGCCTTTACAATAGATCGAGAAACACTTGGCAGGTGGCACGAAGAACAATTGTCTTTTTGTGAATGAAGTTTCTTATACTCTTCAAATTCCAAACCAGTTCCGAATGCACATACTAGTTTTTGATTCAATTCATAAATCGAATTGTGGCAATCCACACATCGATCATTTAACTTACTTTTATTTACTTCGACTGGATGAGGAACATTGGGGTAACCATTCGCACCAATGACTACTGTATTTCCTGATTCATCTTTTTTGAGGTGGCAAGTAGCACAGCTCACTCCTTCTTCACGAAAAGATTTATCAAACTGGAGATTGGGTTCCAAAGAGGGTTTGAGAACGTTCCCATTGATGAGTCCTTGGACTAGACTTTCTCTCTGGTTAGCGACCGGGATATGACAATTCAAACAGAGCCACTGTGGGCTAGTTTCCTTAGAAAGCTCCGATTGGAATTGCAAGTCAGTATAAGCCTGGGAATGGGTCGACTGGGACCACTCTTCGTAGATGGCAGTGTGGCACTTCCCGCAGTCCTGAGCAGTAATTCCACCCACTCCTTTGACAGAAAAAAAATTAGGTAGAACGCCTATCCAAGGTTCATTGGGGAGTACGTCCGTTATTGGAACAACACGGGTTAGGTAATGCCAAAAAATTAAGGAAAAAAAACCGAGAGAAACCAAAAGGCTTCCCACAACCCAAGCTCTTTTCATAAAGCTCCTTTGCGTACAGGGAAATTCTCTGGGTCGGAACTAGCCCACTCCCACATTCCACCAGGATAATTTTTGGCGATGTAGCCTGCTCCTTTTAAAACTCCTGTAGCCCAAGCCGAACGAACACCACCAGTGCAAACCAAAGCAACGTTTCCAGGTAAGATACCTCTTTTTAGGAGAAGAGTTCTAATTTCCTCCTTGGGCAAGAGCTTGCCATCTTTTTGGAAAAGGTCTTTGTAGTACACCCATTTGGCACCAGGTATGTGACCGCCTCTTTTTTCTCCGTAAGGCGTCTCACCCAAAAATTCTCTCTCCTCTCTAACATCTAAAACCTGTGGTTTGTTTTTTTGGATTTCTTCTTTGGTGATGGATTCCCTTTCGGAAAAGTCCCAAGCAAAAGACTTAGGAACTTGAATTCTAATATCCGAAATCACAGCTTCTGCAAAAGCTTTGGCTCCTCCATCCACATAATAGGCGGAATTGTGTCCGCTTTGTCTTAGCATCCAAACTATTCGTCCTTCCTCACCCCAGCCTAAATCTGGATCACCAACCACTACATATACGATATTGGGACTGAGACCCGTTTTTTGAAATGCTTCCTTTCTTTCGTTTGGAGGAAGTAGTTTGCCACGGTTAGGTTCTTTTTTGCTAGAAAAATCTTCCCAATCTATGGGAACCGCCCCTGCCAATCGAGGTCGGAACCGGGCTACAAAAGGTCTAGCATCTAACACCTTCGCTCCCTCTGCGACCAATTTTTTTGCCTGGGATGGCGAAACAATCCAGGAATTTTGGAGGTCGTAGTCTTCTGCCCTAAGGGGCAAAAGAAGGAGAAAAAAGGCGGACAAATAGGAAATTTTTCTCAAATCCATAGGTAAAATCTTAGACTACCATCCAATATAGTAAACTTTTTCTCCGTGAAAACGAAATATTGTTGCCTTCTTTCTCTCCTCCCAAGGACTAATAAGAAAAGGAGATTCTATGTTTGGTAGCTATCCTGATGTAGTGAACGAAAATGCCACTCGGATTGTGGCAGGGGTGATTTTTACTGTGGCGGTCACCCTCCTTCTCTTTCCGAACCTCCCTCTATTGGTGTTTTTGGTCTATGGTTTTTTGGCAAGATTGAGTTATGGGCCGCGTTTTGAGCCTGTGGCTTGGGCTGTGTCTCAATTTGTTGTGCCAAGATTTCGCATTTCTTTTGTCCCAACGGCGGGACCTCCCAAGAGGTTCGCGCAATTTGTGGGGACTCTGTTTTCCATCGCGAGCCTAGGGCTCTTTTTATGGAACCAAGAATTCGCCTATCAATTGGTGTTGGGTATCCTAACTTTTTTTGCTTCTCTTGAGGCTTTTTTGGGATGGTGTTGCGGTTGCTGGGTTTTTCGTGGACTTATGCAGATAGGGATTGTCCCCCAAGAAGTCTGTGAGAGATGCAACAACCTAACGTGGAACAAAGAAGCCTAGAAATTCTAGGCTAGTGGTAGGCAAAGACAAAAAGCTACTTTTTCGATCGCTCTTCCTTTGGGGGCTTGTGGTTCGGTTAGGCTTCACCTATTTGGGCTCCACATGGGAAGATGATTGGGCTCGTTACCTTTGGGAAGGTGGGACTCTTTTGAAAGGGATCTCACCTTACTCTCATTCACCTCAAGATTTTTTTTCTTCTCCAGGTCTCTCAGCATTCGAAACAGAATTGCTCAGTCGCATCAACCATCCCGAATGGACAGCCATCTATTCGCCAGTGGTCTTGGGTTTCTTCGCTCTTTCTGTGATTCTGGATCCAAGGGGAACCTTGGGACTTTCTGTGCTTTACCTAATTATCGATTTGGTTCTTTTTCGTCATATTTCTAAGACCTATGGAAAAGAATCTAGCTACTTGTATTGGATCCATCCCGTGTGGGTTTGGGAGACTTATGGAAATCTCCATTTTGAGATCTTGGGAATTCTGCTTTTACTATTGTGTTTTTCAAAACCTTACCTTGTCAGAGGCTTAGTGGGTGGATTGGTGCTTTCCATAAAACCGTTCTTTGGTTACTTGGTTTTTTTCCCGAAGATCAAAAAAGTTCCACTTTTTTTTCTTTCGTTACTTCTTGGATACGCATTGCCTTATTTTGCCTTTGTTCTCTATTTTGGAACGAAAGGATGGCAAAACCTTTTCCTGTGGAAAGATTTTGCCCAATCCTTTGTTTTTAACCCCGTCGGTAGATATGCAATGGAATTCATTTTTCCTCAAAAAGGGGTAATGCTCCTATCCTCTGTTATAGTAATTCTGTCTCTTCTTTCTTCGATTTTTTTATTCGCACAAAGACAATTGGACATGAGAGAAAGAATAAAAACGGCAGGCATCTTAATGACCTTAGGTCTTTGTTTCTCTCCCATCGTGAATTCTTGGTATTTTTTGCCATTGATTCCTTTGGGTGCCATTGCAAAAGATACTACACTTCTTTTTTTGTCCTTTGTGATTCTTTTGTCTTATGCCACAAAGCAGAGATTAGGCATAGAAACGGAAGGCTACTACAACATCCCTGATTGGATAATGGGAATGGAAGCCATACTTCTTTTGCTTCTGGTTTTCTTCGTTTTGGCAAAGAAAACCAGAATTAAAGTAAATCAGACCTAAAGTAAGTTAAGCAACTGATTCTAATTGTGATTGGAGCTTGAGAACTTGAGGCTCTTCGGGACTAATGAGTAGGGCTCGTTCACAAAGTTTCCGTGCCTTTTCTTTGGCTCCAATCAACCGGAAGCAATTGCCCAAATGAACCAAATTGCTGAGATTTTGCGGTTCGCGAAGCCTTAGCTTTTCGCCAAAGTCTATGGCTTTGTGAATTTGTTTTACTTTTTTGTAGCAATAGCTCAAAAGCAAAAGGATTTCATTGTCCAACGGAAACTGCTTGAAGACGAATTCTAGTTTGGGAAGTGCCTCTTCGTAACGCTTTTGGAGGAATAGCTCTTTGCCTTCTTTCCAATCTACAGAATCTTTTCTATCCACTGGACTTCTGTCTCCAGTCCATTCTAGCCTTAGCAAGGAGAGATCATCGCTTAACGAGCCAAAACGAATCAGGCTTTCTACCAATTTTTTTAGGTCTCCACCTGACTCTTCTACTCTCTTTAAGAATTGGTTTTCGTCTTCATTGATGATCCTGGAACCATCTTCATTCTCCCCAACGATGAGATCATCTCTACCATCTGAACCCATGATCAAGACATCGCCTTTTTCCAATTGGTAAATTCGAATCTTAACTTCGCCTTCTAGTCCTGTGGTTCCGATCTTTCTCAAATCCAATTGGTTTTCGATGAAATTCGCTACTCCATCTCTATACATTACAGTCCAGGGATGCTCCGCATTGATGTAATACAAGACACCAGTTTCTTCCTCAATGAGTCCCATCACCACAGAAACCAACATGGATCCTTGAAAGCTTTCAAAGATGGACTGGAGTTCGATAAAACATTCTTTGACCCAACGCTCTGGGGTTCTTTTGCGACTTTCTGATTTCAATTGAGTTCGTTTGATAACCGACTGAAAGACGACTCCGAGAACTAAAGCGCCACCAGCACCTTGCATGGATTTGCCCATGGCATCACCGTTGACAAAGACCGAGTAATTGAGCCCGTTCAATTGTATTCTGTCCGTGATGATGATATCACCGCCTATATCCTTGCTACGAGAGCGGAATTCAAATTCTTTCTTTTGTTTGGTGTAACTCTCCCAGTGTACTTGCTCGGAATTTTCTTGGAGTTTGCCCAAAGGATCCAAAAGGAGAGATGTCAAAAAATAATCCCCATCTTGCTGTACTTTAAGCTCTTGGACACGTTCCAGGGTCTTTTGGAGTTCATTGGTTCGCTCTTCGACCTTTTTTTCCAGATTGGCGTTCAAATTTTCTACTTCATTGTGCACGCTCAAAAAACGATTGGCTAGGATGACAGCAATTCCCAATACAAAAAACAAAAATCCAAACCTAAGAAGATTAAAATTTTGGATGGATGCCAATCCCATAGCACCTAATACATCCCATATTCCCGTGATCGCAAGTAAGACAAATCCCAATATCATGCGATTCGCATCTGGATTTTTGCTTCGAATAGCTCTTGCCATAACATAAAAACCATAACCGATAGTGAACAAAACAGATACCTGCCATACAGTTAGAAATACCATTGATAATGACCGGCTAGCGAACAATTGGGCGACAGCCAAAAACGCCACAAAGATACCATAACTCCTGCTACCTCTTCCTATATCTCCTCTGAAAAAATTGTCCATAAAGAGCAATAGATTGACTGGGGTTAAAAAAATTACAAAGTATTCCATTCGAGTGATTAGGTAAGGATCAGCAGGAATTATATAAACAGCCTGTGACCTAAAAAAGAGATATACGGATAGAAAAATAGAAAACAGAGCATAGAATCCATTGTATTTTTCCTGAGGTCTTTTGAGGTAGAATAACCCGTGATACAGACCGACAAATAGATACAAAAAGATCAGCATGTAAGTAAAGTATTCTTTGTTGATCTGGTCCAAATGGGAAAAGGTATCCACACTGAAAGCCGCATTGTTCATTTCGGGATATATGTTCATTTCTTCGCCAGGAGATGAGGCAAGTTGGATGATAAGACTATTGTCACCTAGCAAGAGCTCGTCTCTCTGAAGCTTTATGATGATGTGCCTACGATAGCCGCTTTCGAGAATTTCACCGTTTTCTATTTTACCTCCGAATTGGAGTAGTTTCCCATTCCAGTATATCCGGTAAACATTGGAAATGAAGGGGATGTGCAAAGCAAACGAATCTTTGATGGCATCATCAAAATCTTCCTGGGTAACTTTGACAGTTTTTCTCAGTGTGATTTCGTGTAACTTATCAGGACTTAGCTGGAGATTGGCAATTTGTTCTTTGAGTTTGTTTAGAGGAAATCCTGGTTTCTCTTCAAGTGCATCGCTCATGATCCAACCCGATTGGAGGAACCAGTCATCCAACAGAGAGATGGGCAGAGCAGAGAGAGACCCCGCTATTAAAAATGCACTGGATACTAAAAAAGTTCTTAGTTTAAAGCCCAAAATGTCCCCCTTTTGCAACAGATGGCTTGCAAAATCCAATTGTTTGACATTTCAGGAACAAATACAACTCTTCTTCAAAAGGATAGGTCTCTTAGGGCATGGAAATTTATTTTTTTTGGAAACCCAAGATGTGTTGGGCTAGGGCTCGCCATTCTTCCTTTTGCAAATGAGGGTAACCCCTCATTTGAGTTCCAGGGACCCCCTTTTTGATGGAGTTTAGGATCTCTGGGAGGGAAGACCCGTGTCTGTAGGTGGACTTGTCCTGGAAATTGGGCATGTAGCCATTAGAGCTCAGTGTTGCCCTTCCATCTCCGTCCTTCCCGTGGCAACTAGCGCAACCGTTTTGCTCGAACATGGCTTCTGGAAATGGAACGGTAACTCGAGGGGGAGGTGGGGGTGGAGGAGGTTCTCTGGTCTCTTCAAAGTCCAGTTTGCTGCAGTGGAAAGCGAGAGCCATTCCCAAAATACTTGCTTTAAAGATAGGATTCTTCATTGCCTTTCGCGGTGGGGCTGGGATTTGCTTGGGTTTCCGAATCTCCGACGGGAAGAAAAACGGTAAAGCAAGTCCTCCCCGGTTCAGATTCTAGGGAAAGCGCCCCTTCGTGTTTTTCTAAGATTTTGGAGAGGATGTGGAGGCCTAGACCAGATCCTTCACCAGCAGGTTTCGTCGTAAAAAATGCCTGGAAGATCTTGGACCGTATCTCAGGAGGAATCCCTGGACCATTGTCCTCAATGGAAACCCCGATATAAGTTCCTTTGTAATTGGGATTTCGGAATTCCATTTCCATTCGGTCTGGGAAATGGGTTTGAAGCTTTGTTGTTAGTGTGAGAATTCCCTCTTCTTTCATAGCTTGGATCGAATTGTGGATCAAGTTTGTCCAAATCTGGCCAAGCTCATCAGGATAACAATGCACATGTGGTAAATCCTTTTCATAGTTTTTGATAACCTGAATTCCATACTTCAACTTGCTGTTCAAAACTACGAGAATCAATTCAATTCCTTCTGGCAAATCCGAAAGAATTTTTTGAGGATTTTGTTCAAAGTGTACGTATGATTTGAGAGAATTGACAATTTTTGAAATTTTCTCAGAGGAGGTAACAATCATTTTGGATTTGTTAAAAATTCCATGAACATCAGAGGCGAATTTGAGATACTTTTGAATATGAGTATGATTGAATAAAGACTCTTTTCTTTCTAAAGCCTCAACTAAACCCAATTCTACGATCATTTCGCTTATGCCATCTTTGGAATCGAGGCTCATTCCTTCCAATAGCTGTTCTACTTTCTTCTTGTTAGCTCGAGCTTCTTTAGTGGAGATCGCTTTAGTAGAGTTTTTGGACATTTCTAGAAGAGAAATGGAGTTTTGCAGATCCTCTATAGCCAGGGAGTCTTTTTGTGGATCTAGGTGAGATATAAGCCCATCCATGGTCTCTATAGTATTCTCAGCACTTGCCTTAATTGAGGAAAGAGGAGTGTTGATTTCGTGTGCCACTCCTGCTACCAAAGTTCCCAATGTTATCATCTTATCGGATTGGGCTAGGTGCTTGGTGGAAGCTTCGAGATCTAGGTAGGCTTGGGTTGCTCTTTCTTTGGTAGTGTTGAGTTCCTTTATCTTTTCTTTTAAATTATGGTTGAGGCCTTCATTCTCTTGAAATGTCTTCGAAAAGAGAGTTGAGATGAGATACCCTTGTGCTACGAAAAAAAAGATGAATCCGTATGGTGCCATGCTTATCCCGTCACTCCATCCAAAAACCTGTACGATGTCGTGAAGAATGGAAAAGAACAAAACAAGGAAAAAAGTGAAAAAATAATTTCTGATATGTGGAACGAAGTGAAAGATCTCGACAATAACATACAAAAGGGAAACAGCAAGGAACGGTAGAGTAACATCGCTCAGGGGCTTGGCAGTCTTATCCTCTAAGAAGAGAAAGACTGTAGCAAGAATTAGAAAACCGAATCCTAGGGCTGCATTCATCCGAGGGAATTTGGGAGAGTTGAGGTATTTCAGATACTGCAGGAACAGAGTGAACGCCAGGCAATAAGTGATATAACCTATCTTCACACCAATTATCCAAGGAAATTGGGGGAAAACATCATACATCAAGTCCAATCCTGTTAGGGGAACTCGGATCGCCATGACAAAGCACAGGCAAAAAAAATAGAAATAGGTCTTCTCTTGCCTTCGCAAGTACCAGAGTCCAAAGTGGTAAAAGCCGAGAAAGAGCAGAATTCCAAATGTAGCAGCATCCAATAATATTCTTTTGGTGATTTCCTCTTGAAGGTTTTTTCTGAAACCCAGTCTTAGGCTAGATTGGATGCCTGCATCATGGAAGTGATAGTTGGAAACAATAAGATGGATGTCCAAATCCTGATCCGAAAAAGGAACGGTATCTCTCTGGGGATTGGGATTGGAATCCTTCGCCAGCATAGGAATGTTAGTCTTAGTTAGGTATTTGTTTTCTTTGAGTAGGAGGGCTTTGTAGCTGTATATCCATTCTGTTCTTAGGGCATAGTCCCCTCGTTTGCCCAAAAGAACTCTAAGCTTGTAAGTTCCGTATCCGAAACTACCGATCGGACTCACATCTACCTTCATTCCATTCCAGGGACCTGGAACGGAAAGGAAACCTGTCTTGTCTCTCTCTTGGCAATCCCGCAATTCGGACTCTTCCGGTGTTGGGGTGTATTCTTTGGGCTTGCAGAAGCTCTTCCAATAGAACTCCCACTCCCCATCCAAGTTGACGTTGCCGTTCTTTTCGAAGTCCCAATCCCTGAGGTCCAAGACTCCTTCTTTTGCCTTAGGTGGTTCCGCTTGCTTTTGTTGGCAGCCAAAAGTAAGAAGGAAGCCTAAGAAACAATGGAATGCTAAGGTATACTTTTTCAAAATACGGAACTAGTGGAACCGCTTCTTACCGCAATTGCTACTACAAATTCCGTACTTCCTGTTTCACTTTTGAAAAAAATTTCCCCCCCGTGTTCTTGAACTACTTTTTTGGAGGTGAAAAGACCCAATCCAATTCCCTCTCCCACGGGTCTAGTCGTCACGAAGGGATTAAAGACATTGTCCTGGATATCCAGAGGAATTCCAACACCTGAATCTTTGATACGGACTGCGATCCAACCTTGGTCTCTAGGTGACCCCCATAAAGAATCCTGATCTTTGTTAGTTGATTTATAGTTTTTTAGTTCTTCGGGAATCTTTTCCCATTTTTCCACTTTGATCTTCAATCTCTTTTCTGTTTCATGCATGGCTTGGATAGCATTGAAGATAAGATTCTTCCATACCATTTGCATATTCTCTGTCACAGAAAAATACTTCCATTTGTGGGGGATGTCTTTTGTGATCTGGATTTTACCATTGAGGAAATTGTCGTACACTTTGAGACATTTGTCTATTTCTGCTTGTAAATCTACTTCCTTAGCCTGAAGAGAATTACTAGTATCAAGATAGCTCCTGAGAGCAAAAACTACCCTACTTGCTTTTTCCACAGCCTCTTCTATATTGGAAATGGAATCATATTGGTTCTTAAATAGCTCTGCCGACGATAGAAATTTTTGGAATTTTTCTATTCCTAGAAAGTTGATATATTTATCGAAAGGAGGTGTTAGGTGCAGTGAACCTATCTGTTCAGAGAGCTCGACCACCAAATCTTCCTTATTTGAAAAAGCTGATAGTTCTTTGGCTACCAATTTTTTATGCATCCTTTCTTCTTTGGTACTTTGGAATCTCCCTTTTTTTTCTGAGTTTTCTACTATCTCTTGAAAAATAATTTTCTCCTGAGGACCTAGGGACTCCAAAAACTTAGGAAATTCCCCTAGCATAGCCTGGTTGTTTAAAGCCATTTGGTCTGCACTAGATCGGATATTCCAAAACATTTTTTTCATTCAAAGTGCTAATTTAACAAAGGATAATTTGAAATGGAACCACTAAAAATAGAATCAACCAAATCCACCCCATTTGTAGATTTTGATCCCAATCGCAAAGAGCAATATATCAATGGCAAATCCTATCCCGAAAACCCAACTGAGTTCTTTAGACCCATTGTGGATTGGATAAAAGAATTCCTCCAAAATTCTAAAACAGAAGTAATACTAGACTTGAAGTTGAACTACTTGAATACAAGCAGTACTAAAGTTTTTATGTCATTGTTTGATTATTTGGAATCTCAACAAAAAGATGGAAAAGAAATTCTGATACTCTGGCACTATGAGAAAGGAAATGAAATGGCAAAAGAAAGCGGTGAAGAGTTCAAAGAAGATTTGAATTTGAAATTTAACATCATAGAAGATTAGAATTGACTATGTTTGATGAAGAAGAAGAAGCTCTAGCTAGAATCAATGAGATCCTTTTGGATGAAAACTTAAAGAGCTCAGAGCATTACGAATCTATCAAACAATTCGCTGATCAATTCTACAAAATTTTGCGTCAGACCAAAAAGCTTGTAAGAATCAGCGACAACCAGCAAAAGATCATCAATGAGAATAATGAAAAACTCACTCAATTGACAGAAGATCTTTCCCGCGAACAGGTCTTATCTCAAAAACTACTTCTGAATATCCTTCCCGCCAAAGTAGCGGAGGAATTGAAGATGATGGGACAAGCAAGGCCTGTTTTGTTCAAGTCGGCGACAGTTCTTTTTACTGATTTCAAAGGTTTCACTAAGTCTTCCGAATTGCTTACTCCAAATGAACTTATCTCCGAGTTGGACCAGTATTTTACCTTTTTTGATGAAGCTATCTCCTTATTTCGATTGGAAAAATTAAAAACAATCGGTGACTCTTACATGTGTGCTGGAGGAATCCCGATCCAAACCAAAACGCATGCCGTAGATTGCACATTAGCCGCCTTACATTTTCAAAAATTTATGAAGACTCAATCAGAAAGTAAAAAAGGTACGGGTAGGGAGGCATGGGAAATTCGCCTGGGCATCCATACCGGACCTGTGATCGCAGGAGTTGTAGGAAAGAAAAAATTCGCCTATGATATCTGGGGCGATACAGTCAATATCGCAAGCAGAATGGAGTCAAGTGGAGAGCCAGGTAGGGTTAATATTTCTAAGGATACTTACGAGAGTATTAAGGACTTTTTTGATTGTACGTCTCGTGGACAAATCGAGGCTAAAAACAAAGGAAGTATAGATATGTTTTTTGTAGATAAGGTCAAGGAGGATTTGTTAGATGAAAGTGGCAAGATCAATGACAAATTCGAATTTCTCTATAACCAAATCAAAGAAACTGAAGCCACTGAAACCAAACCCTTTGTTGAGAGAAGGAAGAATCTACCTGATAACAGAGATCAGCCTACAGAGAGAAGAAACAACCTGTTCAAATACTTATCCATATAATTTAGATGTTTCTTTCTTGTTTTCTCGAGGTCTAGGGAATTCCAAACTTATTCTTAACTTCTCTTCTTGAGACAACTGGTCCAAAATGTCCCGGAAAGAAATATTCCGTATCTGGTGCGATCACCTCCAGTAGCCTTCTGATATCTTCCCGATTCGATGGCAAATCACAGTTATAAAAGTGGACTTCAGGATTGGAGCCCAATAGAGAACCACGGAAGAGGTCTCCAACAAAGACACTATTGCCTATGACAAAAACCAATGATCCATCCGTATGACCGGGTAGAGGAACAACTCTCCCTTTTGTACTAGTTAGGGATTCCAGTTTGGTTTCGGTTTCGACCCACTTTTCTATCTTGGGACTTTGGAAAGCATGAGCCTCGTCTTCTTTGGTTCGGGACCTAGCCATAAAGTCTGTGGGACAAAGTTTGTCGGACTTGCCTTGGGTTAGTAGCCTCTGGTCTCCTTTGCCAACCAAAACAGGAATCTTGTACTTTTCTTGGAAGTACCGTGCTCCAGCGACATGATCCCAATGCCCGTGTGTGATCAAAATCATCTCGATGTCTCTGGGATCGATTCCCTTGGACAAAATGTCTCTTTCCAATTCGGGTGCCGTTTCGTATCCTCCTGCATCGATCATGAGGTACTTTCCACTTTGACCCCTAACAAGATGAATGTTTTGGTAGTCTCTCCGAAATGTTTGAACTTCAAAACTTACCATCTTATTCTTGTCATACGAAGTAGCACAATTTGCAAGCAGGAACAAAAGGAACAAAAGAAGTCTGAAATCGGAATCAATTGAGGGTTTTGTTTTCATTACTTTTTTGGATTCCTTTTGTTCTTAGGGATTATTGGTTTTGATGTACTGTTTTGTTTTTTCTCTTTGGTTTCTGAATGCAACCAAAAAGTTTCAAAGGCTCCCTTTCCTTTCAATTCAATCAATCCCCTCTTCTCGATTTCAAATTTACCTGATAAGACACGGGCTGTTTCTCCTGAGATTTGGATGCGGTCGGGAGTTCCGTTGCTTTCCAGCCGACTTGCCACATTGACGGTGTCTCCCCAAAGGTCGTACAAAAACTTCTCATTCCCAATGACTCCCGCAATAGCGGGTCCGGAATGAATTCCAATTCGCATCATGAGTCTATGCTTCATCTCCATTGCACCCAAACAATCTCTCATCGCCAAGGCAACTCTGGCCGCTCTTTCTACATGATCTGGGATTATTTCTGGGATGCCCGCTACAGCCATATAGGCATCGCCTATCGTCTTAATCTTTTCGATTCCGTATTCGATTATGATCTGATCAAAAGCAACAAAGACCTGGTCCAAAATTTTGAGCAATTCTCTAGGATCTAATTTTGCCGCCAGTGGCGTAAAACCAGCAATATCTGCAAATATAACACTTACGGAATCATAAGAATCTACAATGATCTTTTCTCCACCCATCATACGCTTTGCGATAGAGTCCGGCAAAACTCGTAACAAAAGCTCCTCGGTTTGTTTTTGTTTTTCGATTTGGATCTCAGCAGAAAGCAGAGACTTTTGACGGTCCACGAGCTCATTCGACATCAGTTCAAAATGCGAAGATAGGAAATCGATTTCAGCGATTCCAACTTTGGGCAATTTCTCTATCGATAATGAACTTCCTACATTTTCGGTCGCAAGTGAAAGCCTTTCCAGAGGGGTGGCAATAACCTCACCTATCTCAGATGACTTTTTGAGGAGGAACTGCGTAACCAAGAACCCACAAACCAAAAAAATTACCGTGACAATGCCCATAATTGCCATAGATCGAATTCGAAGAGCGTAAAGTGGGGCTAGGAGTTTGTCTTTGGGAGTGAATACGAAGAGTTGCCAATTGGTTTCATCCATTTGCCCCTTTGTTACAACAAAAGTTTTGTTATCTACTACAAAGTCCTCAGATAAATTTTCATCTTTGCCAAGGAGAGCCTTCTGTAAAAAATCTTTGATCTTAGGGTTTTTGAGGTTTGCCACTTGGAACTCATCTGGTTTTAAGACTTGGGTCTGAACAACTCCTTGGTAGGAATGTTGGGTTAACTCTTTGAGTCCGAATACTCCTTCCAAAATAGATCCGAGAGCAAGGATTTGCCCATCGTTAGTTACCAGTAAGGCGGATCCTTCAGCTGGAAGTGGCAAGTCAACTACGCTCTTTCTAAGTTTTTCCAAGGTCACATCGATTCCAGTTACACCTCTTATCTTCCCGCCCTTTCGAATGGGGACAGCACAAGTGATCATCCATCCCTGTCCTGCAGGATCAAGATAAACATCGGTCCATTTTTCTCTTCCCTCTGGATTGTGTTTGGCGTCAGCCACATAATAAAAATTAAATGATTGAAGATCGAGCTCCGGTCCAAACTGGTCGTGGACATTGGTAAGGAAGGGGATGTAGCGATTTACATTGTCATGGCCATTGAAATAAACCGCTACTATTGTATCGGGCATGGCTTTGACAACAGAGAGCATTAGTGGGTCAAATGCCTCGCTCGTATTCAGGAATTTTTCGAGTTCTGGGGTAATGGGTGTGGAGGCGGCGATCCAAAGACTCCCTCCTCCGTTGTTTTTGGTTTTGTACCTGGCTCCGTTTTTGGCAGTGGCGATTTGGATGGGGCCATTAGGTGGGGCAAAAGCCTTCGGATTTGCCAAAATAAGTTCTTCATTTGCCTGAAGAAGCATGGCATAGGAGGCAACTCTTGCAAACACTTCGTTGCGAAAGGAAGCCTCCTGTTGGGTGATTTCTAGGAGGTTGTTCCTGGCTTCGGCAATTAGGGTTTCCGATGTGGAGTTTGCTATGAGTCTTCCAGCGATAAGAAATACAAAAACCAGGACTGAGATAAGACCTAGAAAGGCAATGACAGTGGGAGTTTTTAAGCTCTTGTATATAAGGCTTTTGAGTCCCTGGCTACTCTCTTCGGATTCTTTGGAACTAGTGGGCATTTCCTTTTCTCAATCTATTCCAAAATAAGCCTAGAGAGGGCAATAAAAATGGCAACTATTCTTTGGTTTGGGAGCTCAAAAGCGGAGTTTGTAACACAATTTTATTAATTCCATCATCAAAAAGAGAAGAGCTTCTCCCAGTCCTAGCTTTTCTAGTTCCTATTAGGACTGCTTTTATGGGAATTTTTTCAAACCTCAGTTTCAACTTGGCTTCCACCCCTTTCAATTCCTTTGTTAAACTAAAAAATTCTTTTTTTTTAGTTTTGGCTATCATTCAACTGCTTCTTGTTACACTGTCAATTCTATTTTTTAATATTTCCGCCTATACACTCAAGTCGATTGAAAAGGACAAAATAGAATCAATCCATTCGGTAGTCAAAACACAAATTGAATATGAAACATCCAAAGGGCTCCTTCCTCTTTTGGTGATCCAAAACAATGATAACATTTTGAATTTTTTTGCAAAACAGGATAGATCGGGACTCCTACAGATAACAAAACCGTTATATGATTCTTTGAAGCAAAATGGAATCAAGCAATTGCAATTCAATAGCTCCAATCTAATGTCTTTTTTGAGAGTACACCACCCCGAACAGTTCGGAGATGATCTCTCTTCGTACAGACCTATGGTACAGAGAGTCAACTTAGACAAAAAGACTTTAGTAGGTCTGGAACAAGGGAGGTCAGGGTATGGATTTCGAACAGTAACGCCTGTTTTTTGGCAAAAAAATGGAGAATACATAGGAACCATAGAATTGGGTTCTAGTTTGGATGGGATTTTTTTGGATCACTTGAGAAAGCTCTTCCCTGGGAATTGGGTAGTGTTCAATTTGAATCGCAACAATTCCTCTTTGGCTCCACAAATCATTGCCAAGTCCCGAGAAGAAACAAAAAATGAAGAGGCAGAGGAGTTGATTCCCAAGGAAGAAATTCTTTCAAAGACCAAGTTGGGCAACTTGGAATATGAATTTGATTCAGAAACGGACCAAATTTTTGTATATATGCCAATCAAAAATTTCAATCATGAGGTTGCTTTGCTCTTTGTGTATTCTTATGAAACTAGTTACTATCGCTATTTGAAAAAGATCGGTATCTATTCCATCGGTGTTGCAATTTTTGGATTGATTTCATCAGGATTCATTTTAATTTTTTTGTATCGTAAGATAACACATCCAATACGAGACCTTGTCTTGGAAACCAAAAAAATTCGAGAGTTCCGTCTCGAGGAGAATGTAAACATAGAATCCAGTGTGGTCGAGATCCAAGATTTGGTTGACTCCATATCCAGCATGAAGCAAGGTTTGCATTCTTTTAGAAAGTATGTCCCAGCAGAGCTCGTGCGGGAACTCATCGAAACCAAACAAGAAGCTTCGATCGGTGGCTTGAGAAGAAACCTAACAATCATGTTCACAGATATATCTAATTTTACCACAATCTCGGAAGAGATGAGGCCTTCGGAACTTGCAGTAAAGCTTTCCGAGTATTTAGAAGTAGTTACAAAAGTGATCATCAAAAACAAAGGAACCGTAGACAAGTACATTGGAGACGCGGTTATGGCATTTTGGGGAGCACCGAGAGATTTGGAAGACCACGCTGGATGGGCGTGCTTGGCCGCCCTTGAGATCCAAAAAGAAATTCATATCTTGAATGAATCTTGGACCAAACAAGGGAAAAATCCCCTTCGCACAAGGATTGGAGTGAACACAGGTGATACGATTGTAGGGAACATAGGTTCTAACCAACGGCTCAACTACACAGTCATTGGAGACCCAGTGAATTTGGCATCTAGACTAGAGGCTTTGAACAAATCGTACGGCACAAGTATCATTATCAGTAAAGAAACCCAAGAGTCTTGTTCTGGCAAATTTGAAACCCGCCGGTTGGACAAATTGCAGGTCAAAGGCAAAACAGAACCTGTCTCCATCTTCGAGTTGATCTCAGAAAAGGGAGATTTGTCAGCAAAGGAGGCGGCATTCATCAACAAATTCGAAGAGGCGCTTCTTTTCTTCAACGAAGCTAGATTAGCTGATGCCAAGTCTCGCTTTCTTTCCTTGCAATCGGAGTATCCCGACAACAAATCCATACAGTTCTACTTGGAAAAGCTGGCCTAACCTGGCTCTTGGGAGCCAGCGTACAAACGAAGGGAGCCGAACGCGAACCAAATGGCGCACAAAATGCCATTCCAAATCAAAACAGATGTCCACTTGCTCTGGGCTTCTTCTTCCAGGGATAAGATGGGTTTTAGGAGGGCAACTCCTTCTGATATATCGATACCGTGCTGTTTGGCGGATATAGATATGGCTCGGCTCCAATTTTCATCATAGACCTGAACTGCTTGCAGGCTAGTTTTCCAAGATTCCCAAAACAAGTCGAGTTGGGCTGGGTCTTCCGCCCACTTTTGCTCTAAGACGAGCCACTGGGAATTGTCCTTCGGTTGGCTATCCCTTATCCACGGTACCACAAAGTAATAGAAATAATTCCTAACGTTAGACCTTCCGCTTCGTATTTCTCTATCCACTTGGACTCCCATGTGCTGGATATCGATTGTGCCTGGCTCCAATGTATAGACTTCTTCCGTAGTAACATCCATAAGAGAAGTATCATGCGTTATATTGAATGCATAGATCAGATCTTTTCCTGCAAAGGTTGACACAAAACATAAAATTGACGAAAGAAAAATTCCTAGCCTTTTTCCAGATAGCCTATATATAAAATAACTGAATGCGATTGAAACCGCAAAAACTAGTAGAATAACCCAGCCTTCCCTCGGTAGAAAAAAATGAAGGATTGCGGAGAGGACCGACCCACTCACAATGTGGAAAAACCCAACTGCAAAAATCAATCCAAAGGGAGGAAGGGGCGACTCATCGATCTCTTGGTTTTGGAGTTTTGGATCCTTGGATACCTTTTGGAAAGTTTTTCTGAAAACAGAGGAGTTAGGCTTGCCATTTTCCTTCTTAAGCCACATCCAATAGTACAGGGAATAGACTATAAAAAATAGATCTAAAAAGAGATACTCCCAAAGGTAAACGGACATGCCAGTTGCCAGACGAATTTGGTTCTTCGATTCCAAAAACAACCAGATTTTGTTTCTAAAATTAGAATGCCTGCCTTCTATTTTGATCCACCTTCCATCTAAGTTCACTTTGTGATAGTAATTGCACTTTTGGAAGGAGCAAAATTGATTTTGTTCCTCTCCCGATAAAGGAACCAGCTCCACTTCTAATTTTGATTTGGAGAGCCCTTGGCTCAGAACATAGATTTGCTCAAAGGAGGTAGCAATCATAAGTACAGCCACAAGGACCAACAAAACCAATCGGAGGATTGAAAAAAAGGTTTTCATTCTATTCGTCCCTTATTTCTCCAAGCAAAAGATAGGTGGTAAATCGCAGAATCATCAAATTTGATTCATTTGAAATCACCCAATTTGATTCGCAATCTATTCCCATTATCAAATGAGTTTTTTTGGGAAGCCGAATAGAATGCATTGCCTAAGGAGTATTTTCCAAACAATATGCCATTTGTAACCTCCCAAGCCCCTAATCCAATTCCAGGAGAGTCGCCATGATACATGTCCAATTTCCAAAAGATTTCCTCTGGGGAACCGCTACATCCGCCTATCAAATAGAAGGTGGACACGATGCGGACGGCAAAGGCCCCTCCAATTGGGATGTGTTTTGCCAACAAAAAGGCAAAATCAAAAGAGGAGAGACAGGCGATGTCGCCTGTGACCACTACCACCTCTGGAAGTCGGATGTGGGTTTGATGAAAAAGCTCAACCTCCAATCCTACCGTTTTTCCATCGCTTGGGCAAGAGTTCTACCTGATGGCAAAGGAGCTGTGAACCCCAAGGGACTGGACTTTTATGATCGTTTGGTGGACGAGCTTCTTTCAAAAAATATCCTCCCTTTTGTCACCCTTTACCATTGGGATCTCCCCTTTGCCTTAGAGAAGATAGGCGGCTGGGGCCTCCGGGACACAGCCTATGCCTTTGGAGAGTATACGGACGTTGTTACTAAAAAACTCGGTGACCGAGTTAAGCATTGGATCACATTGAACGAACCTTGGATAGCCATGGTCGCCGGCTATGTATTAGGTGCTCATCCTCCTGGTAAAATTCGTCCCTTTTCGAGCTTGAAGGTAGCACACAATTTGCTCTTAGCTCATGGGATTTCCCTTTCGCACATTCGAAACAATGTCAAAGGTTCTATTGCGGGAATCACTAACGCACTCACTCCCGTCTATTCTCTTAAGCGGAACCAAGAAACGCGGGCCCAACGGAGATGCCATGCCATAATGAATGCGCTTTGGATGGATCCCGTTTTCAAAGGCAAATATCCCGATGAAATTGCCGACCAAGTGGCTTCACAAAACAAAGACAATTGGCAAAATGAAGATATGAAACTTATCTCTCAAAAAACAGATTTCTTAGGTGTCAATCACTATTCCCGAATGATTGTTAGATGGTTCCCTCTTCCTTTGTATTCTTTTCTTCCCGTAACACCCCAATACCCCAATGTCTCTTTTACTACAATGGGTTGGGAAATATACCCTCCAGGTTTTTCGGAACTTTTGCGGTGGATCAGGGAGGACTATGGCAACCCTCCCATCTATATTACGGAAAATGGAGTGAGTCTCAAAGATACATTAGTCGATGGAAAAATAAACGATGAAAATCGAATTGACTACTTACAAAAATACCTTTTGGAATTGAACCGAGCCATGGCAGAGGGAAGCGATGTTAGAGGCTATTTTGTCTGGTCTTTTCTCGACAATTTTGAATGGCACGAAGGCTACGAAAAAACGTTCGGAATCGTCTACGTAGACCACAAAGATCCGAAACGTCCCAGAATCCCCAAAAAAAGCGCCAACTGGTACGCCAAAGTCATCCGTGAAAAGGGATTCCGATGGGAATAGTTCTTGTCAAAGTGATTTTTTTGTTTGAATATCAAAGCTATGCCAAAGATCAGTGTAATCGTACCAGCATTAAACGAAGAGCTACTTCTCCCCGTCCTTTTAGAAAGTCTCAAAAACCAGACCTTTACCGATTTTGAAATAGTAGTTGCCGATGCTGGTTCCAAAGACAGGACCGTAGAGATAGCCAAAGAGTTTGGCGCGAAAGTTGTCCCCGGCGGAATGCCAGGCCCAGGAAGGAATAGGGGTGCTGAAGTTGCCGAAGGTGACTTCTTCTTCTTTTTTGATTCTGATGTTACATTGCCAAATGACTTTTTGGAGAAAGCATACAAGGAAATGCAAGAACGCTTTCTTGATCTAGCTACGTGCGAATTTTTACCTCTTTCTGACTTGCAACTCGACAAGGTGATGTTCAAGGTAGCCAACCTCCACGTGAAGCTCAACTTGAACTTAAATCCTAGAGCTCCTGGATTCTGTATTTTTATCACCAAACGTCTTTTCCAAAGAATAGGAGGATTTGATGAAAGTCTTAAGCTTGCCGAAGATCATGACTTAGTAGATAGAGCCTCCAAATATCGTCCGTTAGCCTTTCTCTATTCATCAAATATTTCAGTGAGCGTTCGTAGACTCGAAAAAGAAGGAAGATTCGGGCTAATAGAGAAGTACTTACAAGTGGAACTCCATCTTTTTACCAAGGGCAATGTCAAAAAAAGCATCATCGAATATGAATTTGGCAATTTTAATCCAAGCAATGACAAAACCAAAACGAAGAAGATCCTAGATGACATTGAGGCTAGGGTCATCCAGTTGGAAGACACCTATGCGAGACGTGCGGAAACTTTTAAAGCAGGTCTCAATGATCTCAAAGAAATGCAAGAGAAGATCAAAAGATCTTTTGAGGAGATAGGTTCTGCCTTTGAAAAGATTCTTCGAATCTGAATTCGTTAATTGATCGATACCTTTTGGGGGATACGAGAATTACTGGTCACTTTTTCAAATTCTTCCAAGTAATTCTTGTGGTTTGTACCCATCCACTTGTCCCACCAATTGAAATACAATCCGTAATTGCAATTGAAGTACTTGTGGTGCATGTTGTGGTGGGTCGTCGTATTGTGCCAGTTGGTCCAGGAGCTTCTTACAAAAAATTTTGGAAAGAGTTCGAAGCCGAGGTGGCCTAAGACATTCAAGAAAGTCATGTAAAACAAAAAAACCAAGATAGCCAAAGAATGAAGAGGCATAAAGAATGCCACCAGAGGGACAATGCCTGCCTCTATGACTGCCTCTGTTGGATGGAAAGAAAATGCCGCCCAGGGACTTGGATTGGTGGATTTGTGGTGTACGTGATGCACGTATTTGAATATCTTCTTCCAATGCATGAAACGATGGGTCCAATAGAAATAGGTATCATGCAATAAGATAAGGGCAACAACACTAAACCAAAAATAACCGATTCCATGATCATCGATATTTTTATAGATATGGAAGATGCCCGCTTTTTTCCCTAAGTGGATTCCCAAACCAACTCCACCAAAAATCAACATGGTGAGCATGGAGTATCGAAATTCTTGCCAAAGTTTGTCTTTGTCTGGGAGTTTGCCTTGGATAATCCTATGTTGCCAACGACCTTTGCCCCGTATCCAAACCAAATAGTAAGCTATTCCAGCAAACAAGAAATAACGAAACGTTACCAAGGTCGTGATAATAGCGTAAACGATCCAGGGATTCAAGTTGCCGAGCTGCATGATTTGATTTTAGAATTGAATCCGGAATTTGCCAATAAAAAATTTGGGTTTGTGGAGATTTATGGTTTCGGGTATGGCCTTGATTTGATTTGACAATTGGATTTTTCCCTAAAGATTTCAGCGAGGGGCCCACTTATGAAACTAAAGTTCTTGTATCTGATTTTTTTTATCTCTATTCTGGGTTGTATTTCCGGAAGCCCGATCCGTTACCGAGAACTCAAGGGAGGCTACCCAAAAACCGATTGGGAAGCGCGCAATGCGGAAGCGAGCAAAATCCTTTCCGATCTTCTCAAGATCAATACGGTGCGTGGGAATGAAGGCCAAGCGGTTCAATACCTCCAAAAGATATTTGCAAAAGAAGGTATACCAACTCGAACCATTGTTCCACCGAACCAGCCCAACCGACCCAATCTGATAGCGGAACTCAAGGCTACCATCCCCAATCCTCTTCCTGGGATTGTTCTCGTGAATCATCTGGATACTGTAGAATTTGATGCCAAAGAATGGGGAGAGCCACCTACTTCTGGTTTGATCAAAGATGGACGAATTTACGGTCGCGGTGCAATAGATATGAAGGGAATGGCAGTAATGGAACTGATGGCTATACTCGAAATCAAAAGAAGTGGAGTGCCAAGAAGTCGAAATATCATGTTTTTGAGTCTAGCGGATGAAGAATCGGGATCTGTATTCGGCGGACAATTTATCACCAAGAACCATGCCAAAGAATTCCAGGGATATGAATACGCCATCAATGAAGGTGGGGTTGCCAGTCGTGATATAGTAATTCCGGGAAGCACTATTTTCAATATCCAATATGCCGAAAAAGGCAATCTCTGGATCCGCGCTAAGGCAACTGATTTAGGTGGTCATGGCTCTACACCTCCCAAAGATTATGCGGCGATCAAATTGATGAATTTTTTTAGAGATGTTAGGGAATGGGACAATGGCATTCGTATCACCGACGAAACAGAAGCCTTCTTCTATCAATTGGGAACAATCAGCAATTTCCCAAATTCCTTTTTCCTAAAAAATGCGGGCAATCCTTTCATTAAACCTCTCTTAAGTGGTACTATTCGATCCAATCGGCATCTAACCGCAATGACTACTAATACCAAGTCTGTAACGGGACTTATGACCACCGAAGGGGACAAAGGAGAAAATGTCATAGCAAGTACCGCCTATGGCAAATTGGATTTGAGGCTTCTCCCAGGAACAGATCCCGACAAAGTTTTCGCACAACTCAAAGAAATAGCTGCACCATATAACATTGAGCTTACTGTCACAGATTCGAATCCAGCGGATTCCACACCGATTGATACACCACTTTTTCAAACTATGGCAAGTGTAGCCAAATCCAAATTTGAAAAAAGTACTGTGACACCCTTTCTTTCTCCAGGCAAAACGGACAGTTCTTATATGAGACGGATTGGGATCAAATGCTATGGGCTTATCCCTGCTGTTTTGAAGGCAGAAGATATCGATACAATGCACGGTAAAAATGAAAACATCAGTGTTGAGAATCTGAAGCTCGGCTCTCAAATCTTAACGGAAGTGCTTTGGGAGTCGAATGCTCAGGACCAGTAGTTTTTCCCCCATTAAAAGGGAGAGGCCAAAGCAAATGGGCTTTGAAATTTTTCTAAAAATACTATTTTTTTAGTTGCTGGTTTTTTGTTTAGTAATTTTATGCTAAACATGGGCCGCTCCGTTATCCCCTACTCCCAACAGATCGAACTTACCAAAGAGAGGCTAGGGGACTTCCGGAGGGCCCTACCTCTACCCGACCAGGAGGTCTTTGACGAGATCTTTCGCGTAGCCAAGCGCTACCTGGCGGCAGGGGTAATGGCTTCTAACCCCTACACTCTAGAAACAATTCTTCTTTCCAATCTCATTGCCCTTCGTAAGGATATGGAGGCTCTGCAAGCCGAGACCACACATAGGTTGAAAAGCAGTATCGATTCCTCTAAATCCAATTAAAATAGCTTGTTCTACGAGACTTGCTGTCTCCTCTTCTTCCAAGAAAATTTCCAGCCACAGATTAACGCGGATAAACACAGATAAGAGGTTTGGTATTATTCGTTTACAGGAAAACGAAAGGTCCTCAATCTGTCAAAGAAAGGAAAAAATGACAGATGAAGACAACTCTTTACATTCCAGATGAATTGATGAACAAAGCCAAAGAATACACTGGGATTAAGGAAAAGACTGCCTTGTTAAAGGAAGCTCTAGAGGCCTTAATTCGAGAAAAAGCGGCACAACGTATTATAGAAATGGGCGGAACAGATAAAAAGATAAAACCGGTTTTAAGAAATAGGTGACTCTTTGAAGAATTTAATAGATACTTCTGTATGGATAAACCACTTAAGAGAACCTGTTTCGGAACTAGTAAAAATTTTATCGAGGCAAGGTTCGATTGTAATGCACCCTTTTGTTCTTCAGGAACTACTATTGAGCAATTCAAAAAAATCCGAAGAATTGGTTAAGCAATTAAAATTATTCCCAATTTTGAATTTAGCAAGCGGTTTAGAAATAGAAAATTTCCTAAAGGATTACCCTTTAAGAGGGAAAGGAATTGGCTTGATCGACATACACTTGCTATATGGCACAATTAAAAGTAACTTAATCTTACTAACTCATGACACCAAACTTGAAAAAGTATATAATTCATTGCGTTAGGAGAGGTCCAGAGAATATAAAAAAAACGGCCACCGAATAATGCAGAATACAATTCTTCAAAATCACATCGAATTCCCTGTAATAAAGACCAAAATAAGCGCAAAGTTAAACTAAAGAATCATACCAGGATTAGAAGCAAAGAGAGAAATTATCCGGATCTATCTCGCTCCAGAATTTGGAGTAAAACTAAGTTGCAAGGCATTGGGCATAACTGTTTCTAGTTACTACTATAAATCCAATACCAAAGTAAAGTGGAAAATACTTGATGAGATTCTAATAGAGAAGATAGAAGCTACTTAGGAAAAGTTACCAAGAAGTGGATATAGAACCGTTAGATCGATTCTCTCTCGAAAAGCACCAATAAATCACAAATACCCCGATTCCTGCTTCCATGGATTAGGTTTTGCTCTTTTGTCTGGCAACCAATTGGTCTAGGGCAATTCCCCAACCTTTATGAAATCCCATCTCTTCATGTTTGGTTTTATTCTCTACATTCTTATGTTTTACTAGCGCTTTGTAACTAGTAATATTATGCGTATTAGATTCAAATGAGAGAAATATAGTGGTAAAGTCATTTCCCGATGGACGAAATCCACTTAACATAGTATCTGTGAATACCAATAAGGATTTAGGAACTATAAAAAGAAAGCATCCAAAGTTATCTATGATTTGCCCTTCGGGAGATTTCATTTGGGTATAAAATTCTCCCCCTGGTCGCAAATCAATTCTACAGGCTGTAGTTTGCCATGGAGTTGGAGTGAACCAATGTATGATCTCTGTAGGATCTGTCCAGCCCTGCCAAAGAGCATCTAAGGGAAGGTCTACTTGTCTTTCAAAAGATAGGTCTAGTTCTGGATCCGAATGGAGGAGGTATGAATACAAGGGATTCATGGCTTGCTTTCATTTTTAACTTGTTTTTCTCTAAGTCAAGTGTGATTCGATTGCCTAGACCCTGAATTCCTCTTTGGCGAAAAAGCTTTCCTAAGTGGTTGAATTTTTTAGATCTAATAATAAATACTGAATTCAATTGAGCTTTGAAATTTTCAATTGGATTGAAAAACATTTTATCGAATTTCTCTACTTTTTTAATCGTTACTTTAGTAATTTTAACACCTACTTCCGTTAATTATAATATAGTCGCCTTTAAGCCTCCTGGCTTCCTATAATGGCAATTGTGTCTCGAAATTCTGGCTTCCGTACCCATTTTTTGGGGTTTGGTTGTGGAAAAAAGGGCAGGAATGTACTAGATGGTGAATAGAATTGCCCGATTCACTTAGTTCCTTTCGTACGAAAAATTGAATTGCTTGAATCTCTTTTTGATTGAGACTAAGTAGGTTATGACTTGGCATAGAATTGTCCTACTTTTCTTTTTTGCAAATTTCTTTGGAATTCAAGCGGAGACCATTCCGTCCCAACCTCAAGGCTATATCACCGACCTAACCCAGAGTCTTTCTTCAGAAGAAGAAGAACGCTTAGAGCTTCTAGCAAGGCAATTGGAAGAGAAACATTCTCATCAAGTTTATGTTTTGCTAGCCAATTCTTTGGAAGGCCAAGTTCTTGAAGAAAAAACGATTCAAATAGCGGAACAGTGGAAAGTTGGAAGAAAAGGCATGGATGATGGTTTGATTCTTTTTCTTTTTTTGCAAGATAGAAAAATTAGAATCGAAGTGGGTTATGGACTCGAAGGGAGCATAACAGATGCTTTGTCCAATAGGATCATTCAAAAAATAATAGTTCCTCGCTTGAAGAGGAATGATCTTTCAGGGGCGATAGAGAGCACATATCAGACGTTGAATGAAATTTTTTCAAATTCAAATTTTGAGCCGAACAATTCTGGCTTGTCTCAAGAAATTGAAGAAGATTCCTGGCTTTCCTTTGTAGAAAAATTCCTCAAGTTTGGGATTCCGATTCTGTTAGTCTTTTTCTTTGTTCGGTGGATTTTGAATCGAAAAGATTCTTCTGAAAAATCGGATCCAAAGCTTCTCCTCGAAAAGGCCAACGCAGCTATTCAATTCCTTGATGAGAAAAATCCCTTTTGGGCAGAGAACCAAAAGAAATTTGACGCCCAAACAGTTGAAAACAAGAGAACGGAGCTTCTGAACAAAGGCACGGAATACCTAGCAGCTTGGGAATCGAATGCAGACCAAGAATCTAAACTTCTTTTTTGGATTTCCGATGTAGAGAAAATCCAAAAAAGACCAAAGGAGCATTTCCCTCTTAACAAAAATAAGTTGAAAGAACAGTTTGAATCCACATTGAAGCAATTGCCTTGGAGCAATTGGGAAGATACCTATTCGCAAGAATCGATAATTAGCACCAAACAAGAGTGGGAGGATAGAGTCAAGCGAGCTTTAGATACAAATGATTTTTCTGAAATGGAAAAACTTACGGAAACATTCAAAAGTGCACGGAGAGAGCCAGAATTCTTTCTCTATCCTGAGTGGGAACAAATTGTCCAAGATACGGCAAAATGGATCGGTGATAATTCTATTTGGAAACAGTATAAGAAGGAATATGACAAAAAATTGGTAGAGAAACATTTTGAACTAGTTCAAAAACGGTACCAGGATTGGCAAAACTCTGCCCCGCAAGGTTATGAAGCTCGAATAAAAGCAAATCGATTTTGGATAGCGAATGTTGTTAGGGTCAGAGCCATGCCAGAACGTTTTCTATCTAAGAAGCCAGACCCAATTTATGTCTTTGAAAATTCGACGCAGGAGACTTCCTCTTATGAACCAAGAAATACTAGTTATTCCTCCTCTTCAAGCCGAAGTAGCAGCAGCATTTCCAGCTCCTCCTCAAGCAGTGGAGGTCGATTTGGCGGAGGAGGAGCAAGTGGAAGTTGGTAATCTTACGCCAAAGCTACTTGAAAAGGTTTTACTGTGCCTTCTCTACCCTTAAGAAAATTAAGGCATCCGTTAATTATAATATAGTCGCCTTTAAGCCTCCCCGCTTTCTATAATGGCAATTGTGTCTCGAAATTCTGGTATCCTTATCGATTTTTGGTGTTTGGTTGTGGAAAAAGAGGTATCAATTTCCTAGATGGTGATAACTTATGCACGATCGAGATTATGGACAGGGATCCTATCTGTAGGCTTCTGGGTACTTTGGAGTCTTGGAATTCTTCTTTTTGGAGATTTGGTCACATCTTTTTCTCAAAAACTTTCTCTCGCTGAAGCTGTAATTACAATCATTATCATCTATATCCTATTTTCCTTACCTTTTGACCTCGTGGGAGGGTGGATCCTGCCTCGAAAATTCAAGAGGAGTACTCTCAGTTTTTCGTTGTTTATGAAAAGTTATCTCAAAGGCATTGGATTCCACTCAGCATTTTTATTTCTCATTGGAAGCATGCTTCTACTGATAATTGCAATCACTCCGTTCTTTTGGCAATGGATTGTAATGCTGATATTTGGAACCATGATTCAGTTCTTTCTCTTATACTTTCAGAATCCCATTGCAAGACTTTTAGGAAACTTTGGAATTACCTCCTCCCCCGAATTTGAAGTTTGGCAAAGCTCTGATATAGGATTCACTGGAGGAATTTCCCTGAGGAAAAAGAAGATGGTTCTACCAAAGGATTGGATAGTAAACTATTCTCCTAAAGAAATTCAGCTCCTTTTGGATCGGAGAGAATTCATCATTCATTCGAGTTCTTACAAAAGTGGAGTTCGGGGTGCGATTTTATTTAATCTAATAGGATTTCTCATTGGCAATTTTGGATGTCAACAATCTGGAATCACAATTGCTTCCTCTGGTTACTTTTCCTATTTACTCTTCTGGTCTTCCTATGTGACTCTATGGTCTTTTGTTGGACTACTTGTTCTACCAACTCTGAGTCAAAAGGCGACAATATTCGCAGACACAAAGTGGAAAAATGTAGAAAAAAGTGCAGTAACTCATCTGATCACTCAATTAGATCAATTTCAGGATAAGGAACCTAAGAGAAGTGCAGGAATACAAATGATTTTTCATCCCATTTCCAGTGTGGAGTTGAGAATGAAAGGGCTAGAAAATGAATCGAGTTCTTCCTTGAATCCTTGGCATATTGCTCGACACAGTCTTTATCTTTCCTGGGGTGGTTGGAGCCTTCTGGGGAGAGCAGTACACTGCAACGTAGGAAGACCAGATTTGTGGGTATTCCTACCAACGGATGGATGAGTTTCAAATGCGAGGATTGTAGAATGAGCCTTTCAAGATCGTTGAAGGAAAAAATTGCCAGCCTATCTGATGAGGAGATTGACCGTTGCATTCGAATGGGATGGGAAGATCGTACTACTTTTGAATCGATTCAAAACCAATTTCAATTGAATCCGAATGAATTTGTCAAACTCATGCGTCACTTTTTGGATCGAAAGACTTTCCAGCGTTGGAGGAGAAGAGTCTTTGAGCAAGGTCATTTAAAGAATGAAGTTCTGCGTGGCTTCAAGAAATCCAGGTTCAAATGTACGAGACAGTCGGTGGATGGACACACCAAAGGGTGGAAGTAGAGTGGAGTTACCCCCAAAAGTCAGACAGCCTGATCTAACTAAGAATCCATAAATTCCTTAGGTGATTTCATATTCAAGCCTTCATGTGGAGCGAAAGTGTTATAGTCTTTGCTCTCTGGTGAATAAACTGGAGTATGCCAAACATCAAATCTTAGGCTTTCCAGAAAGCTCGTAGTAGCTTGAGCAGTATATTGAGGTCCATTGTCTTATAAAAATTGTGTCCTTGGTGCACTCAGGTTTCCAAATCTCTTCTCCTTTTTTCGGAGCCAGAAAACTGTCTGGTATTCAGGGGATAACTACAATATGGTTGACAGGATTATAGTACCACTTATAGTATTACCAGAGGTGATACCATGCATGCAATGTCTCTAAAACTTGAGGATGAAATTTTGAAAGAGGCTGAGCGTTTTGTAAAGAGGCGAAAGATTTCTCGAAATGCATATATCAACGAAGCGATTAAGACGTATAACGCTTTGAACCGGAGGCGAGAGTTAAGAGAAAAATTGGCAATAGAGTCAAGCATTGTGGCATCGCATTCGCTAGCAGAACTCAAAGAGCTGGAACAGATTACAGACTTGTATGAGGATTGAGAAATTTGGTATTTATATTGCGGACTTGAATCCAAGGTATGGGACTAAACCGGGTAAAAAAAGACCTGTTGTAGTAGTTCAAACCGATTTGTTAAATGGGATTCATCCAAGCACTATCATTTGCCCTATTTCTACCAAGGTTTCCCCCAAGGCAGAAATTTTGCGAGTGCATATTGATTTAAAAGAAGCGGGCCTGAAACTTTCTTCTGATATTCTTGTCGATCAATTGCGCTCGATAGACAACAAACGATTTGTTGAACAGAAGGGTATTTTGTCTCAGCGAAATCAGAGACAATTGTTAGAGTCATTAAAGATTATTATTTTGGAGTAGTTAAGAAAAAGTAGATAATAAAAATTTAATAAGGAAAAAATACATTAGTAAAGAAGAATACACTTTCTTTTTGAAAAGCTATTCGCGCTGTTTCCATGTTTACTTCGAAAAGATCCAAGTAGAAAAAAGCGATTCCATGCATCGTATTTCCCAATACATTGCCTTCGGACTTTTTCACAACAGCCAAATTCAAAAAGTGGTCTATAGTCAACAAACATTGACATTCCGCTATAAAAGCAATGTAGAATCGACACAAAAGAAAAATCAATCCAAGGCTTAACAATGCCAATCGATGAATTTCTTGCTCGTATGCTGTTCTTCCTTCCCAACAAACATGAGAAGTCTGTTCGCTAATATGGAATTTATGTTAGGCCTGCTCGAAAAATAAAGCTAGAATCGTTAGATAAGAAATCAAATTGGGCACAAGAAATCAAGTCTTCATTTGAAACGAAGGATCCTCTATCGTGTCCAGTTTGTAAAAACGGAATGCAAGGAGGTAGTCTATGCCTTCCATGTATCAAAAAAAGAAAGAGAGCTAATGAAAAAATACAATTTGATTAATGGTAATTTTTACTATAAAAGATCCCGAGACCCACAAGATGCATTCTAGTAGCCCTCATTTTCACATACTTTCAATTTGCTCCAACGAGAATTACCAAAAAACCAAGAATTCGTTGGCTTGGCTTTATTATGTCTCATGTAAAAATAAATGGCGTTTTTTACAAGTTAGGCCCAAAAATAAAGTCGCCATTAAGTCTATTAACTGCCCTTAATGGCTATTACTTCTCTAAATCCTGTCGTTTTTATCGATTTATGGGGTTTAGATGCGGCAAAAGAAGCAAAAATTTTATAGATAGTACAATTAAGGAGTTACTAAATGAACTTTATAAATAAAATACAGGAGCACTAGATAAATATGAAGGAGATTTTCTATTTAGAGTATCTAGAGGTCTTTTTCTTACTATATCTTCGTTTGGAGTGCTTGCAATAGCAATTGCTTTACTAATTGTATTCTACGCATTATTTCCAGTAATTAAAGGAAGACCAGATTTAAAAAAAGTGGAAATCTCGATAGATGATATATCTCCGAAACCTAAACAAGAATCAGATAATTCAAAATCGAATGTGACGCAAGAATCCAATTCAGAAAAACAAAATACAGAGGAATCGAATAAGACTCAAAAATCCCCGGAAATGATAGAATACGAAGCTCTTTTACTCGAGATTAGTAAATTGGTTCCAGATGTAAGCTGGGAAACATCTAGTAGATATGGAGTTATCAAATACGACTATTGGGGAGATCCAGTTTACGGAAATGTTTATTCATATGGACTCAAAGACCAGCTAAAAAATTTTTTGCATGGCGTTGCAAATATTGATAAAGAGGATTACAAAGAAAAAATCAATGAATTGAAAAGAATGGCAAATTTGATAGGTCAGGTAAGCCAAGAAAAAAGAACGGAAGCTTTTAACAACTATATAAAAATATACAAAAGCCGAGTAGCTGATGTAAATATTTATAATAATTCCGAAAAATTAAGAATTGAAAATGAATACATTGAAAAGGATGCTAAGAAAAAATCCTTGCTCAACACAGGTGGAATTACAATTCTTGGCGGTATAATTGTGATTGGGATATTTGCAATTTTTTTAACGATACTATCAATTAATAGAAAATTAGACCAGTTAGTTCAAAAAAACCAAAAATAATTCTGTAGCTTTAGTGAACTGTCAGAATCTCAGGCAGTTCACTTTTATAAATATTTATTATATTATCGATTCAGATTGAATTTTAATCTTATTTTTTAGAAAACCTAATTTTACTCCTACCCTCTTTTCTTTATAATAAATATTGTCGTCTTTAAAAGACTGTCAACTACCTATAATGGGCACTGTGTATCGAAATTCTGGCTACCGTATCGATTTTTTGGGGTTTGGTTCTGGTAAAAGGGACATCTGATTCCTTAATGGTCAAAAGTATTGTGATGGAGGTTTGCCCTGCATCTTTGATGAAGATTCGTAAAGATTCCTTAAAATGGCCCCGAGTTTACAAGGGGAAAAAATGTCTACACAGAGAGAATCGAACGAAAATATTAGATATAGTGATGAGTCGATTGAATCTAAAGTTTTCGAATATTACGACTAAACATCTAATATTCAATGAAATCTTTGAAATACCAAGATTCAAATTACTTTTTTGATAAATCAAAATTACACTTTACAAAAATGATTAAACCAGCATTATGAAACTTTTTTTATATAGTGAACAGTTATCTAATTAGCAATGAATTCATCTGAACTAGAATTTTGGATTTTTCAAAACTATCAGGGACTAATCGTAACCAAAGCTTACCGGGAGACAAGTTTCTTTTACAATCCTGATGAAACTCTTCCCAGGGGAATCTATTTTGCAACCATTAAAGAAAGCGACGGTCCCAATGACAGAGCTTCAAAATTAGACAGAGAAGGAATCTATCGATTCAGCATTGGAGTTGGTAAAAAACAATACCAGGAAATGTTTGGAAATATACCAAAACGCCCATCGAAAGGGAATATTGTTAAACTTGATTTTGATTTTTCTAGATTAAATGAAATGATGCCCCATCCCATTTATGCTTGGATGG
>Ga0169931_10001336_pt1 | contig 40686 bp, 24 predicted proteins | sample Kivu_15m_20L_FD_129675 | JGI IMG/M metagenome (GOLD analysis project Ga0169931, IMG submission 129675) | Freshwater microbial communities from Lake Kivu, Western Province, Rwanda to study Microbial Dark Matter (Phase II) - Kivu_15m_20L... | ecosystem: Environmental > Aquatic > Freshwater > Lake... | reverse complement strand
GTTGATGATCTTGGCGAGCCCCTCCCAGTAAGCGAGCCCGCGCGGTTGCATGCCGCTCCACTTGCGGCCGTTCGGCGAGACATGGCGAGTCGGGGGCGGATTCTCCCGTTGGCTGTAGGGATAAATCTTTAAACCGTCGGTCAGTGCTCGCGCCTTGACTGCATCGGGATCGAGTGCGCGGTGGGCTGACCAAACATTCACCGTCGGAGAACGGAACACGTAATAACCTTCCGGCTTCATGTCGGGGTCATCGGGACCGAGGATCAAGTACTTTCCGCCAGCGCCTTTATCCGGTCCGGTTTGACCGGAGTCGGTAATTGGCCGCTGCCAGAAGTCGGTAAAGCCTCCCGCAGTCGGGCCGGCCGGAACTTCAAACACCAGCGGCCCCGTCTCCTTCAAGTTGGGAAACGCCATGATGTAAGGTGTCGTCGCGTTGGCGGTCAGCAGGCCAAGCTTGTCTTGAAAGGTAAGGTAATCGACGTAGTCGCACTTGCCCGCTTCAAACTTGGTCAGGTGTTCATTTTGCCACTGCTGCATCGCCATCAGCGGCAAGGCCCACAGGTAAGCTTGACAAGCTCGCTGGTGTTCAATGTCGTCGAAGACTTTTTCAACTGTCGCCGCACTCGGGTATCCGTTCACTAGCTCAAGCTTTCCGGACCTCGTTTCAACACTGCCGTTCGTTGGCAAATCTTGCGCATCGACCGCGGTCGATGCGACAACGAGCCCCAAAGCTGTCGCGATGCCAAGGATTCGTCGAAAGTGTTTCATAGATGACAATCCAGTGCTCAAAGAGGATAGGAATTAGCAAAAGCGGAGCGAGGCCAAGCGCCAATGACCGCCGCCCGATGAGTCACCCGCAATCTGCCCGGACGCCCAGCGTCGGTCAACTCACCCTCGCGAATCAGCCAGAGATTTGCCCGAAAGAAATGAAGATTTAACAGAGAGACGGGGGGCAAATAACGAATTGCCCTTCGTCCCCTTTTTTCCTTAAGGTCTGGCCTTGGGTGTTTGACTAAAAGTGTTTTTGGTGCCGGATTTCCTTTTATTGGGCACGAAATCGTCAAAACGCGCGATTCGTGCCGCAGTCTTTTGTTTTGTTAAAGGCACTAAAGCGACGAAGTTACCTTTTGTCGGTTGTGAGCTTGAGTTCGTAAACTCCTTGCGAAGGAAAATAGTTCGCCGATCACATTCCAAAATCGACGTAGGTTCGCAAAGCGTCGATTCGTTCAGCAGCAAATTGAACAGCTCAACACCTTGTTCGAATTCTCTGCCCTCCCGCCACGTCAGCGGCTAGAAAAAAATTGTAGATAACTGCTAACCACCCATGCCGACTTCGAGCGGGCAGCCAGTGGAAAAACCCGGACGGAAAAAGCGGTGCAGATTCCGGTGCAGCAGGCCCAAGAAACTGGCTGCATTGAAAAGCAGCCAGAGAAGGGAAACCGCGAGATTTCCAAAGAAAACGAGACGCTAAAACTTGGTGCAACGTCTCAAAGCGGAGAGGACAGGATTCGAACCTGCGGTACGGTTTGACCCGTACACCGATTTAGCAAACCGGCGCTATCGACCACTCAGCCACCTCTCCAAAATCAGGTCCTCCCCATCACCGAATCTGTGCACAAGACCTTGCGTTGCAAGCTTTTGCAGCATATGCCGGGAAACAGGAAGCGAACGGCGTGACTTACTCCGTTCGGCCACCGACGAGCCATCGCTCCCCGGCGGTCTCCGATTGTGTCCCAACCGTCGCTCTTTTTCAAGTCGCTGGCCGCGCCTCTCTCGACTACTCGGCAGCTTGCGATTCAGGTCATTCCGATCAGGCAGAAAAAGCGGCGCGAAAGCCCACCCAATGACACGCGAGGCCAACTAATCTTACCAGCCCTTCGGAGGGTCCACCCTCCCAAACGCAAGCCTCGTTTTTCGCGGAAAAAAGCGGCGATATTTGTCGGACTTGCGATTCATCGGCTAGTCAGTAGACTATTGGCTCGTGAAAACGTTGGACCGACCTTTTCGTCAGCCCAAGGTCAGTAGGTTGGAGAATTTTCCGGCCACCGGCTTCAGTTCCGAGCATCCGTCCGCGGTGTAGTCTGAATTCAGCGCGAATGTCGCGGAAAAGCTTTGGAAAAAAAAGGTCGCCGTATCTTTTGGCGGGGTCGCATCTTTTGGCGGGGTAGCTCAGTTGGTTAGAGCACCGGCTTCATAAGCCGGGTGTCGCCGGTTCAAGTCCGGCCTCCGCTACTTGTCATTTTAAAAGACGCTTCATTCAAACAGGCCGCCGGGAATCCCCGGTGGCCTGTTGTCGTTTTGGGGCGGAAAGAGGGAACCAATAATCGGCACTAATCGGAAGGAAAATAAAAGCTTTTAGAGCGAGGTAGTTGGTTAAGGCCTGAGGGGTGCGCTCTGCGATGGCACGTGCTCTAGTTCGTTGAACTCTCCGCGCGGATGCGACCCACCCTACCGGGAAAAACTAAGCGGAGAAAATCGGGGACCGCCAAGTGGCAATTAGGGCTGCGACCGATGCTAAGCCACACAGTAACCATGGCCAATCGCCGATGATGCGGTAGCCGCTGGGCTTGCCGTCGCTCCGCTGGAGGCTGACCGGAAAATAGCCCGTCGCCCGCCGCGGCCCCTGCTCGAGAATTCGCCCCTGTGCGTCAATCCAAGCCGAGAATCCCGTATTCGCCGCAACGACCATCGTCTTGCGCATCTCAACCGCGCGAAAGACGTTGCAAGCCAAATGCAAGTCGAGACAACTCGTGCCAAAAAACCAACCATCATTCGTCGGATTGACTAGCACATCCGGCTCCTGACCCGCAGCCGCTAACTCCTGCACCTGCCGCCGAATCAAATGCGGTACCGTACTTTCAAAACAGATGCTCGGACAAAGTCGTACGCCCCCCAACTCCATCGCTACCGCCGCCCGCCCCTGCGCAATCCCGCGACCGACCGGCGTGAATCGATAAATCCAGGGAAACCATTCACCAAACGGCAAGTACTCGCCAACAATCACCCGGTGCATCTTGTCATAGCGAGCAACGACCTCGCAGCTCTCACCAATCAAGCCAACCGAGTTGTAAGACAAACTTGTCTGGAGATCGTGTGCACTGACTCCGGTAAGCAACGGCAGACAGTTCTGGCAAGCCGGCTCGGTCTCATCTTCTCGCGGCAGCGCACCCATCGAAGCCTGAAAACAAAGCGAGAACTCACGCCGCGCCTGCTCAAACAACGCCGCCTGTTGCGCATCGACTTCTCGATCGAGTTCCGCTGGGAGAAAAAGCGGCTGCACGAAAATCGTCTCCGGCCAGATCACGAGCTGGGCTTCCGGAAACTCCTTCCGCGCCGCAATGGTCAGGTCGCGATACTGCTGGAACTGCGATGCAAAAACCTGCTCCACTTCCTCCCGCGTTGCGGGAAATGTCGTGTCGATCGAACCTTGAATTACCAACGCCTGCAGACCGGCTTGCTTCGCCGCCTCTTCCTTCAGTTGGCTCTTCTTCTCTGCGGTCAGCTTCCCTGAGAATCCGCCCGGCGAACCGGCTCCGTAAAAGCAGACTCCAAGAAACACCGCCAGCACGCCAGCTATCTGCAGCAGCATCGACCTTTTTGTTTGTCGGCGATCTAATTTCGCTAAGTTAGCTCGCAGTTGCTGCTCCAGCATCACCCCCCGAGCGGCAAAGGCCGCGCACATCGCCAGCAGGAAGCTCAGCAAATAAGCCCCGCCCAGTTCGGCAACTTGAATGACCAGCGGCTGGCGAAACTGCGAGTGGCTGAGAAAGCCCATCGCGAAGCCGGTCAGAAAATTTCCCCGCACCCATTCCAGTCCAGCCCAACTGATGGGGACAGCCAAGCAGAGCGGCAACCGGCCGCGGAAATGCAGCCAACGGGCCGCCGCGATGAACGCGGGAATGTAGAGTGCGCAATAAGCCGCCAGCAGCGGCCAGAAAAGCCAAAGCGCCGGGTGCGGGATTGGTATGAAGTAGAGCAGCCCAAGCCAGAGCAGCCACGCGGCCAGCCAGATCCAGCGCCATTCGCGCCAGCTCAACTGCCGCGGAAGGGCGACGATGATCGACCAAGGGAGCAGCGCGGCCCAAGCGATCCCAGACCAAGCGATCGGAGGCAGAGCCGCTCCATAAAGCAGTGCCCCCAGCAGTGCCAGCCCAGCCACCGACCATAAGTCGCGCTGAGTTTTTCCCTCCGTGTCCAAACTCGCCCTCTCTACTTGATCGGTCGACCATCCATCCGGCGCCGCGCGGACCGTCAATTATTTTGAGTTATCGGGAAGCCGTTTGACGGTGATGTTCCGATACCAAACTTTGTCGCCGTGATCCTGAAACACGATGTGGCCCGCGGGATTGCGACCGAACTTCTCCCACTTCGCGAACTTGCTTTTGCCGTAGCGATCTTTCCAGTCCTCACCATCCAACTCCGTCTCGCAAACCTTGACGCCATTGAGCCAATGCTCGAGGTGATTACCGTTAAGCACAATTCGCCCGGTGTTCCATTCCCCGACCGGCTTGAGCGCCTTGTTCTCCGGTTTGTACATCGCGTAGATCGCCGCTGCCGAGGTGAAAGGATTCTTCCCATCACCATGCACGTCGTCATCGAGGATTTGATACTCCGGACCGCTGAAGTAAGGTGCCGGATCGCCCAGCGACACGCGATACATCACGCCGCTGTTCGCTCCCTTGTCGACTTTCCATTCGAAGTTCAGCTCAAAGTTGCGGTACTCACCTCGAGTAACCAAGTCACCGCCGCCCGATCCATCAAAGTGCAGTGCCTCGCCATCGACCTTCCAGCCCTTGCCGATCGCCTCTTCCTTGTAGCCGCGAAACTTGTCGAGCTTTCCACCGGTGCCGAAGAGGACTTCCACCTCGGCGGATTTATCTTGAGCGGTAGCGAGATTCACTTGGGTCAACGTTGTTGCGGCGAAAACCACAGCGGCTAGTGCAAGATTGCGGAGAGTTCGGGCGAAAGAAGTAAAAGGCGAAGCCATCCTTAGGTCCTGAATTGAGAGTGTGTCGAGAGTCGGCGAGTAAACTCGAACGCCGCATGGCGAAGAGTCTTCAGCCACGGCCTCAATCTAACCCAGCAATCGCCGCTCCGCAAACCAAGAAGATATACGCCCCGACACCACCATCACGCGCATTGCCCGCCCGCTTGTCCCAACCTACGGGCAATGTCCATTTAACGTCCACAAGGCTCCAAGCGAGTTCGTCTTGTCCGGCTTGGAACATCCGGTGGATTTCCTTGTAGGGTGGGACAATTTCGCGGGGGCGCCACATTTAGTTGTCATTCGATCACCGGCGTTGCAGCGAGTGGAATCCCCCGCGAGCGCAGGCCCACCAACGGGCTAGAGAGCGCTTACCATCTCCGCGGGGCGCAAATTGAACAGCGGTGGTGGGCCGGCGCGGGTCGGGATCTGCTTGTTATCTGGATCGAGCTTACTGCATGCCGGCTTTTTGGCGTGTCGTTTTGCTTTGAGTCCCCGCCCCCCTTGTCCCACCCTACGGGCTTACAGCGCTGCGGTTCGTTTCCAAAAGTTCCACCAAGATTTCTTGGCGGCTTTGCCGGATGAGCCCCAGGGTTTACCGTTGGTGCCCGTGCTGCCGACGAGTTTCGCGTAAGTGAAATTCGCTTGGAGAATCTTCGCGCTCGTCATATTAGCACTGCGCAAATCGCTGTGCGTGAAATCGGACGAAGCCAGATCACAGCCATACAAATTAGCATGCTGCAAGTTGGCGTGGTTGAAGTTGCAGTGCATTTCAGCAAACGAGAAATCGACCCGCTCAAAATTTCCATAGGTACAGACCGCTCCATGCATTTTGCAATGCCGGATCTGGGAGCTGTTGGCGTGCGCCCCCGAGAAGTCCGCGAGATGCAACACATTGTCCGACAGATTGCTGCCGGATATTTTTACGTCGCGGAAATTCGCCTCCTTCAGCACACAATTCGCAAAGTGGCTTCCAGTCAGGTCAGCTCCTTGGAAGTCGGCGCCAGCTAAATTGCAGCTTGAGAACCGACAACCCGTCAGATCGGTTTGAGCCAAACTGGCTCCAGATAAGTCAACGCCAGAAATCGCGATCCCTCGCAGCGATGGTGCTTCCGTCCGGTATAAGACCGCACCACTCTTTTTATGCTTGATCTCGATCATCTTGAGTCTCCCTCTTAAAGTGAGCCCGCCGCGCCTCTTCAGCTGACTCGTTTGCGGTCACCGTTGGCTCGCGCCTCACACCAGTCGGTTCGCTGCATGACGAAATGTTCGCGCTCCCGACTTATAACGGCTTCCAGTTTCGGATTCTCTTTTCTCTGCTCCTGCTCCCCTGCTATTCAAACTCCTAAACCGCACCCAAAGTTCCGCGAGAAAGAGTTTTCTTCTCGCGGGATTTCCAATGTTTATGATCTCCCTTTTCTGGGCACATTCCAAACTATTTCTACCTCTTTTGGCGAATTTAGGTTTCAATAAATGCGAGCTAAAACCGCGCACTCTCGGCACTAGGGTCGGCTTCGTTCCGCTAATTGATAATCGGCGGGCTTAAGGGTCACGAGCCGACCGGTAGCGAGATTCCAGCCAACTGGCAAGCGAGGCAAAATAGGCGGGCAGTAAGAGCCCTTTTTGCGGTTCATTCCCCGGCGGAAGGAGCGTAGACAAAGTTCTGAACTGTCGGGTGCCGCGAAGAAGTGGCAAGCTGAAGAGGGATTCAGATTCGTTCTCCTTCGTTTAGCGCGTTGCCATCGGCTAGGCGAAACGCAATGGCGGTCCCCAGAAACTAAGTGCGGTGTCCGTTCAGGGTTCACCTCGCCTCCGCCAAAGCCTCGCGGCTTTGGGCTCCGTCTACGGGCTAAACGAAAAGCCCGCTAAGAGCTAGTCGTCGCCAACTTTTCGAGTGAGATATATCAGAGCGATGAAGTCATAAACCGCGTGCGCAATCGCCGGCGCGATCCAAGTCCCGGCCAGCCACATCAAACAGCCGAAGTAAATTCCGATCGCGAAAGTAAACAGAGCGTAAGCCTGGTTGAGATAGTGACAAAGCCCAAACAGCAGTGACGCAAAGAGCAATGCCAACACTTGAGCGAGCGGGCCCCCTCCGCTCGCCCCGAGACCGCCTTGAATCGCCCAGCGAAAAAGCAACTCCTCTCCCAAGCCGGCAAGCAACGAAACGAGCAACAGTTCATGAATCGCCGTGCCTCGAAAAAGCGGCTCGACCAATTCCTTCGTCACCTCACTCAACTGACGAAAAGGCCAAATCGGGATCCGCTCGATCGAAAAAAGCAAAACCACCAGTGGGACGGTGCCGAGCAGCCCCCAAATCAACGCCGGTCGCAGCTGTTCGCTCCAGGAAAGGCGATGCAGCGGTTGCGCCGGATCGCACAAGCCAAGCCAACCGAGTAGCAATGCCAATCCAATTAGGCTCCCCTCGAAGAGCGCGGCATAAAAAATAAACTCGCTACCAGTTGCCGATCGGTCAGCTGGCGATTGAGACTCCGGAGGCTCAGGCAAATTCTCGGTCATCAGCTCTCGTGCGACTGGCTAGATTTCAGGCCGACAATACGGCATGCTTCAACGGCCAAGCTGTTGTTCGCTCTCCAATTAGGGACGCGGGTCGCGTGGCTCACCAAATTCAATTTTTCGCTGGCCTCCCTCATCGACTTCCACCCAAACGGTCAGCCGCTTCGCTTGTCCGGCAATTGTTCCGGTCCGCTCCCAAGTTGCAAACAGCTTGCCGTTGGACTCGCGCTGGGCTGACTGTAAGCAATCCGGGTCCATCGTCGGCCAGTCAGCAGACTTCGCGCCGATCGCTTCATTGACGGCGGCTAACATCTCGCGCACTGGTTCATTTCCACCCAACAAGGCAACAGAGTGCAACTTCTGCAGTCGATTCTCCGAGCGAACAAACCGCTGGAGAGTTTCAACCTGCGGGAACTGGGACTTCACCATTCGGGAAGCATATTGCCGCAGCTTAATTTCTTTGTCGGCGAGCTTAACGATCAGCGTTGTCGTCGGGGCGTCGGCCACCATAATCCGCTCGCCAGTCGCCTTGATTGCCTCATCGATTTCACCTGGCTTTATTTCCAGCAGCTTGTCCTCGGCAATGATTCCCTTCAAAAGCGATTGCAGCTCGGGCCCAGTCAGTTTCATCTCAGCCACGGTCGCCCGGGGTGATACTCCGCCAGTGATGACAGTGCCATCGGCTTGGATTCGCACGAACGGTGTCGGCTTAAAATCCTTTTGCTGCGGCATTGGCAAGCCGCCGCCATATTCCAGTGAGAGGACTACCGCTTTCGGATCAGCGGGTAGTGCGTAGTCGCCAGATTGTTCCTGACCTTTTGCCACGTCGTCCTCCCTTTTCGATGAAATCCCATTGGCATGAACCTGCATCACACGAGTTGGCATGACGCCTTTTGCCGTTTCGGCCAATAGTGGGCTGTGAGGGTTCAGCAACAAGCAGCTAACAAAGCCCAGGAAATATGCAACCCTAGTGAGAGCAGGCGAGCTTGAGCTGAATGCCCCCCCTGCCCTTTGTTTGTATTGAATGTTCAGCCGGACACCCACTTCGATGCACACCACGTAACCTCCCTCTCCGCCAACCGGAACAACCAAATTCAGCGGCTTCTGTAAAAATGTCCAATCGCGGAGAGACCATGCACACTGTGCCCAGAGCCCAGCCTCAAGCTTCGCTTTACAGCATGCCAGCAATTCTCTGAACACCGGGGTAATTCGTTGACAAAGACTCACTTGCAATCGCAAACGTATCGCATTTTGCGCACTGATTCCAGCCAACGACTGGCTTCGCGACACAGACTAATCATACGAATCTGATTGCTGCAGGGCGGCATAAAATCGGCTTAAGCGGAACCAATCTTCGCCGCAATCGGCAATGACGGAGTTTAAAACGTTGACAATTTCTAATCGCTTGCCGAAGATTACTCGACTGCCTCAAGTCCCCATTCCTTTTTGGATGTCCTTATGAACGAGGAAGCCATTGCCTTGGCTCGAGTCCTCCGCAAGGACCGGCGCTATTCGCCCGATGCCTATTTCTTTGTCCGCGAAGCCCTTGGCTTTGCTGCTGACAAACTGGAACTTCGCAACTGCAATTGCCAGGACTCTCCCGATGCAAAGCAGAAGGCTAAAGGCTCAGCCAACTGTGCAAGCGACGAGTGCGACGCTGAGACTGCGGATGACGCGAGTTGTACGGCGAGCGAGCATCACGTAACCGGACAACAGTTGTGCGATAGTATTAGGCTGTATGCACTCGCCCAATTCGGGCTAATGTCCAAGGTCGTGCTGAACAGTTGGGGAATTTTTTCCACCAGCGATTTTGGCGAGATCGTCTACAACCTGATTAACGTTGGCGTGCTCAAAAAATCGCCGCAAGACCGCCGCTCTCACTTCGACGGCGTGTATGATTTCGACGAAGCCTTTGACGGTGCCGTCGCAGTAACAGAAGCCTTCCCCTCAAAATTGGCTTCTCACTTTTAAATCGCCGGGGCGTGACACGAAGTCAAACTGCCGACTTCGAGGTGTTAAAGAGACTGGGTCAAAAGCGAGTCAAGGATGGCCAAACGAAGCCCTAAGGAGAAGCCCTCCCGCCCCAAGCCGGTCGAGGCAGTTGCTCCGCCGCTGAATCGAGCGGCGTTGATTGCGTCAGTTACCGCCTACGTTCTCTGGCTTCTCTTTCTCGTCGCGGTGGCGACTGGTTTGATTCGGTAAGTCGAGCGGGGGTTTTTAGCTTTCTGATTATTTTGCCTTTGACCGGCTCTTTCGTTTAGCCCGTAGACGCAGGCGAGGCGAACCCTGAGCCGACTCCGCACTCAGTTTTCGCGGACCGCACTTGCGCATCGCCTAGCCGTTGGCAACGGGCTAAAAGAATGAAAAAACATGCCACAACTCGCTTGAAAAACCTGCCGGCAAGCCGCCTTTCCCAGCCCTCGTTTTTCCTTGGTTTTCACCGACGTTAAAACAGGCAATCTGTTCCGATCAGGTCGACTCTGACCATAGCGAAAAATGCTCCGCCGCGCCTGCTGTTAAGCTGGTTAATCCTTTCCGCTCTACCGGACATTCTTAGCGGTTTTACCGCATTGTTCCGATGATTCGGGGTAAGCCGTCAGTACCAGCAATTCCGTTTCTGGCCTCAGGCCGGAATGGATAAATCCCCAGATCTGCCCGCTCATGACCCGACGCCTTTTCCTGAACCGATCTCTGGCGATGCTGCTGGCATTCGTTGCCCTGGCATCACCTCTTCGGGCAGACGATCTAACGACCAATCGAAAGACCCCCTTGGTAACGGCTGTCGAGCGTTGCCGAGGAGCTGTGGTCAACCTTCGCGGCCGCAAGACGGTCTCCCAACAAGACAAGAGCGAAGAAACCTCCGCAGTTGTCGCGCTCGAGGAAGAAGCTCGACAGGTCAACGGAATGGGTACCGGCGTGGTAATCGATCCACGCGGCTATATCCTGACCAACTACCACGTCGTTCAAGACGTGAAGCAAATCCAAGTGACGATGGCCGATCGCCAAACCGCCACGGCTACACTGCTTGCTCACGACCCCGAAACAGACCTCGCTCTGCTCAAGATTCCGACTCGGGAACCGCTACAAACGATTCCGCTGGGAACCTCTTCCGACTTGATGCTGGCTGAGACCGTAGCCGCCGTTGGCAATGCCTATGGTTATGACAATACGGTCACTGTCGGAATCATCAGCCATCTGAACCGCACGGTGCAAGTCAACGAGCACCAAATCTATCGCAACCTGATTCAAACCGACGCGCCGATCAATCCCGGCAACTCAGGCGGACCGCTGATCAATCTCGACGGCGAAGTGATCGGCATCAATGTCGCGATGCGGGTCGGTGCTCAAGGAATCGCCTTTGCAATCCCGATCAATGACGCGGTCGAAATCGCCAGCCGCCTGGTCGCCGAGACAACCGGAGACCGATTGCTACTCGGAATGAGCGTGACGACCCAGTATGAAAATGGTCAGCCACGAGTCGTCGTGCTGCAGACCGGAGCTCAAGGGAGCAAAGCAGATACTGGTCTCGCAGCAGGTGACCGAATCACAGCCATCGACGGTCGCCCAGTCGCTCGCTCGCTCGACTTCTACTGTGCACTCCTCGAAAAGCGCCCCGGCGACAAACTTGAACTCTCGGTCGCCAGCAACAGTCAAATCAGCTTGGCCAGCGCCCGCACGGTCAGCATTACGCTGGAGGGAGCCACCGACAACTCCACGCAAGTCGCTTGGAAGCCGCTCGGCTTGGAACTCACCGTAGCCACCGAATCAGAAATGGCTGGCCGGCACCCGAATTACCAGCGAGGATTGAAAGTCGTCCGCGTGCGTCCCGAAAGCCCTGCCGCTGAAGAAGGCATCCAACCTGGCGATATCCTCGTCGCGATGCATGGTTACAAAACCGAATCTTTCGAAAATCTGTCTTACATCCTTCGCCAGCCCGACCTGCAGGAGAAGCGATCCTTCGTCTTCTACATCCTCAGGAACAAAGACCCGCTGTTCGGACAGTTGAGACTGGCCGGCAAGAATTAACTGACCTAGCCACCAACACCTGAAACTCGCTTCATCCGAAAACCCGTCCAAAGCCCGCGCCCTGCCGCTGGGCTTTTCTTTTGCCCAGCCGATAGAATATCGCTCCGGCGTCTTCTCCAAAGTTCGACGGCTATCTTCGACCGTCACGTCTCTTCGGCTAACCATTCGCGGCATGTTTGAATTTGATTTCATCGAATGGCTTCGTTCCCAAACCAGCGCGCCCCCGGACGTCGAACTCGGCATCGGTGATGATGCGGCGATCCTGAGGCCGACGACCTCGCGGCAGGTCCTGACTACTGACCTTTTGATGGAGGGAATCCATTTCGAACTGAGCAGCGCGACTTTCGAGCAGATTGGCCGCAAGTCGCTGGCCGTGAGCCTCAGCGACATTGCGGCCATGGGCGCCATCCCAACTGTCGCCGTCCTCAACTTTGCCTTTCCCCGTCAACTCGCCTTTGCTGATGCTCAAGCCGTTTTCCGCGGCGCACTGCAGTTGGCGAAAGAGCACAACGTGGCGCTCGTTGGTGGTGATACAAACCGCTGGAATGAAAAACTCGTTGTCGGCTCGACAGTCTTGGGAAGACTCGATCACGCGGGCTGGAGAATTTCTGGGGCCCAACCCGGCGACGTTGTGCTGGTCAGCGGAGAACTCGGCGGCAGTTTGCTTGGCAAGCATTCGGACTTCACGCCACGCTGCCAACTCGCGGCGGAACTCGCTCATCGTTACCCGATCCACGCCGCGACCGATATTAGCGATTCGCTGAGCCTCGACCTCAACGAAATTGCACTCCAGAGTAACCTCGGCATCACGATTCAATCCGGATCGATTCCGATCGCGGCGGCGGCCAAGTTGCAGGCGGCTCACACCGGCCGCACACCACTTGAGCATGCCCTGTACGATGGCGAGGATTTTGAGTTGCTTCTGACCGTTGCCCCCGAGACGGCTCGAGCAATTCTTCAGGACAGTGCCTTGAGCGTACCGCTTACCGAAATTGGGAGGGTTCACGCCGGCCCCGCCGAACTCTTGATTTCTCGAGACGGTAAGGCTTCAGAGTCACTTCCGATCAAAGGCTACGAGCATTGAGAGTTAGTTCCGATGGAACAAGTTGTCATCACAAAAAGCGAGACGGAGACGCATGAGCTTGGCCGCCGCTTGGCTGAGAAACTTCCCGGCCCCGCCGTCATTACGCTTCGGGGCCAACTGGGCGCCGGTAAAACGCAGTTGGTCAAAGGGCTGCTCGCCGGCCTGGGCAACGCCGAGCAAGCCACCAGTCCAACGTTTGCGCTTTGTCATTACTATCCGGGTCGAGTCCCGCTGCTGCATGTCGACCTCTATCGCTTGAAATATCCGTCGGAGATCCCCGACCTCGGTTTGGACGAGGCGCTTGATGATGGCTTCGCGCTGGCGATCGAATGGCCAGATGGATTGGAAGCCCATCTCCCGCCCGTCGATCTCGCGATTCAACTTTCCGCCGACCCGAGCTCGCCCGAGGTCCGCAGGGTCGAGCTCAACAGTCAAACGCCGCTCGGCGATTTGCTGATCAGCGGTCTGTAGTGCAATCCGATGCGGCAGGGTCTTCTTCCGTTTAGCCGGTTGCCATCGGCTAGGCGAAGCGCAAGTGCGGTCCGCGAAAACTGAGTGCGGCGTCGGCTCAGGTTTCGCCTCGCCTCCGCCAAAGCCTGGCGGCTTTGGGCTCCGTCTACGGGCTAAACGAATAAGCGCCTACGGGCGAAACGAAAAACCGGTTGCGTGTTAACCAAAAAAAAGCCTGTGCCTAAAACGAAAAGCCATACCCCAGAATCTCACTTCCCCGGCACCGCAAACGGGAAAATCCACACAATTTGCGAAATAGGGCATCCGCAATTAGTCTGGGAGGTTGCTTTTTCACCATCCTCGGCCGCTTCTCTCCCGCCATGAAAACCGCTGCCCTCAACCTGCTGCTGACAGTCTTCGGACTCGTCGGCGTCCTGTTGTCTGGCCCCGGACTCAGCCCTCAGCACCGGCCACTTCCCGCTGCTTTGGTCGGCATCGATAGAACTTCCCCAACGGAAGACGCCGATGGCAGCACTTCTCCCCGCATCGGCTCCTGCGATCGCTGTACGCCGCGCTGCGAGACCCGAACGATCTACGTCCCGGTTTGGGAAACTCAGTACCAGCGACTGGTCCGCACTTGTTACCGACCAGAAGTCCGAACTCATTCCTGGACTGTCAACCGCACCGTCTGCGAGCAGGTCCCCGAACAACAGCAGTACACCGTCATGGTTCCGCAGCAGCGGCAACGTGAAGTCGTCACCTATCGCAACCAACAAATCCAAGTTCCGGTCACTCAGTCCTATAACGAGACGGTCGTTCAGGAAAAGAAGCGCGAGTTCGTCCGCTACCGCACCGAAACTTATCAGGAGCCAGTCGAGAGAACTTATCCGGTCGTCGTCCCGCAGCTCAAGTACCGCGAGTACACGGTTTACCGCACCGAGTACGACGAAGTTCCCGAAGTCGAATACTACACCGTCTTTGTCCCCGAAGAACAACTCAAGACGGTGACCTACTACGAGCCCGTGCAGGAGACGGTCCAAAACGAAATTCCAATCACCGAGATGGTGACCGAGTACCGCGAAAAGAACTTGGTCGTCTACGAAGAGCGCACCGGCACACGCACGGTGACCGTTCCGGAAATTGTCTATGAGGACGTTCCGCAGCAGCGTTCCATTTCAAAAACCAAATTCCAAACCCGGACGACTGCGCGCGACACGGAAGAGACCGTTGTCATTACCCAGCAAAAAAAACGTCAGGAATCGCTGCAGTACCAGACGAACGTGAAAGGCAACAAAACCGAAAACTACACCGTTCTGGTACCTTACAGCGAAACGCGGACGCAGCCCTACGTCATGAATGTCCCCTATCAGGAGCTGGTTCAAGAGACTTACGAGGTCGATGTTCAAGTCCCCCGCGAAGTGACACGCCAATTTGTCGAAGCAGTCCCCTACTTGGAAACCGTCCAGTACCAATACTGCCTGCTGATTCCCTACGAAGAGCCCTGCACGACTTACGAAACCGTTACCAAGCAGATCCCGCAAACTTGCTACCGGACCGTCTGCGTCGACGAGGGCAAATGGGAAGAGCGGCTGCGGACGATTCCCTGCTCCACCCCAGCCTGCGGGGAGGATGGTTGCTCGACGGCTTGCTGCGAATCCGCCACTGTCGCCGAAAAGGTCTGGTGCCCGAAAGTCGTCACGCATCAAGTTCCCTACACGGTTTACCGAACCGTCTGCGAGCAAGTCCCGGTGACTTTTAATCAGACCAAGTACCGCCCCGAAACTCAAACCGAATCATTTCAAATCGTGAAGTATCGAAACCAGACGCGTAGCGTAACGGAGACGATCTACGAAACGAAAATTGAAAAGCGGACTCGGACTCGCGAAGTGACTAAGTATCGCCCCGAGACACGCACCCGGACTTTTGAAATCCTTCAGTATCGTCCAGAGGTTCGCCAACGGACCGTGGACACCGTCAAATACGAGACCAAAGAACAAAGCTACGACGTCCCCTACACGGCTCAGATTGCTCAGACGGCTCGTGTGCAGCAGGAGTCCTATCAAACGACCGAAGTTCCCTTTCAGGAAACACAAGCCTACACGGTCAAGGTTCCGCGACTGGTCAACAAAGAGTATCAGCAGGAATACAAGTACACCGAACCTCGAACGATCACCGAGCGCTACGCCGTTAAGGTTCCGCAAGTTCGTTACGAGATCGCCGAGCAAACGGTCACGCGCATGCAACCGCGAACGCGAGTGGTCAAGTACACGGTAAATGTTCCCACCAAACGATCGCGAGTCGTGAAGAAGAAGGTCGCTCGCCAAGTTCCCGAAATTCGCTCAATGCAGTACACCGAGAACGTGATTGAGCAGCGGTCGCGGACCATCTACGAAACGCGAACCCGCCAAGTGCCCGAGGTCTTCACCCAGACCTACAATGTTCGCGTGCCGGAGATGCGAAACCGGACTGTGATGCAAACGCAAATCATTCAGGTACCGGTCGTTCAGCAGCAAACCTATAGCGTGCTGGTTCCCGAGGTGCGGACTCGGACGATTTACCGGACTCAGACAAAGGTCGTCCCGGAAACTCAGTCCTGCAATTACACCGTGATGGTTCCCTCGCAGGTTGAAGAAACGATTCCACACCGCGTCTGTCGCTGGCAGGCTCAGACCATTACGGTTCCCGTGGAAGACTGCTGCCCGGATTGCTTGGAGCGATTCCCGGCTGCCCAAGCCGCCGGCGAGGCTTACGGTCAATACTGTCGCGAGTGCATGGAAAGCGGTTTGGGCTGGCTCCGCGGCAAATAAGCTTGGCTCGCTTTCAAAATCCGGCGTGATAGAATCCGGGGTAGAAGCTACGTGACTCGCCTGAATCACGGTTCCGGCCCCGAAAAGGCTCCGCTCTCCTTCCCTGCGGCCCATGAAACGCGCCATCCCCTCCATTCCCCAGCTGTACCGCAACCTCCGCCGCTGGACGGAAATCTTGGCCGTGCTCAGCAAGTACGGCTTGGCGGACTGGCTCAGCCGCACGCAAATCGACTTCATTAAGGACCGGCTCAAAGCAGCCGATGGCGAAGTCCTCGCTCGGCTTTCGACTCCGGCTCGAATCCGGATGGCGCTCACTGAACTCGGACCGACATTCATCAAGTTCGGCCAGCTGATCAGCACACGACCCGACCTGATCGGTCCGGAATTGGCGGAAGAGCTCAGCCAACTGCAAACCCAAACTCCTCACGATTCGTTTGATGACATTCGGGAAGTGATTGAGATGGATCAGGGCCGTCCGCTGGAGATGGTCTTTGAATCGTTCGAAGAGACTCCGATTGCCTCTGCTTCGATTGGGCAGGTCCACACGGCTCGACTGCTCGACGGCCGGGAAGTCGTCGTGAAGGTTCGACACCCGGGCATTGAGAGTGTGATCGATACCGACCTCGACATTCTCTCCGGGCTGGCTCACCTCGCAGAACGGCTCGAGGATTTCAAACATTACCAGCCGAGGCAAATCGTCAGCGATATGTCGCGGATGATGCGGCGAGAACTCGACTTCCGCCGTGAGATGCGAAACCTGATTCAATTTCGCTCAATGTTTCGCAAAGACTCAACAGTGGTCATCCCTCAACCGTTTCCGAAGTTCAGCACTGAGCGGATGCTGACGATGGAACGGATTCGCGGGAGGAAGCTCAGCCAATGCGCTGAGAATGGTTTGAGCGTCGAGGAGCTTGACGCGCTGGCCCGCAAGGGTGCCAACCTTTACATGAAGATGATCTTCGACGAAGGCTTCTTCCACGCGGACCCACACCCGGGCAACATCCTGCTTCTGGAGACCAACCAGTTCGGCTTGCTCGATTTTGGGATGGTGGGGCGAATCAGTGAAAAGCTGCGGGAGGAAATCGAGTCGATGCTCGTGGCGATCGTCAACCGCGACGTCGGACTGCTGGTCGCCATTGTGCGGCGAATCGGCAAATGCCCAGTCAATTTGAACGAGACGGCACTCAGCAGCGATGTGGCGGAATTTCTCGGGCAATACGCCGTCCAGTCTGCAGCGAACTTCAACATGGCCGGCGCGCTTAATGACTTCATGTCGATTGTAAGGAGCTACAACATTACGCTCCCCAGCGAAGTCAGTTTGCTGATCAAGGTGCTCGTCACTCTGGAGGGAACCGGGCAACTGCTCTCGCCGCAGTTCAGCCTGATGGAGATCATGAAGCCGTGGCAGCGGCTGATGATCGTCAAGCGACTCTCACCGGCTCGGCAAATGCGCAAGGCGAGACGCTTCTACATGCAGGTCGAACAATTGGCCGAAGACCTCCCGCAGCGGATGAGCAATATCCTCGACCAAGTGCAGACGGGGCGATTTGACATTCACCTCGATCACCGACGCCTCGGCCCCACAGTCAATCGGCTGGTACTCGGGATGCTAACCAGTGCGCTCTTCATGGGGAGCTCGCTGATGCTCAGCTATAAAGTCCCGCCGCTTTGGTTTCCCAATCAAGGTCCGTGGGGGATTCACGACCTTTCCCTGCTTGGACTGACCGGGTGCATCGTTTCAATCATGCTGGGGATTCGGCTGGTTTGGGCGATCCGCAAATCAGGAAATCTAGACCAGCCCGACTCGCATGAGTAAGCGGGTGGGAAAGTGCGGAATTAGGGATGCTGCCGCCTCTTTGTTTAGCCCGTAGACGCCTCTTCGTTTAGCCCGTAGACGGAGCCCAAAGCCGCCTGGCTTTGGCGCAGGCGAGGCGAACCCAAGACCGGCTCCGCACTCAGTTTTCGCGGACCGCACTTGCGATTCGCCTAGCCGACGGCAACGGGCTAAACGATGAAGAACGAATGGCAAGCCATCTTCGGCTTTAACTCCGTCAGCCGGGTCTTCGCGCCAGCCCCCGGTTCGGCAGCAGGGTGGATATGAAAACCGGAAGAGGGCCTCTCACGGTGGCACGGAGGCACGGGGGGAAGAGGAGCAGGAAGGGGTTTTGGCTACAGGTTTTTGGGCTTATCGTTTAGCCCGTAGACGGAGCCCAAAGCCGCCAGGCTTTGGCGCAGGCGAGGCGAACCCTAAACCGACTCCGGACTCAGTTTTCGCGAACCGCACTTGCGCTTCGCCTAGCCGATGGCAACGGGCTAAACGAAAGAAGCCGATGGCAACGGGCTAAACGATGAAGAACGAATCAATGGTAAAGGATTGCTAAAAGGGGCCACTACCGACCTTGCGTCGGTAGAGCCATGACTCGCCGGCTAAATGAAACCATTGAGTTCAAAATTACCCACCACCGACCTCGCGTCGGTGGGGGTATGACTCACGAGCTATTGAATAATTGAATGACGTCGTTTTGAAAACTCTCGCCTCGAAGATTTTTTGCAAAATCATCCACCCCAAAGACTGCATAGCAGAACAGTCATGCTCCCACCGACTCAAGGTCGGCGGTGAGCCTTTTTTGTTAGCAGTCACGCTCTAACTGGCTAGTCATGGCTCCACCAACGCGAGGTCGGTGGTGGCCCCAGTCGTGGCTGCGAAGGTTAATACTGCCTACCGTCTAACATGCAGCTTATTCCCGCCCAGCCCAGCCCACTTCTGCCGCACCACGCCCAACGCAAAGCCTCTGGGCGTGCCACCCGACAACGTGTCACCCCTGCTTCAAGCTCCATCACCTCAGTTGAAATCAACGGCTGCATCGATTAGAAATTCTGTCTGAGCTGGGAGCTCGCTCCAAACCTTACAGGGACTCCATTTCCCTCTAACCGCGGTGAGTTCCATGCCCCGGTCTATTTCCCCAGCTCTTTCTTTGTTGGCCGCCTCAAACGAATTGGCTGCCCCTGATTGCGGCGCCTCGTTCGTAGCTTGCAACCCTAAACCATCCGACCGCGATGCCGTCCGGCTTCGTTCCTATGACTTAATCGTCCAAGCCGCGGCGCGGTTGGAGGAGTTCCAGGCCGAGCAGGTTCGCGAGGCGGTGGGACTTCAAGGGCGACTAGTGAATCAGGTCCTGCGACTGCTTTCCGACGATGGCCTGATCGTGCGCTGCGAATCGCCGCAGGAACGTGCGCTGAATGTTGAGTCGCCCGACATCAACGAAGTGCTCAACAAATGCCAACATAAAGCTGGCCGGGCAGGACGCTCATCAGGCATGCGATCCAATCTGTTTCGCTGGACCGAGAAACGCCGCGAACTGGAACCCGAACAGTGGGTGCGGAGCAAAGTCTACTCCAACCGAGTGACCCGCGCGCCGCTGGAGGACCGGCCACGCGAGCGATTACTTTCTGGCGGAGCCGCAAACTTGCGGACAGCTGATTTAATTGCCATTCTGGTTCGCTCCGGGAACGCACGAGAATCAGCAGTCCAAGCCGGCGAACGAGTCGCCGCAGCTTTCGCTCAGCAACTCGAGAAACTCAGCGACGCGCGGCGCGGTGACTTGCGCGAAATTTCAACGGCCGTTGGCGAGACGGCTTTCTGTCAAATCATGGCCGGGATTGAGCTGGGACGCCGCGTTGCTGAAGCGAGGAACCGAAACACTCCGCGGCCTCGAATTCAAAGCACCGATGATGCACGCGCTTACTGCTCGGAGCATTTTCGCAGGCTCGCCAGCGATTCCAAACACGAAGAGTTTCATTTGGTCCTGCTCAATACACGTTACGAACCGATTGGTTCGCACCGCGTCAGCGCCGGGACGCTGGACGCCAGCTTGGTTCATCCTCGAGAAGTCTTTCGCCCCGCGATTAAGGAGGCAGCCAAAGCTATTTTGCTGGTTCACAATCACCCCAGCGGCGATCCCACTCCCGGGGAGCAGGACATCCGTGTCACCCGGCGGCTGAACGACGTAGCGAAACTGGTCGGAATTGACATACTGGACCACATTGTCGTCGCCGCTGGCGGCACCTTTAGCCTCCGAGATGCTGGGCTAGGATTTGATTGAGCCAAGCATCCAACTCGGTCTCATTGCCTGCGTTACAGCTTTGCCTGTTTTGCCGCAGCCCGGCAAAAAACGTTGCATTCGCTCGCTTTTCCGGACGATAAGCTCCACTTCAGCCCTGTTTTTCGACGGTATTCTCGTTTGGAATGCCGTTTTCGGTAACGGACCGGCCGGCTGAGACTCGACACTTACGGCGGTTTCCCCGGTAAAAACGGCTTCCCCCTTGCCGTTTCCACTCGCTTTCGTCATGATAGCGGGTCTTTGAAACAGGGCGTCTGGACAGAATTATTTGGAGTTTGGTGAATGTCTCGATACACGGGGCCAAAAGGGCGAGTCAATCGCCGAATCGGCATGTTGATTTATGAAAACGGTGGTGCTTCCCGCGCAATGGAACGTCGCGGCAACCAACCCCCGGGCATGCACACCCGCCCTCGCCGACCTTCAAACTACGGTAAGGCCCTCAGCGAAAAGCAGAAAATCAAGCACTACTACGGACTGGGCGAACGCCAACTCCGTCGGTACTTCGACAAGGCTGGTCGCATGAAGGGTAACACCGGTGAAAACCTCCTGATCATTTGCGAAAGCCGTTTGGACAACGTCATCCGCCGCGTTGGCCTGACTGCCACCCGGCCGCAAGCTCGCCAAGGCGTGGCACACGGCCACTTCCGCGTCAATGGCGTGAAGGTTGACCGCCCCTCTTACATGCTCCGCCCGGGCGATGTCGTCACCATCCGTCCGCAAATTAATGTCCTCTCCCTGTATCGCAAGATCATCGCGACCGGCGTTCAAGGCCAAGGCATTGAATGGGCATCGCTCGACAATGAGAACCTGACGATCAACGTCACTGGTGTCCCGGGCGCAAGCGACATCAGCCTCCCAGTCGATGGCAACGTCGTCGTCGAGTTCATGTCCCGCTAATTGAATTACCTGCATGGCTCGGCGAATGGGGCGGCGAGTCAAGTTCGGGTGGCCGACAGATTCTTGCTTCGGGCCCCCTCGGCTGATTACGAAAACTGTCAACCGACTTGATTCACATCAACTGACAAGGCAAGTCGCTGGCGACTTGCCTTTTTTCATTGAAAGGGTTTCCGATGCACAGCAAAGTCGTGGTTATTGGTGGTGGACCCGGTGGTTATGCGGCCGCGTTTCTCGCTGCCGACGAAGGACTCGATGTCACGCTGGTCGAAGCCGAAACTCGGCTGGGCGGAACCTGCCTGCTACGCGGTTGCATCCCCTCGAAAGCCTTGCTGCACGTAGCCAAAGTGATCAGCGAAGCCGAAGAGCTCAATCATGAGTGGGGCGTTGAATTCGGAACACCCAAAGTTGCGATCGACAAACTCCGCGGCCGCAAAGAGAAAGTCATCTCGACGCTTTCCGCCGGGCTGGCTGGATTAGCCAAGCGTCGCAAGGTTCGGATGATCACCGCTCGAGCACGATTCAAAAACGCGACGACCCTCGAACTTCAGGGCGATGACGCTTCTATCCCCGCCGAGCGCGAATTGACCTTCGATCATTGCATCATTGCCACCGGCAGCGTGCCGGCGATGCCGCCAGCGTTTAACATCGGCAGCGACCGCGTGATGGATTCAACCGGGGCGTTGAATCTGGCTGACATCCCCGAGACCATGTTGGTGATCGGCGGTGGCTATATCGGCTTGGAGATGGGTACGGTTTACGCCCAAATCGGGACCAAGGTCAGCGTCGTCGAGCTGCAAGACGGCTTGCTGATGGGTGCCGACCGAGACCTCGTCAAGCCACTGCACAAGCGGCTGACAAAGCTGTTTGGCGAACGAATTTTCTTGAATACAAAAGTTGGAAGCGTTGCAGCTGTTGGCAACCAAGTTCAAGTCTCCTTCGAGGGGCCCGGAAAATACGGCACCGAGAAGTACGATCGCGTACTGGTCTCAGTTGGCCGTTCGCCCAACACTCGCAACCTCGGTTTAGAGAACACTCGACTGCAGGTCGACAAGCGAGGCTTCATCGCCTGCGATCGCCAGCAGCGAACTGCTGAACCAAACATTTTCGTGATCGGTGACGCGGCGGGCGAGCCGATGCTGGCTCACAAAGCGACTCACGAAGGCCGAACTGCGGTTGAAGTGATCCTTGGACACTCGGTCGAGTTCGACAAACGGGCAATCCCCGCAGTAGTCTTCACCGATCCGGAAATCGCTTGGGCTGGACTGACTGAAGACCAAGCCCAGAAGGAAGGCCGCACGGTTGAGGTCTGTACTTACCCTTGGGCGGCCAGTGGGCGAGCACAGGCGCTCGGCCGGACTGATGGCTTGACCAAGTGGCTGATCGACCCCGCTTCAGAGCAAGTGCTGGGCTGCGGAATCGTCGGCCCCGGCGCTGGTGAACTGATTGCCGAGGCGGTTCTGGCGATTGAGATGGGCTGCCATATTCGCGACATCAACGAAAGCGTTCACCCCCATCCGACGCTCAGCGAGACATTGATGAACGCCGGCGAGATGTTCTACGGCACAGCGACGGAAATCTATAAGCCGAAGAAGAAAGAAGCCTAATTCAGCCCCGCTCCGGCTGCGAGATCGCTATGTCTGAACAACGAATGATCGAACTCCGGTCGCCCCGGGAGATCGCCAAGATGCGCACGGCTGGACTGGTCGTTTGGCGAGCTCATCAGGCAGCCGCGCGGTTGGTGCAGCCCGGAGTGACGACTGCCGAACTGAACGCCGCAATTCGCGCGGAGCTGAAAGCCTGCGGCGCGATTCCTCTGTTTCTTGGGTATCCGGGCCCGACTCCGTTCCCTGCGGAGAGCTGTATCTCGGTTAACGAAGAACTGGTCCACGGCATACCAGGTTCGAGAAAACTCCAAGCAGGAGACGTTGTCAGCGTTGACATCGGCGCAAGTGTCGGCGGCTGGTGTGGCGACGCAGCGGTAACACATGCGGTTGGCGAGATTTCATCGAGTGCCAAGAGACTGCTCGCGACGACCCGACAAGTGCTTGACCTTGCGATTGAGTTGCTGACGACCAAGCAGTACTGGAGCGAGGTGGCTCGCGAGATGGAAGCTTTTGTTAAAGGCAATGGCTTTGCTGTTGTCGATTCAATGGTCGGCCATGGGATCGGCCGACAGATGCACGAGGCTCCTCAAGTTCCGAATTGCTACAGCAAGGAGTGGGCGAAAAAGGAAGACTTCGCGCTGCGTCCGGGGTTGGTCTTGGCGATTGAGCCAATGGTCAACACGAGCACTCCCGAACTGGTTTGCCTCGCGGACGACTGGACGATGGTCGCTGCCGATCGAAAATATACGGCTCACTTCGAGCATACGGTCGCTTTGACAAAAGACGGCCCGGTACGGCTGACCGCCGCCCCCAATCCGGAGGAAGCAGCCAATTTGCCGGAGTGGCTCGCTAACCCGGATAATTGGGTCATTTGGTAGTGTGCAGCTGATTAGATTTTGGCACCCGTGTTGTCTTTTTTCAACACGTTTTGCAACGGACAAAAATCCCCCCTCCCTCTTTTTGACCCTGGTCGGTTTTCGACATACGGTTTCACATAGGCCTTCTCCGCCCCTGATTTGGCGGACCTGTGATTGCTCAACCAAACCGGAAACCGTCTCTTGCCAAATCGTCGCTCGAAGAAACTCCGGCATCTCTCGTCGAATCAGCCGTCGCTGAATTACGAATCACTGGAACATCGCGCCTTGATGGCGGGTTTCAATTGGAGTTCGTTTCTCAGCAATCCGCTGGTCTCGCAATTCGTTTCCCAATTTACTTCGCAACTCTCATCAACTCCCATTTACGCTCAAAACCCAAGCGTCGTCGGATCGTCGACCGTCACCGCAAAGACAGCTAAACTAACCGCACTCGGCAGTGATGATGGAGGCGAATCCTCGCTGAAGTATTTCTGGCAAGCGCAGTCCGCTCCCACTGGCGGCACGCTTCAATTCAGTGCCAACGGCTCGAATGCCGCTAAGAACACGACCGTTACCTTCAGCAGAGCCGGAACCTATCAAATTCTCTCGCGCGTCGTCGATCGCCTCGGGCTTTTCACGACCAGCGTGGTTACGGTCCAAGTCAACCAGACAGCGACAACGGTCGGCGTCCGGAATGCAGCTAATCGGGCCGTTAACCCCGGAAGCACCGTCGCCACCCCCGGAAGCAGCCTCAACTTCACCTCCCAAGTGCTCGACCAATTCGGAATTCCGATGAGCGTCCAGCCAAGCGTCGTCTGGAGCATCCCGACCAAACCGACGGGCTCAGCACCAAATACAACTCCGACCGGAAACTCAGTCGCTCTGGGCTTCGACCAAGCAGGCGATTACGTAGTGCGAGCTGTTTCTGGAACCTTAAGCACCCAGTTCACCGCCCGCGTCGCACAAACTCAAAGTCGCTTGGGCTTCAGCCAAGTCTCCGGCGCATCGTTAACAACAGGGCAAACTCTCTCCCTAGCTGGCAGAGAATTAACCGTCCGCCTTCAGGGTTTTGACCAATTTGACGATCCCGTAGCCAAACTGACAAATCCCTCTTGGTCAGTTGTGACCAAACCGCTGAACGGCAATGCGACGATTACCAACGGCAATGGCTCAGTAAATTTCAGCTTTACCCGCGCCGGAAATTACACGCTTCGTTGCCAGACACCTGCGGGACCATTCAACCTGAATATTGCGGTCAGCCAAGTCTTCACATCAGTGAGTGCGGCCGCCGGCAGCGTCAGCCTTAATCAAACCAAATCGACCCAACTCTCGGCCAACACAGCGAACTTTGCTGTCACTGGGCTCGACCAGTTCGGACAGACGCTGGCAACGCAGCCGACATTCAGTTGGTCGCTTCCCACTCGGCCGGTAAATTCAAGTGCGACCGTTGGCAGCACTGGCAGTTCGATGCAGCTGCAATTCGACCGGATCGGAGCCTATGTTGTCCGAGTCAGCAGCGGAAGCGTTGCGGGCCAATTCCCGCTCGAAATCATTCCCAAACTGAATTCGCTGGTTGTTACGACTCTGGGGAGCCAAGCGGTAAGCAGCGGAGCGTCGACGACGGTAACTAGCGATGGGCACCAATTCAATATCGTTGGACTCGACCAATTCGGACAGCAACTCGCCAAGCTCCCCGCGCTGACTTGGACAACGTTGTCCGCACCTACTGGCGGTACGGCGTCAGCTTCAATTGCTTCGAACGTCGCTTCCTTCAAGTTCACGCGGGCGGGGAATTATCTTGTCCGAGTCAGCTCCGGCGCCGAGCTATTCCAGTTTTCATTCGCAGTCCAAAGCAAGCTCAGCCGACTCGAAATCCTTTCTAGCGCTGGCGCACCGATCAAGACGGGGACCACAATCACCTCGAGGGGCACTCCGGCGACGTTCAGCGCGCGCGGCCTTGATCAATTCAATCAAGCCGTCTCCACACAACCCAGTATCACCTGGTCTGCTCCAACCAAGCCAGACAGTGCCTCTCCCACTCTCAACCAGACGGGTAACCAACTCGCAATCAGCTTCGAAAGAGCCGGTTCCTACGGGCTGGTGGCCAGCACAGGGAGCTTACACTCAGCAATCTTCGTTAATATCGCCCAGCGTTTGACCAGAATTCAGTTGACGCCTGGCTCCGTTTCGCTTGAGACGGGTGCGACACAACAATTCAGTGCCTCTCTACTCGACCAGTTTGAACGAGCGATGAGCACGCAAACCGCTCCTGCTTGGACTGCGACGGGCGGCACAATCAGCAGTTCCGGACTCTACACTGCCGGCAGTAACCCCGGAACCTTTTTAGTCACTGCTCGGTCGGGAACGTTAACCAAGACAGCGAGCGTTACGCTCAGCTTGCCAGCCATCGTTGACGGCTTTTCGAATTCAGACATCAGAACTCTTGTCGTTGCCGCGTACAGTGACAACACGATTAGCCGCACGGAAATGATCGAAATTTTGCGAAGCGCCGGGGATGGCGGCACCGTAACGGCTACCGAGCTGGCTGATCTGCGATTCTTGATCGCTGACAGTTCGAATTATCAGATGCCAGACCACGTCCGGAATTTGGCTGGCGACGTCGTCACGGGCAACGATGCGAATGCGACTTACCAAGGCCAATCGCTCGGGAACCTCGCCGCCGGCAGCACGGATACCCGGCTGAATCGCCTCGTCGATAAATGGTTCCTTGGAACGGACCTGCCGATTTTGACCGACGGTTCGCTGCAATATCGTGCAGCCAGCGGAAATCTGTTCGTCGGCACTCCGGGTCTGGGCGATGCAAAACAGGGCATGCTGGGCGACTGCTACTTTATTGCCTCGCTCGCCTCGATCGCCGCGAGGAATCCGACGGCCGTTCAGAATATGTTCATCGACAATGGCGACAACACCTTTACCGTTCGCTTTTTCGGTGGCAGCTATGGAGCATTCTACGACTCCAGCGGCCAAGTCAGCACCGGCTTTGCCTCCGGAAAGGGCTATGCCGACTACGTTACTATCAATCGTCAATTGCCAACCTATTCAACCGGCTCCTACGCGTACTCGAATTACGGCTTCTCTAGCACTAGCACCAACGTCCCGCTTTGGATTGCCTTGGCCGAGAAAGCCTACGCTCAGTGGAATCAGACAGGAAATGCTGGGCGTGATCGCACAAATCGTTACGCTTCAATCGAAGGCGGTTGGATGGGCGACGTCAACGCCCAGGTGCTCGGCTACAACAGCACGATGAACTACTTCAGCTCGAGCAGCTCATCGGCTCTGGTCAACGCATTAAGCAGCGGTCGCGCGGTCACTCTCGGGACTCGCTCTAGCACTGGAATCGGCGACTTGGTCGGCGGCCATGCCTACACGGTCAGCGGCTATAACTCGAGCACTGGACGCTTCACGCTGCACAACCCTTGGGGCTTCTCCCATCCCGCGCCGCTAACCTGGAGCCAACTGGTCAGCAGCTGCTCGGCATTCGTGGTCGTGAATCCTACCAGCAGCGGCGTTGCTTCTGCGCCGGTTTGGAATTTCTCTTTTGGAATTCAAAATCGACTGACTGCCGAAATCGAATCCGCACAGCTTTCAGCGACCGCCCAGACTGGTTCGCCGGTCGATTCAAGCGAGCGGAACATCACCGAGAATCGTCAAACGGATCCGGAGCGTGTCGCCGAGCTTACTGAGAGCCAACAGCCCAACACCGGAGCGGCTGACTCTGTCGCTTCTGCTTGTGAATGGGAACAAGCAAGCAATTCGGCAGATTCGCAAAACGACTCGGACAGCGATTGCATGACCCGAGACTTCTTCTTCGAGGCCTTCAGCACCTTAACCGACCCGCTGGCCAATCTGACTATGTAGTCGAAGCAGTCCCGTTCGCCTCCGCAACAGTGCACTACGCACGGAATGTCGCCTGAAAAATCGTTCGCTACAAACTAGCGACTCAGGCTGCTCAGGAAACTCTCCACTAACCGCTACAAAGACCCAAGTTCCCGAATTCGAGGCACTATCGGGGCTAACACGGGGGTTTCCGCGTCCTGTAAAGGTGCTCAATGAAACGGTAGAATGCAAGCCGGCGAAGCATCCGGCTAAGCGATTCCCTTTCTCACAGCGAACTCGCTGGCTCGGGCGCGACCTTACGCGGTACCGTTATCACCCAGACGCTCTGAATTAGTCATCCATGACGCCCAATTCTCCCACGGCCGAAGCTGAATCGCTTCCCCGCTCTGCTCGCAAAGTGAATCCACATTCATCATCCCAGCCGCTGTGGCAAATCGAAATTGTCCCCGCCAAGGGATATCCCGACCGCAACGCGGAACGGCTTCGCGGCCAAATGCTTGAGTTGGGACTTCCCAACCCTACACACCTCGGCACTGCTCGCGGCTTCCTTGTTCAAGGCTCAATCGATCGAGCGGCAGCGCTGAAGTTGGCCCAAGAAGTTCTCAGCGACTGCGTTGTCGAGCAAGTCCTGGTTAGAAACGCCGCGGAGCCGGAAGGTCCCGCGACGGCGACTGGCAACTCCACCGTCGTCTTCGTCCTCCCCAAACCGGGCGTTACCGATCCTGAAGCTGAAACGGCCCTCGCAGCAATTAAGCAACAAGGATTGGCCGTCTCAGCCGTCCGCACGTTCCGCAAGTATGAATTCGGCGGCTTGCCCGAAGCCGCCTTACAATCAACTCGGACTCGCCTCCTAGCCAATGAATCCATCGAGCAGGTTGTCCTCGGCCAGCTTCATCTGACCGAACTGCAAGTGGGACAAACCTACCAGTTCCGACTCAACACGCTCCCCATCCGGCAACTCGATGGCCCGCAATTGGAGCAGCTCAGTCGCGATTGGGCCCTTAGCTTGACTCGCGTTGAAATGGAAACGATCCAGGCCCACTACCGGAAACTCGACCGCGAGCCGACGGATATCGAATTGGAAACAATTGCTCAAACTTGGAGCGAGCACTGCAGCCACAAGACGCTGAAAGGTCGCGTGTTGTACGAAGACGAAAACGGCCAGCGAGAATTTTCAAACCTGCTGAAGGAAACCATTTTCGGCGCGACGCAGGAAATTCGCGCTCGGCTCGGCAGCAACGACTGGTGCGTCAGCGTATTCCAAGACAACGCCGGCGTGATTCGCTTCGACGAGACTTACAACGTCACGTTCAAAGTCGAGACGCACAATCGTCCTTCGGCGATTGAACCTTACGGCGGAGCAAATACGGGCTTGGGCGGCGTGATCCGCGATACGCTGGGCACCGGAATGGGTGCCAAGCCGATCTGCAGCACTGATGTTTTCTGCTTCGCTCCTCCCGATACCAAAGAATCTGAACTCCCGCCCGGAGTCAATCATCCGCGGCGACTGATGAAGGGCGTCGTTTCGGGCGTCCGCGATTACGGCAATCGGATGGGGATTCCCACCGTGAATGGAGCCGTCTGGTTCGACCCGCGATATATCGGCAATCCGATGGTCTTCTGCGGAAACGTCGGCCTCATTCCACACAACCAAAGTTTCAAAGAAGCGCGCCCTAACGACTTAATCGTCGCCATTGGCGGCCGCACCGGCCGAGATGGGATTCATGGGGCCACCTTCAGCTCCGCCGAACTGACCGACGCCAGTGAGCGAACCAGTTCTGGGGCGGTTCAAATCGGCAATGCGATTACGGAAAAGATGCTCGCCGATGTGCTGATCACCGCTCGCGATCGCGGCCTGTACAACGCGGTCACCGACTGCGGAGCCGGTGGTTTCTCCAGCGCCGTTGGTGAAATGGGTGAATCGATTGGCGCCGAGGTTTGGCTCGAGAAGGCTCCGCTGAAGTACGCCGGACTTAGCTACACCGAAATCTGGATCTCCGAGGCTCAAGAGCGAATGGTCTTCGCTGTCCCCGAAGAAAAATGGGAAGCCTTCCGTCAACTCTGCGAATCAGAATCGGTCGAAGCAACAGTCTTGGGCGTGTTCAAGCCGACCGGAAAGCTGACGCTGAAATACGAGAATCAACTTGTGGGTGAACTTGAGATGTCGTTCCTTCACGACGGCCGCCCGCCCGTTGTCCGGCAAGCTCGCTACCGACCAGCCTCGGCAGTGTCACTTCCAAGCGATTCGCTGCAAGCCTTGAATCCCGCGACCACCTTGCGGAAAATCCTGTCGTCCCCGTCAGTCGCCAGCAAACACTGGATCATTCGCCAGTACGACCATGAAGTCCAAGCGGGCAGCGTTGTGAAACCGCTGGTTGGCGCGAGCAACGACGGCCCAGCCGATGCGGCGGTGGTCAGACCCGTACTGCGCAGCGACAAAGCAATCGCCGTCGGCTGTGGAATGAATCCACTCTTCGGCGACCTCGACGCTTATCACATGGCGGCCAGCTCAATCGACGAGGCACTCCGAAACGTCGTCGCAGTTGGTGGCGATCCCGACCGCACTGGAATCCTCGACAACTTCTGCTGGGGTTACACCGATCGCCCCGAGACGCTCGGCTCGCTCGTTAGAGCCGCGCTCGCTTGCCGCGACCTCTCGCTCGCCTTCGGCACGCCGTTCATCAGCGGAAAAGACAGCCTCAACAATGAGTTCACCTACACCGATAGCTCAGGCAAGCGACAAACGATTTCGATCCCTTCCACATTGCTGATTAGCGCGTTGGCGATCGTTTCCGATGCGAATCGCTGTGTGACGATGGACCTGAAACAGCTGGGCAATCTGCTCTACCTCGTCGGCTTGACGGGCGAGCACCTTGGCGGCTCCCATGCCATGTTCGTCGATGGTGATCACCGCCGGGGAAATCCGCCGACCGTCGATACGGCTCGAGCCCAATCGACCTTCCGCAGCCTGCATCGCGCAATCCAAAGTGGAATGGTCCGCAGTTGCCATGACTTGAGCGAAGGCGGTTTGGCCGTCGCATTAGCTGAGATGGCATTTGCCGGTGAATTCGGTGGCCAAATTGAGCTCAATAAGATCCCGATCGATTCGGCAAATCCGCCGACAAGCGATTTCTCACGGCTCTTCTCGGAATCAAATTCGCGTTTCGTCTGTGAAATAGAACCTGCCCAGCGAGAGGCTTTTGAGCGGGCTATGCCGACAGGATTGTGCGCTTGCATCGGGACGGTCGAAGCGACATCCCGCCTGCAAATCACAAGCGGCAATCAGACCGTTCTCAATGAAGACATTTTTGAACTCAAGCGGATTTGGCAACAACCGCTCGATTGGAGTTAATTCGATGCCGAAAGTACTTTTGATTCGCGCTCCGGGGACTAACTGCGATGAGGATACGGCTCACGCTTTTGAACTAGCCGGTGCGAGCACCCAAGTCGTGCATGTCAACGCGCTCGTGGCCAATCCCCGCCAAGTGCATGACCACGATATCTTCTGCATCCCGGGCGGATTCAGCTACGGCGACGACATCGGCGCCGGCCAGGTGTTGGCTCTTCAAATCAAGCATCACTTGCTGGATGAACTGCGGAAATTCCGTGACGACGGCAAGTTGATTCTTGGAATCTGCAATGGCTTTCAGGCGCTGATTAAATCTGGGCTGCTCGTCGAACCCGATCCGCAGGGCAATCGCATCACGCTGACTTGGAACGATAACGGTCGTTACACGGATCGCTGGGTACGTCTGAGTCCGCGCGGAAGCAACTGCGTCTTTCTGCGCGGCATTGAGTCGATGTACCTGCCGATCGCGCACGGCGAAGGAAAGTTTGTCGCCCGCGATGAGTCGATTCTCGATCAGTTAGAGACGCGCGGACAATTATCGCTTCGATATGGTGACGCTGACGGAGCAGATAATCCGAACGGGTCAGTCCGGGATGTGGCTGGGTTAAGCGATGAAACGGGGCGTGTGTTTGGTTTGATGCCACACCCGGAAAGGCACATTCACCGCACGCATCATCCACGGTGGACGCGAATTCGCAGTGAAAGCGAACCGGATGGGTTGGCCCTGTTTAGGAATGCCGTGGGTTATTGCGCGTAGAGAGTTTGGGCGTTGGGGTGTGGGACGTTTGGGACTCGTGGGACTTTTGGGACTGACGGGAACACGGGTGAGGGCGGCGTTTATTCCGCGCGGCGTTTATTCGGCGTCCCGCCCTACGTCCCCACATATTGTGTGTAGACTCGCTTGGCGACGACTAGGTCCGTGGTTCCCTCGATGATGGCTCGGCCGTCGGGAAAAAGGGTCAACAGATATTCCGCGAGTCGCAGTTTGGCGAAGTACCGGTTACGGGTCACCTCTCCGACTCCGTTCCAGCGGCGTGCAACTTCCTCAAGTGATATCGACTGTGCTGTGGCGGGACGAATCTGAACTGCATTTCGTCCGCAGAGGATGGCGGTTTGACTGCCGCGCTCGCCGCTGAGCCACTCGTACTTTTGGTTGTGGCAAGCCGGACACCCGCTGGTTTCGCGCAGGCGACTGACATCGATTTGCCGATGCCGCTGGTCCCAGAGCGAAAAGCACTGCAGAAATCGGCTTGCGTCGGTGCGATTGCCGCTGAGCAATTTCAGTCCCTCGGAGACCTGAACTGCGGATATCAAATGAATGATCGGCGCGATGATTCCCGCCGTATCACAGGTCGGCATTTCTGAAGGTGCGGGCGGACCTTCAGGCATCAGACATCGAAGACAAGCCGACTCGCCCGGAACGATCGTCATCGTCTGCCCCTCCGCTCCGAGGCAGCCACCGTAGACCCAAGGAATCGAGCAGGCGAGTGAAACGTCGTTCAGCAAAAACCTCGTCTCAAAATTGTCCGTTGCATCGACGATCAAATCGACATTTTCGACCAACTGCCGAATGTTGCCGGGAGTAACGTCCACTACTAACGGCTCGTACTGGAGCTCTGAATTGATTTCACCAAGTCGGCGAGCCGCAGCAATCGCCTTGGGCAGCTGTTCGCGAACATCAGCTTCGCAGTACAGCGATTGTCGCTGGAGATTGCTCAGTTCCAGCCAGTCGCGATCGACCAGCCGCAGATGTCCTACTCCGGCCCGCGCAAGCATCTCGGCTGACGTCGAACCGAGTGCACCGAGCCCAACGACGAGGATACGTGATTGGCTTAAGCGACGTTGCCCCTCTTCGCCAATTCCACCAAAGCGAACCTGGCGGTCGTAACGAGCGAACATCCAAGGCGATTTACCAGCATCTCGCTCAGTCATTCCGCTTACCCTTCTTAGTCTCGGCTTCGCCCCGCTCGCCCGCGAGATAGCGTTTCAAAGCAACTCCCGTTGGCGTATTGCCGGCAAGGCCCAACGCGGCGGGCGTTCCAGAGAACAGTAGTTGCCCCCCATCTGCCGAGGCACCAGGCCCGAGTTCGATCAGCCAATCCGCTGCGGCGAGGAACTGCAATCGGTGTTCCATCACAATCAGCGAATGACCGACTGCGATCAGGCTCCGCAAACAATCGAGCAACCGCACGATGTCGACTGGGTGCAGCCCGGCGCAGGGATGGTCAAGGAAGTAGAGTGTTCGTTTCTTGCTCCCCGCGACCAGTTGCGCGGCGAGCTTCAAACGCTGCGATTCGCCTGCACTCAAAGTAGCCGCAGATTGTCCCAACTGAAGGTAATCGAGCCCGACATCCATGAGCGTCTTGAGCGTCGTCTGCAGTTTCCGCTGGCCTCGAAAAAATCCGAACGCTTCGCCAACGGTCATTTGCAGCACTTCGGCAATGCTTTTGCCGCGATACTTCGCCAGCAGGACTTCAGGTCGATAGCGGGATCCGTGACATTCATCGCAAACCATCTGGACGTCGGCGAGGAACTGCATATCGATCGTCAATTCACCAGCGCCCTCGCATTTAGGACAGCGTCCTCCTTCGACGTTGAAACTGAAATGTCCCGCGGTGAGATTCCGTCCTTGCGCATCTGGCGTTTCCGCGAAAACGCGACGAATCTCATCAAATGCTTTGACGTAGGTAACTGGGTTACTTCGAGCGGTTCGCGTGAGTGGCGACTGGTCGACCCAAGCGACTTGTTCAAGCCCCTCGTAACCTTTCAGTTCGTCGTAAGGCAGAGCCACTTCCCCAGTCTCGCCTAGCGCCCGCATAACGGCAGGAAACAAGGTTCGCTCCACCAGCGTGCTCTTTCCGGCACCGCTGACTCCGGTCACCACGCAGAGACCAGCCAAGGGAAAATCAATCGTGAGATTCTTCAGGTGCAGCCCGCTGGCATTGACGATTCGCAGGTGACGTTTCGGTGTGAAGCCACTAGCCGATTCCGCGAGTTGCCCGCGGTCGCCACGCAGGTACTGCCCGGTTGGGCTTTCCTTTTGCTTCGCAATTTTTTCCGGCACGCCGTCAAAGACGATCTGCCCGCCCCGCGGTCCGGAATCCGGACCAATCTCCAGCAGTCTCTCAGTGGCAAGCAACAACTCAGGCACATGCTCGACCATCACCAAGGTGTTGCCGCGATGATGGAGGCGACTGAGCGCGGCGACAAGCGGCGGCAAATCCTGAGCATGCAGCCCGAGCGATGGCTCATCGATCACGTAGAGCATATTGACCAGCGTCGAACTGAGGCTGGAGGTGAGCATCGTGCGTTGTAACTCGCCGCGACTGAGCGTATTCATTGGCCGAGCCAAAGAGAGATAGCCGAGTCCAACGTCGGCGAGATAATTTAGTCGGGCCAAGAGTTGCGTCACGATCGGTCGAGCCAGTGCGAGCGACTCATTCTCAAGCGGAAGTTTCTCGCAGAACGAAATTGCCTCGTCGACACTCAGGTCGCTCATTTGAGCGATATCGATCCCGGCAACGCGGTAACTGAGTGCTCGCGGATTGAGCCTGCGGCCTTGGCACTCCGGGCACTCGCGATAAGACTTCCAGCGGGCGAGGTAGACTCTCAAGTGCAACTTGTACTTCCGCCGCTCCAGCCAACGGAAGAAACCGTTCAAGCCACCGAACTGCCGCTCCGGAACTCCTTCCCAGATCAGCCGTTTCTGTTTTGCCGTCAGTTGTCGGAACGGCTTGTCCATTGGCAAGCCATAATCATCGGCCAGAGCCGCAAGTTCCTGGAGTTCATGCTGATAAGAGGGTGCGTTCCACGGCGCGACTGCACCTTGCCTCAAAGTCAGCCCGGGGTCGGGGACGATCTTGGCTTCGTCAATGAAGGACTCCAGGCCAAAACCTTCGCACGTCGAGCAAGCTCCGCTGGAATCATTGAAGCTAAACAGCCTCGGGTCTGGGTCCGCGTAAAGCTCTCCGCATCCGGTACATTTCAACCGTCTAGAGAAACGCAGAACTTCCCAGGTTTGCCCCGCGTTCTCGTATCGCTCGGAAAGAACCGCTTGGTCACCCGGGGAGCTACTTGTCTCGCCGCTTGGACTTGCCGCAATCCAGACCGCGGCTTGCTCTTGGCCAAATCGCAAGGCCGTTTCCAGGGAGTCGAGCAACCGCTGCGATTCGACTTTTCCTGCAGCGAGCCGGTCGACTACGACTTCAAGCGCCGGGAGTTCCGCTTCTTTCAGCTCTCCGGGCCAACTACTCGCGTCGAGGTTTTGCTGGGGGCCGATTGCCCGCGAGAAACCGATCTGCCGGAGATGTTTGAGAACCGCCTCAGCAACCTTATCGTCGGTCAAGCTTGCCAGAGCGAGTTCGTCCAGCGGCAGGCTTGAGCCAAGCCGAAAAGTGAGTTGGTAGCGAGTGCCCGGCGGAAGTTGCTCCAGCCGCCGCGCGATTGACTCGGGTGACTCGCGACAAACGGGCCGCTGGCAGCGGTGACAAACAATCGATGCGAGGCGGGCAAACAACAGGCGGACATATTCAATCGTCTCGGTCGCCGTCCCAACCGTGGTGCGATTACTGTAGCGTTGCCGCTGGTTGCGAACGGCAATCGCTGGTGGCACGCCGGCAATTGACTCGGCAGTAGGTCGCTCGACTTGAGCCAAAAACTGGCGAGCCGTGGCTGAGAAACTTTCGATATAGCGGCGCTGCCCCTCGGCGTAGAGCGTGTCGAAAGCGAGCGAAGACTTCCCTGCGCCGCTGCGCCCACAGATCCCCAACCACTGGCCGTGGGGGATATCGAGGTTGAGTTGCTGCAGGTTGTTCACCTGCACTCCTCGCAGCGAGATGGCTTTCGAGCGCTGGGTCATGAATTGGGAATTTTCAGTTTGCGGCCGGCCCAAACAGCCAGCTTCTCGCGAAAGATTTTTGAGTTGTGCCGCGTATCGACGGGCAATGCGCGAAGGAGAAAAAAGTGTTTGATTCCGGCCGTCAGCTCAGAGCCCGCAGCCAGTTGACGCAGTTCCTCGAGGAGCTGTTCCTGATCACGTTTCGACCTTGGCCAATGTTCCGGCCAGGGTTCGGAGATCATCACGGGGATTTGTTCGCCGGGTCGGCCGACTCCGGCTAAGGCAGAGCGGTAAATTTTAGGGTGGTTGTTGAGAATTGCTTCGCAGGGAATCGTAAACAGCGTTCCTTGACCGGTTTGCACACGATGACTCTTTCGGCCGCAAAACCAGAATCGCTCCTGCGCGTCGAAATAGCCAACATCACCCATTCGGTGCCAGAATCGATCGCCATCAGAAATTTTATGAAAGGCGTTCGCTTCTGTTCGGGTGACGTAGCGATCACTGACAACCGGACCGCTGACGATCAATTCACCGATTTCGCCCGCGCGCACCGAGCGAACTTGGTCAATTTGCACGAGCGGCTCGTCGGTGACGGCAATCAGTCGCCAGTTGATCTTGGGAAACCTCTTTCCGACGCAGATGCCCCGCCCCTTAGAAGTTTCTGCGGCTGTCTCACCCAGCACTTCACGCGACTCGATGCAGGCGACCGGGAGTGCCTCGGTCGCCCCGTAGGGTGTAAAGACCTCTCCCTCGGCAGCGATCACCTCGCGAACGCGGCGAAGAACATGCGCGGGCACTGGAGCTCCGGCGGTGAGGACTCGGCGGAGCGTTGGGATTCGCTGGCCCGTCTGCTGACAGCCTTTGGAAACCGTGTTCCAGAGAGCGGGCGACCCGAATGACTGGTTTGCTTGGAAGTGGCTGACTGCGGCGAGAATGTTGGCCGGTTTGACTGCTGCGGGCCGGGTTGCGTCCATGCGGGGGAAGACGGTAGTCGTTCCCATTGCCGCATTGAACAGGGCGAAGAGCGGAAAACCCGACACGTCAGTTCCGCCGGGGCTGATCTGAAAATAGGATTGAATCTGCTCGGCCTGCTCGATGAATTGGCGGTGGCGGTAAAGGACGCCCTTGGGTACGCCTGTGCTGCCCGAGGTAAAGATGATCGCGGCGGGCGTTTCGCGGTCGTGGGTTGGACTTTGAAAAGCTGCCGGGTCGAGTTGACGAAAGCTGCCGGTCGGTAAAGCACCCGATAGCCCGGACGGGCCGACTACGAAATTCTTCAAACACTTCGGCAAGCGCCGGCGAAAGAGGCGACGGATTAGATGCGCCAAACGGATACCGACCAAGCCCTCCGGCTCGGCGGCAGCAAGACACTGGAGCATATTGCTTCGCCCCATCCCCGGGTCGATTAGAACGAGTTGGGCTTGGGCTTTGAGCAAGCCAAAGACCCAAGCGACAAACTCAATTCCGGGCGGCACCATCAACGACAACTTCGTTCCAGGTTGTACGCCCCCGTTTCGAACGCCAACGGCAATTTGGGAACTGTAGCGATCGAGCTGGGCAAACGTCATGGTGCGAAAGTCGCCGGAGCGCTGACGATTCGGCTCGGCAACCGCGACCTGATCAGGGGATCGCGCGGCGGCCAGCGACACGGCCAGCGCGATATTATCGATCCCCAACGGGGAGAAAGTCGTTTTCAAAGTCGAATCGGACATCCAGCCGTCCAAGCGAGGTCAACGTGCCACTGGAGCAACCCAGTACTTTACAGCCCCGTCACCGAAGTTACCTGCAGGGCCGTCGAGAGACGAAAAAGGGGCGCGAAAAACCGGTCGGAAAAGGGTCGGTTGGCTTTCGATTCCCCGCGTATTCCCTTAGATTATGACGTCAGCGGCGTGCAGTAACAGCGGGGCGTCACGGAACTCTCCCAAACCACTCTGCACCCCGAGAGATAAAGCAAACCGGAAAATCCGTTTGCCCACTCGCAGTCGCTCCGCGCCCTCAGCGGCGGCCCTGACTTTGCTCAATATATTGGAAAACTATCGATGGAAATCAATGGATATCAGCAGTGCCCCTGCCACCCCGACAAGAAGATCAAGTTTTGCTGCGGCAAGGAAGTTGTTTCCGGCCTAAACGAAGTCATGTCCAAGTCGCAAGCTGGCCAGTCGGCGGGCGCACTCGAACAGATTGACCGTTTAATCGCCCGCGATGGCGAGAAAGACTGTCTCGCGACGCTGCGAATCAAGCTCCTGATGTCGTTGGGCGAGGTCCAAGAAGCGAACGCCACCAACGAACGATTTCTGCAGCGGAATCCGGGCCATTTTCTCGGACTGCAGAATCGTTCGATCCTCTGCTTGATGCAGGGAGACATCCCCAAGAGCTACGAAGCCCTTCAAGATGCGATTGATTCCGTGACCGGCGCGATGATTCCGGGATCGTTCTCCAAGTCATTCGAGACGCTCGGCGCGATGCTGCTGCGTGCCGGTCTGGCGCTCTCGGCAAGGCAACATTTACAAGCCGCGCTGCGAATCAACCCGGAAAACGAACAAGCCAAGATGCTGCTAATGGAGACGATGCGGGTTCGCGGACCGCTACTGCTGATCGCCGGCAGTTTTGAACTCAAGCCTGCTCCGCAAAGCGACGCTCCGTGGATCAAAAAGTACGAAAATGTCGGCCGAGCCCTGCGCCGCGGGCAGTTCCGCAAGGCTCAGCAGATCTCGAAAAAGGCTCTGGAATTGGCTCCGGACGAACCGATTTTGCTCGACGCCGCGGCAAAAGTCGCAACCACTGGAATCGACCCGGTCGAGCTGAATCGTTCCTTCCGCCGCTTGGCGAAAGTCGAGTCGCTACCAATCCATGACCGGATTGAGGCTGAAGCAATCGCGCAGTTGGTTGAGACTTCCGACTGGAACCTCTTGAAAGAAGTTGCCGTCACCTACCCGATCAGCGACTTGGACGAGACCTCAACCGCGGCGCTCTCAAGTCCTTTCATGGTGCAGATTGACCTGAGCAGCGTGCAACCGGAGGACGGTGCACCGCCACCGCGGTTTGGTTTCTGGCAACTGGATCGCGAACGACTGTCCGAGGGGACCGAATTCAGTTTGACCACCGTTCCACAGACGGTCGGCTTGGTAGAGCTTTATGGCCGGCAAACGGATCGCGGCGCCCGCGTCGTCTGGACTGGCGTAAAGGGGGATAGCTTCGATAAAGCTCAAGCCGATTTGGCTCGATGGCTGCCGGGCTTGGATGTTGCCGCGGCCACGACTGGGGTCGTCGGCGAGGTGACCGAAGAAGAGTATCGTCGCAAAGTTTCGCGGCACCTGCCGCGTGGAACCAGCCGCACGGTGATGAATGAGATCGAGCGACAAGCGACGGTCGACTTTATCAAGAACACTTGGCCGACGATGCCCAATCCCCACTTTGACTTGCAAAAGCCGCAAGACTTGGTTGGCAAGCAAGAGTACGAAGTTCCGCTGCGTGCTTCGCTGCTCCTTTACCACTTGGACTATGATTCGCGTCCTTGGATCGCAGAGGTGCTGGATGAGGTGCGTCAGTCGCTGAAACTTTCGGAGTTGCCTGACTTCGAACCGCGGGGCTTGGAAACCGGCGAACTTTCACCTGTTTACGCGCTGTTCCTCAATCCGGCCAAGTTGACGACGCCGCAACTCGGTTGGTGTTTCTCGATGGGCATGATGTCGGGACTCGCCGGGTTGGCCCGGAAGACCTGCGATGAATTGCTCAAGCGAAACAACTTGAGCGAGTCGAATCTCTCCAAGTCGATGTTGCTGCAATCCGCGGCAATGTTGGAAGTGGACGATGACCGCTGCTTCGAGTTGCTCGGGGAAGCTCGTCGCGAGGCGGCTCGAGAACAACGATCGCTGGGCGAGATTTTGGTAGCGGAGTTTGAACAGCGGCTGCTGCGCGGTCGATTCCAGGGCGTCCGGAGGCTGTTCGAAGAAATTCAGACGAATCACCTCGACAATCCGCGGGTGGAAGAACAGTTCTATCGCACGCTGATGAGCATGGGCTTGCTCAGCCAGGACGGTCGGGTTCGGTTGCCAATTGAGTCGCCGGAGCCGACCTCAGGGAGCAAGCTCTGGACGCCCGATGGGTCAGCCAGTTCTGCGGATGCGGTCGCTGAGCCAACCGGCGGTTCGAAATTGTGGATCCCGGGAACTTAGTTCCGGTTTTGGCAGCGGTCTTTGAGGCGAATTTCACTTCGCATTTTTTCTGACCAGCGAACACCGAGCACATCTAGCACACTGAGCAATCGTGGCAAAATTTATCGTCAGATACGGAGCGATGCGGAATCTCGGGGTAATGTCCGGGAAGGGCGAGGAGACTCATCGTCGTGGAACTCAAGTGGTGGTTCGTTCCAACCGCGGCTTGGAGGTTGGCGAAGTCCTGTGCGAAGCGACTGAGGATACGCTCTCGAAATTGGACTCACCGCCATCGGGCTCGATCCTGCGGACCGTGTCACCCGAAGACCGCCGGCAACTAGAACAATTGGCCGAGCAACGTGAGCAGCGAATCGCAGTTTGCAAGCGAGAAATTGCCGCTTTGGGGCTGCAGATGAAGTTGGTCGAGTTCGAGCAACTGCTCGGGGGCGAGCGGATTGTCGTCTATTACGTCGCTCCCGACCGGATTGATTTTCGGGAACTGGTCAAGCGATTGGCTACGGACTTCCAGACTCGGATTGAGATGAACCAAATCGGCGTGCGGGACGAGGCGAAGCTGCTGGCGGATTACGGGGACTGCGGCAAGCCGCTTTGCTGTAATACGCACTTGGTTCAGATGCCACCGGTTTCGATGAAGATGGCCAAACTCCAAAAGGCGACGCTCGACCCCACCAAGATTTCGGGCCGCTGCGGGCGGCTGAAGTGTTGCCTGCGGTATGAATTCGACACCTACGAGGAACTGCAGAAACTCCTTCCGGCGATCGGGGCTCAAATCGTGACGCGGGATGGAAAGGCTCGGGTGATCGGCCAGGAGATTCTCTCCCAGCAACTGCTGGTCGAAACCGAAGACAATCGGCGACTGATGATCGACGCCAGCGAGGTGCTGAGCACGATCACTCGTAGTCAAAAAGGAAAAGAGCCGAGCAAGGGTGGCGAGGGTCGGCCCGCGGATAAACCTGACGCCGAGGAATGACGTGGTAACGTATTCCAGCCCTGACTTCCACATGGCTCTGGGCAATCATGGCAAAGCCGTCCCGCGGCTAGGAAAGTTCGGACGCGGAAGCGAAGAGAACCGTCGCGAAAACAACCGTTTTTTTGAGCCGTGACGCAGGCTTCTGCGTCAATC
>Ga0169931_10001335_pt1 | contig 40704 bp, 25 predicted proteins | sample Kivu_15m_20L_FD_129675 | JGI IMG/M metagenome (GOLD analysis project Ga0169931, IMG submission 129675) | Freshwater microbial communities from Lake Kivu, Western Province, Rwanda to study Microbial Dark Matter (Phase II) - Kivu_15m_20L... | ecosystem: Environmental > Aquatic > Freshwater > Lake... | reverse complement strand
GTGTTGCCTCGCGCCGCACGCTCCCACTCCGACTCTGTCAACAATCGGTACCCCGTACAGGTAACGCCCACGAATGTTGCGCCGGTGCAACCGCTGTGGGCTCCATCATGCCAGCCCGTTGTCGCATCGGTGCAGCCGCTCAACGTATAACAGGCGCTCAACCCCTGATTCAACGACAGCCAGTTCGCGTACGCCAGCGCTGAGTACCAGTCCACCCGCTCCACAGGCCCGTTATTGTTGGCATTGCTCGTTGTGCACGACGTTCCGGTCGTGCTCTGAAAGCATGACCCGTTCGAGCCACCGGTCGCCGCCTTCCATTGACCCTGCGTGACCTCGGTGCGGCTCACAAAATAGTTTCGGCTGATGGTCGCGGTGTAGGGGCGCTCGTCGCCGGTCGAACCCGTTGTTCCCTGTTGGAAGGTGCCCGAAGGCACAAACACAAAATCCATCTGATGCGCCGCGCCGCTGAACACGCGCGGCGAGCACCGCCGATAGCCCGACACCGTGCTGCACCAGCTGTTGGCCGGGCACTCGCTGTCGGCTGTGCAGGGGTCGCCTGGCGAGCCCGACCCAGTCGAGACCGCGCGAAACCCGCTATCGGCGGGTGTGGTAACCGACGCGGCCCCGGGCGCCGACGCTGTGCCCCGGTACCAACGAACCTCCCCGTCCACCGGAGCCGTGCTGTCGCGATAGACCGCCGTTGTCGCGCCTGGAAGGTCGGTAAAGTCTGCCGCGAGCACGCCGGCCGAGCGCTGCCATTGCAGGGCGCTCGTACCCACCACGCGTTGCCCTTCGACTACGACCGATGGCACGCTGGCGCCCGTTTCGTTGATGGCGACCACCTCGTACTGCCGGACCCGCCCTGGCGTGCTCTCGACCGTAGCCGACAACTCCACATGGCTGGCCGATGTGCCATCGCTCGCCGTGGCAGCACTCACCAGCAGGGTACCTTGTTCTGCTGCCCCATCCATATACGAAGTCGCTGTCCCAACCGCTACGAAGTCGCCCGTTCCGTTGATTCGAACCCCGTAGCCGTTCAACGCAAACCCCGCACGAAAACCGGCATCACCAGCGGATGCCGGGCTCTCCCCGGCAGCGTTGACCGCGGTCACGGTGTAGGTGGCCACCGCACCCGCCGGGCCAGACGCTGCGGCCGCCGGCCAGGTCACCATCACACCCTCGGGAGATCCGATGGCCGCCACCCCGGTTATTGGCCCAAAGCGCGCTCCCGCCGGGGCCCTCAGGTCATCCCAGACCACCACTGAACCGTCGAGCGGCGCCGTAGTCAGGCGCTCCCCGTTCCGAAATACGTGGTAGCCCAGCGCGCCCGGCGCAGGTTCCCACGTCACCCTCACGCTATCGGTTCGCGTGCCATCGCTGGCGCTCACCCCCAGAGGGGACGGAGGAGCACCCACGCAGGTACCGCGCTCATCGACCGTGCCCGCTTCGCAGGCGCCACACGCCGCATCAGCGCTGTCCGTTTCAGGACGGCACTCGCGACGCTGCACGGCACAACCCAGCTCGCTGCAGGTCAATACCGGCCTGCATGTGCCCGATTCCACAAAGCCGCCCACACAGGCGCCACAAACTGCATTATTGACGCCATCGCTCTCCACACAGGTGCGGTTCTGCGTCGCGCAGGCCAGCTCGGCACAGGTCGTTGCATCACCACAGCCCGGGCCATCCAGCGCGGGGGTGCACACCAGGCTGCTGCCGTCACACGCCCAGCTCAGGCAGCTGCCACAAGAGCGGCCAGGCTCGTCCGGTAGCACACCACAGCCACCGCACGCATTACGAGCCCCCTCGCCAGGGTCATCGGCACACACCAGTCGCTCGGGGCCATCACACGCGCGCCGTCCCTCTCCACAAACGCCGCACGGCGCGCCCACGGTTCCGCTGAGGGTCGCGCATCCACCGCAGGCGTTACGCTGGCTCGACTCGGCCACCGTGCAACGAAGCCCCGCGGCACCGGCACACACCAGCACACCCCGGGAGCACGTCCCGCACGCCGCGCCCGGCGCGGCGGTCTGCCCCGCGCCAGGTAGCCCCGATGGAACCAGAAGCTCACCCTCGCCACCGCACGCGTTCAGCGACGTCGCCGGCAGACCACCATCGGCGCCACCCACACCCTGAAAGGGACTGCACACCGTCCCGCCGTCACGGCATAGCACGACGCCAGCCCGCGCCGGAGCACCACCTGTTACACCGTCCGACGTGCACAGCGTACCAGGCGTTGACACCAGCGTGTCGCACCCACCGCACACATTTGGCGGTTCATTACCGTCGCACCTCACTCGGTCCGCACCATCGCAAACCCACGCCCCTTCACCACAATAACCACACGCGTCACCCGGGGCCCCAGCCAGCGACAACAGACCACCGCAGAGGTTGCAGGGGCGGTCGGGTACGCACACCAGCGCGTCGGTCCCGTCGCACCGATATCGACCCGCGCCGCACGTCGCTGTCTCGCAGGCGCCGCCCGGCTCGGCCCCTTCTTCCGCAACACCCGCCACGCGTAGCACCTCAAGACCCCCGCACGCGTTACCCTCACCCGGCACGCAAGACAGTTGCTCCTGTGACTCGCACACATAGCGCCCCGTCTCCTCACCGGTGCCGCACGCGAACCCAGGGCGACCCGTCAGAGGCTGGCAACCTCCGCATGCGTTGGGCTGCACCAGAGTTGCACACTCCACACCGCCGTCCTCGCTGCAGATCGTCACACCGTCGCAACCACAGGGCGAGCCCAACTCCAGCGGCAACAGCCCGGGACCGCCACACTCGTTTGGCTCCGTCGCCCGAAGACAAATCAACGCATCAGGACCATTGCATACACTCACCCCATCGCCAAATGGCCCGCAAGGAGCTCCCGGTACCATCGAACGACCCTCCAGCCGTAACGCCGACGTACCTCCACAGACGTTCCACTCCGACGGCAAGTCCGTGTCAGCCTCACTATTCCCGTCACCCACTGCGTCCAGCGACACACCGCTGTCAGCGTCCGGCGCTGCATCCAGTACTGGCAGGTCCAGATCAGTAGACAGCAGACAGCCGGGCAAGACGCTCACAATCACCGCGAACGCAACGACCAACAGCCACCTGAATAAGCCATCCTGAAGGCGATCACTACCGCCCCGCGACACCAGCCAATCATGCCACATAAGAACCCTCGCTCAGCGCCGGAACTTGAGCAAGCTGCGCAGTCTACTCTTGCCTGTCAACCCCGATGTCACGGGACGCTGCGCAGCTGCCAGCGAGCGTTCGCGTATGCTCCCGACACCACCACAGCCTCGCATCAGCCCCTCGAAAGGCACTGCGGCGCCTGAGCCAGACACACGGGCGCCGGTGACATGACCGTCTTGCGTTTCAGGCATGGTGGGGTTCCGCGTCGTGACGCGCAGGTGCATGAGAACGGCTCGGCAGAGAGTCAGGGCAGCAGCTGGTCAACCGCCGAATCTTCCAGATGCACGGCTCCATAAAATCCGCGATGACAGCCTGCCAGAACGGCCGTCTGCGAAAACAGCAGCCTCGCACTTGCCGCCGGTTGCTGTGTGGATACACTCCGCCGCGCTTTCCCCGACGGGCCCTCCTTTTTTCCCTCTCCGCACGGCGACCTGAACATGGCCACTCAGACTCTCGATCAACTCACCACGCGCGCCAACTCGCTTCAGGGCCAGTACTCGTATGCGTTTGCCAACAAGCCACGCGCCACACGTCAGCTCGACCTCCTCGACAAGATCATCGCGGACGCACGCGAAGTGCTCACCGGAGCCCGCAGCCATGGCCAACGCGGCCAGACCCTAGTCAACACGCTCAACGAACGCCTGACCATGTATCAGAGCGAGCGCAGCGAGATTCAGAAGGCGCAGTCCCGTGGCCCGGCCGCCATGGAGGCCGCGATCCTGGCCACCCGCGCCAACTTTGTCTTCTTCCAGTATCGAACGCACTTCGCCGGCCAGAACCGCGCGACCCGCGACAAGGGTCTGCTGCAGGACATGGTCGCCACGCTCACGCAAATCCGCGACGCCTACGAAGGTCTCGCCATCACCTATCCACAGTCCATCAGCAACGAGGACCGCGAGGTCATCAGCAACAACCTGCGCATGTACACCAACGAGATGGGTGAGATCACCCGTGCACAGGAGATGGGCACCCCCGACGAGCAGGCATCGGCGCTCGCCAATGTCGCCAACAGCCAGTTCGAACTCTACCGCGTTCACTTCGCCGGCAAGTCACGTCTCAGCCGCCGCCCTGCCCTCATCAACCGGTGCGTCGCCACCCTCGAAGACGCAAAGCGGCGCATGTTGCAGCTGAAGTCCGGCGGACTCACCGCCGAGTACAACGACAAAAACATCGCCATCGTCACCGAGCGCCTGGACGCCTACATGGCCGAGCAGGTCGCCATCGCCGAGCAGCGCGCCACGACGACGTTTGATGCGCTCGTGGATGCGCTCGCCACCGCTGCCAACAGCGTCATGGAAGAGTACGCATCGGAGTTCGCCGGCAAGAACCGCGCGTCCCGCGAGCTGAAGAAGCTGGCCAACCTGTTCGACCAGCTCTTCGAGATTGAGCGCCAGATGACCGACCTCACGCAGCAGTTCGACAGCTCGACCAACCTGAAGAATCTGCTCATCGTGCAGGACGCCCTCATGGTGTACAGCGTCGAGTTCGAGGCCATCGAGAAAGCGCAGAAGGCTGCCAAATCCTGACGTTTTCCACTTCCCGACCGAGCTCGCCGACGCGCACCCTACCGCAGCACGTGTACACCTGAACACATTTCCATAGGCGCGTGTCGCGGCGGGTTCAATCGCCGCTTGCCGGAGCGCGCTGAAGCCCGTATGCACGCTCCTGAACCTCGGAAGTTTGGCCCTCGGCCCACTTCACTCCCGATGGGCGCAGGGAGACTTCCGAATCGCGGCAGAGAGACTATGACTGCACAGATTGTTCAGTTCCTGAAGAACTCCGAGGCGTTTCGGTCGCTCTCCGACGACTCCCTGCAGCGGCTCGCCAGCGTATTGCACGTGGAGTCCTTCGCGGCCGGCACCTTCCTGGTGCGTGAAGGGGAAGTCGGCACCTGCATGTTCGTCATCTGCAGCGGTCGGGTGCAAATCCCTGTCGAAGGCGGGGATGGCAAGCCCAAGTTCACCGCCTGGCTCTCCGAGGGGCACGTCTTTGGCGAAATGGCGCTCCTCACCGATGGCCCACGCACGGCCGACGTCATTGCCGACACCGACTGTCGGTGCATCGTCATCCCCCGCAACGTGGTCACACAACTGCTCAGCGACCACCCCGAAGTTGCGAGCTTTCTGACCAATATTCTGGGCCAGCGCCTCATGGAAGGCCGCGGCATTCAGCATGTTGGCAAGTACCGTCTCACCGGTGAGATCATTGGCAAAGGAGGCATGGCCATCGTCTTCGAGGGTATCCACTCCAACCTCGATCGGCCCGTCGCCATCAAGATGCTCTCGCACACGCTCATGTACCGGCGCCACTTCGCCGAGCGCTTTCGCAACGAGGCACGTATCATCGCCGGGCTAAGGCACCCCAACATCGTCGAGGTCTATGACCGCGAAGAAGCCTGGGCCACCATCTTTATCGTCATGGAGAAGCTGCTCGGGCGCGACGTCGAGCTCATCCTTGACGAAAAAGGCAAGCTCCCCGCCGCCGAGGTCCGCCGTGTACTGCGCGACGTCGCCTCGGCGCTCGCCTTCGCGCACGCGCAGGGCATTGTGCATCGCGACGTCAAGCCGTCGAACATCATCATCGAGCCAGATGGCACCGTAAAGCTCACCGATTTCGGCATCGCCGCCATCGACGGCGTCGAAGAAGGCATGACCCGCGACAAGGGCATTTATCTGGGCACCCCCGTGTACTCGTCGCCCGAACACGCCATGGGCCTCGCCGTCGACGGGCGCTCCGATGTCTATGCGCTCGGCATTGTCGCCTACGAGATGCTCACCGGCCTGCTGCCCTTCGACGATGACGACATCCAGAAAGTCCTGCGGCAGCACATCGAGGCTCCCATGCCCGATCCTCGACTGTATGTGCCCGATATCCCACAGGATCTCATCGAGTTCATCTTCCGGGCTACCGCCAAAGACCCGGCGCAGCGATATCAGTCGGCCAACGACATCGTCGCCTTCTTCGATCGCACGCAGCGCAGAACCACCTTGCCACATCAGGTCGCGCTCAAAACCTTCGGCATCATTTATTCGCCCGACGTCGAGCATGAAGTGCAAGAGCTGGTTCAACGGTTCCGGGTCATGGCCGAGCGCATTCATGGCGTCAGCTTCAGGGCCGGCGACTCGTAAAGCACCACGAGCGGTCTGTCAGGGCGTTGCAAGGTCGCACGCTGGCGCTCCGAAACAGCCCACGCGATAACACCACGCTGGTAACCCCACATCGTGCTCGCAACGTACCTCCGCCCTGCCAACCCGTTACGGCAGGCGCAGAGACACCAGCTCACCGCGGGCCGACGACCCCAGCAGCTGCCGGGAGTCGGTGCGCCACAACAACCCGGTAACTCGATCGCTCAGGCGCGTGTCGTTCGACAACATCTGGCCGTTGCGCGAGTCCCAGATCACCACTTCGCCAAAATCGGACGCCGCTGCGAACAGCGCACCCGCAAAATCGAACTGCAGTGCGGTGATGGTGCCCGACAGACCCTCCAGGCCGTCCGGCTCAGTGCCTTCGGGACCGGCACCCGTGAAATCCCACAGAATCGGCGTCTCACTACCTGAGGTGGCCAGTCGCCACGACTTCGGGTGCCATGCAAGGGCCAACGGACGAGACGGATACCCCGGCATTTCAGAGTCCTGAAACGAGGGGTACCGCCAGAACCGAACGCTGCTGTCGGCACACCCACCGGCCACGTACTCGCCGTTCGGGCTCCAGAACAGCGACATGACCGCCGACGCGGACTCCCTGATGTCCGACAGCTCCAGCGTATCGGGGTGCCGAATGCTGATGCCTATGGCGTGGGCCACAATCAGGTAGTCCTGCGCCGGGTGCCAGGCCAGAGCCAGCACGGTGCCCGACTCCTCGGTGCACTCCGCGAGCGGCTCGCCGGTGGGCGACCACAGACTCAACTTCTTTCCGGCGGCGATCGCCAGCGCCCTGCCCGTCGGACTCCACGCCAGCTGCTCGACCCAGCCGCGCTGTTTTGGCAGCGTGATGCAGGCATCAGCGGCCAGCGCGCTCCAGATGCGCGCGCAGCCGTCTTCGCCCGATGTGGCGAGCAGCTTGCCTTTCGGCTGCCATTGCACCTGCAAAACCCCCATTTTGTGCGCCAGGAAATGGCCGATGGGCGCACCCGAGCGCGCATCCAGATGCCAGATCTCGCCGTTGCCCAGCGCCGCCAACAGCTCGGCCTCGCCGGGAACGAAGCGAATCTCGCGAATCCAGTCGGGCAGCTTGTGCTTCCAGCCGGGCGCAATGCTTCGAGACGGTCCGCGGTTCATACCAGACACTCCCCAAACCCGGTCTCGAGCTTGTCGCGGTCCAGGTTGCGGCCAATAAACACGACCGCGTTCTGTCGCGGCGCGTCTCCCCATGGCCGATCAAACGTGCCATCAAAGAGCATGTGCACACCCTGAAAGACAAAACGCTGCTTCTCGCCCGCAATCGACAGAATGCCCTTGTAGCGGAACAGGTCTGCACCGTCCTCCTGCGTGAGCCTGGACAGGAAGGCAGACGCCTTGTCGGCATTCAGGTCGCCCCGGAACGTAAAGCCCACCGAGCCGACCTCTTCATCGTGACTGTGACCGCCGTCGAACTCACGCTGAACGGCAGGTTTTTGTACCTGGCCCTTACTGTTCTGCAACTGAGCACCAAACTCGGAAGGGTGATGCGCCATAAAAATAGCGTAATTTCCGGATTCCGTAATGTTCAACTGAACCGACCACGGACCCGCGCCATGCAGGTGTAGTTCGCGGGCCCGCAGCTCGGGCGTCAGCACTTCGCCAGCGTGAACCGCGTCGCCATGCGCATGGTGGAAATGCTCGCCATGAACATGGCCGTGGTCATGGTCATGGTCGCTGTGATCGTGATCATGGCCGTGGTCATGATGATCATGCCCGTGGTGATGGCCAACGTGTTCATCGTGCGCGTGACCGAGCTCGCAGGCTTCGCCGTCGGCACTGAATACCGGCACGGCCACGTCCACCGCCGACTTCAGGGTGTCGGCGTCGGCGCCTGCCACGCCGAACAGCAGCAGCGGCAGATGGTCTTCGCCAGCCTGCGTGAGGTGCAGCGTGTAGGTGCCGGCCGCGAGAGCATAAATGGCGCCATACTCGAAGGGGTACTCCGGCTCCAGGAACGTCGGCTTGATCTCGAGCGCGCGCTTCAGGTCAAAGCCGCCAATGCCCAGCACCGCGTGCATGTCGATGGTGCTGTTCTGCGTGCGGTGAATCTGTGCCATGGCGTTGATGTTGCGAATGCGGCGCTCCAGCAGCGACAGCTCATCCCCGGTGGCGAGGTCGGTCTTGTTCAGCAACACCACATCAGCGAACGCGATCTGCTCATGGCACTCGTCGCTCTCGTCCAGGTGCAGCAGCACGTGCTTTGCATCCACGAGCGTCACAATGCCGTCCAGACGGTAACGCGCCGAGATGTCGTCTTCAGCAAAGAACGTCTGCGCGACAGGGCCGGGGTCAGCCAGCCCGGTCGTCTCAATCAACACGTGGTCAAACTTGTCGCGGCGCTCGGCCAGGCGCCCGAGAATCCGAATCAGGTCGCCGCGCACGGTGCAGCAGATGCAGCCGTTGTTCATCTCGAAGATCTCTTCATCGGTCTGCACCACGAGGTCGTGGTCAATACCGATTTCACCGTACTCATTCTCAATGACGGCGATGCGCAGGCCGTGCTGCTCCGTGAGAATCCGGTTCAGCAGGGTCGTCTTTCCCGAGCCCAGAAAGCCGGTGAGTACGGTCACAGGAATACGATCAGGCTGTTGGCTCATGCGCGGCTCCACGATTCAAAATGGCGAGAGTTTCGACAACGCGCCCGGGGGTTAGCACGCCGACGACGGGCCGCAAGGGGTGAACACAGGCCGCGCGCGATCGCTCCGCCGGGAATCAACGTTCGCACACCGCCGCCCTGCCACATTGCGGGCTTGACGCCCCCCCGGGTCACAGGTATCGGCCCAACAGGTCCGGTCCCGGCGCTGAGCGTTGGGTCATGGGAATCCGGTGAAACTCCGGAGCTGTCGCGCAGCGGTAACAGGCGACGAACTCTGCAATCCCCACTGGCGCAGGCCGGGAAGGCGCAGAAAGTAGGCGGTGCCCGGCACCACACCCTGAAGCCCGAAGACCAGCCGGCCCTGTCGTCATCACGACTGTCGAACGCTCCGCGCCAGGGCTCTCCACAAAGTCGATGTCCACGCGTCTCCGCGGTAACCAGCTTGTTGTCTCTCGCCTGTAGCGCCCGCGCGGCCCATCGACGGTTGCGCGTCATCGACCCTCTGCGATGGGCGGTGCTCACGTTCGCGCTCACCGCTGCAACCGACGCAACTGCACAGGGCGGGGGTGATACGGACGAAGGCACTTCGGACGAGCATTCTGCGACCACAACCGCAAGCCCCGACCCGCAGACGCCCGAGCCAGGCCAGCGTGTCGTCGCGTTCCGTGATGCACCGGCCGGCACCACGCTCGCGCGCGAGCTGGACCTGGTGGCCGGTGTTGACGTGCGCAGCACGGGCTCTCCGCTGGCGCCCGCATGGGTGAGCATTCGCGGCGCTACGCTGCAGCAGACGCGGGTGCTGCTCAATGGTGTGCCGCTACATGGCGCGCTCGACACCACCTTCGACATTTCGGTGCTCCCGACGGAGCTGCTGCGCAGCGCGGTCGTCTGGCGGGGCTATACGCCGCTTCATGCGGGTCCGCCGTCGGCAGGTGGTGTGCTGGACCTGCAGACCGGTCGACCCGACCGGCGCGTGACCGTATGGGCTGGAGCCGGTTCATTTGGCTCGGCTCGCGCTGGCACCACATGGGCCTCGCCCAGCGGAGACTCATGGCTGGGCCTCTCGTTACGCACCACCGACGGCCCATTCAAATGGTACGACCCGAACGGCACGCCGTTTGATGCCACCGACGACAACCCCGACGCGGCAAGAACCAACAACCAGGCGCGCGACGCGGCTCTCACAGCAAGTCATCGCCTGCGTCTGGGTCGCTGGCGCATCACGGGCACGACGCTCAGCTCCTACCGGGCGGCCGGCGAACCCGGGATTGCGAGCGCCGACGTTCGGGAGGCCTCCACCCGTCGGGCACGCGCGCATCTGGCTATCGAGGCGAGCCAGAAACGCCTGTTGAACGACCATCTGGACCTGTCGCTGCTCGCCGCCTGGGACCTCGCGTGGTGGCGCTTCCGCGATCCGCGGGCCGAGCTGTCGCTGTTGCCGGTGGACAGCAAAGACGCGGTTCATTCCGTATTGTTGGGCGTGCGCCCAGCTTTCCGGGTGCACACCAGTACCGATATTCTTACGCTCGTCGATGTGTCGTCCGAACTCTATCGGCCTTTCTGGCGCACCGGACAATCTCCAATGAATCGTGCAGACCGTTACATGATAGGCACCGGCGCCGAGCTGGTTTCACGACTATTTGATGAGCGTATGAATGTGCGTGCAGGTGGACGGATGGATTTGGCGTTCGAAAATGCTGCTGGTGCCGACGAGCTTGTCGCAGACCGCGCGCAGCAGACCGCGTTACCCTCGACCTGGCTTGCGCTCGATGGTGCGCTGGCCATGGGACACCACCTCGCGCTGCGCCCCACGGCATCGGCGCACTATGGATGGCGCCGCCCGGGGTTCACCGAGCGGTTTGGAAACAGGGGAACAACCGTTGGCAACCCGGCGCTGCAGCCCGAGCGCACTTTTGCCTGGGAGGCCGGTGGTGCCCTGACCGTGCGTTCACGCGGCGAAGTACGGCCGGTCCAGGCCAGCGCCGAGTGGTTGATCTACGAACGATACGGAGACGACTTTATTGTCTTCGAAACGAACGCCGCGGGAGTGGCCATTCCCCGCAACCTGCAGCGCGTCCACATCCGCGGGCAGGAGCTCTCGCTCGCGGTGCAGACACCGTGGTTCGCCATGGGTGGCACGGGATCGTTGATGGACGCCATCGACCGCAGCGACGACCCACTCGCGGGCAATCGCCTGCCGTGGCGACCGGTGACCCGCGCCAACGGGCATGTGCGCGCCGGCATCGGGCCTGTCTCGGCCATGTGGCGCACCTCCTGGGCGAGCGCGGTTTGGCTGGACCGCGCGAACACCCGCCAGCTGCCCGACCGGGTCGAGCACGACGCCTCGCTCAGTGTCGAGCACAGGCCGTGGAATCTGCGCGCCGAGCTGGCGATGTATAACGTGACCGACAACCGAACGGGGACGGTCGAGCTGCCGAACGGCGGGGCGACCCAGCGCAGCACGCAGCCGCTCTCGGACTTTCTGGGCTATCCAATCGCGGGTCGCAGTCTGTTCTTCTCGCTCGCGTGGACGTGGGGGGGCGCAACATGATGCATCGCCTCAGGTTCGTACGTTACGCCGGCGTTCGAGTCACCGCCGCCCTGCCCCTGCTGCTGCTCCTGTGCAGCTGCCGGCTGGAGCCGGGCGATCCGAACTCAGACGGACGCACAGACGAATATCTGGGTGAAACGGGTGCATGCATCGTCATGACGACCTCGGAGTACGGGGCTTCGGGCGCGGTGGCGCTGCTGGACCCCGACACCCTGCAGGTGTTCACCGATGTGACGGCGACGCATCATGATGCGACCGTGAGTCGGGTGGGTAGTCAGGTGGTAGTGGTGAATCGTGAGGGGTTTGGTGGCAACACCCTGCAGCTGTTGCAGCCCGGGCAATGGCAGACGCTGGCGCAGGTGGCGATGCAGGGGGCGACGCCCAACCCGAACCCTTGGCAGGTCGTGGGCGACGAGAGTGGGCGCGCATGGGTGTCGCTCTATAACGAAGGCGCACTGCAGCAGGTGACATTGGGTTCCTCGTCGATTGCTCTCACCGCCCTGCGCACGCTGATCGACCCGGGATCCGAGACCGACGACCGAGCAGAGCCCGGCGAAATGTTCATACACGACGGGCACTTGTACGTGCTGGCGCAGGGCATGTCGCAGTACCCTCGTTGCCAGATGGACGACCGCGCCCGTCTGCTCCGTTACGCGCTGCCGGCAGACTCTGCCACGCCGCTGGGCGAGCCCGAGCAGCTGACGCTTGCGGCGTGCAACCCGGTACACATCGAGCGCCAAGGCGACACGCTGTGGGTGGCGCACGCGGGCAACTTCCGCAGTCTGGCCGGGCAGACCGGCGTCCCGGACGCCGACAACGACGGCGGGCTGGAGCAGATTGACCTGCGTACGTTTCAGTCCGACGGGCTGGTGCTGCGCGAGTCGGACACAGGCGGACGCGACCTGCTGTTTATTGGGCGCTCCGATTCGGGTCGTTTCTGGACATTGCTCTCAAACGCCGATTTTACGGTTGGCGTGCATGAGCTCATCCCTTCCGACGCGCTTTGGACCCTTCAGGACGCGGTCTGGGAGGCCGATGGCGAAGGCATTAGCGACATCGTGCTGCACAATGGGCACCTGTGGCTGGCCGATCGCTCCCGTCAACGTCGAGGCGTGGTCGTTATCGACGAAGCGACGGGCGAGGCGTTGCTGGCCGGCCAGGCGCTCGATACCGGACTACCGCCATTTGATCTGCAGCTGCTGGCGGGGGTGCCGGGGTGTTGGCTGGACCCGTGATCAGTCGAGCGCGGGGAGCATGGACGTCCAGGCAAACCCAGCGCACCCGTCGGTGGTGAGGGAGCTCGCGTCCGCCAGCGGCGCCAGCACGGCATCCAGAAGGGTAGCGCCATCAAAGACGGTCTGGCAGTACCAGAGCTGATCGAACGCATCGGCGTCCACAACGACCTCGAAGCGCGACCAGCGGCCTGGGAAAAACTCATTGGTGTCGGCGTTTCGGGCGATGTAGGCGCTGCTAATCCAGCCCACATACGAAAACTCTGTAAACGTGATGCCGTCATAGCTGCTGCGCCAGCCGGATGGACCCAGCTCCTGGAATCCGCCGTACTCGTCCTGATAGTTGCCGGTGAACGCGAGGCCGGTGCGGGGGTAAATCAGGTTCCAGGGCTGACCATAGCAACCGGTCTCGAGATTGGTGTTATCGAGGCCGGTAAGGGTCACGGCCGCATCCAGTCCGGACTCCCCATCTTCGTCGATGCAGAACCAGCCCTGCCGAGGTTCTTCAAGAGAGTCTGACAGCAGCCAGTCCATGCGGACCCAGCGACCGGCGAGCGGCGATTCACTCGCATCGGCCACCTGCACCACAAACTGCGACGCGTCATAATCGACCTGCACCACGACCCCGGCAAGCGCGGCGGGTCCTACGTCGGCAAAGAAGTACCCATCGGCGAACACAATCGCCTGCCCGGTCTCCTGACCCCACGTACCGCTCGGCCAGCGCGGGTCGGCAAACCAGCCGCCCGGCTCAACGACATCGGCGTCGGTGTCATCCAGGGTGTCGGCGTCGCCTGTGCTGGTGGTGTCGGCATCAGCGGTCGTGCCGGCGTCGGTGACAGCATCGATCGGGGTCGCGTCGCCGCTCACGGTATCCGGGGCGCCTGAGTCGGTGAGGTCGCCCCCATCAGCGCCGGAATCTGCCGTGGTATCAGCGCCGGAATCCTCCGTCACATCGTCGGGCGTAACCTCGGCGCCGGCATCCACCGCATCGGAATCGGTGGCATCCGGGTTGGTGTCGGGCACGAGCTCGTCAGAGCCACCGCAGGCGGCCATCGAGCCGCTGGCAAGAAGAAGCGCGGCAAGCGCGCGCAGACGGAACAGTGACATACGTGTCTCCTGTGCGAGTAACGCCCTGGTGGCGTTCTATGGGTTATGCCGCGACCGGGATCGGTTCACAGCGAGTGGGCTCTTTCCGTTTGTCGGCGTGCCGTCCCTCGAGACACGCGAACCATTCGCACGAATGCGAATGACCGAGGGCAGGTCTTCGGGCTCACCACCGTGTCCCGTTTCCGGGCTGGCCTACTCTTCGCCGCTTCCCAGGCCACGCCCAGTGCATGCTCGCGAATTTCGTTGTGGCTTACCGCTGCGGGGCAGCCCTGGAGTCAAACCAGGTTCCCTCTTACGTCTGGACGCAGGGCATCACAGAACCGTCGGCAGCGCGGCATCTGGCACGATAGCTGCGACGTGTCAAGGGGGGAACAAACATGATGTGCAGGGCGGTATTTCAACACGGAGTCTTGACGCCGAACCGAAACGGGTGCTTCGCGAGCCCCTCTGCTCGTGGACGATTCAGATGCGTGGGCTGTATTCTTCGTGAATACACTTTGTTTTCAAAACATAGTCCGAGGCTCGCATTCATAACCGCATTGATACATGGTTGCCCAGTCGTCAGCTTACCTCAAACGGCTTCCCAAACATCCAGGGACAACCATGAATCGACTACTTCTGTGCGCCATTGGCGCGGCCCTCCTGACCAGCGCCTGCGGTGAAAACGCAGCGGACGCCGACCGCGTGACAGAGCAGCGTGGTGACTACCCCACCGGACGCTGGATGCTGGCTACACAAGGCTGTGGGCTGGAAGATGCACGCCAGCCTGTCGGTGGCGCAGCCGGTGCAGCCATTCCAGGCGAGGAGGGAGACTACGCCGGCGGGCCACCATGGGGGGCCGCGGATGCGAGCAGCGCGCCAGACACAACGGAGGTCTACGAAGACAGCTACTCAGAGTCTGACGCCGGAATGGATGCCCAGGACATCGGTGTTGAGCCCACCGACGTCGAGGAAGACGCGTGCGGCGACCCTGACGCGGGGGATGTGTCCGCATGCGACGAAACCGATACCAGCGATGGCAGCAGTGATGCCGAAGACGGCAGCGACGGCTCAGGTGCCCCGCCGGAAGAGGGTTCTGGGGATCCGCCGGACGAAGGCTCTGCCGACACGCCCGACGAAGGTTCAGGTGAATCTCCTGAGTCATCGCAAAAAGATGAGTCCAGCGGCCCTGTCGAGAACCCATGGACGAACACGGCTGACGACTCTCTCGCGACATTCTCGAGTGATATTGATACCGCGAGTTATACCCGCGCCCGCGCTGAGCTGAATGAGGGGCGTCTGCCAAACGCGGCCGAGGTGCGCGTCGAGGATTTCCTTAATTATTTTAAATACCCCTATCCTGCCCCGATTCGGGGCGAGAGCGACCCCTTCTTTCTTACGCTCGAAGCAGCGCCCACGCCGTTTGCCCCTGCCGGCACCAGCACGCTGCGAGTTGCGATTCAGGGTGCTGTTCTGGAGCGGTGTGAACGCCCACCAGCCAACCTTGTATTTCTCGTCGATGTCTCTGGCTCCATGAGCGCGCCGGGCAAGCTCGACCTGGTGCAGTACGCGATTGGCCGAATGGCGGCATCGCTCAACATCGACGACAGCGTGTCCATCGTCACGTACGCCGGTTGGGTGGAAGAGCTGCTTGGCCCAACACCCGCGACAGAAACCGGGACGATTCAGTCTGCCATCGCCGGGCTTACCAGCGGCGGCGGAACGGCCGGCGAAGCCGGACTGGACCTCGCCTATCAGGTCGCACGAAGAGGATTTATCGACGGCGGTATTAACCGCATCATCCTCGCCACCGACGGAGACTTCAATCTGGGTTTGACGGGCAACGCGCTCATCGAGCGAATTGCATCCGAACGAGATGGCGGCATCACCCTGTCGGCGCTCGGCTTTGGCACCGACGGCTACAGCGACTCCCAGCTGAACGGCCTCGCCGACGAAGGCAACGGAAACTATGTCTTCATCGACTCGCAGCGCGAAGCCGATAACCTGATCAATAATTCGCTGATGGCGACACTTCTGGTGATTGGCCGCGACCTTAAAATTCAGATTGAACTCGATTCCGACTATATCCGAAGTTACCGTGTGCTCGGCTACGACACCCGCGACCTGGCCGACGACGAATTTGCCAACGACCACGTCGACGCAGGCGACGTCGGGGCCGGCCATGCCGTGACAGCGCTGGTAGAGGTCGAGTGGATGCCCGGGATCAGCGATAGCATTGGCCGACTCGGAGCTGCCGCACTTGGCACGGTCAGCATACGCTACAAGCCGGCATGGGAATCTGAAACCTCCGTCCTGCTTCAACGCTCATTCATTGGAAACGACGTCCGCGCCTCGTTCGAAGAAGCGTCCGACACCTTCCGACTCGCCGTCGCCGTCGCCGAATTCGCCGAACTCCTGCGCAACAGCGAGCACACCGAGGGCGCACAATTCCCCTTAATCCGAAGCATCCTCGACTCCATGGTCATCGGCGGAGACGCCAGAACGGAAATGATCTCTCTGATCGAAACCGCCGAATCCCTCTACGGCCTGCGTTAGCCAGCACGCCCGCGTCGCACCCACCGCCGGAGTCTCGAAGCGCACCGCCCCGCACCTTGCAGAATGAGCCCCGAACGCGCTAGCAGCGCAGGCGCTGATGCCACCGCCGCCCTGTGCATGCCATGAAGAACGTGACGACCGAACGAGTGCTCAAGAGTTGGCTGCGTGCCGCGTTACGTGGGGTCGAGCCGGCGCAGGCGGTGGCGAGCGCGCAGGTGTGGCGGTGGGCGCTCGATGGGTTTGTGGTGCGTCAGGGCGAGCACACCGTCTGGTTGACCCTGACGGGCGAGGCGGCGGAACGGGTGTTGCGCGCGATTCAGCTGCCGGAACTACGCCCGGGGTCTCTGGGAGCTGCGCTGTCCAGCTGCGCCGAAGAGGTGGTGCGGGCGCCCGTCGGTGGCCTCGTCGTCGCGGTACACACGAGCGTCGGCGAGCATATTTCGCCCAACCCGGAAGCCCGCGCGCGCGCGACTGTGGCCACCGTGGAATGCATGAAGACCGAGTATCCCGTCATCATGCAGGGCGCCGGGACCATCACACGCATGGTGGCGCCGCCGGGCTCCGTGGTTGCAGCGGGCGATATAATTTTTGAGTTTTCTCCCGAATTTTCGCCAGCCCATGACATCGTGGATACCTGTCAGGTGATGCAGGCGGCTGCTCCCGACGACGCCGAAATTCTGCACGCTGTGTTTCAGGGCGGCAGCGTGCCGGATGATGTGCTTCGCGACAGCATTGAACGGCAACCCGAAATGGCTGCACGCCTGCTGGGCCAGTCCATGAATCGCCTCTGGCCGGCGCGGTGGGCTTGCGATGAACCGCACGCAGACGCCCGAACGAGTCTGGTCGGCGGAGTTTCGGATACTGAACAATTCAGAGCCGTGTCGGGTTACGCAGACGAAACATCAAATCGCGCGGCAGACGGCGGCAGATATGCCCTGTTTGAACCCGCTTTATGGCAGCTTTTCGTGGCTTCCCGGTGGCGCGCTTTCGCGGCTAATCGTGCTGCGCAGGACCAGCTATTTTCAGCAACCCTGGCGTCGCTGGGCGAACGCGTTGCTGCGCACGTTACAGTTCCCGAAAACACACAGCTGGCGGCCACGATCTATCCGAAAACAGGCGCTGCAATGACAGCGCTGGGTGTCAGGGTTCACGACGACGCTGAATTACCACGAAAGCGGTTTGACGCGCTTTGCGCTGCAGGTCGCTGGAAAAACTGGTTTGGTGTGGAAGCGGTTAACCCGACGCCAGATGCACCTGCGAGTGAGGCGGACAGCAAAAGGATGCAGCAACTGCGTCGCGGAGTCATTCACCCGGCGTTCGTTCTGTCCACGGTACTCGGCGAGCAGGACACCTTCGTGGAATACAGGGAACGAAGAGGCATGATGCCGATTCCGTGGCAACCCGACGTACCGCGCAGCTCGGCCGCAGCGGTGTTCGGGCTGGTGATTCCCGATGCCGAAGGTCGAACATCGCAGAGCGCGCACAAAATGCAGAAATACGTATTTCTGTGTAGTGACCCCACCCGAAATATGGCGTCGCTTACCAACGCGGAGTGCGACGTGGTAGAGGCGGCGTTGACGCTGGCCGAGCAGGAACAATGCGATGTGGTGTGGTTCGCGACGAGCTCGGGTGCGCGCATCGACATGAAAAGCGGCACCGAAAACCTGGACGGCACCGCGCGCGCATTGCGCCGCATCGCCCTGTTCTCTCGTGGCCCGCTTCGGATTCACGCGGTCGCCATGGGCCCGTGCGTGGGCGCTCAGGCGTACTGGCTCTCTGCGGCGTGCATCGCGATGGGTTCGCGCGGCACGCTTGTCATGACCGAGCGAGGCAGTCTGATCCTGAGCGGGCGGCGCGCGCTGGAAGTTTCTGGTGGCGTTCCAGCAGCTTCGGAGCGCGCGCTGGGCGGCTACGAGGTGCTTGGACCGGTTGGGCAGGCCGCATTTGGCGTTCAGGATATTACAGCAGCATGGGCATTACTGCGCCGCCGCATGGAAAACCCCGCCGCAATCGAAAATGACCCCCGCCCTGCCCTCGCCGATACGTTGCTGTTCGCATCAACGCCCGAGCAGTCTGCAAATGCGCTACTGAAAATCGGTGATGTAGTTGACGACGAGAAAAATAAAGGACGCCGACGTGCGTGGCCAGTCGCGCCGCTCCTGCATCGGGTACTGGATATCGAACCGGACGGTTCAGGACCGTTGTGTCCATGGTCGGCGTGGGTCGAGGCACGGCAGGCGGTGGTCATGTGGGGGCGCATTGCAGGGCGGCGTGTCACGCTGATTGGGGTGGACAATCAGGCCACCGAAGCCGAGTGGCAGTCGTCGCGGGCACAGGGGCAGACGTTCGCAGCCGGAACACTGTACCCGGCGTCGTCGCGAAAAATTGCCCGGGCGATTCATGCAGCGTCGGGCCGGGAACCCGTCATCGTATTTGCCAATATGGCGGGATTTGATGGTTCTGCATGGTCGCTCGCGGCCGGGCAGCTGGAGTTTGGAGCCGAGGTGGCGATGGCGGTGGCGACGTGTGAGAGTCCGATTCTGGTGGTCGTGCTCACCCGATACCATGGCGGTGCATTTGTCGTATTTTCCAGGCAGTTGAATCCAGCTTTGCAGTCGATTGCCATAAAAGGCAGTCAGGCGTCGGTGATTGGCGGAGGTGCGGCGGCGACGGTCGTATTTTCGGCCGAAATTCAGAAACGCACGCAGGCTGCAGGTGGTGGCATGCATGCGCAGGCAGCGGCGTTACAAGAGCTCGCACAGGAATTTGATGCGCATCACAGCATGGAGCGTGCGCTGCAGGCGGGATCGGTAGACCGCATTATCTCGCTGAATGAATTACCGTTGGCGCTGGCAGAGTTTGTGGAACGCGGGGTGCTGCGGTAGCCAGCGAGCGCGTTCGGTTCACGCCTGTTCGTGCGCAGCGTTGACTCGCGCGTGTGACCGGCGCCAGTCTGACCACCAGGCATCGGCATCGTGGCTGGTCCATGGCACAGAAAAAGTCACGGCATCCAGCGCGTCCATGAACTCCCGGGCCGTCGAAAATCGTTGGGATGGCGATTTTTCCAACGCTTTCAGAATCACCGCGTCCAGTGCTTCTGGAATGGTGAGCACGCAACGGCGCGATGGTGGAATGGGCGATTCATGCACATGCTGAAAACACAGCTCTACCACGGACGGCCCCTGAAAAACGGGCTCACCGGTAAGCAGGTAATACGCCACGACTCCTACCGCATACAGATCGGCGCGGCCGTCCACGGTTTCGGTGCCCCGGATTGTCTCAGGGGAGAGGTACTGTGGCGTGCCCAGAATGAGGCGACTGTTTGTAATCGCGACGTCGGTTTCGGTTCGCGTCTCTTTCACGAGACCGAAATCGAGCACTTTTACGAAATCCGGAATTCCGCCGCGCACAGAGACCATGAGATTAGCGGGCTTGATATCGCGGTGAATCAGTCCAATCGCGTGGGCTTCGGAGAGTGCGCCAAGCACCTGACGAATCAGGTGCACGACACGCGCAGCGGGCAGCGGTCCAGCGTCCCGAATCAGGCCATCAAAACTCACCCCATCCAGCAGCTCCATCGCATAATAAAAATCGCCATCGGCGGTGCTTCCAAAATCATAAATGGCGATGGTATTGGGATGCGTCAGACGAGAGGTGAGCTGCACTTCGCGCTCAAAGCGGGCAATCAGCGTGGGGTCGTTATTTTTCTGTAACAGTTTGACGGCAGTGGGACGCTGCAAAAAGGAGTGGCGTGCGGCGTACACAACCCCCACACCACCCTGACCAAGCGGATGAAGCAGGGTGTACTGTCCAAGTTGTTGGGCCGCTTCGACTTCGCGCCGCAACAGGGTGATGGTGGAGGAGGCAGCCAGCACTCCGGCCCCCAGCACGGAAACAAATACGCCGAGTGCAAGCGCAAGCCAGCCCAGCGCAGAGTGTTGTACCGGGATACGATTCACAAACTGCAGTTGCCAACGGCGTGACCCGTACTCCCACTCCAGCAGGTGACTGCTCGGGTCTTCGGAGACAAACTCGTCGTCGGCCCAGGAACGCGAAAAGAGGAGCTCCGGGCGGTCTTGTGTGACATCGAGCAGGCGAAAGGCAAGCCCTTCGATGTCGAGATTGGCGAGCGCCCGCTCCATGATGGCGTTCAACCGAAAAATCACGATGGCCATGCCGCGAGGCTGCTCGACCCGCGCGGTTGGCCCCGCTGGAACGCCATCGCCCTGGTAAACGGCCAGATAAACGGCGATGGATCGGTGTTCGGACGGGTCCTCGGCAAGCACAAAGGGCGGCGATGCCAGCGGATTTCCGCTGGCGACGGCCTGACGTACGCGGCCACGACGAGCCGCCTCGGAGAGCAGGTCAAACCCGATCGCCGTTGGGTCGTCATCAGGCGCCATGAACATAAGAGGATAGTATTCAGGACGGCGGGCAGCGGGAGCAAACGCCTCGTGGGACTGAAGCTCCGAGATGGAAAACCCCGGATAGTCCGATGCCATCTGAGTCTCAAATACCGCACGGTCTGAATCGACAATTCTGGGTGCCCACTCCAGCAGACTAACAGAGGGGTACCGTCGTAGCGCATCGGACACAAAACGTTCAAATTCCTGCCTCGTCACCGCTTCACTGGCGCCAAAGAAGGCCCGAACAGAACGTAGCACCTCTACCGGCAGCTCGAATTGTCGTTGCAGCAGCTGCGAGACGCTGGATGCGCGCTCACTGAACTCATGATGATGCTCGACGATCTCGCGATCACGTACCGCGCGAAACGCCACGCCACTAAGAAACACGCCAACGAGCAGGACGGCGAACGCAGGAACGACACGACTCCAGCGCGTCGAGTGAACCGGGTAACGCGAGACGCTCGCCGCACCTCGCCCTCGCAGGGCGCGGACATTCTGCTTGTGATGAGGGTCCGAAGTCACCGTAAACCCGGAAATCAGGACACCGCGAAAACGCGCGCGACCGCACCGCCGGGCAGATGTAGTCACAAGGGCGCGCGTTCGACAAGCGTCGTGCGACCCCAGGGTCGCTCACGCTCACACGTGCGAGTTGACTTTCAGACGCAGATCACGCATGCTACCCGATGCATTCTGGTGACCCAAGTATCGGAAATATACAATGAATGACTCTGTTTTCCGCATCGTAGCGTCTGTTTCCCTGGTTTGTGCGCTGTCTGGTTGTAGCGATACGTCGTCATCGGACTGCGAAGTGGACGACGCGTCTTCGACGGATGCCGCGGATCAGGACGCTGCAGAGACATCCGAGGGTTCCACGCAGGCGGGGTCGATTCCGCTGCGTCCCCGCGCCAACCCGACCGAGTATGTGGCACTGACCGTCCGGCTACCCGTCGAGGATGCGGACGTGCGCACAGTGCTGGGACCCATCTTCGGACTGGATGGCGCCTATCACAACAACTTTGTTATTCAGGACGGGCTGTTGCTGGGTTCAGCGGCCGACACGCGCACCAGCGAGCAGGGCGTCGTCACGTTGACCATGGAGACCTCAACCGGTGATACGCCGACCCTGCGGACCGTCGCCAGTGTACCGGTGGGCAACGAGTATGGACGAATTTTCGTGGATGCCGTGGAAGCGGCGGTCGCGCAGGCCGCCACCCGGGTAGACGACGACGGCAGCGAGCAGTGGCGAATTGAATACCGTACGCGCAGCGCCAACGGCGGCAACCTGACCATCGGGTTTGATTCGACCGGCACCGAACACCAGATTGTGTTCTCGACACAATCGCCCAGAACATCGCTGCTGGCCGACTCGATCAACCAGCCCGCGCTTCAGGGTACGCCCTACGAGTCGGTGTACGGTCTGGTCTACTTCACGTTGTCGCGCGACAATTTCAGCTTCTTTGTGGACCGGGCGTATGGCATTTCCGAGGGCGCGGCGCAGAATTTCAACGATTTCTATCTGATCCCGCACAACTGGCTGCGGCTGACCGTCACACCCGAGCTGGATGACGACCGCGTCGATGTCGCCTTTGAAGTGGTCACCACCGACAACCGCCGCATTCCCATCGCCCGTGCGCCCGCCTCCCTGGTGGCCGGTGAGCAATTCAAGCAGACGGTGTTTCGCCTGATCGACACCATGCTGGCCGCCGAAGAGGCGCAGCCGGGTAGCTCTACGCCCTGGGAAGCCCCCTTCTATTACGATGACCCGCAGGGCGGCGGTATCGTAGAGGTGATTGCTCAGGGCGTCGAAGGGCGGTTCCGAATTGCCTACGCCGTCGAATCCCCGGTCAACGAGCTGGTGGATACGGAGTTTGTACCGTGGCAGGGCGAAGTGGTGGTGCCGCCCGACTGGGATCAGGTGGATCCGGGATGCGCTGAGCTGGGCTCCGAGCCGGCCGCGCAGGGATTCTTTGACGTGCGCTTCGAGGCTTCGGGCACCATTCGGGAGTCCCGTAATGTGGACGGCGAGCTGCGCGGTCCCGTGTGGGGAAGTGTTTATCGCTCGCAGGACGTCATTATTACAGGGCCTCTGCCGGGAACCGAAGCCGTCGCCAGCTTCGCTTTCGACGACGTTGACGTCATCAACGGCCCCTCTGAGCAGGTATTCCGAATCGATGCGCCCCTTCAGGCCGGCGACTATCAGATCCTTGGTTTCATGGACATCGACGACAACGCCGACCCGGCCGACCCGGGTCCCGAGCAGGGCGACCCGGTCATGATCCCCATCGGCGGGTTCACGATGCAATGTGCAGTGCAGCCCATTACGGCAGAGTTCGCTATTCTGCTGCCCTGAAAAATCGGCAGCATGAACGCCATTCACGGCGGTTGCTGCTCCAGCGAAACCTGTCGCGTTCCATATCCGCAGCCAACCTCCCTGGCCTCAACACATGTTCCGCAACGCAACAGTCGGCACCACCCTGCTCCTGATGACGTTCGGATGTCTGGCGCCCGAGCCGACGGAGCTGCAGGCCCCTGCTCTGACTTCCTCGGCGGGCTCCACGATTGCGTACGAGGCCGTAAGCGGGCGGGTCTGGCTGACCTCACCCGACGATGACCGCGTGGTCGCGCTCGACGCGGAGTCGCTGCAGCAGGTGCTCACGTTCGATGTTACCGATGAACCCTCTCATCTGGCGATTCTCCATGGCGCGCTGCTCGTCACCGCCACGCACGACAGCCGGGTTTGGCTGCTGCCGCCCGCGAGCGAACAACCGCTGACCATCGACACGCCCTGCGGCGCGACACGGGGTGTCGCGTGGCTGGATGCCGCGGCCACGCGTGCGCTGGTGTCGTGCCCGTGGGACGACCGGCTTTTGCTCATCGACACCGACTCCGGCGTCGTGTCAGGCGTCTTCGCCGCGCCCGCCAGACCCACTGCCGTCGCTGTCACGCAAGGAATTGTCCACGTCACGTCATCGGCCGAAGGGGTTGTGTACAGCGCACCTGCCAACGCCTTCTACGACGCCGGAACCACCAGCCTGCGTCCGATCGGCTGGCAGGCACAGCCTCAGCAACACGCACCCGACCGACAGGGCACACAGCTGGACGCGCTCACCGTTTCCAGCCGGGGCGTCAGTGGGGTCATGCAGATTGTCGACAACGACAACGACCGCACGCGCGCTCCCGAAGACGGAGGCTATGGTCAGGTCGAAGATGGAAACCCCCGCATCGAACCGTTTATTGTGGGTAGTTGTGCAGGGCGTTACGCGATTTTCGATGGTGGCGACCGTATCTTCTCGGGTCCGACCGCTATCGCGGAGGCTCCGGAAGCAAATCTCTGGGTGCTGAATGCCGGCACGCAAAACCTTGCGCGGGTGCTTTGCGCCGGTCAGCCGTCGACGACCGAATGGCGTGCAGTCGGTGGTCAATGGCCGGTGGGCGGTGGCGCGCGCGGTCTGGCCACCTCGGCAGATGGCACCGTGGTGTGGGTGGACGTCGGCTACGACCACGCCGTCACTCGGCTGCAGGTGATCGCCGACGGCACGGAGGTCTCGTTGCGGACGGTGCGGCGCGAACCCGGGCCCATGGAATGGTCGAACGCAGCCTTGCAGGGCCGCCGCCACTTCTCGGACGCCACAGACACCCACCTGACCCCCAGCGGAGTTGTGGCCTGTGCCACGTGCCACCCGGAGTCGGGCGAAGACGGCCTGAGCTGGTTTATTCACACCACCGGAATTCAGCGAAAACTGCGACGAACGCCCTCGGCGCGCGGCATGGACACCGCCGCACGACCTCTGCACTGGGACGGTGAATATGTACAATTCGACGCGTTGTTTGAGGATACCGTCCGCGAGCTGATGGGGGGTGATGCACTCGTGATTGACTCCTCCACCATCGAGGCCTTCCTGCGCGAGTGGCGCCCTGTCCCGGGTCGCCCTGTGGCGGCTTCCGAAGAGGCTGTGGCGCTGCGCGGCGAGTCGCTTTTTCAGACGGTCGGCTGTGCAGACTGTCACGCCGGAACCCGCTTCACCGACGGCATGGCCCACGCAGTCGCGGTGACTTCCAGTGACCCCGACGGCGCCATGCCGGAGTCGATTACGCCTTCGCTGAACGGCGTGCGCGCGCGCGCGCCATATTTTCACGATGGTCGCTTTCCCAACCTGTTCGAGGCGGTGGCCCAACACCCCAACGCAGAGGGGGTGCGCTATGACGCTTTACTGGACATGACTGACCTGCGAGCGCTGACTCTTTATCTGGAGACATTATGAAACAAACCGCTGCCAACATGCCTTTGCAGGGCGTCTTTACGCCCCGCGTTCGCCTCGTATCTCCACTGCTCCTGCTCGCCGCATCCGTGTGGGTGTGTGCCTGCGCAGAGGATGACGAATCAGGCGCGTCTGCAGACGCAGGCAGTGATGCGGCGGATACACAGCCATCGCCAGAGGCAGACGCCGAGGCCGAGGTTGACGGCACGCAGCCGGTTCGGACTCCGTTTGTGGCGGCAAACTCACTCCCCGACGATGATCCTCGGAAACGTGGCGAGCAGCTGTGGCTTTATTCGTCCTGGAACACGGGGGTCTTGTCGTCGATGCCCCCGGCTGATTTCCTGGTCGGCCTGATGGAGACAGAGCCCGAGGTGTTCGGCGACCAGTTTGCCGCTTTCGGCTTTGTTGCCGATCCTTCGCGGGACCTGCCGATTGGCCTCGCTACCGACACTCCTGATAGCCAGGGAGTCGTTCAAAACTGCGCGCTGTGCCACGTGAGCGAGCTGCCTGATGGACGCCTCTGGTTAGGCGCGCCCAATACGCGTTTGCGTCTGGGCGAGTTTCGGGTCGCCGTCAACGAACGCTGGGTGGCTGCCGGAAACGAGAGCCTTCTGAGTGAGCTGGCGATCGAGAAATTCTCACAGCTCGGCAGCGGCCGATTCAACGCAGAATCCGATGATTATCCACGGCTGGTGCCAGCCGATTTTCCGGTTTATTTTCGTCTCGGAGAGCGAAATGACCTGAATTATATGGGAACTGGTCAGAATGTTCGCACCGAGGTGTATTTCGCCCTGTTTACCTCGGGCTGCGGCAACCCCAACGACGAGACGGCGGTAGTCGCCTGGCCTGTCGAAGAAGATTTGGTGGATCTGGTGGGTTTCATGTCCACCATCGACCCTCCCGACGCACCGCCTGGCGATGACGCGCTGATTGCGCGGGGGGAGCAGGTCTTTGGCGAAGCAAGGTGCACTACCTGTCATATTCTCGACGATGCGCTGGCCGAGTTTGTGGTGCCGCTCGATACGGCTGAAGGAGGCCTGGAGCGAATCCCGGGTGACGACCCCGAGTGGCCGCGTGGTTCGGTGCGCACCAGCTCGGCGCACCGCATTCTTCAGGACGGAGACGGTGAAGGCGGCGGCGTGGACGACGGGTTTGCTGACCTGCTGAACTTTATTATCACGCGCGGACTCACCGTGCGTCAGACCGATGGTTATCGAACCAACTCGCTGCTGGGTTTATGGGCTACAGCGCCCTACCTTCACAACGGCAGTGTACCCACCCTCGAAGACCTGCTGAAACCAGCCGATGAACGACCGGCGCGCTGGATGCAGGGCGACGTGGAGATCGACACCACGCGCTTTGGATTCGACAACGCAGGGCACGAGTTCGGTACTGACCTCAGCCCTGCCGACAAGGAAGCCCTGCTTGCGTTTCTGCGCTCGCTGTAGGTCAGAAAGCCTCGCGCACGTTGATGTAAAAACCGGTGGAATCAGGGCCAGCGCCAAAGTCAAAGCGTAAATTGACGCGGTCGTCCCGGTCAAACGCCCAGCGCAATCCACCACCAACGGAGTATTTGAATCCCTCGAAGGTAAAATCCCTCCACGATTGCATGACCTGACCAACACCCGCGAACGCAGCAATCCCGATGGGACCCCAGATGCTCCACCGATATTCTGTCTGCGCGGCGAGCAGGTGCTGGTCGCGAAATCGGCCCGTGTAAATGCCACGCATCATGTCGCCCCCGCCCATCAGGGTAAGGTTGGTGAACGACGGCTCGCCGATGGTATTCTGTGACAATAACTGAAATCCAAACCGATGCTTTCCGCCTGGCGTGACAAAGGCGCGCACATCGGCCTCGAGACGTACAAAGGGGTGCGTTGTACCCAGAAAACCCGGCCATGCCAGCGTACTGAACTGGGCAAATGCGCCGCGATAGGTATCAATTTTATGGTCCCGGGTATCCCATGCCCACCCCAGTCCCAGGCCGACGCCGACATCGCGGCCAAAACCATTGGGATTCAGCGCTGCGAGCGCCGAATCAGACGGGTTCTCTACCGACGTCTCCCGAAGCGTCATGCGCTGAATCAGGACGGCATACATACGAGGATCAAACCGCCAGCGCAGATCATTTTTGAGGTTAATTTCTCGCAGGCGATAAATCTCCTTGTCGTCGAGTGAGGTTTGATTTCCGATTCCATAATAATTATCGGGGAAATCACGGGCCGTGGTGGAGTTCTGTAATTCCCATCGCCAGTACGGAAAAATAAGGGTACCGAACGCTTCAATAATGACCTGCCTGCGCAGCGTATAAAGCACATTTCCGCCATAGGCCGAAGAAGGTGCAGCAGCAGGAAAGGTGGGGCGGCGCCAGGTCGCATACAGAAATCCACCAAACTGCAGGTTCGTCTCGGGCGTGTAGGCCAGCGCCGGCAGGGGAACCCACGTGGTGCGCCATGGGTTCAGACGCCGCAGCTGACGCCGGGTTAGTGGCTCGGCGCTGCCTTCGCCTGCGCTGCCTTCGCCTGCGCTGCCTTCACCTGCGCTGCCTTCGGTTGAATCCACGTCCTGTTCGGCATGCGGGTCGGCCGTGGGCGAAGCGGCAGCGGACGCTTCCTCAGGCGCAACATCCTGAGCGAGCGCGGCCGGCCACACGCACAATGCGTACGCCAACGCACACACGAGCAAAATGACAGGGCGTATCATCGCCCTGAAAAATTGGGGTTGTTTCATGACAATCTACGAACCACCGGCGCTGGAACGGGTAACCCGCGCATGGCATTCACAAAAAACGCCACGATCGCAATCAGCCCCCACGACAGCCCTGCGACGACTCCCGCGTCAATGATGGCGCGCCACGGGTGAGGAACCAGCCGCATCGCGAGCACAAGGGCGGTGATTCCCAGCACCAGGGTCCATGAGAACACCAGGCGGGCTCTGGGCGCAAACAGCAGGCCCATGCAAACCACTGGCGCAAGCAGACGCGGCAGGATGGCGGACTCGCTGGAGAGCTGGAGCGCTCGAATCACCACCCGACGTGAATAGCCCTTCTGAAAACCCTGATACCCTTCGGTCCAGGCCATGAAGACCACCCAGACCACCAACAGCAACCATTGCCAGCCTGCGACGGGATGGGTGGACAGACCCTCAGCGACAATGTCGACCAATCGACGAATGGTGTTGCCCAGCAGGACGACAATGCCGGCGATTCCCCAGACGCTGGACAGGGACACGCGATCAGATGCAGGCGTGGACAACGGGTTACCAGGGCGCAGGAACAGGGCGGGGCGTGGATGACAACTCTGGCCTCCAGAATCAAGCATCTTCAGGGGTGCGCGCGACATTGGTCGTCGAATGGCGTTCACCGCTTGCGCCAGAGCACCCCGTTGAAGTAGCGGGGCGCGCATGAATACGATGCCGCTGCCCGATTTTGATCATCTTTTTTTTCACGCCACCACCTCGCGGGGTCATGAGCCGTTTTTGCAGCGCGAGCTGCAGGAATTTGGCGCGCAGGCCACTCGGCTGATTCCCGGCGGGGTAGAGTTTGAGGGGGATATCACGCTGGGCATGCGAACGTGCCTGTGGTCACGGGTCTGCAATCGTGTGCACGTGCGGATTGGTGAGGACCGTCTCCGTAATGAGAAGCAGCTGTATCACTCGGTGCGCGCGCTGCCGCTGGCGCAGTGGTTTCATCCGGATTTTCCGATCGTGGTGCACGCCCAGGCGCGCGGCGCGATCGTGACCAACTCGATGTATGCCACCATGGTCGCCAAGGACGCCGTGTGTGACGCGATGCGCGACCTGTACGGCCGCAGACCCGGAGTGGACCGCGACAATGATCTGGCGACGGCGCTCGATGTGCAGATCATCAACGACCGCGTGTACTACGGCATTTCGTTGCAGGGCGCTCCGTTGCACAAGCGTGGCTATCGCGCGCGGGACATCGATGCTCCTATTCGGGAGACGCTCGCTGCAGGATTGCTGATGTTCGCCGAGTGGGACCCTCGTGAGCCACTTCACGACCCTTGCTGCGGCTCGGGGACCATTGTGTTTGAGGCGGCGATGATGGCCGCGGACATGGCACCCGGCTTTCTGCGCTCATTCGGTTTTCAGGGGTGGGCGCACTTCGCGAGCTTCGAGAGCGCGTGGCTGCTGCTGCGTGAAGAAGCGCAGCAGCGTCGTCGAACGAGGATTCGCTCGGCCATTCTGGGTACGGATATTGACAGCCGAAACGCGCTCTCGGCGTGTCGCACCAACACGGTGGCGCTTGGCATTGAGGGCATTACGTTTGCGCAGGCCGACGCGCTGTTGCTGCGTCCCATGATTGCGCCCGGTCTGTTTGCCTTCAATCCGCCTTATGGTGAGCGCATGGGGCGCGATCGGGAGGCTGCCGAGAACCTGCTCCGTGGCATTGGCGCTGCGATTCGCAAGTGCCCCGACCATCGCGCTGCGCTGATTGCTCCAACGGCGATGATCGAGTCGCTTGGAGGGCGCTTTGAGCGCACGGTGCGGGTTGCGAATGGCAAACTCGACTGCACCATGGGCGTGACCCGTCGGGTAGGCGCCAAAGCCTGATTGTCGCTCTTGGCCTTAGTCTTCGAGCTGCCAGCCGATGGCGGTCATCTCAAACGGCCGTGACATGACCACACAATCGGCAGGGTCCACGACATCAACGCGCCACTGCCCCAGCAACGTCGCTGGCAGTCTCTGCTCCACGATGACCTGCCAGTGGTTACCCACGCGCATCTCAATGTCGGATTCCATGGAGTGGCCGGTGGCGACGTGAGTCCAGCGCACGCGAGCGAGGGTGATGGCCTCGTCCCGGTTGTGCAGGTCGGCCCAGGCGAACACGGGTTGGCCATCGGACACAAACGGCTGCTCGACACGAGCCACCCGTCTACGTCGAACGGCCCGACCGAACTCGATTTCGTTGGCTCGGAAGGCGCATTCTCCCTCTGGTGCGGGCTCTGCGGCAGGGCTGACAGGCACCACCGGAGCGGCAGCTGGTCCTTGCGGCGTATCCGGCTGGGGAGCTTCATTCAGCTCGGACGTCGGGACCAGCTCGGCCAGAGGGTCAGGAGCCACCCCGGGTTCGGTCGGGGCGGATACCTGCACGGAGGGCTCATCGTCAGGGTCGGCGGTCTGTGGAGGCAGGTCATCGGGAGCGCCAGCGCCGACCTCGGTGGGCGGCACGGCACCCGGCTCGGGGTCAGCACCGCCCTGTGATCCGTCGTTCAACGGCTCGGCGGTGGCTTCTTCGTCCGCCGCCACACTGGAGCCTTCCTCGGGCGACGCGGGCGGCACTCCGAAGGAGTTGGGGGGTGTCTGCCAGAGCTCGGTAAAGAAACCGGAGCTGACGACGGTGGCCAGCAGGAGCGCTAACGCCGCACCATTCAGAAGGGCGGGCGTCACAAGCTGATGGGTGGAGCGCTGCATGTGCGAGAGAGCCTGCCGAGCGGATTTCGCAGAGAGACAGCTGCGGGCAACCACGGCGATGAGGAAGACCGCCGCAGGGTGTATCGCGGTTTTCAGGGGTTGTACATGATCACATCGCTGACTTTTACGCTGCCGCGGTCGATGACCAGATTCTGCCAGGCGTTTTCGGCCGACGAGGTCTCGGTGCGCTCATTGAGCATGTGCTGTGCCCACTGCTGCCGCAGATACTGGGCCAGCTCACCCGCGGTAATGGCGCCATCGACCGGGTCGATATCGGCCGCGCCGCCGATGCCGTTCCGAAAGAAGTAGGAGAGAAATCCACCGGCGGCGAATCGAACAGCCACGTTCGAAGTGACGTCTTCCTCGGACGAGAAGATCCCCATGCGGCCAGGTTCCGAGATGACGTCTCGCGCAAATCCACCCGAAAAGCAGGAGTCCAGCGCGATGATGGCGACGCGACCGGGGATGAGGTCAAAGAGGTCAGCCATTTCATCGTCCCGGAATTCTCCGTCGTAGAGCACCAGCGTTTCGTCGTTTCCGTCGAACTCGCTGCCGCTGATCTGGTTTCCATGACCCGAATAGAAGAACACAAACACATCGTCGGGCGACATGGCGGCCCCCACGGACTGAAAAGCCCGGCGGAGCGCATCCCGGGTGAGCGCATCATCGGTAAGCACGACCGACTGTGGAGCCAGCAGGCCACTCTGCTGCAACGTTCCGAACAGCGAGGTGGCATCTTCGGCGCAGCCTTCCAGCCGCGATGCCGTGACGTAGTTCGTAATGCCGCCCAACACGGCATACACGCGCCCTGTTGATGCATTTTGAACCATGGAGCCGGATCGCATGACGAGCGAATAGGCGCCCACTTCGTTGGGCGCGTACGAGGTGGCCGTCAACGAATAGGTTGCGTTCTGGGGAAAGGTCACCTGCAGCCGACTATTCAGTCCAAACCCGGTACCATCGTCGTTGTCGAAGCCAAAGTTACCCGGGCCGCGGATGAACAGATACGGGTCGACCGCCTGAGATGTCATCTCAATGGTGACGGTCTGACCCGCGACCCCCGCAATCTCGAACACGTCATAGAACTCGCCAGTGTCCAGCTGACGGTCACCGGCGGCGAGCGACCCGCTCACGGGGACGTCGGCGACCAGGTCGCCGCCGGCCGGCGCGGTGGTACCTGGGGCTGGGGCGACACTGGAGGTATCGGCCGTGACGAGGCCTACCGTGTAGGGGCCAGTCGAACCAGCGGACTGGCTGGATACATGCACGGTGTACTCCCCGCTGGAAGGTAGCACGACGGCGATTTCTGCGCGACCGCCTGAGGAGGTGGCCTGTGACACGTGCTCCTGTCCTCCGGGCTCGATGACCCGAATCAGCACGGGAAAACCCGACGCGCTGGCGCTGACGAGCGCCCGCTCGGATGCCGTACCGCGGAACGTGTACACGTCGAAGAACTGTCGACCCGCGAGCATCCCGTCCGAGGTACTCAGGTCGCCCTGCAGCGTCGCGCCCGAGCGGAGCTGGTTGTTCGACGCGGTGGGCGTGCCCGGAGTACCCGCCACCTGCAGCGTGTAGTCGCCCTGTTCGCCGCGCTGGTAGGTGGTGGCGATGATCCGATACTCGCCTGCCGCGGGCAGTGTCACGGCGAGTGTTGAGTTCAGGTTGACGCCGGAATCCCGATCATCGTTATCCTGAGTAAAGCCCGCGGGCCCCCGGATCATCAGGTACGGGTCAAAGTCTGACGAGTCCAGATGTACGGTCAACAGCTCGCCTGCGCTGCCGGTGTAGAGCCACGTCTCGGTGAACTCGCCCGAGTTGAGCGTGGTGTCGCCGGGCCCGAGCGTGCCGTTCACCGTCTGCCCCGCCGCGATGGCTCCACCGCTGACCGTGCGCCCCTGCGTGGTTGGAGTGCCCGACGTACCACTGGTTCCGGCAGAAACCTGCAGATTATAACGACCGACTTCGCCGGGCTGATACGACGTAACAATCACCTGATAGGTACCGGCCATGGGAAACTGGACCGCGAGCTCGCTGTTCCGGTCGCCCGGCACCCGATCGTCGTTGTCGAGCGTTAGTCCGCCGGGGCCCCGCACCATCAGGTACGTATCGAAATCCGCCGAGGAGAGGCTGAAGACAGCGCTGCCCGCCTGCGTGACCGTGAACTCCCATGTGTCCTGATACTCCCCGGTACTTAGCTGTGCGTCGCCGGCAGCCAGCTCGCCGGAGTTGGCACCTGGCCGGGCGACAATCGAGTTCTGCGCAACCCGCATCGGAGAGCCCGAGTCCAACGCCGGCGCAGCCGAATCCGATTGCGGCAACGGTGAAGCCTGCGAGAGCGGTGCATACACAAGTGCAGCCGCCACCGCGCACACAGGTACAGCGTGCCGGATAAACAAATGATTCATGGAACACACCCTGGGTGACGCGTGGAAGAGTGCCCCTCACAGTAGCACGGGTTCACAGACGCGTCTTGCACGCCGTGCATTCAAATAAGGCGTCTCGTCCCCTTGTTGTTCATGGGTAGCCCAACGAAGTCCTGCTGTCTGACAGGGCGTCAGGGGTTCAAGCGCCGCCAGCGGTTACGGGGAACATCGACGCTGGTGGGAGAGTCGGCGGTGCCCAGAATGAAGAGGGCTCGTCGATTTCGGGATTCGTCGACATTATCGGCTGTATCGACCGCGAGTACATCCTCACCAAACCCCTGATACGAAACGGGAAGTGACCATCCCTGCGCCTGCACCCAGCGTCCGATCGACTGAGCTCGCGCTTCGCTGAGTCGCTGGTTGTCGGCCGGAGCGCCCACCGTGTCCGTGTAACCTGCCACGTAAAGCTGCACCTCAATGTGCTCGCTCACGCGTGTGGCCGTTTCCACCAGCTGGGCAAGGCGCTCGCGCAGCATCGCAAAGTCGCTCTCGGGCACCTCGGCGCTGCCCGTCGCAAAGTTGATGTAGACCGGCTCGAACTCGGCATACCAGGGAATATAGCGTCGCGACGCCCACACGCCGTCGGTCGAGTGAGCGGTCACCTCGATGGTCATGACATTACCGGGGCCCTGCGACCACTGTACGGGGAGCGGCGTGTTCGCGGGTTGCCCATCAAAGGTCACCGTTCGCTGCGCGAGCACTTCCCCCCGATCGCCCCGCACCAGAATATCCACGTGGCCGGCGGGCTGATTCATGCGCATCACGAACGAATGAGCGTCGCGATCATAGGTCGATGTATCGACCTCAAACTCGAGCGGGGCGGCGACTTCAACGGGAAACGAAAACTCCATCGCGCCCTCCATGCCCGCGAAGAGCCCGGTCGTTACGACGGTGTATGTCGTGGTCACCGTGGGCGCAGGAAACTCCAGCGTCCACACGTCTCCCTGGTCGAGAGAGGCACGGGTGGCGGTCTGGGTGCTTCCGCGGTCGCTGGTGATCTCCACCTCAATCTGCTCGACGAGGTCGTCGGCCGAGATGGTCAACACCATCTCCTCGGTAGTGGCCTGAAACTCAAAGCCGAGTGGAAGGCCGTCCTGCGCCGCCGCAGAATGCGCCGAGCCGAGCAGCACGCAACAGGTGACCCACGCCGAACAGGAAAGGGGAAGGAGTCGCATCACAGCCTCTCGCAAAGCAGAAAGCAGCGTTGAAAACCTGAACGCTACGCAGCAGAGACACCTGTCGTCGTCAATGGTTCCCCGCCGTCATCTTTTGGATGGCGCCCCCGAAAACCCGGTCGCGACCGGATAACGGCGCCCGACGCCGAATGCGCGCGTTGTGACCCGAATGCCCGGTGCCGCCTGTCGCCTTTTGTATTCCGCGCGCTCAATGAGCCGAATGACCCGGGCGACGGTTACGGGGTCATGCCCGGCGGCGATGAGCTGCTCAAAAGTCTCACAGCGCTCCACCCATGCTTCAATCAGGGCATCGAGCACTTCGTACGGGGGCAGCGAGTCCTGGTCCAGCTGGTTGGGTCGAAGCTCCGCCGACGGCGGCTTGACGATCGTGGACTCGGGGATCACCTCGCCCGAGCGATTACGCCACCGACACAGGTCATAGACGAGCGTCTTGGGGACATCCGAAATGACCGCGATCCCACCACACATGTCGCCATAGAGGGTCGAGTATCCTACAGCGGTCTCTGATTTGTTGCCGGTGGACAACAACAGACGCCCTGTCTTGTTCGAGACCGCCATCAGCAGAGTGCCCCGGCAACGAGCCTGCAGGTTCTCCTCGGTGACGTCCTGAGGCAGGCCCGAGAAGGGTTCAGCCAGCGTCTCCAGAAAGGCCTGAAAGGTGTTCTCTATGGGGAGGGTCCAGAGTTCCATGCCGAGGTTGTTGGCGAGGTCACGCGCATCGCTGAGGCTGTGGGCCGACGAATATCGGCTGGGCATGGCCACCCCGAGCACCTGAGACGCACCCAGCGCATCCACGGCGAGCGCGGCGGTCAGCGCAGAGTCAATGCCGCCCGACAACCCGAGCAAAGCCGATCGGAATCCGGTACGAGCTGCATAATCCCGCAAGCCGAGCACCAGCGCCTGCCACACTTCACCGAGCTCATCGCGCTCGACGGCCTGGACGGCAGGCTGCGTCAGTTCAACGGTTTGCAGGGCGGCAGAAAAACCAGCGAGGCGCGCATTCACCTGCCCATCGGGTCGGCAAACGAACGAGTGGCCATCGAAGACGAGCTCGTCGTTGGCCCCGGCCTGATTCACGTAGATAACAGGCGCGTTCATGCGGCGCGCGACATGGGCGGCAAGCCGCTCCCGAAACGCCGGCTTTCCTTTGTGGAACGGGCTCGCCGAGAGATTCAACACCAGGTCGGCTCCGTGCTGCTGCCAGGTGTCAAACGGGTCCACGGCATAGGCCCGCCGCTCGAAGAAGGTGTCGTCATTCCACATGTCTTCGCAGATCGAGATGGCGATGCGGTAGCCGGCGTGATGGAACAGCGGGCCCGGCTCGCCGGGCTCAAAATACCGGGCTTCATCAAACACATCGTACGTGGGCAGCAGCGTCTTGTGACACACGCCCTGCACGGCACCGTTGCAGGCAATGAGCGCTGCGTTGGCGAGCGGCTTGCCGGGCAGGCGGCCATCGCGACGAACGGGCGCGCCAAACACAAACGGTACCGCGCCGACGTTCCCGACCAGCTTCCGCACCGCATCTTCACAGGCGTCCAGAAAGTCCGGGCGCTCCAGCAGGTCCCGCGGTGGATACCCGCACACGGCCAGCTCGGGCGCCACCACCAGCTCTGCCCCTTCGGCGACGGCGCGTGTGTAGCCTTCCACAAGGCGCGAGGTATTATCCGTGATCGCACCGACCACCGGAGATGTCTGGAGCAACGTTACACGCATGGTGTCCGAAAATCGCAACGGGGAGTCGAAAGACACGGGGCGCTTGCGCGGAGCGACGCAGGCTGGTAAGTCGGCGGTGGTGTAAGTTACTGGTTGTGTTTTGCAACCGAAACGGTTCGACGGCTTGACCTGGCCGTACTCTCTTTATCGGAATTCCTGTGCGGCAGATGTGGCTGACATTGGCGGTGTTACTGATGACCCTGTGGTCACTGTCAGGTTGTGGTGCACCGCAGGATGATGTGTCGTCTGAGACCGTGGTTCAGCCTCCTCGGGTACGGTTCGGAAATCTGGACCGAAACGCACTGGGTGGCAGCGCCGTTGACCTCAACGGCGACGGCGAAGTGGATCAGTGGAGCTGGACATCAGGTTCCGGGATGCTCTTCATGGTGGAACGTGACCTCGACTTCGACGGCACCTCTGACATGTTTGAGTACTATGAAGGGAATACGGTCGTTGAGCAGGAGTTCCAACTCGACTTTGATCGTGCCATTGACATGGTCGCTCACTACGCGAACGGTCAGCTGGTGCGAAAGGAGATGTCCACAACGTTCGACGGTCAGTTCACTCTCATGAAGTTCTATGACAGCAGCGGACAGCTGATGCGTGTAGAACGGGATGCGGACTCAGATGGTCGTGTCGACGTGTGGGAATTCTATACCGCCGGGGTGCTGTCGCAGGTCGGATATGACGACGATGGCGATGGACAACCGGACTCCCTGAATTCCGTCGAGTAGCGAGCGATTCCGTTTCGGCCTGCATCGCCTTGCGACAGGGCCTCCGAATGTCCGAGTTCGAAACCGTGCTGGCCGCCATTGATGGCGGCGAAATCTCCTCCGATGTGCTGCGTCTCGGGCGTCTCTTCGCCGGGCTCGACAAAGGCGGTCGGCTGTTCGCCGCCCATGTCGTTCGCGACCTGCCTGCGGATTACCTCGACCTGCTCAATGCCTGGGCCTGCTTCGGCGACGACACCGACAGGTTGCGTGCGGAGCTCGTTCAGCGAGCAGCCGCCACCATCGGCAGGCGTTTTCGCGACTCCCTTCCCGCCCCCGCTGCCGACGTCCTGCATGTCGTCCCCGGCGAACCCATCGCGGGCATTCAGGCAGTGGTCGGGCTCACCGGGCCCACGCTGCTCGTCGCTGGCTCGGCCGGCGCTCGCGCCCATGCCTCCGGTATGCTCGGATCGGTCGCCACGTCGCTCGCCAGAACCGCCGCCACGCCCGTGCTGCTCGCGTCGCGCACCGCGCCCGAATCCCGAACCATCCAGACCATCGTCGTCGCCATCGACCTCACCTCGGACTCCCGGGCGCTGCTGCAGACCATCCTGCCCATTGCCGCCAGACTCGGAGCCGCTGTGCAACCGGTCTACGTCGCTCCTACGGTCGACCACCTTGACCACGCTGGGCTCGTCGCCGCTGCCTCCCCCGATGGCAAAGTCGAACAGCGGCAACCCAAAGGTGGAAAAGATCCCCGCAAAGTATGGGCACAGCTCGAAGAGACCCTCGGACTGCCCTTCTCGCTCCGGGAGCGTACCCGGGAGCTCTTGCGTAAGCCCATTTTCAAACAGGGCGATCCAGCAGAGCAGGTGCTCGATGTTGCGCGGCAGACACAGGCTGAGCTCATCGCCGTCGCGCGCTGCCGGCACGCCGCAGCAAACGAGCTCCGGCTGGGCCGCACCGCCTGGACCATCGCCTCGCACGCGCACTGTCATGTCCTCGTCGTCCCTTCAGCCTCGGCTGAAGCTGCCTGAACGGACGCCGTGTACGAGCTTGACCGCCGACTCGTGACCCTGCTCGTGTTTCGTCGCGACTCACTCAGCAGAAACCGGCACTTTCACGCGTTCGACGAGCCCTCCATGCGCAGGGCTCGACGCATCGCCACGCATCTGCGTGCCATCCTGCGTCGCGTGCAGCTGGACCCCGACCTGAGCGTGAATGTCTCTGATGAAGGCCCCGGACAGGTGCGACTTGAGCTTCGCGCACCTCAGGAAGACCTCATCCACAACGCCTGGCTCTCCACCGACGAGTGGAACATTCTGCTGATGGCCCCCGTCATGGCAGCGCGAGTCGGACTGCCCGTCGTGCCACTTCCTGAAGACGCCAGCGAATAGCGGCAAGCCATCAGTACGATTGCCAACGCCACTGCGCCCGGGTGTTCTCGACGCAATAGGCGTCAGCGCCGCACTCCGGACCAGGCGCCGGGCAGTCAGAGTCGGCATCGCAGGCAATCCGGCAGACCCCGCGCTCAGCGTCGCAGCTCGGCCTGGAACCCGGGCAACCGGCATCCAGCGCACACGGCAACTGACACAGGGAGTCCACACATCGCTCGCCCACGCGGCAGTCGTCCACGCTCATGCACGTCGCCAGTCCGGGCACAGGCCGCACAATCTCAACCAGCAACAGCCTGGGCGACACGCCACGGGCATTGGCCTGCCCAATCTGGACCATCTCGAACCCGGAGCGCTCCTGCACCACGTGCTCGGGGCTCGACGACGTAACCAACGTACCGACGCCGGCGCGGCCCAACGCCGCCAGCGCCCTGCCCGCCTGCAGCATCGACACCCACGACTCCTCGCTCACCCCATGGCCATCGATCGGCGGCAAATGGGTGAAGAGCATGCCCGGTCCGGTCGTGGGCTCAAGCGACTCCAGCAGCTCCAACTGGCCTTCCGTCAAACGACCCGACGCCGAGTCCATGAACAGCAGCCGCATCGTACCGATGCGCGCATCAAAGTCTGTCTGCCCAAACGTGTCCTGAAACGCCTCCCAGTCGCCTGCGACTTCCGTACGGCCCGGAGTGATGCCGATCGTAAAACCGCCGCCCTGCAAAATGGTCCGCAGGGCACTGGGCGAACCGGCCGCCGACACCAGATTTCCTAAAAACACGACGTGCGCAGCGCCGCTGACTACAGCCGCTCGCACCGCTTCATCAAGGCGCTCCCGATTATCCAGCCCCGCCCCCAGAACCGCGATCCGGTAGGTGTCTGTCAGCGGCGACGGCGACGTATCCAGAACCACCTCGGTGCAGGGCGGAATCCGAATCGATACCGTCAACTCGTCGGGGCTACGCACCTCGGGCTCCAGCGGCGCCAGCATGACCTGCGGTTGCTCGGCAAACTCAGCGTCCAGACAACGCGTGTCGCGCCGACGACCTGCCGTCAGGGCTCCGATGCGCACCGGGAGCTCCAGCGCCGGGTCCACGTTTCGCAGGTTGACCCGCAACAGACGGCTCGCAAACTCGCCGTTGGCAAACGTCAGCACCGGAAACGGAGCCGATGCCCAGACGTTCACCTCCCAGGCATCGGTACCCAGCGTGGCCGACTCGATCACGCCCGGGCTCGTGGAGCTGACAAGGCGATTGTCGTTTCCGTAACTCAGACTACCAAGATTTCGCTGACGATCGAAACGGTTGTCGACGGAGTCGCCGCAGGCACTGTAGAACGCTAGCGCAATCCCACAGAGGGCCAGCCGGCGCGGATTGCTCCTTAGGGCGTCCCGGATATGTTGAAGATTGACCGCCATATTCTGCAGAGTCCGCTACGGGTTAGCTCGTTGTTGCTCGCACCGGTCATGTTGCTGATCGCTCTGTACTCCTTTGTGCTGCTGACACTCAACAGTCAGTTTGGCGCCACGCTGCTGCTGGAAGTCGTCGATGATGTGATTCCGGGACGGATCGAGGCGCGTCATCTCGAGATACACCCCAGCCTGTTACGGGTGGATATTCATGGCGCACACGTGCTCGACGAGCACGGAACACCGATTCTGGACCTGCACACCGTCGGTTGCTCGGTGAGACCGCAATCGGTCTTTCTGGGAGGACTGCATCTGGAAGACTGCACCGGGCACACCGGGCGAGCGCTGCTGATGGAAGACTACGACTGGTATTTGACGCTCGTGAAGGCGTTTACGGGTACGTGGAGAAAGAAAAAGCGCGTGCGTAACCCCTTGCGGGTGATTTTCCACAACATGGACCTGCGTGACGTCGATGTGCTGATTCAGCTGTCCGACATGATGATGCTCTTTGAAGGCGTCAGCGCCACGGGATATGCCGACACCGGCCCGCCGCGCGCCGACGTACGCCTCTCCGCGACCATCGGCTCGGGACGCCTGATCATGAGCGAGCGCATGTTCTCGCTGGGGCCGGGCAAACACTCGATCGAACAGGTGGAATGGGAGGTGCTGCGTCGCACTCAGCCCTGGCGTGCCGCGTATGCGCCGATTCCTGCGCGTGCCGGTCTGGGGCCCGGGCCGCTGGACCTGACCTTTGGGGCTTCCCACCTGCGCGACTTTGACTGGAAGCGCGACGACTTCACGATTGGCGACCTGCACATCGCGGGACACGACGTCGATATACGGGCAGCCGGCCATGTCCGCATCGTGCCCGAGCGGCCCAAACTGCCTCGGCGAGAACGCGGACAAATCTGGTACGATGGGCAGGCCACGCTGCAGTTCCCCGCCAATACCCGCCTCTTCGATTACTTTTTCCCCGGCCTGATCGACCCGATCGATGGCGAGACCGTGATCGAACCCATCACGTTCGATGGCGCCGGCAACGTCCGTTTCTACGACGGTATGGAGTCCCGTCTGCAGGTCCGCTCCATGAGCCTGCTCGGCTGGCGCATTGAAGAAGCGGATATTGGCCTGCAAATCCACAATGGTTACGCAGAGTTATTACCCGATTCACGCGTCCTGGCCTGGGGAGGCGAGCTCACGGGCAGCGGTTGGATGATCCCCGCTCAGGGCACATGGGGACTGAATCTGTGCGCCCACGACCTGCGCGCCGACGAGCTGGTGCGCCCGTTCGCCGATCCCGATGGCGGCACCCTCGCGGAGTGGCTGGACCTGACCCTGCGAAGCACGCCGGCGACGTGTGTCGCCGGTGAACCTGCCGGCAT
>Ga0169931_10001334_pt1 | contig 40718 bp, 34 predicted proteins | sample Kivu_15m_20L_FD_129675 | JGI IMG/M metagenome (GOLD analysis project Ga0169931, IMG submission 129675) | Freshwater microbial communities from Lake Kivu, Western Province, Rwanda to study Microbial Dark Matter (Phase II) - Kivu_15m_20L... | ecosystem: Environmental > Aquatic > Freshwater > Lake... | reverse complement strand
TCTCGAATTTACTGGTGCGGTGGCGGGGTTGAATCTGGTCGTCGTGGTCGGCCGTGTTGGGTGCCTGCGACCACGTCGAGTTGGGGAATCTCACCGAGCTGCTGGCGAAGATTCAGCCGGCGGTTTACGAGGAGAGCCAGACGAGTGACCCGTCGCAACGCACCTCGAAGAATGGGGCCTTCGTCGAGAACGTGGCCGACCTGAACGTGCGCCGGTCCGTCCGCTCCATCGTGGTCCGCAGCAACATCCTCGAGCAGTTAATCAAGGAAGGCAAAATCGCCGTCATCGGAGCCAAACACGACCTGGCGTCGGGCCAAGTCACGTTCTTCGACGATACCATCGTGCACAACGCGGCATCGCTGGAGGCGCTCGCCCTCAACAAGCCCGGCGGTGCGAAAGCGGCGGGCGCCCAGCCTTCGGCGAAGGCGTGAGTGGCGGCTGCGGGTATGGGAGGTCAACGTCTTTGTGCGGCAATGGAGTTGCGACCTCGGGGAGCGCGAGACTTGGTCGGCGCGCCGGGTGGACTGACCTGAAGAACGGTGGCTCGCAAAAGCCGCCGGGGAAGATCTGCTGCCGCCAACCTTTTTCGCACGGTAACCTGACCCGGACTTGCCTGGGGTCCCGCCGGATTCTTTGTCGTCTGGGCGCTCTGGTCCCGCACCGCGGGGTCGTCGTGCGCTCCCGGCGGGCGGTCATCGCCAGTGTTCCGTTCATCGCCGGGATCCAAGAGTCGGCCGTCGGGCGGCCGCAGACCCTTTGCCCGCCCGCGGTGTTTGCCCGTTTCGGGTCATTGCCGGCGGTGACTTGTTGCGAAACCGTGACTTGGACGTCCCGGTCACTTCTCCCGACCATGCCAAAGTCTTCCCGCTTGAATCACCAGTTCCACCAGGAACCGCCGCCGGTTGCTGCCCGCGCCCGGCGGGCCTTCACGCTCATCGAGTTGCTGGTCGTCATCGCCATCATCGCAGTGCTGGCGAGCATGCTGCTGCCCGCGCTCAGCAAGGCGAAGAGCCGCGCGCTGGCGACCTTCTGCCTGAACAACACCAAGCAGCTCGCCCTCGCGGCCCACCTGTATTCCGGCGACAATCAGGAGTGGCTCCCGCCGATCCAGGCCGCGATCACGGGCGGGGAAACCTGCTGGCGTCCGTTCCTGTTCCGCTACGCGGCCAGTCCGGGGGCCTACGATTGCCCGGCGGAGAAGGCCGAGGTGTATGCCAGCGGCCGGGCGGCAAACATGAAGACCGGTCCTGGCAACCGCACCCTGATCGGCCAGTTCAAGGACGCGGAACTCGACATCCCGAGCGGCCTCGGCGCCGTGAACGTCCACTGGACCGATCCGAAAAGCTCCCCGCCGTTCGGCCGCCCGGCCGGCTATGAGAACAACCTCTGCCGCTGGTCGTCCGTGGAGCGTCCGTCCCAGCTCATCCTGTTCGGAGACGGCCACAGCGACGTGAACGGGGTCTGGCAGCGGGACCGGTGGTGGATCTGGAAGGAACTCGGCGATCCGCGCACGGCCGGCTTCAACCGCGTGGCGCAGCGCGACAAGGGCGCGACCCGGCATCAGGGCCGGTCGAACTACAGCTTCGCCGACGGCAGCGGCCAGTTGCTGAACGCCGGCCGGATCCCCTGCAACACCAACGAATGCTGGTGGTCCGCCCGCGCGGATCCCCACTGAGACCATGGAGTCGTCCCGCCACCAGCGACCCCAACTGATCGCCGCCATTGTCCTGCTCGGGCTCGCAGGCGGGCTATTCTGGCGCTTCGTCCAGACGAGCGGCGGTGGTTCGGAGAAGGCCTACTTCTACGACCTCAGCGAGCGGAAGCTGTTCGTCGCCGACCGCAGCGCCATTCCGCCGATCCAAGGGCTGAACGACGCCCAACCGGACGGTGTTCGCGCCGTGGTCGTGGCCACCAACGGCCGACCCGACGACAAGGCCGCCCGGCGAATCGCCTACTTGGAGACCAATTCTCCTGAACTGAAGCAGGACCTGGAAGCGGCCCGGGCCAACGGCACCGCGCCGGCCATCGCCCGCGGCGCCGCGCAGCAATTCCGCCTCGTGAAGCGCCCCGACGACCGTGACTGGGTCCCGCTCGCCACCCCGGAAGGCGAACGCATCGTCAGCGAATGGACCACCTGGGGCGGCGACCTGCCGCCGGTCGTCTGCAATCCGTGACTCGGGGAATATTTCCGATCCCCGGGACCCCTCCACCAAGCAAAACGCCGGCTGCGAAGGGCAGCCGGCGTTTTCGTTTCGGGAAGTGTGAACCGGGATGCGATCAGGCCGAGAACGACTTGCCGCAACCGCAGGAACTGTGGGAGTTCGGGTTGTTGATCTTGAAGCCGCCGCCGTTCAGCGCGTCGCTGAAGTCGATGGTCGCGCCGCGGAGGTAATTGGCGGAGAAGGGGTCCACCAGCACGCCCACGCCGTTCAGTTCCGCGGAGAGGTCGTCGTCGCGTTTCTCGTCGAACACCATGCCGTATTGCAGCCCGGAGCAGCCGCCGGCCTCGACGAAGACGCGGAGACCTTTGCCGGCGTTTTCGGGATCGCTGGCGAGCATGGAGGCGATCTGGTGGGCCGCGCTTTCGGTCAGATTGACCACGGCGTCGGTGGCGGGAGCGGTGGCGGTGTCACTCATGGCGGCGGCACGCTAGGGGCGCTCCGGACGGGTGTCAAACGGGCGCCTTTGCCCATCGCGCAGCGACCCGGCCACGGACCGCCCCTTCGCCCGAAACTCTGGCCCTCGGGGAGCCGGCGGTGACGTCGGTGTCGGCCCCGGCAAATTGTGGCAGATCCATTGATGCGCACTGGACTTTCCGGTGGCTTCTCCCTACCTCCCAGCGGCGTGAAGCCCATTGGCCTGATGTTTGCCGTTGCATTGGTCGGCCGAGTTCTGGCCGCGAAGATCCCAACGGAGAATTTCCTGCGTCCCCCCGAGTTCACCCAACCCCAACTCTCCCCCGACGGCACTCGCGTGGCCTTCATTGCCCACCAGGGCTGGAGCGGCGCGATTGGCGTGATGGACACCGCCGCGAAGAAGTCCGTGCTGATCGAGGCGGCGAAGAAGGAGTCGGTCAGCTGGGTCCGGTGGGCGAGCAAAGACCGGCTGGTATTCGAGTTGGACGTGCAGACGGACACCGCGACGAGCTCCGGGATCTACAATCTGGGTGGCCTGTATGCAGTGGGGGCCGACGGCTCCAATCCGAAGGAACTGGTGCCCTCGGTGTCGCGTCAGGTCTATCGCGACCGCAACCGCGGCAAAGGGCTCAATGGCGTCCAGATTCCGGTGTTCCTCCACGCCCTGCCCGACGATCCGGACCACGTCCTGGTCAGCTTCTATCGTCTGGTTCCTGAGTTGCAGGGCGGCAATTCGTTCCGTCTGAAGCGCGGTGACTTTACCGGTGTTTACCGGCTGAACATCCGCACCGGTGCCCGCACCCAGGTCGAACCGGTGTTCGGCAACGTCCAGTGGTGGGGCACGGACTTCGACGGCAACGTGCGGCTGGCCTACTCGGTGGAGGATGACCGCGCGGACTACTATTTCCGCCCCGCGGCCGGCGGCGCGTGGGAGAAGTTCTACTCCTGGCGCATCACGGACCCCGAGCTCGACTTGCTCAGGATCGTTCCGGGCTCGGATCAACTCTACGTCGCCACCGACCGTGGTCGGGAAACCAAGGCCATTTACACCTTTGATCCCGTCCGCAAGGAACTCGGACCCGAGGTGCTGGCCAGCCCAAATTTCGACCTCGATGAAGCCCATCTCGACTTCGACCCGGTCTCCAAGCGTCTGGTCGGCATCGCCTACAACGGCGAGAAGCCTGTCTATCATTCGCTGTCGCCCGCCGCGGAGGCCAGCTACCGGGAGCTGCTGCAAGCCCTGCCCGACTTGGAACCGCTGGTGGTCAGCGAATCGAAGGACGGACGCATGGCGGTGGTGGCGGGACATACGGATCGCCGGCCTCCCCTCTACTTCCTGTTCGATCGCACGGCCCGAAAGCTGTCGTTAATCGGTTCCGAACGGCCGTGGCTGAACACCTCCGACCTTTCGCCGATGAAGCCGATCTCCTTCAAGGCGCGCGACGGCGTCACCGTCCGCGGTTACCTCACGCTGCCGGTGGCCGGCGAGGGGGGCAAACCGCCGCTGGTGGTCCTGCCGCACGGCGGGCCGTGGGTTCGGGACTTCTGGGGCTTTGACCAGGAAGTCCAGTTCCTGGCCAGCTGCGGATATGCGGTGCTTCAGGTGAACTTCCGCGGCTCCGCGGGCTTTGGACGCGCCTTCACGGAAGCCGGTTACCGGGAATGGGGTGCGGCCATGCAGGACGACGTCACCGACGCCGTGAAGTGGACCATCGCCGAAGGCCATGTGGATCCGGACCGGATCGCGATCTACGGCGCCAGCTACGGCGGCTTCGCGGCGATGGCCGGCCTGTGTTTCACGCCCGAGCTTTACCGTTGTGGCGTGAACGTCTGCGGCGTGACCGACATCCGCGTCCACCTCGACGGACTGCCCCGCGAAAAAAAGCTCCTGCGCGCCAACATGGCCCGTCTGGTCGGCGACGTGAAAGAAGACTCCGAACTGCTCAAGCGCCGTTCACCCCAGCACAATGTGGAACGCATCCAGGTCCCCGTGTTGCTCGCCTATGGCCAGGAGGACAATGTCGTGGACATCAAGCAAGGCGACCGTTTCCACAAGGAGCTCAAGCGCAGCGGCAAGGAGGTGAAATACCTGGTGTTTCCTGACGAGGGGCACGGTTTCTTCCGGCAGGAGAACCAGCTCAAGTTCTACGGCGAGCTGGAGAAGTTTCTGGAGCGGCACCTCAAGTCCGCGCCTCCCCGCAACCATTGAAGATTCCAGCGGAGACGAACTTAGCGCTGCTCACTGCGGTTCCCGGGTAAGCTCGCCTTTGCCCACCAGCAGCGCGCCGCCGGGATCGAGAAATCCCTGCTTCAGGCGGACCACAATCACGGGCAGTTCGTCGGGATCGCTGCCGGCAAACGGCGTGAAGGTCACCCGGGGATCGCGCAGGAAACGGACCTGGGAAGTGAGCAGCACGCCGTCCCGTTCGAGGTCCTCCAGCGCGACGCGGCGGAATTCCTTCTGGCCGGCGAACACCTTCCGCAGGCGGTCGGTGATCTCGCCGGTCAACGCCTCGGCGCGGTTGTTCCACTGCATGGCCCGGGCCTTGCCCAGCGCCCGGCCCGCCGGACCGAGGAGCAGCGTCGCCAGGACCGCGATGATGGCCATCACGCACAGCAATTCGATCAGGGTGACGCCCGCGAGGCTGCGTCGGGGGAAAACCGTCATGGCTGGGTTGGACCGGACTGCTCCTCGGCCATCACGCGGTCGAGGATGGTGATCTTCTGCCAGATTTTCCGGGAGAGTCCGTCCGTCAGGTCCTCGATCTCGCCCACCGCCGCGAGCGTCTCCGTGTCGTCGAAGCCCTCGATGTGCAGCGCGGCCGCCTTGCTCAGCAGGGCCAGTGCTTCGGAGCAGTAATCCAGATACCGCGTCAGCTCGTAGGGTGTCATCACCCGCTTGGGCGACGACTCGGTATCCGCCACCCCGCGACCGGACACCCGGTCGGGATCCTTGGTGAGCTGGTGCATGTCCACGATGTGCGCGAGTGAGCGCAGGCCGTGCAGCGAGCGGAGCGCCCGGCGCCGTTTCCATCGGGCCTCGAGTCGCGTGAGGAACCAGATCGCGAAGCCGATGAATACCAGATCGTTCACGCCCGCCTCCAGTCCCTGCAACAGGTCGGAAATGCTCTCAAAGTTCGGGTGCAGGTTCTTCCGCAGGCCGGCGAACAGACCGATCACCGCCGCGATGAGCAGCGCGATGAACAGTCCCACCACGCCGCGGATGGCGTAGTTGGGCTTGGCCAGGGCATCCGCGACGGCCTCGGCGTCGCGGGCCGCGCGCACGATTTCGGCGCAGACCCGGCCGAGACCCGAGCCGGGAAACCGTTCGCCCACGCGCCGTTCCAACTGCTGGGCGGTGCGGATGATCTCCGCAGGCGCCAGCTGGCGGTAAGTCATCGGCTCGGACGGAAGCGGATCGGCGTTCATGAGCGGCCGGTTCAATGCCCGTGGGCTTCGTGTTCCTTGATGTATTCCTGCTTGAGGCCGAGTTTTTCCGGGGCGTGCAGGACGAGCATCTTCATCCGCACATCGGCGGGGATGCCGGTGCGGGTAAGCTTCGACACGAAGACCATCAGGCCGATGGCCAGCGGCACGGTCCAGATGGCAGGCTGTTCGCAGAGGATGCGGAGCAGCGGATGCGCGGCCCAGAAGTCGGCGAGGGGAAGCCACTTCAGGTCGCTGAAGTTCGTGAGCGTCACGGCGGCGAGGGCGCACACGCCGCCGGTCAACATGCCGGCCGCGGCGCCGCGCATGGTCATGCCGCGCCACCACACGCTCATGAAGAGCAGCGGAAAGTAGCTCGCGGCGGCGATGGCGAAGGCCTGGCCGACCATGAAGTTGATCTGGAGCGGCTCGACGAAGCTGCCGAGCACGACCGCCACGGTGCCCACGCCGACGGCGCAGAACTTGAACATGCGCATCCGCTCGGCGGGCGTGGACTTCGGCCGCAGCATCCGCCCGTAAACGTCATGGGCCAGCGCGCCGGTCATGGAGACCAGCAGGCCGCTGAAGGTGCTCATGAACGCCGCAAACGCCCCGGCGCAGGTGATACCGCTGAGGATCGAACCCCAAGGGATGCCTCCCGACGCGCCCGTGTCTGGCGTGGCAGCAGGTGGGAAAGTGGGTGGGGGAGCAGGGGAGACGATTGCCGTTCCCACCTGCTCACTTTCACCCCTGCTCACCTGCCCGGCCGAAGCGACAGCGGGTGACCGGGAATCCAATACCTTGGGCAACTCCAGCACCACCTTGTCCGTGCCCTTCGCGCCGGTGCCTTCGTAGAGCGAGGGCATGAGGTTGCGGCCCATGACGCCGAAGACGGGCGGGAACACGTAGAAGACGCCGATCAGGATCATCACCCACATGGTGGTGCGCTTGGCGGCGACGCCGTCGGGGTTGGTGTAGAAGCGCACGAGAATGTGCGGCAGCCCGGCGGTTCCGCAGACCAGCGCGATAATGAGCGAATAGGTGTAGAGCAGGGCGTAGGGTTTGGCCTGCTGGGCGTCGAGCTTCGCCGCCTTGGCGGCCTTGGTGGTCAGCGGGCCGAACGGGTTCAACCAGGTGTCGTCCTTCGGAGCCTTGGCCGGCAGCGGGAGCCGGGATTGCACGCTCGGGGCGGTGGCCAAGGTGGCTGCCATCGTGGGTGGCATGGCTAGGATCTGGGATCCGGCTGGCTGGAGGAACACCCCGTGGTTGGTCAGGAAGCTGGTGTATTGGCTGACGACTCCGGACCAGTTCGTCTCGCGGATCGTCATGGGCCCCAGCATGCGGGGAAGGTCCAGATTGGTGTGGGCGACGACCGTTTTACCGCTGAACCGCGCATACTCGATCAGCACGGAAGCGAGTTCGGCGTCGCTGACCATGTAGTAGGGCACGCCGTTGCCGAACAGGGCCTTGGCGCGGTCCTCCAGGCGGTCTGTCAGCGACGGGGCCTCGAAGCGGACCCAGCCATTCACGGATTCAACCGTCATCCGGGTGCTGAGGCTGATCAGGTTCGTGGTCAGCGGGCCGGAGGGTTTGAGCCAGGTTTCGTCCTTCGGCGCCTTGGTCGGGAGCGTAACACGGTCGGCATCTTGCCATGCTGTTGTTCGGATCGCCGTTTCGAAGCTCTCGCGTTCTGAGTTCTTGGCCACAAGAACACGCCCCTTGCCGGCATCAATCAAACAGGCCCCCGACATGTCTAAGGCATCCAGCATCGCTTTCACTGCTTCCCTTCTCGGTGTGTCCTTTTGGCCTGGAACTTTTGACGGAGGCAACTTGATGGGGAAGTTGGTCCACGAATCGACCCACAATATCTCACCGAATCCAGCAAGGTGAGACAGCATGGCAAAGACGTGATTAGGGTCGCCATTGGCCATCGCTTCCACGTCGCGAAGCTCCATGCCAATCGCGTTCAATGCTGCGTGGCGAAGTGTCGATTTCTGCGCCAGTTCGAGAGTCTGCCCCGAGGCAGGGTTTTCGGATTTGAACCGGGACGCGCTTTTGAGCCGTTCAACGAAAGGCCTGATTGCAGAATCGACAGAAACGTCGGTCCGGGTTGCGCCCAACTGCTTTCCATAGTGCCCATACACGCTCATCAGCACGAAGATGGGCACGGAGATGGCGAACATCTTCGCCCAATACTGGAAGGCCTGCACGAGCGTGATGCCCTTCATGCCGCCCAGCGCGACATTGAGCGTGATGACCGCGCCGACCAGCACCACGCCCACCCAATACGGCAGGCCCGGGAAGATGTAGGCCAGGGTCGTCCCCGCGCCCTTCATCTGCGGCATGGTGTAGAAGAAGCCGATGAACAGGACGAAGATCACCGCGATCTTGCGGAACAGCGGCGAGTCGTAGCGGCCCTCGGCGAAGTCGGGGATCGTGTAGGCGCCGAAGCGGCGCAAGGGACCCGCGATGAAGAGTAAGAGGAAGAGATAACCGCAGGCGTAACACACGGGATACCACAGCGCGTCGTAGCCGCTGGACATCACCATGCCGGCCACGCCCATGAACGAGGCGGCGGACAGGTATTCGCCGGAGATGGCCGAGGCGTTCCAGCCCACCGAGACGCTGCGTCCGGCGACGAAGAAGTCGGACGCGGACTTGGAGGTCTTGGCCGAGCGGAAGCCCATCCAGATCGTGACCGCGACGGTGACGAGCGAGAAGGCGAGGATCCAGGGGTCGAGGGCGGCGAACATCGGAGGATGAATTTGGAAGGCAGGAAAAGCAGGAAAGGGAAAGTGAACTAGGAGGATTCAGGATCCGAGGTGTCGGAATTAGGGCCGAAGCGTTCTCGGCCCACGCGTTTCACGGTCAGGGGCATGGAATGGAAGTTGATCAGCAAGCCGGCATCGAGGTTCAGGGCCTTGAGGTAGGAGCGGACGGTGGCGAAGAAGATCGGGTCCAAGTCAGTGACGGCCTTCAGCTCAACTACCACGAGTCCTTCCACCAGCAGGTCCAGCCGGTGTTCGCCGATAGGACGCTGCCGGTAGGCGAGTGGAACGGGCTTCTGGCGCTCGTAGCGGAGTCCGGCGAATTCCAGCTCAACGCACATCGCCTGCTCGTAGAGCGGTTCGAGAAAGCCCGGCCCCAGCTCGCGGTGAACCGCAATCGCCGCGGCGATGATTCGGCCCGTGAGTTGTTCGTGGGGAAGCATGAAGGAAAAATCAGAAGGCAGGAAAACAGGAACGGAAGCGAACGAAGCGGAACGCAATCATGGCTATTCCTTCCTGCTTTCCTGCCTTCCAGATTCTTTCGCTTCCTCAACTTCCGCTTCTTCGAGGGCGATGGAGCGGCGGATGAAGAGGAAGGAGATGATCCAGACGAAGGGGAAGAATAGCACGCCGAGCAGCAGCCAGGTGAGCGTGAAGCCGCCCACGCGCACGGCCATCGCCTCGGGGAAGAAGTAGTTCGCCAGCGGCAGACCCAGCAGCGCGACCAGAAACGCGGCCGCGCACGCGATGGACAGCCGCAATTGCCGCCGCATGAGGCTGTGCAGGAACGATTCGCTGTGGACGTAATCCGTCGGCTTTGGCTCCGGGGAGTGCATGGACGAAGGGTGTAGCGGAACCGGTTCGGAACCCCAAGGTCAAAGGCGGTTCCGCACGGTGTGGGCGGTCGCGGCCGCGCCCGCTTCCGGCCAGCGGAAACTTTGAACGTGCATCGGCGGCGCACCGGCCGGCACGCTGACGCCATGAAGCGGATTGGGCTGGGGCGCATTGGACTGGTGTTGCTGTTGGCGCTGATGACCGGCTGCGCGAGCCGGCCGAAGGTGGCCACCGATGCCGACACGGCGATCCGATCCGTCCTGGCGGCGCAGCAGGCGGCGTGGAACCGGCAGGATCTCGCCGGTTTCATGGCCGGCTACGCCCGCGGCGACCAGACCCGGTTCGCGTCAGGCGGCGACGTGACCCGCGGTTGGCAGACCGTCTTCGACCGTTACGCCCGTCGCTACAGCACGGCGGAGGCGATGGGTCGGCTGAACTTCTCCGCGGTGGAGATCACCGTGCTGGCCGACGACAGCGCCGTGGCCTTTGGCCGCTGGGAATTGGAACGGTCGGCCGACCGGCCGTGGGGCCTGTTCACGCTGGTGTTCCGACGGCTGCCCGAAGGTTGGCGTGTGGTTCATGACCACACTTCGTCCGCGCCGTAAGTGATGGTCGAAGGTGATCCGGAGGATTTGGCGTGGGGAGTGATGGATGGGTGGCGAGATGTCGCTGGTTGTCATCCGGCGGAAGCTCACCACAATAATGGGGCCTCCGCGGAATGAAGCATCCTGTCCTCGTTGAGACCCATCGGGTCGGTCCACACACGCGCGAACACATCGTGCGTGCGGCCGATTGTCCGGCGTTGTCAACGCATGGGATCGCCCACGTCGGCGTGGCGGATGCGGCCGCACCCTACACGATGGTGCGGACCGATCTTCCCGGGGCCTATTTTCTGGCCTGCTTCGAGGGGGAAGGCCGGATCCTGCTGGACGGCCGCTGGCAACGGTGCACGGCGGGGATGGCCTGCCTCGCGCCGCCTCATGTGCTGCATGCCTTCCATGCGGTGCCGGGCCGCCGGTGGGGTTTTGTGTGGGTGCGCTACGGCCCGCAGACAGGGCAGGGCCCGCTGATCAATTCCTCCGCTCCGGTGTTGGCGAAGTTCGCCGTCGAGCCGGTCCGGGCCGCAGTCGAAGGCCTGTTTCATGAGCAGGCCGGTGGCCGCCAGCCCTGGTCGTTGCACCACTGGACCGAGCTGATCCAGGGCTACGTGACCCGATTCGCCCAGCCGTGGCATGTGGAGGACCGGCTGGCAAAACTGTGGGAAGCGGTGGCGGCGGAGCCGGGGCAACCGTGGACACTGACTGAGCTGGCCCGGCGCTCCCACTGTTCCGGGGAACATCTTCGCCGCCTGTGCCGGCGGCAGCTTGGCCGCACGCCGATGCATCAGGTTACCTACCTCCGCCTGCGCCACGCGGCCGACCTGCTGACCCGGACCGATGACAAGCTGGAGACCATCGCCACGGCCGTCGGGTATGCGAACCCGTTCGTGTTCTCCAACACGTTCAAGCGGTGGACAGGGTGGCGTCCCAGCGAATACCGGGCGCGGAAGGTCGGGGATTAGACCCGGCCGGCTCCGGGTCGCCCGATGGATTCATGGCGCGATCCTGTTGTTCGCGTGCCGCCCTAGCGGACGCGGATCTCCACCAGCAGGGCGCGGTGGTCCGAGGCCACCGATTCGGGCAGCACCTTGCTCTGGACCGCCCGCCAGGCGCCGGGCGGCCGCAGCAGCACGAAATCAATCCGCGCCTGTGGAAGCTCGGACGGAATGGTTGGTTGGGGTGAAGCGGCCGACGCATCCGCCCACAGCGACAGCATGCGGGTCATGACCCGGCTCTCCGGGCGGTCGTTGAAATCGCCGGCCATGATCGCTGGCATCAGGTCGTTGGCGAACAGGTCCTGCAAGCGGCCGGCCTGCAGCCAGCGGTCGCCGTCGTCGCCGTTGGCATCGAGATGCACCCCGATGAAGCGGAGCCGGTGTCCACCAGGCAGGGTCACGAGGGCGGAGATGGCGATGCGCTGTTCCAGGCGGTTCGGATTGGGCAACTGGTGCACCCGGAAATCGTCGAGCGGCCAGCGGCTGAGCAGCATCTGTCCGTAGGCGCCGCCCTGGAAATCGATGGCCTGGCCGAACTTTCCGTGCAGGCCCGTGAGGCGGACGTATTCCGCGGCCTGATCCACCCGACCGGTGCGCGCGGTGTTCACGTCGATTTCCTGCAACGCGACCAGATCCGCCCGGCTTTCGCGGATCACCCGGGCGATGCGCTCCAGGTCCACGCGTCCATCGGTGCCTTCGCCGTGGTGAAGATTGTAGCTGAGCACCCGCAGCGAACGCGCCCTGCCGGCGGTCGCGCAGCCACTGTGGGCCATCGCGAGGGTCGGCAGAACTTGCAGAAAATCACGTCGTTTCATGGGCGGAATCTCCGGAGGCCGAAGCCGGTGGTTGAGTCTGCCAATGGAGCAAAAAATGTGTCAACGCCACCACCACGAGCGCGTGCCGGATGGTGCCGTGCGCGATTAGGCGCGGAATCTCGGCCACGGGCACCAGGCGCACCGCGATGTCCTCGGCCGAGTCGAATTCGGTCGCGTGGCGGGCCTCGCAGTTTTCGACGACGACCGTATGGCAGCGGTTGGACTGGATGGCCGGATTGGGGAAGATGGTTCCTATCAGCCTTGCGCCGGTTCCTTCGAAGCCGGATTCCTCGCGCAGTTCCCGCTGGCCGGCGACGACCGGATCCTGCTCGTGCGGATCCATGATGCCGCCGGGGATCTCCAGTTCGACCGTGTTCGAACCGTGCCGGAACTGTTCGATCATCACGATGTGGCCGTTGGCGGTCACGGCGACGACGTTCACCCAGTCGGCGCATTCGATGACGAAGAAATCGTGCTGGCGGCCCGTGCGGGGATTGACCTTGAGGTCGGTCCGCAGCTGAAAGATCCGGTAATTGGCGAGCGCCTTGGAAGAAACCGTGGGCCAGGGCTTGATGGCGGATGGGGGAGGCATGGCGGGGCTAGCGGTGGGAATCCCCGGCGGGCATTCGGCCAGCCGCGGCCTGGGCTGCCCAACCGCCGGCCATCAGCGCGAGCAGATGGGCGAGTGCTTCCTCCCGCGGTCGTCCCTTCGCGGCTGCGAGTTGGTCGGCCCGGCGGTCCAGTTGCGCGGCCATTTCGGCACATTTCTCCGGCGGACAACCCAGAGCGGTGAGGGCTTGGGCGAGTTGGTCGAGATCCATGACAAAAGCAAACAGGCGGACGGGGTGAACCGTCCGCCTGTTCAGATTCAGTTTCGGTCAGGCTACGGTCGAGCGGGCCACGATGGTCACGCTCTCGACATGTTGCCGCTGGATTGGGCGGCTGGGCGAGCGTTCGCCGGCCGCCTTGCACGGTGTGGCGGCAATCTTGTCCAAGACATCGAGTCCCTTCATCAGCTTGCCGAAGGCCGTGTATTGCCGGTCGAGGAACGAGGCGTCGCCGTGCACAATGAAGAACTGGCAACCGGCGCTGTCCGGTTGGGCGCTGCGGGCCATCGAGAGGACGCCCTTCTGGTGGGAACGGTCGTTGAACTCGGCCTTGATCTTGTAGCCCGGATCGCCCGTGCCCCAGCGGCTTTCCATGCCGGGATCCTTGGTCAGCGGGTCGCCGCCCTGGATCATGAAGTCGCGGATCACTCGGTGGAACGCCGTGCCATCATAGAACCCCTGACGGGCAAGCTTTTTGAAGTTTTCGACGGTCTTAGGGGCCACGTCGCTCCAAAACTCGACGACCAGGTCGCCGGCAGAGGTCTTGATCAGGGCCACCTCTTCGGTGGCGGTGGGTGTGCTCATGCGAAATCGGCTTAGTTGGCTGGCTTGGCGACCGGGGTGGCGGCGGGGGCGGGGGACAGGGTGACGCTTTCCAGCACCACCGGGACCTGCGGCGAACTACCCTGAGGTCCGGCGACCGGCACCTTCTCGAGCTTGTCGAGCACGTCGAGTCCCTTGGTCACCCGTGCGAAGGCCGTGTATTGGCGGTCCAGATGCGTGGCGGTTCCGAAGCAGACGAAGAACTGGCTGCCGGCAGAATTGACGTCGCGACTGCGGGCCATGGAAACGACGCCGCGCACGTGGGCGGTGTCATTGAACTCGGCGTTGATCTTGTAGCCCGGGTCGCCGGTTCCCCAGCGGTCCTTCATGGCGTCGTTCTTCGAGAGCGGATCGCCGAGCTGGATCATGAAGCCGGGGATCAGGCGGTGGGACTTGGTGCCGTCGTAGAACTTGTCGCGGGTCAGCTTCTTGAAGTTCTCCACGGTCTTCGGCGCCACCTCGGGCAGGAACTCGAAGGTGATTTCGCCGAAATCCTTGAACTTCAGCACGGCGACCTCGTTGGTGGCGGCGGGTTTGGCGTCGGCCTTCTTTTCGGCCGGTTTGTCTTCGGCGCGGACGACCGACAGGGCGGCCAGTCCCGCGCACACGAGCAGGGCGGTCAAAACACGTTTCATGGGCGGGCGGAAGTAGCCACAGCCAAGGGCGGCTGTCACGCGGAGAGATTTTCGTCCGGGGCATCCGGGCGTATCTAGGGGGGTGCTGGAACGCAGCCTTGCCAGCGGGCCAGCGGGTGCGTTCCGCTGGTGGGGTGCCGCACATCCATGAGCTGATTGATTTCACCGTCGCCATCTTTGTCGTCCACGAGGGCCGGGTGCTGGTCATCCATCACCGGAAGCTCGACCGTTGGCTGCCGTTGGGCGGGCACATCGAGCTCGATGAGGAGCCGGAGATCGCCGCCCTGCGCGAGGCGAAGGAGGAGAGCGGCCTGGACGTGGAGCTGTTGGGCGAACGTCCGCCCACGACCGAGCCGGGCACCCGGGCGCTGATCGCCCCACGGTTCCTCGACATCCATCGAATCAACGACACCCACGAGCACATCGGGATGATCTATTTTGCCCTAGTGAAGGGCGGCTCGCTCGACCTCGCCGCGGAGGAGCACCACGACATCCGCTGGGTGACCGCCGAGGAGCTCGACACGCTGCAGCCGCCCATGAGCAATGCCGTGAAGTGGTATTGCCGGCAGGCCCTGAGCGAAGTCACCGCGGTCGGGACGGCGAATGGCTCGTCCCACGTGCCCACGCCGGTAACGGGGTCGGAGACGGCGACAGCGCCGGAAGCATTGGTGGCCGTAGAGTTGGCAGCGGGCGGATTGGTCTGGGGCAAGGGCGAACACGCGGGCCGGCTGCTGCTCATTCACCGGCCGCACCGCAGTGACTGGTCGCTGCCCAAGGGCAAGGTCGGTGCCGGCGAAACGCCGGAGGCTGCGGCCGTGCGGGAAGTGCGCGAGGAAACGGGCGTGACGGCCCGGTTGGTGCGGGTGGCAAGTCCCGTGCACTACCCGCGCGGCGAACGGCTCAAGGTGGTGCTCTACTGGCACATGGAAGCGGCGGAAGTTCCCGCCTTCCGGCCCAACGCTGAAGTGGACGAACTGCGGTGGGCGACGCCTACGGAAGCCCTGGCCCGCCTGACACATGAGACCGAACGGGAGTTGGTCCGGCGCGAGACGGCGACGGCGGCGTCCGGGACCGTGCGCGATGCGCGGCTGGACCGGTTGTGGGCGGCTCTGGCGGTTGCGGAAGCGCAGGCCACCGAGCTGCCGGCCTCGGTGCCCGCGACGACAGAACGCCTCGCTGCCTCCCGCACGGCGTCATCGTTGCTGGACAAGGCGCGCGCTGCTGCCACGGCGGGCAACGTGGACCTGGGCTGGTCGTGGCTGCATGAAGTGGACCGCGTGCGGGTGGTCAACCTGGCGGATGGCCCGTTGCTCGCGCGGGTCCTCAGTCTGGAGGAAGAGGCGGAGTCGAAGCTCAAGGACTGGCGCCGTGAGGCGGTGAAACGCTTGCTCGTCACAGCCCGGGAAAAGGCAAAAGCCGGCGGCCCCTTGCCGGCCGAGATCCGTCCGGCGGTGGAGTCCGCGGTGCAGGAGGCCGTCGGGGTGCTCAACGCCCAGGCGAACAACCGCTATCACCAGCTCCGCGTGATCGGCGAAAACCTGCGCCGGCTGGTGGTCGCCCTCGCGGTTGTGCTGGGTGCGCTGCTGGTGCTGTTCGCCTTCAGCGGCGTGGGTTCGCGCTGGTCGGACGGCGACTGGTCCACGCTGGCCGGGGTGGCGCTGTTCGGCGCGCTGGGCGGCGGATTGAGCGCGATTTTCCAGTTCAGCCGACCGGCGGCCGTGAAGATTCCGGATGCGCTGCTCCAGGGCTGGATCACCCTCGGCCGACCTCTTATCGGCGCGGTTTCGGCGCTGTTCATCTACATGGCGCTGCGGGCGGAACTCATCCCGCTGCTGACCCTGAAGCAGTCGGGGACGCCGGCGTATTACGCCTTTGCGTTCATCGCCGGCTTCAGCGAACGGCTGGTCTTCAGCGCCGTGGGGCAGGTGACGGGCGGGCGAAAATCTGAGCCGGAAAAGTGACCGGCGGCCGGGCGGGAAAGAATTAATGTCCAAACTGACGGATTCGCCGGAAGTAGTCCGAAGCCTGTCTCGATGTCCGCCGATCCGTCCCGCGATGCCCATGACCGGGCCGCTGCCCAACAGCGGTTCCTGTCGCTGTTTCTGCGCAGCGAACGGGAGGTGTTCCGCTACGTGGCGGCGCTCGTTCCCAATGTGGCGGACGCCGAGGACATCGTGCAGCAGACCGCGGTGGCACTCTGGGAGAAGTTCGACAGCTACGATCCGGCCCAACCATTTACACCGTGGGCCTGCCGGTTTGCCCTGAACAAGGCGCGTCAATGGATCGAGCGGCATCAGCGATGGCGGGTGCTGCTGGAGAACGGCCTCGCCGAGGAGCTGGCCCGGCGTCGCGAGGAACTGGGACCGGACCTCGAAGCCAAGCTGGGCCGGCTGGAAGGCTGTTTGGGCCGGCTGCCCGACGACCAGCGCCAGCTTGTGGAGGGCTACTATTACCGCCGCACCGGCATCGGGGAGCTGGCGGAGGAAGCTGGACGGAGTGAGGCGGCGACCTACAAGGCGTTGCAACGCATCCGCCAGGTGCTCCAGGCTTGCATCGAACGGGCCCCGGAACCCGAAGGAGGCTGGTCGTGAAGCTGGAATTTCCCTCCCGGATCTTCGACGAGGCAGTGGGCGCCCTGTGCCACGGCACGGCGACTGACGAGCAGGTGCAGGAGCTTCACGCACTGCTCCTTCGTGATGCCGCGGCGCGGGACGAATACCTGCTACGCATCGAACTGCATGCGCGGCTGGCATCCACACCGGATCTGTTCGGGCGGGCCGAGGCGACTTTGGTGGCAACCGAGTCGCGTGAAGTCCGCCCGCTGACGCCGCGCCCGCAGAGGCCGGTCGCAGTGCCCGGTCGGCCGCGACGCCGCCGGATCTGGCAGTTGGCCCTGGCCGCCAGCGTGCTGTTCCTGCTGGCCATCGGGCTCTTCTGGCAATCGGCAGGATGGCGCAAGCCGGGCGGCCACCGCGCGGTGGCGATGTTGAACCGCGCCGTGAACGCCCGGTGGCATCCGGCCGACCGCGGGCCGCGGCTGGGGGCGCCGCTCGAACCGGGCCGGCTGCGGCTGCAATCGGGGCTTGCCCAAATCGTTTTCTACAACGGGGCGCGGGTGGTGATCGAGGGACCGACCGAATTGCAGCTGGTTTCGTCCAGCGAGGCGGTCTGCCCGAGCGGGCGCATTACCGCGGAAGTTCCGCCGCAGGCCCGCGGATTCCGGGTGACCTCGCCGAGGCTGGACGTCACGGACTTGGGCACGTCCTTCGGGCTCAACGTGGCCGGCGATCGGGCCGAGTTGCATGTGTTTTCGGGCCTCGTGGACTTCAGGCCTGCCGGCAGCACGAACCGGAACCTTACCGAAGGCCGCGCCGCGGTGGTGGCAGGGCCGGGGGCCCCAGCCCTGACCGTCGCCGACCGGACGGAGTTCGCGGCGCTCTTTGAGCTGCAGTCGCGTTCCGTGGCGGCCGATGCGGCCCGGTATGACCAGTGGCGCGAGGCCAACCGGCGCTGGAACCGTGACGAGTCGCTGCGCGTGCACCTGGATTTCGAGCAGGGGAACGCGGGCGACTGGCGACTGTCCAACACGGGCCGGTGGAGCGACCGGATTCCCGATGCGGCCATCGTGGGCTGCCAGTGGCTCGAAGGCCGCTGGGCGACCAAACCCGCGCTGGAGTTTCGCGGCGTCAGCGACCGCATCCGCCTGAACATCCCCGGCCAGGCCGAGGCGGTCACGCTGGCGGCGTGGGTGCGGGTGCAGGGACTCGACCGGCAGATCAATTCGCTCTACATGGCCGATGGCTTTGCGCCCGGCACACTGCATTGGGTGATCCGGCGCGACGGCGTGCTGGGTCTGACGGTGATCGGCGCCCGCGGCGGGCATCAGATCCTGGTGAGCCCACCCGTGATGACCGTGGAGCAGTTCGGCCTCTGGACGCATCTTGCCGTCGTGCTCGACGGCCGGACGCGGCGGGCAACCCATTACGTCAATGGTCAGCCGGTCAGCCGCCACGAAGTCCGCCACGGACCGCCGTATGTGCTCGGCGCGTCCGAGGTCGGTAACTGGAACCCGGTCGGATTCCCGGGCGACGATCCCTTCCTCATCCGCAACTTCAGCGGCGTGTTCGACGAGTTTTGCCTATTCGACCGGGCTTTGAGCGACACCGAAATCCGGACCCTCTTTGCGGACGGTAAACCCCAACCCGACCTGCCGTCCCAGGCACGAAATTGAAACCGATTCCGGTTCACCGCGGTCACCCCCACATCCCGTCATTCATGAAACTCAGCCTCGTTCCCACCCTGCTGCTGTCCGTCTTGGCCGGTCACCTTGGCCTCGCCCAAACCAACGCCCCAGCCGACGACTGGAAACCTGCGTCGTCCAACCAGCCCGGGAAGGAATATCCCAAGGTGAACTCGGAAGGCCGGGTGAAGTTCCGCATCGCCGCCACGAACGCCCAGACCGTCGGCGTAAGTTTCCGCGACAGCAGTCCGTTCACAAAGGGAGAAGACGGCGCCTGGTATGGCCACACGCGGCCGTTGGATGAGGGCTTTCACTACTACACCATCAGCATCAACGGCGCCGAGGTGCCGGACCCGAACAGCCGGATGTTCTTCGGCGCGATGCGCTGGGGCAGCGCGGTCGAAATCCCGGCCAAGGACCAGGACACCTACGCCCTGAAAAACGTGCCGCAGGGGCAGCTCCGGGAACTGTTCTTCCACTCACCGAGCACCGACACGATGCGCCGGGCGTTCGTCTATACCCCGCCCGGCTACGACCAGGGCCCGGACAAGCGCTATCCGGTGCTGTATCTCCAGCACGGCTGGGGCGAGAACGAATACGGCTGGGGCGTTCAGGGCCGCGCCCGCGAGATCATGGACAACCTGATCGCGGAGAACAAAACCCGGCCGTTCATCATCGTGATGATCTACGGCATGACGAACGAGACCCGCATGGGCGGCATGCGGAATTTCGACATCGGCCCGTTCGAGACGGTGCTGGTCAAGGAACTGATCCCGTTCATTGACGCCAATTTCCGCACCAAGGCCGACCAGCCGAATCGCGCAATGGCCGGCCTCTCGATGGGCGCCATGGAGACCAAGACCGTCACGTTGCGGAACCTCGACACCTTTTCCCACATCGGACTGTTCAGCGGCGGGAGCATCGCGGTGACGAACCTCACCGACCTCGCGGCGTTCAAGGCGAAGAACCGGCTGGTCTTCGTCAGCTACGGCAGCAAGGAACTGGGCAACAACCGCGGCGGCGATCCCAAGGCCACCACCGAAGCGCTCAAGCAGGCCGGCATCAACAGCCACTTCTACGTCTCGCCGGATACTGCCCATGAATGGCAGACGTGGCGACGCAGCCTGCGCGAGTTTGCGCCCCTTTTGTTCAAGGACTGAGCCTTTCCGGCCGCCTCACGACGATTTCTCCGCCTCTCCACGCCATGCCCATGAAACAATTCCTCCCCGTCGTCCTCGCCCTGGTCAGTGCCGCGAGGCTCCATGCCGCCGATCTCACCGGCACTTGGAAGGCCTCGTTTGACACCCAGGTCGGCAAACAGACCTACACCTACGACCTGAAGGCCGACGGGGACAAGGTCACCGGCAAGGCCACGGGCGACATCAACGGCCAGAACCGGCGCACGGTCGAAATCAAGGACGGCAAGTTGGCCGGCGACACCTTGAGCTTCGTCGAGGTGTTCGACTTCCAGGGCAACGAGATTTCCATCAGCTATAAAGGCAAGCTTGCCGGCGACGAGATCAAGTTCACCCGGCAGGTCGGCGACGTCGCCACCGAGGAACTGGTGGCCAAGCGGGAAAACGTGGCAGCGGCCGCGAAGTCGCCCGCCGGAAAGTGGCAGGGCGAATTCGAGTCGCCCCTCGGCCGGCAGAAATATGTCTTCGAGTTCACCGTGCAGGACGGAAAGCTCGGCGCCAAAGCCGTTGCCGAGGCCCGCGAGCAGAAGCGCGACGTCGAGTTCATCGAAGCCAAACTGGCCGGCGACCTGCTGACTTTCGCGGAAATCCGGAAATTCCAGGACCGCGAAATGCGCGTCGAATACACCGGCAAACTCGGCGAGCAGGGCATCCAGTTCACGCGCAAGGTCGGCGACTTCGGCAGCCAGGAATTCCTCGCCACTCGTGTTGGCGCCGCGCCCGTCCCGGCCGGTGCTCCCGCGGCTGAGGCGCCACGGCCCCGGCGCGGCGGCTTCGGCGGACCGATTGAACTCGGCCCGGACGACAAGGCTGCCTTTCCGGACGCCCCGGCGGGTTTTGATAAGGCCCGCGACGGCATCGCGCACGGCAAGCTGGAGATGGTGGAATACAACTCCAAGTCCGTCGGCGCCCGGCGCAAGGCGCTCATCTATACGCCGCCCGGTTACTCTGCGGACCAGAAGTATCCCGTGCTCTACCTGCTCCACGGCATCGGCGGCGACGAGGAGGAGTGGCGCCGCGGCGGCCAGCCCAACGTCATTCTCGACAACCTCATCGCGGACAAGAAGGCCCTGCCGATGATCATCGTCATGCCCAACGGCCGCGCGCAGACCGACGATCGCCCCGGCCCGAACGCCATGGCCACCGCACCTGCGTTCGGCGTCTTCGACCAGGATCTGCTTGGCAGCCTGATCCCGTTCATCCAGTCCAAGTATTCCGTGAAGACTGACCGCGAAAGCCGCGCGCTGGCCGGCCTTTCGATGGGTGGTGGCCAGTCGTTGAACTTTGGCCTCGGCAACCTCGACACCTTCGCCTGGGTCGGTGGCTTTTCGTCGGCGCCAAACACGAAACCGGCGGCGGAACTCGTGCCCGACCCCGAGAAGGCAAAGGCGCTGTTGAAGCTCCTCTACGTCTCCTGTGGCAACAAGGATGGCCTCATCCGCATCAGCCAGGGTGTCCACGCCTACCTGAAGGAAAAGGGCGTTCCGCACCTCTGGCATGTGGACGAGCACGCGCACGACTTCCAGCACTGGAAGAAGGCGCTGTTCCAGTTCTCGCAGCTTATCTTCAAACCGACCGCCAAGTAACCCATGAAGCACCTGAAAACGGCCCTGACGCTGCTGGCGGGCGGGCTGGCCGCCCTCAACGGGCTGGCTGCTGACGTCCCGGACCGACCGCTGCGCGTGCTCTATCTTGGTTCCGTCGAGTCGGGCGGAGGCCCCCGCGGCTTCGGGGGCGGATCACGCACCAATTACGTCTATCTGCCGGGCCAGACCCTCGCCCCCGACGCGATTTACTTCGACCACCGTGCTGACGTCACCAATCTCACGGAAGCCTATCTGCGGCACTTCGACGCGGTGGTTCAGGTCCTGCCCGATTCGGCGCTGGGCGCAGCCCAGCAACGGTTGTTGGAGGGTTTCAAATCCAAGGGCAACGGCTGGATCAAGCATGCGGACGGCCAGCGCCCGGGGGAGGGGGTCCTCCGCGAGGCCGTTCTCGGCAGCGTGAGCCAGCAGGCCAAGTCCGCCTGGGAAGCCTCGCTGAAAGCCCGCCCTTCGTTGCAGCGGCTGGAGGGCCAAGTGCCAAACTACGAGCGCCGACCGGAAGCGGTGAAGTATCAGGCACCGCTCTCACCGCAGGACTCGATGCGCTACACGCAGGTGCCGGCGGATTTCGAACTCCAGCTCTTCGCGGCCGAACCCGAGATCGTGAAGCCCATCTACCTGGCGTGGGACGAGCGGGGACGCGCCTGGGTGGTGGAGGCGCGTGATTATCCCCACGGCCTCACGGCCGAAGGCGAGCCGGGCCACGACAACATCAAGATCTGCGAGGACACCGATGACGATGGCCGCGCGGACAAGTTCACCATTTTTGCCGACAAGCTGAACCTCGCTACCTCGCTCGTGTTTGTGAACGGCGGCGTGCTCGTGTCGGAAGCGCGGCACATGCTCTTCCTGGCGGACACCGACGGTGATGGGCAAGCCGACGTGCGGAAGGTTATCTTGCCGGGCTGGGGCGTCGGTGATTCCCACGCGATGCAGAGCTACCTCAGCCGTGGCTTCGACAACTGGCTCTATGGCGCCGTGGGCTATTCGAACTTCCGCGGCAACGTCGGAGGCAAGGAACTTCAGTTCGGCCAGGGAGTCTTCCGCTTCAAGGCTGACGGCTCCGCCCTCGAGTTCCTGCACCAGTTCAACAACAACACCTGGGGCTTTGGCCTCAACGCTGCCGGCGATGTCTTCGGCTCGACGGCCAACGGCCACCCAACGTTCTACGGTTATCTGCCCGCCCACATCCTTAATCCGACGCAGCCCGGTTTCGGCGGCCGGCGGGGCGGCGGTGGCGGTAACGGCTTCCGGCCCGGTTACCGGCTTGACGGCAACAACGAACCCGAGCGGCCCGCCGCGAATGTGCGCCGGCTGCCTTCTGCCAAGTCGTTGGCGCCGGGCATGCGGATGCATCCAAACACGCCGAACGTCCGCATGGTGGACAACTTCGGCGGCTACACGGCCGCGGCCGGACACGGCTTCATGGTCAGCGACGCGCTGCCGCCTCGATTGCAGGGCAAGGCGCTGGTGACGGAGCCCACCGCCAAGCTGATCGGCATCGTGGACATCCAGCCTGACGGCGGCGGCTACAAGGCGACCGACGCCGGCAACCTGCTTGCGAGCACCGACGAATGGATGTCGCCAATCTTCGCCGAAGTCGGCCCGGACGGCGCGGTGTGGGTGATTGATTTCTACAGCTTCATCATCCAGCACAACCCGACCCCGAGCCCGCAATCGGCCGGCATCACGGCCACGACCGGCCTCGGCGGGGCCTACAAGACGGAGAACGATTTGCGCGATCAGACCCACGGCCGCATCTACCGGATGGTTTGGAAGGATCGCCCACGGAGCCCCATCAACTCGTTGGCTCAGGCGAAAGCGCCCGAAGTCGTCGCAGCGCTGGACTGCGGCAACCAGTTTTGGGCGCTCACGGCCCAACGTCTGATTGTGGACAACAAGCTGGCGGACGCGGTTCCGGCGATGAAGAAGCGTGTGCGCACCGGGGGTGGCGGCACGGGGGCGATTCACGCCCTCTGGTCCCTTGCGGGTCTCGATGCCCTCGACAAGGACACCCATCAGGCGGCGCTCCTGTCCAAGGACGCAGCGCTGCGTCGGAATGCCATACGCGCGCTGCCGGCGGACGACGCCGGACGCCAGTTGTTCTTCAGCAGTCCGGTGATTCAGGACCCCGACCTCATCACCCGCCAGGCCGCCTTCGTGAAACTGTTGGAGTTTCCGACGATCCCGGCGATTCAGACGGTCGTCGCCCAGTTGCCGCGCACGGCCGCCAACAATGACGACCCGTTCCTGAATGACACCGTCACGCTGCTCGGCCGCATCCACAAGGTGTCCGGCGTCGGCGAGAACGAGGTGAAAGTGACGGCCGGCGATCCGAAGCGGGGTGAAGAGCTCTTCCACCACAGCCCCACCGCGGCGTGCGCCGCCTGCCATCAGGTCGGTGGCCGGGGCGGCGACATCGGTCCCATCCTCGACGGCATCGCGGTCCGAGGCGACCGGGCTTACATCCTGGAAAGCCTCATGGACCCCAACGCGAAGCTGGCCAAGGGCTACGAGAACCTGCCGATCTCGCCCATGCCACCCCTCGGCGCCTTGCTGAAGGAGCAGGAACTGGAGGACATCCTGGCGTATCTCGCCACGCTGAAAACCCCGCCGAAGGACGGCATCACGGTGCCCGTGCGGAAGGTCGAAAACTACGAATGAGCATGAAGCAGCTATCCACCACCCTTGGACTGACGGCCCTTTTGGCGTTGGCGAGTTCATCGGCCCGTGCGGCCGACACTTCGAATCTCGACGCCGACGGCTACATCCGCGACTGGCTCATGCTTGCGCCGATTGTCCTGCCTGAAGGCGCCGATGCCGGCGACCTGCTGCTGCGTTCGCAGGTTCCGGACGAAGCCAAACTGAAGCCCAAGGCCGGCGACACCCTAACCGTCAACGGCCGGCAACTGACTTGGAAAGCCGTCACCGCGGCGACCAACTACTTCGACTTCAACGCCGTCCTGAAGACCCAGAATGATCAGTCCGCGGGTTTCATGGTGACCTACGTGGAATGCGACCGGGAGATCCCCGACGTGATGATCGCCGTGGGCAGCAACGACCAGGGTCGAATCTATTTCAACGGAGTGGACATCTACGCCGTCACGGAAGCCCGTCCGCTCATGCTCGATCAGGACAAGGGACGGGTCACGTTGAAGAAGGGCGTCAACGTCATCGTGTTCAAAGTCATCAACGTGTCGAACAGTTGGCAGGGAGCCATGCGTTTGACGGACCGCGCGGGAAAACCCCTGAACGGAGTGAAGATCAAACAGGCTCCCTGAGGTGAGACGTCCGCGCCATGGTCACCGATTGCCGGGACACGATGTGAACTTGAGTCGGACCCTCCCGAGAACCGACGTGGCGCCTTTCGCAAGTGTTATGGCGTAATCTGCAAGTGGCCGGACGGGTCACTGCTGACGATGAAACAAACTTCGATCACCAGACACATGCACCGCGCGCTCACCCTCGCCGCCGTGGTCGCGGCAACCACCTTCCCGTCTCTCGGTGGCGAGTTCGACTGGCCACAATGGCAGGGACCGGACCGCACGGCTCATTCCAAGGAGACGGGTCTGCTCACGGAATGGCCCAAGGACGGTCCGCCACTTGCCTGGAAGACCAAGGCGCTTGGCGGAGGCGACAGCACACCCTCGATTGCCAACGGGCGCATCTACGGGATGAGCCATCGGGGCGAAGATGAAATGGTTTGGGCGCTTTCGGAAAAGGACGGGAAAGAACTCTGGGCTGCCCGAATCGGCCCGGCCTACACGACGAGCTGGCATCAATCGAAGGAGGGGCCGAGCGCCACTCCGACCGTGGACGGCGACCGTCTGTATGTCATGGGACTCGCAGGCAACTTGGTTTGCCTTCAGGCGGGCGACGGCAAGGTGCTCTGGCAGCGGAGCCTGATGGCGGATTTCGGCGGAAGGATGCCGATGTGGAGTTATCGGGAGTCGCCGCTCGTGGACGGCGACAAGGTGATCGGCACGCCGGGCGGAACCGAGACGACGATGGTCGCCCTGAACAAGCTCACCGGCGAAGTAATCTGGAAGAACTACGTGCCCGAGAAAGCGGGTCAGGCGGCACCGGCCAAGCCTGAGAACCGGCCGAACGTGATCGAGACCGACCTCGTGCTCTCCACCCTCGACAAGGACCACAACAAGGAGATTTCAGCCGACGAACTCGCCGCTGCTGCGTCCGTCCTTGCGGCCTTGGACAAGAACAAGGACGGCAGCCTAACGGAGGACGAAGTGGCGGCTGCGGCTCCGGCTGGCGGCGGACAAGGACGTCGTCGCGGCGGGACCATCCGCATGATGAAGGCCCACTCCGCGATGGATGCCGACGGGAATGGCACGCTCGACGCGGCCGAGATCAAGAACGCCACCGTGGCACTCCGGAAGATTGATGCGAACCGCGATGCCAAACTGACGGAGGATGAAGTCGGCATGAAGCATTTCGGCCCGCAGGAGACCGGGGTCGCCTATTCGTCCGCCATCGCGATCGACTTCGGCGGCCAGCCTCAATACGTGCAGTTCCTGGCGACGACGGTAGCCGGGGTTTCCGCCGCCGATGGCAAGTTGCTCTGGCGCTACGATAAGCCCGCCAACGGCATGAAACTCAACATCTCCACGCCGATCTATCACGACGGCCAAGTGTTCGCCGCCTCGGCCTATGGCGCGGGTGGTGGGTTGGCCCGTCTGGCCAAGGGCGGTAACGGCGAATTCACCGCCGAGGAAGTCTGGTTTTCGAAGAGCATGGAAAACCATCACGGCGGCGTGATCCTCCACGACGGTGCGCTGTTCGGTGCCAACGGCGGCAATGGCGGCGGCTATCTGGCCTGCCTCGACTTCAAGACCGGCGAAGTCCTCTGGAACGAAAAGGATTCGGACAAGCGCCGTGTGACCAAAGGCTCCGTCGCCTTCGCCGATGGCCGGATCTACTACCGCACCGAGGAAGGCCCGGTGGTCCTGATCGAACCCAGCCGTAAGGAATACGTGGAACAAGGGCGGTTCACCCAACCCGAACGCACCGACAAACCGGCCTGGGCACACCCGGTCGTGGCGAACGGCAAGCTCTACATCCGCGACCAGGACACGCTGTTCTGTTACGACGTGAAGGCGAAGAAAGCGGCGTCAAACTGAAGCTGCATCCACCCGAGGAATATCCATGACCAACAGACTTCTCTCGATGGTTCTGGCGCTGCTGGCGCTGATTGCGAACGCGGAGGCCGCGCAGGAAACGTCCGGGACGGGCGTCGCGGGCCGCCCAAGCTCCGGCGACGTCCTGCAATTCACCAACGTATGGACCATTCACCTGCGCTTCACCTCCGAGCAATGGCAGGCAATGGAGCCGAAGCAGAGTGGCGGAATCCAGAGGGGAGACCGAAGGGCCAGTTTCCTGCAAGGTCCGGAGGGAGGTCGCAATGGAATCGCCTCAGCCTTTGGCTTCACCTTCGACTACGTCCATGCAGACCTGGAGTTCGGAACCAACAGCTTCAAGAACGTGGGCGTGCGCTACAAGGGCAACGGCACCTTCCTCAGTTCGCAGAACAGCCTGAAGCGCTCGTTGAAGATCGACCTGAACCAGTTCGTGAAAGGGCAGAAGGTTGCCGGGATGTCGCAGTTGAACCTGCACAATTCCGTGCGTGATCCGAGCGGCATGAACGAGGCCGTCGCCTATCGCCTTTTCCGTGAAGGGGGCGTTCCCGCGCCGCGAACCGCGTTTGCCAAGGTCTATGTGACTGTCCCGGGAAAGCACAACCGGCAATACTTCGGCCTATACAACCTGGTGGAGGACGTCGGCAGCGGCTTCCTGGAAGCGCATTTTTCCTCGAAAAAGGGAACCCTGTTCAAGCCGGTCACTCCCAGTCTTTTTTCGGATCAGGGAGACGACTGGAAGGCCTACAACCAGACCTACGACTCGAAGAGTGATCTGACCGAGGAACAGAAGCGGCGGGTGATCGAATTCTGCAAGCTCGTCTCCAGTGCGCCGGACGACGAGTTCAACGCCAAACTGGGCGACTTCGTTGAGATCGACAACGCGGCGCGTTACTTGGCGATCACCAGTTGGTTGACCGACCTCGATGGGATTCTGGGGCCAGGCCAAAACTACTACGTTTACCTCCATCCCAAGACCCAGAAGTTCAGCTTCATTCCCTGGGATCAGGACCAGCCGTTCGGCCAGTTCCCGCGCGGAACACAAGAGCAGCGGGAAAACCTCAGCATCCGTCAGCCTTGGACCGGTGAAAACCGGTTCCTGAAGCGGCTCTATGGGAATGAGGCGTTCAAGGCAGCTCTGCTGAAGCACCTGCACGCCTTCAACACGACCTTGTTTGAGGCGCGTCGAATTCATGCGCAGGTTGACGAACTGGCCGCCGCGCTCCGGGCTCCGATCCAGGAGGAATCAACCGCTCGGCTTTCCGAATTCGAGAAGGCGGCTGCCGGGAAGGAACTGACCGTGGTGATGGGGCCCGGATTTCAAGGCGGCACCGCGGTGACTCCCATCAAGTTATTCGTCGAACGGCGGATAAAATCCGTGGCCGCCCAGTTGGAGGGCAAATCGGAGGGGGCGACAATCACGCCGGGCTTTGGTGGCCGTTGAATCCGGGAACCCAGGCGATGATCGACCGATTCCGCATCACCCAAGGATGGGCACTCCGGTTTGCGCAGGAGAAGATACCCGTGGCGGCACTGCTTCGCCGCGCGGGCTTGCCCGCCACCCTCTTCGAGCGGGACAAGATCTACGTCACGACGGCTGAAATCTTCGCGCTTTGGCGGAGTGTCGCCGAACTGTGTCCCGATCCTGGATTTGGCCTGCGGCTGGGCACGGAATTGCGATTCGAGCGCAGCCACCCCGTGGCGATTGCCGGGGTTTGCAGCCGTTCCTTCGGCGACGCTCTCCAACGCCTCGCCCGCTACAAACAGCTGACGTGCCCGGAGGAAATCCGCGTCCACAGAAAGGAACAGGAAACCTCGGTGGAGTTCTTCTTTCTCGAAGCCAAGGAAACCGAGCCGGACATCATGGTCGATGTGGGGCTTTCCTGGATTCTGAATGTGGCACGGCGGGGCTCCGACGGGGAAATCAAGCCGCTGCGCTTGGATCTGATCCGGCCGACAAAACATCGCGAGGTGCTTGAAGGCCACTTCGGCTGTCGGGTGCGTTTTAAGGCGGACCGCAATGCGCTGGTGTTTCACAGCGACGATCTCGACCGCCCGTTTGTGACCCACAACGAGGAATTGGTGACGTTGATCGCAGCGCAGTTGGACTCCGAACTGGGCTCCCGGAACACGCGCAAGGATGCTGTTGAACTGGTGAAGCAAACCCTGCGTCGCTCCCTTGCGGGGAAGCGGCCAACGGTCCAGGAGGTCGCCGAAGAACTCGTCCTGAGCGTCCGCACGCTTCAACGCCGTCTCTCCGAATCGAAGGTCACCTTTCAAGAACTGCTGGGGGACGTCCGGAGGGAGCTGGCGCACCACTACCTCAGACAAGCCGCCGTCGAATTCAACGAAGTCGCCTACCTGCTGGGCTACGAGGATGCCAACTCGTTCTTCCGCGCCTTCCAGCTCTGGGAAGGAACGTCGCCCGGTGAATGGCGTGCGCGACACTGCAAACCATAGTATCGCTGACTATCATGAATCCCTGCTCACAACTCCACTGGCTGGCGGTGACCCTGCTGGTCACTTCGGCGACCGCTGCCGAGCCGTCGCCCGTCCTTATGGAGTCGTTCCGCGACCACTTCCAGGTCGGCGCGGCACTGAACCGTTCCCACGCCACCGGCAGCAGCGGACGCCGGAGCGCGGAACAGGTCGCGTCCGAAATCGCGCTGGTGAAACGCCACTTCAACCAGATCACTGCGGAGAACGACATGAAGTGGCAGCTCATCCATCCACGGGAAGGCGCGGACGGCTACGATTTCACCGGGGCGGATGCCTTCGTGAACTTCGGCCTCAGCAATCGGATGGAAGTCGTCGGTCACACGCTGGTGTGGCACAGCCAGACGCCGAACTGGGTGTTCGCCGGCACAAATCCGCCGCCGCCGGGCGCGACCAATCCACCGCCTGCCTTCGCCGCCGCGAACACCAACGGGCCGGGCACTAATCGCTTTGGCCGCGGCGCCTTCGGCCCCGGATTCGGCCGCTACAACGGCCCGCGCGCCTCGCGTGATGAACTGCTCCAGCGGATGCGCGACCACATCCACACGGTCGTTGGCCGCTACAAGGGCAAGGTCAAGGTCTGGGACGTAGTGAACGAAGCCCTCGCCGATGGCGGCCCGGAGAATGTCATGCGGTCGTCGCTCTGGTCCGAGATCATCGGGCAGGACTTCATTGCCAAGGCCTTCCAATACGCGCACGAGGCCGATCCCGAAGCCATCTTGCGCTACAACGACTACGGGCTGGAGAACCCGGTGAAGATCCAGAAGCTCGTAACGCTGATCCGCTCGCTTCAGGAACAGAAGGTGCCCATTCACGCGATCGGCACCCAGGCTCACCTCAATATCTCCACCGCCGGCTTCGAGCAGATGGACCGGTCCCTGACCGAAATTGCCAAGCTGGGGCTGCCCATCCACGTCACCGAGCTCGACATCAACAGCGCCCAAGGCGGCCAGCGCACCACGGGCGCAGACGTCGCCGCCAACGCCGCCACCACGCAGGGCGGGCTGGTCGGCGATGCCGACAAGAAACTCGCCGAGGCCTATGCCGGAGTGTTCCGCGCCTTCCTCAAGCACCGCGACAAGGTGAAGATGGTCACCTTCTGGGGCGTGAACGACGCGGTCTCCTGGCGCGCCGGTGGCAAGCCGCTTCTGTTCGACGGCAGCAATCAGCCCAAGCCGGCCTTCGACGCCGTCATCCACGCGGTCACGGTCGAACCGTCTAAACTGCCCTAGCGATTGAAGCCAACGGGAGGTGATCCGACGCACGCGCACTTATGAAACACCGGTTTGTCCCTTCAAGTCTCAGCGCTGCCTGGTTCGGCGGGGTCGTGTCCCTGTTGATTGGCGCACCGGGGCCGAGCCTGTCTGCGGCGGCGGCTCAGGCGGATGCGGCCGGCACGTCCAAGATGCCGATCGCGGCGCGTGAAGCCATTGCCTTGGACCATTTTCACAAGGTCGTTCTGCCGATTCTCAAGAACCGCTGCTTCGAGTGCCACGCTGAAGGAGCCAAGAAGGGCGGGCTGGATTTCGACGTGCTCGCCACCAAGGAAAAGCTCCTGAGCAATCCCCATAGCTGGCTGAAGATCCTGCGCAACATCCGCTCCCACGTCATGCCGCCGCCGGACGAGGAGCAATTGACCGCGGCGGAGCTGAAGGCGTTGGAGCAGTGGATCAAGACCGGCGCATTCGGCCTGGATCCCGCGCAGTCCGATCCTGGCCGGGTCACGGTCCGCCACCTGAACCGCACCGAGTATCGGAACACGCTGCGCGACCTGATCGGGGTGGATTTCAGCGCGGACACCATGCTTCCGTCCGACGACCTGGGCTATGGCTTCGACAACATCGGCGACGTGCTGAGCATCTCGCCGATGCGCCTGGAAAAATTCGTCGAGGCGGCCATGACAGCCGTAAATCAGGGCGTGCCGATGGACACCGTCGTCCTGTCCACCCGGATGTTGCAGGGCGATGATTTTCTCACCGCCGACGGCACGCAGAACGCCGCGCGCATCTCGTATTACAAGGCCCGGACGACGAGCCACACGTTCAAGATCAAGACCGCCGGCAAATATCGGCTCATGATCAACACCAAGCTCGACGGGGAGGCGACTCCGGTCGATCCCCAGCAAGCCCACGTCATCTGGAAGGCCGACGGCAAAGTGATCCTGGACAAGACCTACGCGTGGGCGGACATGGATTACCCGTCGGACACCTTCGAGTTCGACTGGGGCGTGGGAGACCATGTCGTCAGCTGCGAACTGACGCCCGTGTTCCCGGATCTGAAGCCGCTTCGGACGAAGATGGAATACCGCGTCCTCTTCGCGATTTTTGACGGTCCGCTCGAAAAGGAAAAGTGGGGGCACCATCCGAACTACCAACGTTTCTACACGCGCGACAAGCCGCCCGAGGACCCCGCCGAGCGCCGCACCTATGCCCATGAGGTGCTCTCGCGTTTCGTGGCCAAGGCGTATCGCCGGCCCGTGGCGTCCGGCACGGTCGACAGGCTGGTCGAGATTGCCGAGAAGAACTACACGCTGCCCGGAGCCACGTTTGAGAAGGGCGTTGCCCAGGCGTTCATCGCGGTCCTCGCGTCGCCGCGTTTCCTCTTCCATCTGGAAACGGCCGAGCCCGCTTCGGCTGGCCAACCGGTGGCAAGGTTGGACGAATACACCCTCGCCTCACGGCTTTCCTTTGCCCTGTGGTCTTCGATGCCCGACGACGAACTGACGGCATTGGCAGCGGGCGGTGAGCTGCGGCGGAATTTCCAGGCGCAGGTCAAACGGATGCTCGCCGATCCCAAGGCGCGGGCCTTCTCCGAGAACTTCGCCAGCCAGTGGCTGCAAACGCGGAGCATCCTCGACATCCCGATCAACTCGGCCGCCGTGATGGCGAGCGAATCGCCTCCGGCCTCGGAAGTGGCCGCGACCCCGGAGCCGCCTCCTGCGGCCGTCGCCGGACCTCCCGGAGGCGCACCCGGGGCTCGGGCCGGTGCCGGATTCGGCGCTCCCCCGGGACGCGGCGGTTTCGGGCGCGGACGCCGCGTGCCGCTTGGCACGGAGCTGACGCCGGAAATCCGCATCGCAATGAAGCAGGAGGTCGAATCCTACTTCGGCCATGTTGTCCGCGAGGATCGCAGCGTGCTCGAACTGCTGGACAGCAACTACACCTTCGTCAACGACCAGCTCGCCGCCGTCTATGGCATCACGAATGTGACCGGGTCCGAAATACGCCGCATCGAACTGCCGGCCGGCCACGTTCGCGGCGGCGTCCTGACGATGGGCGGCGTGCTCACCGTCACCTCGAACCCTACGCGCACCTCGCCCGTCAAACGTGGGAAATGGGTCCTGGAGAACATCCTTGGTTCGCCGCCAGCACCGCCGCCGCCGGACGTGCCGGCGCTTGAGGACACCCTGGCCAAGGCCGAGATCAAGGCACCGACCCAGCGCGAGCTTCTCGCGTTGCACCGGGCCGATCCCAAGTGCGCGTCCTGCCACTCGCGGATGGATCCGCCCGGCCTGGCGATGGAGGCCTTCAACGCCTTCGGCCGCGTGCGCACGTTCGAGTCCGGCCAAAAGGTCGATCCTTCGGGTGAACTCGCCACGGGCGAAACATTCTCCGGGGTTGGCGACTTCAAGAAGGTGCTGGTCGAGAAGCACCGGTTGGAGTTCTACCGGACCATCACGGAGAAGCTCATGACCTATCTCCTCGGCCGCGGCGTGGAATACTACGACGTGCCGACGGTCGATGCGATCGCGGCGAAGCTCGACCAGGACAACGGGCGTTTCTCCACGCTGCTCTTCGGCCTCCTCGAATCCGCCCCCTTCCAGCAACGCCGGACCACTCCCAACAACTCGAACCGGGACCAGCGGGCGGAAGTCCTCCCCGCCGCATCGCGCGACATCGCACAAACGCCATGAGCATCAGGAAATCCCCCCCGAACGATCCGCTGGCCCTGAACCGCCGCCGTTTCCTCCGCAACCTCGGAGTGTGCCTGGCCGTGCCCGCGCTCGAGACGTTTCCCCGGCGCGCCTTAGCGGCCGCCGGCGCGGAGAAATTTGCGGCCACGACGGCCACTGGCGTGCCGTTGCGGACGGCGTTCCTCTATTTTCCGAACGGGGCGATCCCGGCCGCCTGGTGGCCCACCGGCGGCGGGACCGACTTCGCGCTCAACCGCACGATGGAGCCGCTCGCCGGCGTGAAGCAGCACCTCCAGGTGCTCGGCGGCCTCAATTGCCTCTCCGCCAACTCCGGCCCCGACGGCGGCGGCGACCATGCGCGCGCCAACGGCACGTTCCTGACCGGCGTGCGCATCAAGAAGACCAACGGCGCGGATTTCCGGGCCGGCGTCTCCATCGACCAGGTCATGGCGCAACAGATCGGCCTGCTGACTCCGTTCCGTTCGCTCGAACTCTCCTGCGACACCGTGCTCAACGTCGGCACCTGCGACACGGAATACGCCTGCGTCTATCAGCACAACCTCGCGTGGAGCTCGCCTACCACGCCGCTCACGCCCGAGGTGAGTCCCCGCGCGCTGTTCGAGCGGATGTTCGGCGCGGGCACGCCGCAGGAACGCGCCCAGAACCTCGCCATCCGGCAGCAGCAGACCGGTTCCATCCTCGATTTCATCCAGAGCGACCTGAAGAGCCTCACGCGCGAGGTGACGGGCCGCGACCGCGACAAGATCGACGAATACTTCACGGGCGTGCGGGAAATCGAGCAGCGCATCCAGGCCGCCGAGAAGTCCCGCGCCGGCCGGTTGCAGCCCACGGTGCCCGCCCCGGAAGCCGGCATTCCGGCGAGCTACCGGGAATACGTGCGGCTGATGTTCGACATGCTCTTCCTCGCCTTCCAGACGGACACGACGCGCGTCGCGACTTTCATGATCTCGGGTGACGGCAACAACCGGGACTTCGCCGAGATCGGCATCAACGACGGCCATCACAACCTGTCCCACCACGGCAACCGGCAGGACTGGATCGAGAAGGTCGCCCAGATCGACCGTTTCTACGTCACGCAGCTCGCCTACTTCCTCGAGAAGCTGGAGGCCGCCAAGGATCTCGACGGCAAGTCGCTCCTGCACAACTCGCAGATCATCTACGGCTGTGCCAATTCCGACGGCAACCGCCACTCGCATTCAAACCTCCCCATCATCCTCGCCGGCCACGCCGGCGGCGCACTGACCCCGGGCCGCTTCACCAAGTTCAACGACCTGCCGGTGACGAACCTCTATCTCAGCATGCTCGACCGCATCGGCGGCGCCCAAAAGCTGGAGCGGTTCGGCGATTCGACGGGCCGGATCGGAAACATCTGATCCGCGCCGAAGCATGAATCCCTCGCCGGCTCCATCGGGTTCTATTCAAACAACGGTGCGGGCACCGCGCGCCGCGGTTGCGCAGGCTTTCCGGCCTGCCGGATCGCAGGTTTTCACCCTGCGTGGCGTGGGAATGTCCGACGCGTTCGCTGAAACGGAAGTTCCGCCGGCTTCGAAGCCCGCGACACCGCAGGTTTGGAAATCTGCGCTGACCGATCTCGTCCTTGCGGCCGTCGTGCTTTGCCTGTTCTCCGGCGCGGGGGAGGTGTTCGCGGCCGACCCGCCCCCCGCCCGGCCACAGGGCGGCGGGCGCGGCGGCCCGTTGACCGCCGAGGACCAGGCGGCCATTGCCAAGCTGGCCGAGCTGCCGGTATGGAAGCCCGGCGCGGCCGACGGCGATTACTCCATCGCTCCGCCCTATTCGCCGGCGCCCGAGAACGCGCCGCGCGAAGGCGTCCCCAAGGGCAGGGTCGTGACGTTCCACATCGACCAGGCCGGCAGCCAATTCTACCCGCCGGCACCCGGCCGTGACGGCAGCCCGGCGACCCCGCGCGAGGTCAACGTTTACATTCCCGCCGGCTATGCCCCCGGCACACCCGCGCCGCTGCTCTTCTGCCACGACGCGATGGGCATGCACGACACCAAGCCCGCGCCCCATTTGCCCACGATCCTGGACAACATGATCGCCGACAAACGGCTGCCCGCACTGGTCGCCGTCATGGTCATGCCGAGCAACCAGCGCAGCCTCGAATACGACACCGTATCCGGAAAGTTCGCCCAGTTCGTCGAAGCCGAAGTGCTTCCGCGCGTCGTCAAGGAGTGCCACGTCACCTTCACCACCGACCCCGACGCCCGCGCCGTGCTCGGCGGCAGTTCCGGCGGCGCGGCGGCGCTTTCGATGGCGTGGTTTCATCCCGAGCTTTGGCGGCGCGTGCTCGTGTTCTCCGGCACCTTCGTCAACCTGCGGAACGGCCCCGATGCCCCGCACGGCGCGTGGGAATACCACGAGAACTTCATTCCCAAGACCACGCCGAACAAACCGCTCCGCCTCTGGCTGCACGTCTCCGACCGCGACAACGGAGCCAATTCCTCCGATGCCGGCATGCGCAACTGGGTGCTCGCCAACATGCACCTGGCCGCGGTGCTGAAGGCAAAGGGTTATCCCTACCAGTTCGTCTTCGCCAAGGAGGCCGGACATGTGGACCGTCCCGTGCGCGCGCAGACGTTGGCCCCCGCGCTGGAGTGGCTCTGGAAGGATTACAAGCCGGTTGCGAAGTGAACCCAGAAGCCATCCACGGGCAGCCATCCCCTCCAACCATCCCAATGCACCTTATGCCCCGCAGGTTCTCGGCGGCGGCGATCGCCTCATTCGTCGCCGTTTCTCCCGGGTTCGACATGACCAAGGACACCAACGCAGTCTGGTCCTATACCTCGCCGAAGCTCGCTCCGAGCTACTACCAATACTGGTCCGTGATGAACGTCCGTCCCCATCGCTTTCTGTCCGTCGTGATGTCCGCGACATTGTCGGCCTTCCTCGCCAGCACCGCAGTCTCGGCGGATGGACTCGACGCCGCACCGTCGTTGCAACTGCCAGCGGGCCCGGAAAAGGCCCCCAGCCCCCAAGGCTTCATCCAGCGCTGGATGCTGCTGGAACCGATCGGCGCCACCGGACTGTCCGACGAGGCCGTTCGCGACACCGTCGGCAAGGAGCATTTCCCATATCAACTCACGTTCGTTCCTCGTGACGGGGACAAGGTGAAGGTCTCTGAGGCCGAACTCTCCTGGCACGCCGGGGACACGAAGGAATACAACGTCAACCTGTTCCACTTCGCTCGCGCCCTCGGCAAGTCGACATCGAACATTCTCACCTGGGGCGTCACCGTAGTGAACTGCCCCGAGGACATGGCCAACGTCCGCCTCGCCATCGGCTCCAATGCCGCCTCGATCTGGTGGGTCAACGGACAGGAAGTCATCGGCATCTACGGCGACCGCCAGACGGTCATCGACGACGGTGTCTCCAAGCGCCTCACGCTGAAGAAGGCTGCCAACGTGATCCATTGCGCGGTCGTCAACGGCGGCGGCGCGACCGACTTCTGCGCCCGCTTCCTCGAAGAGAATGGCAACCCGATCAAGGGCTACACCGTCATGGTCAACGCCGCCGGGCAATGATGCCGCAGAACACGCTTCGCTTCTCCACCGGACATCCCCTTTGCCAGCATTCATGAAAAGCTCCGCCGCTCCTCTTGTTGCCCTGATCGCCCATCTGGGGTTGGGCTCGTTCGTCCAAGTTTCAGCGCAACCGGCTCCCGCCGAGAAGACCAACAACGCTCCTGCCGCCAGACCGAGCGCTCCGGACAGACGCGCCCCTGCTCCGCCTAAGAACCCCGTTCCGATTCTACCCGCACTTCCTGCCGCGCTGGACACGACCTTTTACGCGAGCAACAACGTCCCGCATGGCCGGGTCGAAATCGTCAACTACAAGACCACGGCCGGAACCGAGAAGCGGATGCACGTCTATCTCCCGCCCAGCTACGACGCCGATCCGGCGAAGCGTTATCCCGTGCTCTACCTGAACCACGGCGGCGGCGAGAACGACAGCCATTGGACGGAAAAGGGCACGACCCACCACATCCTCGACAACCTCATCGCCGCCGGTAAGGCGCGTCCGATGATTGTCGCCATGCCGAATACGAGCCGCGTGGTCTCGGGCAAGCCGCCCAAGCTCGGCGAGGACGATGCCTGCACGCAGGAATACTTGAAGGACATCCTGACCTTCGTGGAGGGCCGTTACCGCACCCTGACCAACCGCGAGAGCCGCGCCGTGGCCGGGCTTTCCATGGGCGGCTTCGTCACGCTCAACACAGGGCTCACTCATCTGGAAACCTTCGGCGAACTCTATGTCTTCAGCTCGGGCTACTGGCCTGACCAGTTGCCCGCGTTCAAGGAAAACATCCAGCCGCTCCTCAGCCAGACGAACATCAACGAGCGCTTCCGCATGCCCATCTACTTCGGCGTGGGCGAGACGGACATCGCCTACCGCAACAGCATGCGCACGATGGCGGTCTTCAATGACCACGGCATCCGCACCTTCTCGGTGCTCAGCTCGCTGGGCCACGAGTGGAAGAACTGGCGCCGTTACCTCTGGCAGACCGCGCAGATCATGTTCCCTGAAGACCGCTGAACCATTTCCTCCGCTCCCAACGGCACTCCCCATGAAAAACCATTCGCTTGGCCTGTCAGCCCTGCTGGCTTTGTTCACGCTCCTCTCGTCCTTCGTCGCACGCGCCGCTGAAGCCGCCGAGAAGCAGACCTTCGTCCTCGTCCACGGCGCCACCGCCGGCGGCTGGGAATGGAAGCGCACCGGCAAGTTCCTGACCGACGACGGCCACACGGTCTATCGCGCCACGCTCACCGGCCTCGGCGAGAAGATGCACCTCAACAGCACGAACGTGGATCTCCAGACCCACATCAACGACGTGGTGAATCTCCTCCTCTTCGAGGACCTCCACGACATCGTGCTCACCGGCCACAGCTACGGCGGCATGGTCATCACCGGCGTCATGGACCGCGTGCCCGAGCGGATCAAACACGTCGTCTTCCTCGACGCCGCCGTGCCGGAAGATGGCCAGTCGCTCTGGGACCACTTCGGCGGGCAAGGCATGGACCCGAAGCGCTTTGCCGACGGCTTCATACAGGTGCCGTGGGTCAAAGCCGATGCCAAGCCGCCGCACAGCGTCAAACACTCCATCCGTTGCTTCAACCAGCCGGTCTCTTTCAAGAACCCCGCGGCCAAGGAGCTCAACGTGACCTATGTCGCCTTCGTGCCGAAGGACAAGTCGGCCGAGGAACGCGCCAAGACCGACAAAAGCTGGCAGCGCGCCGTCGCCCGTGGTTGGACCATCCGGACCTTCCCTGGCGGCCACGTGGCCCAGCAGGAAGACCCGCGCGGCGTCGCTACCTTGATCGCGGATTCGATCAAGGACCGGAACAAGGCCGCCTCCGAAAAGGCCACCGAAAAATAATTCAGCTACCTCAGCTTCCATGCACCTCAGCTCCCCCCTCATTTCCCTCCGCGCGGCCTTGGCTCTGCTCCTCTCGCTGGCCCTCAATGCTTCCGCCCAGCCTTCCCGCGCTCCACAGCTCCAGTCGCCCGTCGTCCATGCCGACCGCAAGGTGACCTTCAGCGTGCGCGCGCCGAACGCCCAGAAGGTCGAGCTGAGCGGTCAGTTCCAGCGGGGCAACCAGCCGTTGACCAAGGACACGAACGGCGTCTGGAGCATCACGGTCGGGCCCATCGAGCCGAACCTGTATCCCTACAACTTCGTCATCGACGGCATCGGCGTCGCCGACTCGGCCAACCAGGACCTGTTCCCCAACGAACGCTTCAAGCCGAGCCTCGTGGACGTTCCCGGCGACCAGCCCGCGCTGTATTCCGTCCAGAACGTGCCACACGGCGAGATGTCCTATCACTTCTACGAATCCAAGACGCTCAATCGCACCCGCCCGCTTGTCATCTACACGCCGCCCGGCTACCGCGCGGGCACCGACAAGTATCCCGTGCTCTACCTCGTCAGCGGCACAACCGACACGGAGGAAACGTGGTTTCGCGCCGGGCGGATGAACTTCATCCTCGACAACCTCATCGCCCAGAAGAGGGCCGTGCCGATGATCGTCGTGATGCCCTACGGCAACATGATGATGGGCACACCTCCACCGACGTCGCCGCAGGCCGCCGACATGTATCGCGTCTTCAACAACGAGCTGCTCGGGAACATCCTGCCCTACGTCGAAGGCAACTTCCGCGTCCTCGCCAACCGCGAGAAACGCGCCATCGCCGGCTTCTCGCGCGGCGGCGGCCAGTCGCTCTTCACCGCGTTCAACAACCTGGACAAGTTCGCGTGGATCGGTTCCTACGCCGCCTACCTCACGCCCGAGGTCTGCAACAAACACTTCCCCGATCTCCTGTCCAAGCCCGAGGAGACCAACCGCAAGCTGAAACTGTTCTGGCTCGGCGTCGGCTCGGAGGATTTCCTCCACAAGCAGGCCGTGGAGTTCGACCAGTTCCTCAAGGAGAAGAAGATCGACCACCAGAGCCTCGTCACCGGCGGCGGCCACACCTGGATGAACGCCCGCCACTACCTGGCGGAGACGCTGCAATTGTTCTTCAAGTGAGCCGTTGGCCGGGCGAAGCCCACGCTGGACGCCCTCCACCCGTTCCCGAAAGAATCCGGAAACGTCCCCGCCACTGACCCGGAAGAAAACTATGTCCAAACAGAACCTCACCCTCCGCGAGAAGTTCGGCTATGGCCTGGGCGACATGGCCAGCAACATCGTGTATCAGGCCGTCATCAACGTCCTGATGTATTTCTACACGGACGTCTATGGCATCGAGGCCGCCGCCGCCGGCACGCTGATGATCGTGGTCCGCGTCTTCGACGCGATCACCGATCCGATCATGGGCGCCGTGGCGGACCGCACGCGTTCAAAATGGGGCCGCTACCGGCCGTGGCTCCTGTGGATGGCCGTTCCCTACGGCGCACTTGCCGTCGCCGCGTTCATCACGCCGAACGTCGCCGCCGGCACCAAGCTGGTTTACGCCTACATTTCCTACGCGCTGCTGATGACGGCCTACACCGCCGTGAACATTCCCTACTCGGCGCTGGCGGGAACGATGACTTCGGACAAGGACGAACGCTCCGGTCTGCAATCCTGGCGCTTCGGCATGGCGATGGTGGGTGGCTTCCTGGTGACGGTTTCCATCTGGCCGCTCTCGAGATTGCTGGGCGGCGGCGGTGATCCAAAGGATTTGCAACTCGGCTTTCCGTTTGCGGTGGCGCTGCTGGCGATCGTCGGCGTGGTGGCTCTCTTCGGCTGCTTCGCCTGGACGCGAGAGCGCACGTATCCAGACGAGGAGTTGCAGCAGGGAAGAGCCTTCCGGACCAATGTGCTTGAGGATCTTGGCGCCATGCTTCGCAACAGCCAGTTCCTGATCGCCTCGCTGGCGATGTTCATCATCCAGATTCGCGGCGGCTTGCAGGGAAGCGTGAAGCCCCACTTCATCCGTTACTACATCGATCACGACCTGACGGGCTTTTTCGCAATCACCGCGAACTTCATGGCGCTCTACATGGGCCTGACCATGCTTGCCGGAGTGGCGGGAGTGTTCGTCGCCAACCGCCTGTTCCTGAAGATGGGGTGGTGCAAGGTCACCGTGATGAAAACGGCTCTGCTCGGTTCCCTGGTGCCGAACTCGTTGCTGCTGGTGGTGCCGCGACAATGGTGGGAAGCCTCGCTGCTGCTCATCATGCTCGCGAACTTCTTCCACATGATGTTTATCCCACTGCTGTTCTCCGCCATCCCGGATACGGTCGATTACGGGTTGAAAACCATCGGACGCGGCGCGTTGGCGATGTTCTTCGCCGGACAACTGTTCGCCTTGAAGATGGGCATCTCCGTCGGTGGCGGTTCGGCCGGATGGATTCTGGGCATGTTCGGTTATCAGGCCAACGTCGAACAAACCGAGCGCTCGCTGCTGGGCATCAAAGTCGCCTTCGCCGGCGCGCCGCTGGTGGCCGCTCTCCTCG
>Ga0169931_10001333_pt1 | contig 40772 bp, 70 predicted proteins | sample Kivu_15m_20L_FD_129675 | JGI IMG/M metagenome (GOLD analysis project Ga0169931, IMG submission 129675) | Freshwater microbial communities from Lake Kivu, Western Province, Rwanda to study Microbial Dark Matter (Phase II) - Kivu_15m_20L... | ecosystem: Environmental > Aquatic > Freshwater > Lake... | reverse complement strand
TGACCGGCGTGAACTGCGAGACGATCTGCTTTTGGGGCTTGCCGTTGCGGTTCTCACGCATGACAAATCGCGGGCCGCCCGTACCGCGAACGGTGATCGATTCGGTCCAGGTTACAATCGCGTTTTGCGGCGTGTCCCCAGTCCCGCCAGCACCGCCGATGAGGTTAATGCCACCAGAGTCAGCTTGGATGTCGATCTCGTAAAAGAGGTATGTCGTCATGTCGCCCGGAGATTCCAGCGGGCACTCACAGCGTGTGCAGCGGATACCACCGATGGTCTTGGAGCCGTCAATCTTGAAGGTCGTCTCGTTGCCGCTGTTGTCCAGCAGCACGAAGTTTCCAGTCGTCTTGGCATAAGCCGCTTGCAAGGCGTTGAACTTGCTAGACAGGTCGGCGGCGTCCGTTCCGGTCAACATCCCGCCAATGCTGGCCACGTAGGTCGTGCCGATCAGCAGGTTGTTGTCTGCATATTTCGGCGTGACTCGCCAGCGAAAGCGGGCTTCGTGCATCGCGTGCGTGTAGTCGCCTCGTTTGACGTACATTTAGACACCCGGCACTGAGGATGGTTCGTTGCCCTTGGAGTCGTACTCAGCACGCTTTTCGTCGATCATGGCGAGGAACGTTTCAAGCCACTGATCAAGCAGTGCAGTGAGCGCCTTACTTCCCTCATCTGCGATTTTCTTCACAGCCTTAGCGCTGCGTTCTTGCACGCCTGACATCTGCTCTGAGAAGTCTTCGACCGCCTTTTGCGTTGCCTCTTGCGCTTCCTTGGAATCTTGCAGCGGCTTCTGCAATCGCTCGGCAATCTTCGGCGCGTACTTTTCCAGGTTGGCGCGATTGAACTTCTGGAGTTCTTCCAGGTCGCCGAAGCCACCATCGCGGTTCAGCAGTCGTGCACTATGCGGTGAGAACTTGCCGTCGCCATCGGTCGCATCCTCATAGGCACGCTCCAAAGCGCGAAGTTCGCCGGGGGATTGTCCTGCATAACCGGCCGTGCGTGCGTTGACTTCCTTTTCCGCAAGCGCCACGGCTTGCGTTTTCATGTCCAGTTCTTTGTTCAGTCCTTGCAGCGTCGTGCGCCAATAGCCGATGGTTTCCTCGTGGGCTTGCTTGGCTAACTGCACTTCCGTCTGGCGGGCCTCGATCAGTCCGCCGAGCATGTTGACTCGCTCTTGACCTTGGAACTGATGAGCGCTTTGCGGGTCATCCGTCGCTGTCATTCCCAGTGCGTTTGTGTAGACGTCAATCTGGCGGCGGTTCGCTTGCTGGGCTCCGTAGATCGTGCCGTCAACGGGTGTCGGCAAGTTGGCCATTTGCAGCTGGCTTTGAAATTCAGCCGATGCTTGCAGGTCGTCGGCCCGGAACTGATGGCGCATCCAGCGTCGACGTTCTTCGGCTGCCGTGAGGTTGCGGGCGGTACGGGCGCTGTCTCGCCAGGGAGCTATTGCCCAGCTACCGAGCCCAGTGCTCGGAATCAAGCCACGCGAGCCGAGTAGTCCGCCGCTGAAGTTGTGCGTGAACTGGTCAACAAACCCATCTGGCCGGGTGTAACTCTCAATCGTGCTCCCGATGGAGTTGCCCCATCCGCCGATCACCTCCTGGCCTTGCGTGGTTCGTGAGGCGGCTATTGCCGCAAGGCCGCCAACAGCCAGCGTGATCGGGTTTGTCGCAATCCCAAGAGCAGCGTTGCCAGCCGAAGCGAGCGATGTGCCACCAGCAGCCAATCCGAGCCGTGCCCCGCTATAAAGCAAGGTGCCATCAACTCCAATTCCGCGGCCTATCATGTTCGCAATTAGGTGCGGCGCTATTCCGCCGCCGCCACGATGACCGACTCTAGTCGGCCCCATTCCAGTCGGCGCACCAGGATGCTGATGGCCACCGCCTAAAACAATCCCCTGCGTTTTGCCTAGAGCGTTGTTGAGTTCGACGACCGCCTGTTTCGCTGAGGCGGCCGAATTGCGGATACCGTCCGCCCAGTCTCCCTTGAAGGCGGCCATGTCGCGATTCATTTGAATCGCTTGACGTTGTGTGTCCTCCAAAAGCCGCCTTTGCCTATTCGCTTCGTATCGTGCCTGAGATGCTGCGTGCCATTCAAGGTAGTCTGCGTGGTCCCTGGCTCTCTGATCTTCCGAACGGTTATCAAGAAATCGACTAGGGCGTGCGGCAGAAGGCACCTGAGTCGGCATACTTCCTGGGGCTGTCGGCGTACGGTTACCGCCACCGCCTGGAATGCCTGGGCTACTACCTCCAGGGCCGCCGCCCCACGCACGATGCGAACCAATCGCGTCTAAGTCCGCCTTGAGTGCCTTGGCGTCCTCTCTTGCTTGCTTCAGTGCATTCGGCCCACTCCCCGGCACGAAGTTGACTTCGATGTTCACCGGAGGCCGGCCGCCACCGGATGATCCACCGCCTGCTTGACGTAGCATCTCTTAGCCTCCCTTCTTGGCTGAAGGGGCAGCCGGCAAGATGGCAAACAGCGACCGTTCGGACTCATAAGCCCGCACGATCCGGTCGATGATGGAGAAGTTCCGCTGCAATATGGCGTCTCGCTTCATGTCGTCGGTCAGGTTCACACAGCCCATCGCACGCGAAGCGTAGTACAGCTCCAGCGTGCGATAGTTCCGGTCACTCAGTTCGTGCTGCTTGGCCTTCTCGGGGCTTTCCTTCGGGCAGGTCTTGCAGGGTGGTGGGCCAATCCGCTTGAGCTTGACGCCGTTCCGCTCTGCAATCTCGCCTTTCTTCCCTGTCAATCCGTCGCGTTCGTTGAACTGCCACAGCTTGCAGGTTTCACAGGACCGATTCGCGACCTCGGGATGCCTCAAGAGACACGCGAGGCCCTTGATTAGTTTTTTACGTTGGCTTCCTCTTGCACTTCGCACGCTGGCCGTCCTTCGAGGATGGCTTGCAGTTCCGCGTCCATCGCATCGCTATCCGGCTTGTCGGTCGGGTCCGGGTCGCCGCCGTCTCGGCCAGAGACAATCGCGTAGAACCGTTCCAAGAGGTTCGGCTTGAGCCGTGCCGCGTTCGCTGGCGTGATCGGCAGTTTCGCCCCATCAGCCGCGCGCACGTCCCAATCCTTCAGGTGCTTGGTCAGCTTGGTCGCAATCAATTCCGACGCTTGGCCAGGGGACTTCGTGCCTAGGGCATTCCCCATCACGTAGCGGTCGCTGTGCGTCATCGGTCGGTACTTAATCCGATGGGCTCCGTGAATGCTGGGGTAGGCCGCGATGTACGCGCTTTCCGTGTAGCCGTCGTCCGGGATGATGCTAAGTACGTCACTCAAGAGAATTGCTCCTATGCCGTAGAATCGTGCGTCACGACCAACTCGCGGTTGGTGCCGCTCATGTAAGCCACCATTCGCAGCGTGCCGGTCATTTCGCCGCCGCGTGATCCGGTGATCGGGTCTTCATTCGGAACCTTCAGATTCGCGAACGTGAACAAGGTTGACTGCCCGCCGTTCGTCCAGGTCATCGTGCCGCCTGCACCGCTGACCGATTGTCCGTAGAGGTCGATTTCGTCCGCCGTAAATGGCGTGTCCACGTCAAACGTAATCAGCCGGTCGCTCGCGTAGACCTCGACCGCATTGACGTTGTTGGCGAATCGTCGCTGCACAAAGTTGTCGATGGTCAACCGGAAGCCCAGCATCTCGTCAGCCGAAGCGTCCGCTGAAAGAGCGAATGTCAAGTCGCTGAACACGTATGGTTGTCCAGTGTCAATCGCCGGGATCGCTCCCGGCCACGACGTCGAGACGCCGCCGCTGGTCGCCTTGCCAATCAGGTCCAGCGTGCAGGTGATGAGCTGACCGGGTGAGCCAGCGAACACCGCCCTCGCGACTTTGCATCCGCTATACACGAACCGCTCGGCACCTCGGTCGAACAAGACGCCAAACTCGGGGATGGTTTCCGCGAGTGCGAAGCTGTCGGCATTCTCGTTAGCGCCCAAGATGCGCGGCAGCCAGAAGTCCAGTTCCACCGGATTCAGGCAGAAGCTCACCGAGCCGCCGACCTCTTGCAGCCCTTCACGCACGTGCTCTTTGGGGCGGCTGCGCGTTCCACGGATGCCCAGCGAATCGACGTGCGTTTGCCGCATCATCATCGACTCACTGAGGAACTCGTATTGCTTCGAGTTGGCGTCGAAGTCCGAAACGGCCACGCCGTCCGGGTCGACCGCGAACCGATTGCTGACTGTGGCGTTCGGAGTACCCATGATCTAGTCCCTCAATTCACGGCTGATAAAGTTGAGCGTTAAAGGCGATACGTCCCGGTTGCCGCCCATGAACCAGGCGGGGTCGAACGGAGCACTGGCGGGCACTTCGCATTGCCAGACGGTTGACGGCGCGCCGGCGTCCAGATTGCTCAGTCGCTTCTGGTGAAACTTCGCCGCCAACCGCTCACGCCACGACAGCATCCGCCCTTGATGCAGCGTGTTGTTGGCGTTGCTGCCTGAGAAGAAATTCACCGTCACCGGGTAGGTGATGTCGTCGCTGAGATTCGTGGCCGCGCGTCGTGGCACCGGCAGATGCGTCGAGAGAATCACACACGGCAGCGGGTCGGTCTTTACGTCGTGGTACGGAAACTTACGGACCAGGATGCTGGTCGATGGCAATCCCGGCAGGTCCATCCCTTCGATGACCGTATTGACGGAATTGGCGCACTGCTGATGCACCGACAGGTCGTAAGTAACGACAACCTTCGGACGATTCGAGGCCGTCGCGTCCGCGCTCGACTCGCCCACGATGTAGTTTGATGATCCTGGTACTTCGGGACCAATCAAAATGACGTTGAGACTGGAAAGCCCGGCGTTCTTGGCGTCCAGAAGCATGGCCAGCAGATCGAACGTCAGCGCCGTTCCGCCGGTGTACGTGTAAGCGTCGCTGCCCGTGGCGGTGTAGTCGCCGCCCGCCGTTGACCACGCATTCGATCCGTCGTAGGTGTTCCAGGTGGCCGCTTCGGTCCAGTCCGTGCGTGTCAAGCGGTAGGCGGTCTGCGTGCTCGGGTTGACCGGAGAGCCTCCGCTATGCGTGATCGTCAGTTCGCAAGCGCTAGGAATCGCGCCGTCCGCCAGTGTGGACAGATCGAAACGCAGCAAAGAACGGTAGTAGGTATCATTGCCCAGTACACGCAACGTACCGATCAATAGATTGCCGTCGTTGAATGCCGAGTTTGCGGCTGCTCCATTTCCGATGTAGCAATCGACCGCGCTGGCTTCGGCTGGCTGAAGTGTTAGCGTGCTCATCCAATCACCTGCTGAACGAGATAAACGACCGCCAGATTCTCGATCTCGAAGATGTACGAATCGCGGATGTAGTAAAATTCGCGGGCAGGCGTGATCGCATCGCCAAACTGCTGCTTCTCGGCATAGGGCAGCGTCACGCCCGTAACGATGCTGCGGTCCTGTACGTCGAGGTAGTTCCCCTCAACTCCCGTCATCGTGGAGGCGACCCACATCGTGCCCGAGAGAATCAAGAGCGGGTGCGGGCCGTACATCCGGATCGTCATCGGGGCATGAGGTGCCCACGGCTGGCCGGACGAATCCTGCTTCTCGTCGAAGTTCCGCTGCACGCCGTCGTAAATCAAATCCGTGATCTGGTCCGCCAGGTCTCGGGCGATCGGCATTTCGTCCACCATTCGCGCCGACACTTCAAGCTCGATGCCGAACTCGTCGAGCGTGTACAGGTCTTTGGTGACAATGGCCATGCGTTACGCCTCGCTGACTGCTGGCCGCGTGACGCACTGCCAAATACCCGAGATAACCAAATCGCCAACCGACGTAATCACGAACTCGTTGTCGTCCGCGTCGATGATCTTCATCCGTGCGATGGGCTCGGTGATTGCGCCGTCCAGAACTGCCTTGGCCAAGTCCCAGAGGATGTCACCGATCTGCAAGCCACTAATCTGGTTCGTGGCCTCTATGCGCGAGCGCTTGGCATATTCGACCGTGACCGTATCGCTACCGTCCGTGAGCGTGACCGTTTCGGTCCCGTCGACGTAGAGGTAGTCAGTCGTGGTGTCGGGAGCGGTCATTGGTCGCTAGTACGGGTCGACGTAGGTAATGACCTCGAAAGGCTCTTGAGCGGCAAGCTGGCTATTAGCCCAGTCCACTTGCTCGCGAAGCATCTTGTGGTATTCGTTCCAGCTCCAAGAGCGGCCGTTCTCGCTGTAGCTCGGCTTTGGTGCGGCGGTGATTTCCGCCAGCCGTGCCAGCGCGTTGCTCTTGATCGTGGCGATGTTTTCTGCGTCCGTGGCCATGCGCTAGACCTCGGTGATTGTGCGTTCGCAAGAACTGCCGCTGATGCCATTCATCTCGCAGAACTTGCCCCACGCTTCCTCTGGGGCTGTCGCCTGAATGTCGGCTGACTCGTGAGCCAGTGGCGTATTCGCAGCCAAGTGAACCCGGAACTTCTTCTGTGGACGTTCGGTAGCTGCGGTTGCGTTGTCCGCGTGCTTATGCTTTCCCATGCTGCCCTTTCGATAAAAAAAGCCGGCTGACAGGTCGCCCCGGCAGCCGGCTCGTTGTTTTCTCAGCCGCCGCGTTCTCCGTTGGCTTACGCCACGGTGCTCTTGAACAAGTACCGCGGCTCTTTGACAAACGCCGCGCCCATTTCGCTGGCTTTGTACTGAGCCACAATGTCCCGCTCGAAGCCCTTAGCCGAATCTGCACCGGCCTGTTCGACCGTGATCGGCCAGTTCTGCATGTACACCAGGGCCTCGGAGACGCGACCGAGATACCAAGTCGTGTCGGTTGCCATCCGCTGGGCAAGCAGGCGGCTGCAAACAACGTTGTAAGCCGCACTGTATTCGTGCTTGCCAAGGGGGCTCGGCGAATCGCTGCGGAGAAGGTTGCCTGATGTAGCGAAGCCGCCGGCCTGCATCGCAATGTTCGTTGCCGACAGAATCCGGTAAGCGGTCGCACGAAGCTGCGGAGTGACCACAAGGTCAGTCAGCATCAGTGGCATGGGCTCGCCAGTGTTCGGGTCCGTGACGTTAGCCGCAAGCTGCTCGACGGTGTCAATGTCGGTCCAATCGACCAGTGCATTCGATGTCTGAAGGTTGATCCACGGCGCCGAAGCTTGGTAGGTCGCGTAGATGGTGCCACGCCACTTGTATCGGTGAGCGGTCGTGTTCTCGTCGACCATTGCGTCGAGAAGCCGCTTTTCCTTGTTCGCACCGAGTCGCAAGCCGACTTGGCCAGCGGTCGAAAGGATCAGGTTGGTACGGTCGAAGAAGATGGCCTCTTTCGTGACCGGAACGATATTGCCACGCTTGACGGTCTGCGGGGTTTCGATCCAATCTTCATTGAAACCTGCCAGCGTGTATTCTTCGCCCTCTTTGACGATCTGCGCCTCGTCGGCCAGATTTGCCACGCCAGGAATCTTCTCGCCGCTGAAATTCGTTTGGACGTTCGGCACCATCCGGCTCAGGACGTAATCCTCGGCCTGGGCTTGCCGCATGATCGTGGTGTAGATCAGTTGGCCGGTGATGTTAGCAAACAGCGAACTCGATACGGCATCAGCCGCTTCCTGCAGTTCGCGGCTAGAGCTGAACCCGCCACGCTTGGCGCTCGGGCTGAAGTGCTCCACCATCTCGCGGCCGTCGGGGACCGTGCTGATGAAGATGTCGCGAATAGAAAAGTCTTCGGGAACAAGCTGGCCCGATGCGAACGCTTCGGACAAGTGCTGCTCAACAAAGGCCGGGCCTTTGGTCCGGTCTTCCAGCATGAGCTGAAGATTTTTGGCATTCACAGCGGGCATAGTACTCGCTCCCCTTTGTCGGGGGAGTCTGCTAAAATGCCAATTCCTAGGTCGGCATTGGGCAGACGCCCGATGTTGTTCCAGCCCGCCTCGGATTGTCGTCCTGTGGCGGGTTTGTTGTTTAACGCGATTGGTAGCAACCCAAGAAACGCAAATTGGTCGTCACTTCGTTGGCTGCGTTGTCTTTGTTTCCGACAACACACTGCAAGTCGGTAGCGCTTCCGGCGTAAAGCCAGTCGGTGCGCTTGTAGACAGCATCGCCGTCGATCTTGAATACCACGTCCGCCAGCGTTGAACTCTTGGGATAAAACTCGATCTCGAGCCGCTGGTCAGACGAAGAACCAGCGACCTGCGCCGTCTTCGTGAGCGAATTGGCCGCGTTCATTTCGACGTTGAAAACGTCAGCATCAGCGTCATCGCGACCGTAGCAGTACCAGTTCGCAGTGCCGTCCGCCTTGTGGAAGCAAAGCGTGTTGCCGCTCGACTTCGGGCCTGCACCGTCGTTCTGGAGCAAGTTCGCAGCGGCACCGTCTGTCAAGCCGACGAACAGGCTGTCCGCCACATCGTAGGTCGACTGAATGATGGCCTTGAACCACAGCGGCTTATTCGCTGCCAACTTGAAGGTTTCGGCTTCGCGGACAAGGTAGCAATCTTCATTGCCCGAGCCGGAGGCCGCAGCCGACTTGATGGCTACGCCACCTGGCGCGGAGTCGACTTGCAGAACCGTTCCGTCAACCGCAGTCACGACGGTGTATTTGTCGGTAGAGGTCGCGGTCAGGAAGCCCTGAAAATGATCCTCGAACCCAACGCTTTCGTGGGCGATGACGAACGAATCTGGGACTTTTGGGAGGCGAGCCATGTTATCTGCTCCACGTTAGAACTGTGGTGATTTGTTCGGGTTTAGCTGCGGAGGAAAGCAGCGAACGATTTCGCGTCCGCGATTTGCGGGAGAACCGATTCCACGACGTTCTGCTCGCTGCTCTTGGGCTTCTGTACCAGCGTTTGCTTGGCAAGCGAGGCCCGGTCTTCGATCAGCTTGGCAAGCTTCTCGTCGGTCGCTTCGTAGCAGCTTTCCAGGAACACGGCCGAGAGGGTCGCGGCCGGCAGATTGGCTTCCGCGATCTTGGCGTCGACGACAGCCTTGCGAGCCGCCAGCTTTTCCTTGGCCTCGAAAGCGTCGACCTGCTCACGCAGCCGCTTCAGTTCGGCGGCCTGGTCCTGCGACTCTTGGCTCTGCTGCGCTTCAGTGAGCACGGCTGCCTTGAGGTCGGGACGAGCGGCGAGAATCTGCTCCAGGGTCATTTCGGCGAGCGACATTTCAGGTTCCTCGACGTGTTCGTAAAGTCCGTTCGTGGTGGCCGGGTCGGCTACCAGGTCCACGCTCGTAACGCGGGTGATTGCTTCCACGACCAGCTTGCCGCCGCTCTTCGAAATCTGGGCCTGCACGTTGTGTGAGAAGCCGCCGCTGGCTGGCGAGTGCTGGGCGTCGTGAATGAGCTGGCCGGCGATCGGGTGCTTGGGGTTGTAGTGAAAGTCCCCAAACAGGGCCGATTCGCGGAAGGCGATGTTCGACAGGTGGCCGATGCGATCCTGATAGTCCCGAGGCTGGTCCGGCTTGCCCTTGGGATGGTTCAGGTTGACCTTCGCGCCTTCGTAGAGGGCGATGGCCTGTCGCATGGCGTGTTCGGTGTAGGTGCGGCCATTCTTGGAGCTAGCGCCAAGAATCTTGACGTTGCGGATGACGTGGTTCTCGGTATCGACGTTGCCGCCGACTCCGGTGGTGAACTCCGTCAAGCGCTGCGACTTGGAGGTCGTTGCTGTGGCCATGAGTGCATCGTAGGGATGCAGCGGCATGTGCTAGAATAGCCCGGTACCAGTTGCTGGTACTAACCTACGCTATGGAGCAAATTAGATGGGAACGAACAAAGAGCACAGATGGACAGTGACGATCACGTCCCCGGACGGCGATTCGTCAACGGCGTGCTTTGAGCCTGTAGAAAACGATGACCCCGGAAACTGCGTGTTTGCAGAAGCCTCCCTAGGTTTTGCGCTTGCTAGGGCTGTTTCCTACTTCGCCATTTCCGAGGATGAATTTTCAGTAGTTGCCGCGATGGCGCATGCAATCTGCGTTGCAGGTGACTTAATCAATCAGTGTGATTACGCGGAGCTTCGATCGGTGGCGAACAAAGTGTCCGAACATAACGACGCCACGCGGGCGGCGAGCTACTCAGCGATACGGGCGATTATCAACCAGCTCTCGGCCGAGTCACCTTCTTCGTCCGCAGGCAGCACTCGCAGCGAAAGTAGGTGACGAGCACCTTCGACTTGTAGGCATAGCACACGCCACGACACACGGACCCATCCGGGTTCACCGTATTGCAGATGACCGCGTTGACTCGTGGCTTCCGTTCCTCTGACGCCATCAGCATTACTTCGCCTCACCCTGTAAGTACCGCTCCAAGTACCAAATCGCCTTGCGGATGTCCTGCGTAGCGTCTGGCGTCTTGTGTCCTGCGCGGCTGATGTACTTCACCGCGTTGCCGAGGTGATAGCCCAGCCCCTTGGCTTCGATGTAGTCAATCGTCTCGATCCCGCCTGCCGTGTAGTGGGCTGGTGAGTTCACTGGGTCCGCCAGTGAGTCCATGCTGTTGCCACCATGGTCGCCCTTCAGCCATCGCGGCTTAAACTCGACGCTCATGCGTTCTCCTGCATTGCTTGGTGTAGTTGCTCGATTGACTCATAAACCGGGATGTCGATTGCCGCCGCCAATTCCGTTTCGATGTCAGCGCCAATCGAATCGCCCGGTAGTCGCAAGATGGCATCGCAGCACTTGACCCACTCGATGCACCACCCGAGCCATTCGTCGTACTCATGCGGATGCCGTTCGTCCCAGAAGTGCGACAGGTGTGGAATGAATGGCACGTAGCCCAGTCGCAGCAGGTTGTCGGCCGCGTCGATGGCGGTCAGCGTGTTGTCGAGCGGGGCGCTGGTGTATGGGCCAGCCACGTAGATTTTGATACTCATGCCGCACCTCGGGGGACAAGTGAGACTTCGCCGGAATTGCTCCAGCGGCCGTCATAGTGCCCACGGTTGAAATACTGGAAGAACTCGATTCGACACGCGACGATTGCGCCCGAGTCCTGGTCTTGTGTCGCCTTGATGCTCCCGCCACCGACGTGCGCCTCTAGGCTTTTCTTCCGCATGAAGATGGTCTGGTCTTGCGTAGTTCCTGCCTGATAAACCCACACGTTACGGAAGCTGTTGAAGCTCATCTTGTGGTAGTGGCCGATGCCCAGAATCGCCGGCTTCTCACCACCAGCTAGGCTCTCGATGATCTTCTGCGGTCGGTAGCTAACAGCGTACGAGCTTCCTCCGCCGGGGTGCATGTTCAGGTGATAAGCTGTCGCGCCAGTCTTGGCGTGCTCTAGGGCCGTGAACGCTTCCATGTACCCGCAATGCACCCAGTCCGTGCGGCCGGCCTTTCGCATCTTGTCCTGCGCATAAGCGCCGATGTCGATGCCCTCTCGCTGTCCGTACCATCCTTCGTGGTCGTCGCCCGCGATGGCATAGGTGACGATTCCTTTACGCTGCGGGTAGTTGTCCACCAGGTAGTCAAGCTGCGGATCGAGCCCGTGGACTTTCAAGTCGTGCTTGTTGAATCGCGCCTCGCCGTCGATCCAGTTGCCAGCGTTGAACACCCGGTCAACGCCTTGCTCGGCGAAGTGGTCATAAAGGCTGTTCAGTACGTCCAGCCGTTCGTACTTGCTGCACAAGTGCTGGTCGCTGGAGAATCCAAACAGGTAGGTTCCATCCGGCCGGCTCTTGTAAACGTCCCGCTTGTCGCTGGCGGCTGGTGCCTTAGATAGCTCCCACTGGTCGCCAAACAGATTCAGCAAATAGCCCTTGCCCTGGCAGTGATAGATGGCATCCATCACCTGCTGCTCATCGCCGCCCGTCTTTTCGCAAAGCTGGCGGGTCGTCATCCGCTTGCCACGCAGCAAAGCGATAAAGGCGTCCGGCTTCAAAGCGTCCGCAATTCGCTCTTGCTGTTCCGCCGAGAGCGTTGCCACCAGCGACGGCTTCTCGACGGGCTTCGGCTTGCGCTTAGCCATCAGGGTCCGCCTTTTTAAGCCAGTTTTCAAACCCGCTGACGCCAATCTCGATACCCAGCACTTCGCGGGTCGTCTTGAGCAAGTCCGTCATCGAGTAACGATCGAGCTTGCCAGCGTGCCATGCCGCGTGCAGTTCACGTAGCTGGCTTTTGGCGTCCCCTTCTTCCATTCGTCCGAACCATGTCTTGGGTCCGGTCTTGAGGGGCTGAGATGCCAGTACGGCGTCGAGTAGCCCGCTTGGTTTCTTCGCCATCACTTCCGTTCTCCGGGGTCAACGATCTTGTCCCATAGCGCCTTACGCTTGAGAATCTTGGTCACGTCGTGCGCGAAGTCCGTTACGAATTCTTCATCTAAGTGCCAGTTGGCCGCGTGTAAGACTTCGTGAATGACGGTCTCCATGAGCTGCGCACCACGCAATCCGCCTTGAATGTGAATCTCTTTGGCGGTCTTTTCCGGGTGCTGGCAAATCCCGTGATTCTTGCCGAGGTTCGGCACGCAACGCAGGTTCCAGTATTTGCCGAGGATACGGACACGCACACGCTAGGCTCCGTGGTGCTGCTCGTCGATTCTGTTGCTCTTGCGGCTGAACGTGCCACGGTTGCCGGTTGCAGACTTGATCTGGTTGGGCGTAAATGCAATCCACACTCGGTGCTCTTTGTTGCCCATGATCTTGCCGCCGACGTGCGTAAGCCCATCAAAGCCGCCACGACTCAAGACCTCGGCATTCATGGCATCGCTGAATTCTTGGTACACCATCACCTTTCCGTCTGGTCCGTCTACCGTCCTGAGTCCCAACTGAGCACCGTGCATCGCCTTCAAAATGTCGTTGTTGCTTCCCGATGCGTCCGCCAGCTTCTCGAGCGCCGCATCAATCGACTTGTTGACCTTGGCCTCCCATTTCTTTTTTGGAGCGGCAACTTTGTACGATCGAATGGCGGCTGCCACCTTCGCCTTCATGCCATCAGTCGCCGGCGCATCGAGGTCTAGCGGGCTTTCAATCCGTGCGTAAACCGGATAAACGCCTCCGGTCCTGCTGGCGTATTCTGAGGCAATGTCTGGCGCTTCAGTCAGGTAAACGCCGGGGCCGTACAGTGCGGCCGTGCTCGCCTTGCTGGGGTCAAACTCTCCGAAGCCGGGCGCTCGAGTCCCGTGATAAACCACCAGCGGCTTGCCGTTCTTGTCAACGGCCTTAGAGTCACCGAACCACGCCTTAAACTCCGCCGTGTCGGTCTGCTTGACCTTGCCTTTCGGCTTGTCATCTTTCGGCTCGGGCTCCGGCTTGCTGCTGTCGTCTTTCACCTTGTCCGGCTTAGATGCCGCCGACTTGCGTTTGCGCTTCGGCTTCTCGTCGCTCTCGACTTCGTCGGGCGTCTTGTCGATAAGTGCCTTCGGCCCCTTCGTGATCTTGCCGTCTTTGATAAAGACTTTCGCGCCTCTAATCGTACGCCAAACGCCCTTCTCGCCGTCTCGGTTCTCAGACTCACCTAGATACGCTTCGCTGGCTTCCAGTGCGTAGTCGATGTAGCACCTGCACGCCACATGCAGCGGCGGACCCATCGGCGCGACAAGCTGCCATTCCTCACGCGGTCTGCCGTGCAGCGGTCTGCAACGCGGACACACCTTGTCGTCCCGTGACGTATGCCACAGCGCTAGCGCCGGCTCGGGGATCGTTGGTTCGTCGCTCGGCGGTTCAGGCTCTACCGGCACAAGGTCCGGCGATAGTTCGGGCGTGATCGGCTCACCGACAAACGGCTGCGGCCGCTCACGCGAAACTCGCCCCGAGTTGTAAACGAACGCCGTGAACTCACCGCCTGCCGTGTTCGCGCGGGTCACCTCGGTCGCTGCAAAGTTGTTCCAGGTGTTGCCGTCAATCAGCTTCTCGACCGTCTGTTTGACCAGCCCTAGTTCGCCGGTCAGGTCTTTTGCTCTGGCCTTCTCCACCCGCTTGCGTACTGCGTCCATCACGCCACGCGAAACAGACGCCCCGTATACGTCACCCCAGCGGCGGCCAGCGTTCTGTGCCTCGACTGCAATTCCAAGCTCACCAGCGGCCGTACGTGAGCCCACAACGAACACCAGGCCGAATAGCAGCAGGAACTCGGTGCGTAGTCTCCGTTCGGCTTCGGGCGGGTCGATGCCGCGTTCTATTTCCGCCCGGTGCTGGCGTAGAATCTCCGCGACCTTGGCGGCCAGTTCGGCTTCGTACTGGGAGCGGTTGGAGAGGTCAGCCACCTAAATACGCCTCCACCGCTTCCATCCGGGCCGCTCGATCGGCCTGCTGCAACGCATCGCCGCCAACCGCTTTCGCCTTGAGTACGTCAATCTCCGCCTGCTGCATCTGGCCGGGATGGGACTCCTGGTGCTTTTCGATGTTCGATTGCTCTTGTTCGTAATCCAAGCCGCTCTTGGCCGACCACGTCTGCGGCGAAAGAATCTTCGCGTCCGCCAGAATCTTGTTCGTGTCCGCAAACGCCTTTTCGTCGCGAACCTGAACACGCGGGGGCTCGGTCATGATCTCAATACGCTCAAGTAACGAACCGTCAATCAGCCCGGCTTCCGCCTTGTACTCAAGTACCTTCCACAGCACTTCCAAATCGGCGTCACGCTGCAAGCGTTGCCGGCGCTGGAACATCCGTACCGCAGGGCCCTCTGCGACCATCGTAGACGCATAGTTTGCATTGCTGGCGTCTGATGTGAACATGAATTCAGGGAAGCACACGCGGGCCGCTGCGCCTCTCAGGATGGCTTGCACGCCTGCCCCATACTTCTCCACGTCAAGGCCGCTGGCAGGGAAGTCGTATTCGATTCCGGCAGGGGCGTCGATGATCTGCCCCTTCTTGCGGTTCTGAATGTAATCGGTCTTACCGGTGCGTGAGTCCGTGCGGCTGAATGCCGAAGCACTGGTACGCATCGACGTGGCACCTGCCGCTGTCCCGTTCTCATGCCGACGAATCAAGGCAATCGCCGTTTGTATCTGGCTGGTGACTGCGATGTTCTCCAGAACGCTACAGGCACGCTTGAGCATTTCGCCGATGGGCCAGGTGGTTGGCACACCACGCCGCACATTTAAATCGACGTTCGCCTTGACGTGCTGAATCTCTTCGGCTGGTACGTTCTCGCCGTCTACCCAGTAGCCTATGACCGTTTCTACGTCGTCCGGGTCGGTCTGAATGCCAAAGGCGTTATGCTTCTCGGGGTGCGATGGTGGTTGCGTGACGAGGTTGGGTTCCACGAATCGGATCGACAAGTTCCCATCTTCACCCCGGAAGTAGCGGCGAAAGAACTCGCCATCCCGGTCGAATCGGCGTACAGACTCTTGCTGCCGAGTGACCCAGTGGTTTTCGTACATCCATTCGTCGAGCACTTCCTGCATCGCCTTGAGATTGCCATCGTCTATCTCTTCGCCCTTCTGCGCAACAATGGTGGGCTTGTCGCCGTCGCCAGCGATGTAGTTCACCATGTTTTCATGGAGATTGATGGCGAACGGGTTCTCGGCTGCCAGGTTGCGGCAATAGTCGCGAACGGCCGTGAGGTCTTGTTCGTTGGTCAAACGCGAATAGTCGGTAGGGCTCTGATCTTCAGCGCCACCTGAGCCAAGTTGCTTCCACACAGTCCCGCTTGGATCGTAGTAGCGTTCGCGTGGGTCGACGTAGTTGGCCGTCAGGTCGATGTATTCCAGCAGCTTGGCGGTGAGCTGGTCGTCGAGTGCGGTCAGCTTGCCTTGTAGCTGCTCTTGGAGCGGCGAGAGCGATGGACGCCAGAATGCTAGTTTCATATCAGCGAATCCCCTAATCCGTCGTCGTAACGCGGCTCACGCAGAATCTTCATACCCTTCATGCCTTCAGCTAAACCCATCGCCAGTGCGATACCTCGGTCGGCATGGCCTAAGTCGTCACGCTTGGCCGTCACCTTGTAGCCAATCCCCTTGTCCTCGATCTGGATTCGCAACAGGTCGTTGAGCAAATCCTCGTCGCGGTACAGGTCGATCTTGTGGTTGCGGAAGATGTGCAGCAGGGCTTCGGCCATTTCGAGCTGGCCTTGCGCCTGAAAGCGGAACTCACAGAGGTTCAGCGGCGGGCATTGCCCAATACCTGCCATGTGTGCCGCCTGCTGCGATAGCTCTTGCACGATGTCAACGGCGTTCCAGGCGTCATAGACCAGCAGCCGAAACTTGTAGGTCTTGTGTAGTTCCAGTACGTCACGCTTCACGTCCGACAACAGCACTTGCCCGCCGTAGTCGGCTGGCTTCCAACTGGTCACGTAATGGACCTTGTAGCGCTCATTGATCGAATCTAGCCCGATGACCACGAACGCGCTATGATCGTTGCGAATGCCAACGTCGAGGCAGCCGATATAGACTAGGTTCGTGTCGTGACCTTGCGGACCCGGTAGCGTCAACGCGGCTTCGATGTCGCTCCAATCCAGCCCTTCGCCCGTCTCACGCACCCACTGATTGAGCCACAGCCGCTGATAGTCCAGTGCCGTGAGCTTGGAGCGTTGTTCGGCTAGCGATTCGTCCGTGATCCACGACGCTTGCGGTCCGTCGAGGCTGGAGAAGTACCAGCGGGCATCTTCTCTGCAGCTTTCCCGCAACTGCCATTGCCAGGAGATACCACGCCCAAAGCCCGCGTTGGCAATGATGACCAACATGCACTTTGGGCGTTTGGCCGACGAGCTGAACAGCGATACCCACAGGTCTTGCTTTTTCCAGTGCGTCAACTCGTCCACGATGATGAAGTGCGGCGTGAATCCGTAGCTGGAACCGGCATCGTTCGAGATGATCTCCAGCACAGAACCAGTCGCCTTGTTCACGACGCGATAGTTCTGGACCTCCACCCGCTCTGACAGCCAGGGATTCATCATCACCATTGCCTTGATGGCGTCTCGAATCAGCTTGGCCTGGTCCCGGTCGTCTGCCGCTGCGTAGCCGCTCAAGGGAATCTGGCTGGTGTAGATGACCTCCAGGGCCATGCACGCAATGTCTGTGGTCTTGGAATGGCCGCGTGGGCGTTCCAAGTAGAACCGCTGAAACGGTGCATTGTCCCTGAGTCCTGCTACCATTTCCCATCCTGGGTCGAGTGCTTCAAAGTCTTTCGCTTGCCACGGCTCCAGAACGCTCTGGAATGGCACGTTTTCCCCGCCTGCGCTAATCATCAGTCGCTGGCGGAATTGCTCGCTTGGGGTCGGCTGGGGCGTCAGTAGTTCCGCTATTCTCGATTGCTCTTGCTCGGTCAGATGCGGCAGCAATGATGCCAAGCAGTTCAGTTCGTCGCTCGTCAGGATTGGAGATTCGCACGTCGCCATTGATCTGGATGTTCGTCGTGGTTCCGGTCGTCGGCTGAACCGCTTTCGATTCTTCTTGCTCTAGCTTTGCGAACCCCTGAATAACCTTCATCACTGCGGCATAGTCGCGTTCGCTCTCCGCGTTCTCTGCCAGGGCATAACCTTTTTCAATGAGTGGCTTGACCTTTTCAGGGTCAACCACACCTGCCCACTTGCGAATCAAGATGGCATCGCCTCGGGTATGCCCTCGATCCTCGAACAGACCGCCCCCCTGACCCCCTTGGCTGCTGGCTGGAACATTGCTGGATTCAACGCTCGCCATGCCACCCGCCTTTAGTGCAACACAAAGAACAGGGATGCCGTGGTGTTCGTTGACTTGATGCCCTTGGCTACCACGTCCAGCACAGTGCCGGCTGGTAGCGTGGGAGTTGTGACCGTCGTGTCGTCTGGCTTCCATAGAACGACCACGCCGTCGTCTAGAACCATGATCCGCCGGCTGTTTCCACCAGCGAACTTCACTGTGTCGCTCTTGGTGTAGGTGTCGTAGTTTTCAGACGGGTCGCGTTGACTGCTCAGTCCCATATTTGTGTCCTCTCCGTTAGAGTCCTAGCCCTAGTTTGATTCCCATCCCGCCGGTGCTCTTGGGCGGGTTCAACGCCCGCGCAACAGCCGCACTGCCAGCCGCCTCATACGTTGCGCCAGTCGCTTCGATGACTTCAACCGTCCAGACTGTGGTGAACACCTCACCTCCCTCAGAGCCATCCAAGCCGACCATTCGCCCGTAGAACTTATTGTCCGTCGAGCGCCGCACCGCGAATAAGTCTGGCGTCAACGTGCCGGGGTTTTTCAGAACGTGCAACAATCCCTTGTCGTTGGTGGTGTCGTAAGACAAAAGCGCGATGGCACCGCTGGGCGCTGTGATCTCGGCGTTCAGCGTTTCGCCGCTGAAGGTGCCGCTGTCGAGCGTTGCACCGTCCTCGTCGTACCAGATGTAGTTGTTCATCGCTGGGGCGAGTGAGCATATCCAAGGGTATGCCGAACTGCTGATCGACTTGCCATCGCTGGGGTCGATGCGCTCAAGCCGCACGGTTTCCGTGAAGCCGGTTTCCTTGAGCACTTTCGTGCTGCGTAGGTTGAAGGTTGTGCCCAGCGTGCTTTCGCGGGTGATCGTTGCCGAAGATGCCGAGACGTACAGCCCGGCGTTAAGCGTTTCTGAAACGCCATCAATGCTGATGGTCTTGCTGGTGATCGTCTCGTTGCCGTGGCCCGAGCCGTGCCACTCGCTGGCGATCGACAACACTGTGCCGCCATACACGCCCGACAGCCCTGGAATCAGAGCGTAGCCGTCGTAGCGCATACTGTCGGCGGTCCATTCGTAGAGGTCTCGCAGGTTGATCTCCATCTTGGAGCCGACGCGAATCTCGGCCACGTCGAGCGTGGCGTTGTCTTGCGCGTAGGGATTTCTGGTCCGCCAGTCGAGCCGGTTGGCGTTGGTCGCCGCGGAGTTCAGGATCACGAGGTCGCGCAGGTTCTGATTGGCAGGCAGGGTGTTTCCGCTGCGCACGCCGATGCGCACGATACTGCTGGCGTTGCCCGTCCCTAAGGCGCCTGACAGGGTTGCAGTGACTGGCGCTCGGTTGTCGATCCTTCCCCAGAGCAAACCGTCCACAAGGCGCACTTCGCAGATATGCGTGTTCGTGTCGGCTACCGAGCCCAGCGTCAGTGTGCCGATCGTGGCCCCGTTCACGTCGAGCGTGAACACTAGGTTATCGGCGCTGTTGACGTTCAGCAGGAAGCCTTGGCGGCCCGTGCTCAGGTTGTGGTTCGTCACCATCACTTCGTTAGTCGAAGCGTCGGCCGTCGAACGCTGAAAGGAGACCAGGATGCCGCCATTGCCGTTGACGTGAAAGTCGTTGTAGTACGCTTCGCTGCTGTCGTGTGTAAACCAGCGATTGGCAGTAGACAGTCCGCAGTAAATCCAGCCGCTCCCTTTCCATTGCGGGCGGTTGCCGGCCGTGGCTTGGGTGAGCACGATACTGCTGATGTCGGTTTCGGCGTTCTGGATCGTGTCGTCGACGTTGGCGACGTTTGTTCCGCCGACGGAACCCGTCCAGAGGTTGGAGGCGTCTGGCGAGAGCCAGATAAGCGCGCCAGTGTAGGTCGATGGATCGGCCATATTTTACTCGGCTCCGTTCGCGGCTGCGGTTCGTGAGGTTACTTCACGGTCTCTCGGTGAATCTCTTTCACTAGTCCGCTGACTTCTTCAGCTGGCGAATAGTTGGCTGGCATTTACTTCCCCTCGCACTTAAACGCTTGCCGCATCTTTTCGTTTTCTTCCCGGTGAAACTCACGTTCCTCTTTCATCTCGTCGCGGAAGTCCTGCGTAAGCTTGGGGATAGTCCACAGCACCAGGTAGATCATCGCGCCGACTGCGGAGAGGTTGGCTACTTCGCCGATTCCCGGTAGGCTGCGGAGCACTTCAAAGTCGGATGCTTGCGCAATTAACGCGGAGCCTGCTGCGACGATTCCTGCCGCCATGTCTGCCTTGCCGATCATCGCACCGCGTTTCCCTTCAGTTCTGTTCTCAAAAGCCCCGGCCTGCTGGTTTCCCGCACGATGCTTGGGGGCCAGCAAACCGGGGTTGGCTTCCGTGCCGACTAGTATTTCTTAGGTGTTCGTCTTGGGGGCGAAGTGGATGCAACCGAAGTCCGGGCCAGTTTGCAGAAACGCGCCTTCTTCGTAGGCCGCTTTGGGTGTTGCCCTGTCGTCGCCTTCAATGTCTTCGTCATGGAAGTGGCAATTGCCGCCATGCCAGTGTTCACAATCCTTACAAGTTCCGCTCATTTCCGCTGGTGTCCCTTCTCTTTCATGGTGTCCGCTACGTGCTTGCCATCGGCGTACAGCTTGAGTAATCGCCGCCCATACGGGTCACGCCCGCTCACCTCGTGCACCGTCACCTGCTTGGCGTTCTTTAGAATCCCGGTAAGAGCCATCTTGGCCGACATGCCCTTGCGGATTTCCTCTTGCCACTGCAAAGGCGATAGGTCCAGCGTCCTGCGTGCCTTGCTCGCCTCCCAGGCGTCGAAGTTGTAGATGCGAATCGTTTGCTGCTTGAGGATGATGTCGAACCCGATGTCGATGTCCGCTCGCACGGTGTCGCCGTCAAGCACCGTCACGTTTACCAATTCAGCAGGTCGCGCCGTGTTGACCACAGCCGCCAGGAACAGTGCCGCGATGATGCCTGCCAGGAGCCACTTCATGCAAATTCTTTCCACGGCAGCCCGATCTCCACCAGTACCGCCTTACGCCACGACTTGTCGCACCAGTAATTGCAGCACTGAACTAACGCATGACTGATCGTCTCGAAACCCGCCACTCTTCCAGCCTCAAACTCGTCCGCAATGCCAAGCTCTTGAATGCTCTTGAGCCGGTGTTCGTTCTTTCCGCCGTCCGTCAACGCTGCCCAAGCAACCACCTGAATCGGCGATAGGTGGTCCCTTAGTTGTGCGTTCCAGCCGACGATTCGCCCCGTCTTGCGGCAGACGATCCAGCGGAATCTGTCCGCCACTTCGCCTAGCTCACGTAGGAATGGAGCGATCTGGTCGGCGGACATCCTTGCCCCTAATCCTTGAATCTGAGTCCTGCGTTCGTGTCTGTGTCGATGTTCGGTTGCTGCTGCACGATCGGCGTCGGGGGCGGCTTCGTGAGGTAGTCAAGCGCCATGCCGATGCCCAGCGTGCCAATGCCGCCTGCACCCAACAGGGCACCAGCGGCAGCCAGCTTGCCAAGCGTGTTCGTGGTCGATGCCATAGGGCTAGCCTCCGGTGCCGTTGTCATGGTGTTTGCTTGTGCGGCTTGAGCCGTCGAATAGTGGTAGTGGACCTCTTTGTTGCCGATTGAGACGCCCATATCTTCTGCGTCCATGGTGGCTGCCCGTTCGATGTCCGCCGCCAACTGTGCCTTATCGCCGCTCGCCGCAAACTTCATAGTTGCCAGTGCGATGGCGTTGTTCTGCTGCACACGCTTTAAGTCTAGACCTCGGTGAGCCATCCACAGCCCAACGATGTCCTTTTTCACGTCCTCACGCCAGTCGCCGTTCTGGAGCAGTTCGGGCGGAATTTCAGACGTCTCCGCTTGCGTTTCCGCTGTCGCCATCGCTCCCCCTTTCCCGGTCCAATAATCCCTTGATGATGCTGCCTAGGCTGCCGTCAAGGCTCTTGCTGTCGAGTGCCAGGTGGTCAAGCGTTGCCTGTTGGCATTGCTCGGCACCAATCTCCAACAGCCGCTCAATCGGAATCTCATCGAAGCCAAGCGGTTTCAATGCGTCACTCCCGCAGCGGCAGCAAAGCACCGAGTTGCCCCGATGCTCTAGGCTGCCGTCACTCGGTTACTACTTGCTGGCTTCGCCGCCAGCGATGGGAACGCCAAGTTGTCCGGCCTTGCTGGTAACTTCGCGAGCGCCCATCGCCTCAACCAGCGACACCATGTTCCGCTCCTGAACGTAGTTCAGGTCCAGAATCTTGTTGTACTGCTGGCTGTGCTCAGCACCGTGAGCGCCGGTCAGGCTCAAGCGACCGAGAGCCTGTTCGTGGATCGAAGCAGGAACATCTGCCATTACAAAATCTCCAAAGCTATCGGGGCTCTGCCCCTATCAAGAATCGCTCCAGCGGAACCACTCCGCCGAGAGGCACTTTCCGTGTGTCCTTGAGCTTGCCGTCGTCCCAAATCTCGAACGTCATCGGCGGCAGTTGCTTGACGATGTTTTCTAAAGCGGGGGGCTGGCCGTCCTTGCCAGCCGGTCCCGCTGGCCCTTGCGGGCCGCGCTCGCCTTGTGCCCCTGGAGGTCCGGGGGTTCCTTGTCGGGCGAGTAGTTCGGCATACGAGGCTTCCAGCTTCGTAAGGCGTGCCAGAAGTGCTGCGTGGTCGCAGTTGCACGGCTTGGCGGGGATGGGTGCGAGGGGCTGCGTCGGTTGCGCTGGCCTGACGACGGGCTGCGGGTTGCTTGGTCGCCAGCAACTACCGTCCCGGCAAACCGGCACTTGATACTGCGTCAGGAACTCTTGAATCTTCCCGCAGCTAGAGCCCATCGAATGCGTGCCGTTGTGCCCCCACTGCACGGCCACTAGCTTGCCGTTGAACACTACCGGGCCGCCTGAGTCCCCTGAGATGGAAACGAAGTCCATCAGGATAGGTGCGCCCGGCCGCGTTGGGTCATAGCCCACGGTGTTCGTGGTAAAGTGCCGGAAGTTACCTCCGCCGTAGCCAATGAACTCGACTTGAGAACCGGCCGGCGCGAACTCGTTAGGCTCGGCTAGCGGAATGGCAGGAATGTCAGCAGGGACGCTATCGACTTTGAGAACTGCAAGGTCGGCTGATGGGTCACGTCCGACGAGGCGAGCGAACTGCCGGCGTCCGCCGCCGAAGTCTACCCAGCACTGGCCTTGCCCCTCGAAGATATGCGCGACGGATACCACCACGCCTTCGCGGCAGACGACCGTGCCTGCGCCAGCCCATGAGCCACCGCGGCCGTCGAACTGTCCGCACTTCACCACGGCTTTGTGGTAGTCGGCAAGCTCAGTCTGAGCCCCCATCGCCACAGCGGCTAGGCAGCCGAGACAGAACGCGATGATGGCGGCGAGGGGCTTCATTCTTGAGCCAACCATTTGCTAGTCGAGTAACCGATACAGCCCATCGCTGCACCAGAAATGCACGCCATCAAAAAACTCGCCAGCGATGGCCCAGCAATCAATCTGATCGATATTCCCAGCGCAGCACAGGCTGCAAAGGTCGCTATGACGCCAAGCATTAATTTGGTTTCGCTCACTTCCCCACCTCGCAGCACTTGGCCTCACACTTCGCGCACTTGCACGGAACCGGCTCGGCAGGGACGCGGCTGTCGAGTCCCATCGCCGCAAGTCCAAACAACGCCATAACGCCAGCTATGAACACCACACCCAGAATCGCTTCAGCAATTGCCCGTTTCATTTAAGCCTCACCAGCGGCTGATACACCGCGTTGTGAACCAGCCAACGTGCCAGCCACGCCGGCGTCACCGCACTCGGGTTGAAGCTCCCCTCGGGTATCTTCCCGCAGTCCATCAGCGCGAACGCCATGAACTCGTCGCAGAACAGAGCCGACGGGTCCGCGTCGAAGAACCGCTTGATCCAACGCGTGCCTGCCCGCAAAGCTCCGGGCATGTCGTAAGGTGTTCCCAAAAACGCCCGCGCGGAGTTGCTCAATGCTTCGACTTGTTCCGCCTTCAACGCATTGCGTGGACGTGAGAGATACACCCGCCCCGTGTACGTCAGAACCCGCTTGTGCGGATCGTTGACCTGCACCCCCAGCACTTTGCGCCGGGCCTCGTCGCACGCCAGGTCGTTGAACGTCGTGGACTCGAAGTTTTTGATTTTCCCGCGATGGGGCGCAATGAAGCTTCCGTGGCTGATGAGCTGGCCGTTCCACTTCTGCTTGAGCGAGGTAGTCCAGAGCCCGATGGCACGCGATGCAAAGCCGCGCCCACAGAACCAGAGCGTGTCGCCAGGTGTAAAGTAAGTTAGGCTCATTCATTGAAAAACGCTTGAACGTGGTGAAAAACGTGTAAGGGCCTCCCTGCCCACAAGCACCTTGCGGGGAAAACTCGCATCGCGCCGGCTGTGGCTGCTAGCCAGCCGGCAACGATGCGAGAACCCCTCAGTCCGTGCATGAAGCACGAACCCCGTCAATCACTTCACGAACCTCGGCGGCGCACCCAGCAGCCAACGACCAGCAGCACCCGTCCACCGAAACGGACCCATGTACGGCCAGCCGCCTTTCGTGTCCACCGGACCAGGAACGAAAACAGCTTTCGTCCCGTCCTGGAACGTCACCACCTTGGGGCAGGGGCACAGAACCGGGTCGCATGCGCACTTGCCTTGACATGCCTGGCAGGCATGGCCGGTCACTTGGAGCTTCGGCGGGTCTTGGATGGCGTGAGCCGGAACCGCACAGAGACACAAGAGAAACGCAATCACGAACCGCATCGCTGGAACTCCTCAATCTTCCACTGGGCAAGCGCCCTGAACCGTTCGTCTTCAATCACGTTCCGAAGAATCCACAAGTCGGTCATCCGCCAGTTATGCGTGGCAGGGTCCGCGTGTAGCTTCTTCTCCATCAGGTGGACGCTCTGCCGAGCCATGTCCTGGATCGAATGAGGCTCCACCATGAGATTAGACCACCTCCCTTCCGGGCTAACGGTCACGCTTCATCGCCAGATACGCACGCTTGCGGGCTAGCTTTTCCTCCATTGCTGCGGTCGCTTGTTGTCGCACTCGCTGGTACTGCTCCGGCGTGCTTGGCACCGGCTGATAGACTTGCTGTTTGCGTTTGGGCTTGTCCAGTAGCTGGGCCCAGATTCGCTGCACCGTGGTTCGGCCGACGCCTGCCCGTCGAGCCACTTCGCGGTCGGTCAGCCCTTCCGCCAAGAGTGCTTTCACTTGGTCAACTTTGGCCGGAGGCAGCATGGCGGGGTTCCGCTGGTGCAATAAAAAAAGCCGCATAACGAAGCCTTCTGGGCTAAGCTATGCGGCCTTGGTAGGTCGTTCGGGCGGTCTGTGCCCGTCAAGTTGTTCTGCCGTGTCTATTCAACCCGTTCCGCCGGCAATTGTCAAGCAACTTCCCACCCGAAAGACTGTTGCACGAAGTGCGGCGTGTGGGTATCGGCGTGGCTTATCGCTAGCAGTACCTTGCCGTGCTCGGCACGAAGCACGATGATTTCGCCGGCAAAGTCCGTGAACCGCAGTGTTTGCAGTGCGTGCGCCGTCAGCGTCCGCCGCATCTTCAACTTGGGCGGCGCTCCGGCCGCTTGGCGTTTCATCCGTGAATTACCTCCCTAGCATAAGCCCAGCGACAAACGCCGCAAGCAACCAGAGTACCCGCCACTGCCACGCAACAGGCGGCGGAGGCTCGTACAGAACAATCACCCGGCGCTTCGACTCCCAGTCGATTCGGTTCGCGGATACCATCGGAACTCCCTTTCGTGTTACGGTTTCCACACCTTCAGTTCCCCGCCTTCGCCACTGCCGCCACGAGCTTCTACCAAGAGCTTATCGCCGGCAACTTGCGCGGCTTTAATCGCTTGGTCGTTGTACTGCACCGAGAGCTTACCGTTGCTCCGCACGTCCACGTCGTACCACGCCTGCGAGATGCCCGGCGTGATGTTCACCTTGCAGCGTTCGATGATGAAGCTGGTCGCACCCGAGCTTGAGTAATACTGGTTGGTCGCTAACGCCGCGATGCGTGGGCAACCCCACTTGCTGTTATAGGGCTTCGTGAGCCCGATGGCCTCAACCGTGCAATCGCGGATCGCGGTCAAGCCCGAGCGATTGAGAACCGCAGTCAGAACTCCGCCACTGTTCACGTCGCCACCGGATGACTCGCCGTAGCTGGTCGAGCCGTTGGCGTCGCCAATCAGCTTCACGCCGTCGAGAATCACCGTTTGCTGTGCGGCGGCTCCCGAGGCAGCTAAGGCGACTCCGAAGCGACAGAAGCGAAGGGAGCCCCCTTTGATGACCACTGTGCGTTTGTGGTTCGACCACGCATAAATCGCCCAGTCGTGCCCCTGGCTGGCGTCGATATCGCAGTTCACGAACTCGGCATAGGATTCTTCCGGCAAGCTGAAGCCCAATAAGCCACCGTCCTCAGAACGGTTCCAGCAGTCGCCGCCGAAGCTGAATCCATCGAACTTGGCATACTTGCCGAGCATGATGCCCGGCGTGCTGCTGGGCTTGGTTTGCACGCCGTCTACCGTGGTGGCGTCGATCATGTGGTGGGCCAGCCACTTCGCTGGATTCTTCGGGTCGCTCGCGTAGTTGCACGATGGCAAGTTGATGACGTAGTAGCGCCCGAAGTCGATCGTGCCCGAACAAACCAGCGTGTCGGTCTGCTTAATCTCGGGGAGTAGCCCGGCGATGATGACGCGGAACTGGTCGGAGGCTTCGACAGGATCGGCAGAAAGCGAGAACGTCGGCTTGACGGGCTTGCCGTCTCGGGTGAGCGTGATCGACTGCGCTTGGCAGGCGCTGCTGGTCAGCAGGAGAAGGATGGTGAGTAACTGGCGGGTCATGGCGAGTGTCCTATCCAGCAAGTTTTGACAGAGTGTACGCAACGCAAATGCAGACGACACACAGCACTAGTGCGCCGGGCCACGAGATGCTTCCAAGTTCCGATATTTCAGAGGCTAGCAACATGCGTTCTCGCTCCTTTCTTCCTGCTTGTCAGCAGGATCAGGATGGTGAGCAATCGTTTCATCACTTTCCTTTCGGGGTTACTGTAGCTCATCGTTCGTGTCCTTTCAGGATGGTGAGGTACTGGCGGGTCATTGGGGGTCTCCGGTTTGGGCTGTTGAGGCTTATTCGCCGAGTTGAGCGACGGTCCATTTGAAGTGGTCAAGGTCGGCCTTCTCTGCTTCCTCTGATGAGTAACGAAACGCAACCGCGATTTCTCCAAGCAACCCAAGCACAAGCTGTAATGGGCGGTCTGGCTGTGCCTCGAATCGTCCACGCAGGCCAATTGAGAACACCTTGCGGCCTCTCGCGTCCAGCATCCCGTATTCTTTCAGGGCAACGAATAGCTTGTTGCTCGTCTTGACTTCACCGTCGCGGGAAGTGTCCTTCACCTTAGTCAGCTTCGGATTCTGTTTTGTCTTTGCCATCGTCCTTCTCACTCCTTTCTTCCTGCTGGTCAGCAGGGCGGGGGGTTCTCTACCACAGATCGTTCGGGTCTTCTTCGGAGGTGACAATCAGCGCGAACAGAATCGCAATCGGCACGACGATGACCGGGATAGTCATCCACGGATTGTTCTTGGACGACCACACGATGCCATAGCCCCAGACGGCAAGTCCGGCAAACAGCAGGCACATTGCGATGCTCATCCCGACTGCGATGATCGCTACTTGTTTCAAACGGTCCATGCCCTACTTCCCCCCTTGTTCTGCGGCGAGCTGAGAGGCGAGGGCGAGAACGGCGTCGGCTGGATCGCCATACGATGAGCGGTTGTCATCGTGCGCGCACGCCTCGCGCCTTGCCTGATAGAATAGTTGGACTGCCAGTAGCACTCGCCTGCTCTTGAGATACCGAAGCGGCTGCTGGGTACTCGATGCGGCGGTAGATGGCATTGGGTTCTTCGCAGTTATTTCCGTTGATGACGAGGAATCCGCCCTCCTCATCGTCAACGCAGTCGCCGTGTTGCGGAACCCGCGTTTCGCCTGTCGGCCGGAAAAGCACATCCCCAGGCTTCACCGCACACGCCTGCGCTTCCTCAAGTTCCGCTCTCAGGCTGGCATTGTCCTGCGTCAACGTCGTCAAGATGGCCTTGAGCATCGTGCTCGCCGCGCCGTGCCACACAATGCCCAGCCGGTCTGCCTCGCCTTCGATGATGCCGAACAACTTGGCGAACTCACCGAGCTTGACCGAGGTGTTCGTCTCGATGTTGTTGAAGCGGGTCTCGAACTCGGCGCGCGATTCTTCCAGTGCCTTGCACTTCTCCCGTGCCGCTGCCAGCGATTCGCGAATCTGCTTGTTCTGCATCTCGGTCTCGTAGGCACGCTTCTCGGCGGCAGAGAGGCGAAACGCCGCTTGAATGTTTTCGTCGTGAACGCGATTAGCTAGATCGAGTATCGATTGCTTGATGTCGTGGAACACTTCCGCCAAGTGCTTCTCCTTCGCTTCGCTCGCCATCGCGGTACCTCCCCTTATCGTTTGTCTCTGGTAAAGGAACTCTCTCGCCGCTTTTATTGCCTGTGGGGGTGTGTCAGAACTCCCGACGCTTCCAGCCACCGCCTTGCTTCCGCGTCTGCTGCTGCTCCATCACGAACTGGAACATCCAGAATTCTTCCGCCGCCACCTTCGCCTTGACGATGCTCTTGTCGTCCACCGGCCCCGTGCCTTTCACGTCCACAAACTCCATCGAACCGTCGTTGTGGACAACGTGGAAGTCGGGCGTGTAAAAGCATCCGTCGGCCAATCGAAACTTAAACTTCTCGAAGCCCCATGCGGTGATCGTGCCAGTCTCTCGCCGCTGCTCCAATTCGTCGGCGTACCGCAATTCAGCGCGTGTCATCTCGCCCGGCGTATGTCGCTTGCCGTATCGGTTGTGCGCTTTCGTCTTGAATCGGACTCCGTTCATTCCCCCGCTCCTAGCTTTCGTTGAAGGCGTCGACTTTGTAGGCATTCATTGTTTTACGATACGAATCACAAAACGCCGCCGCGGCGTCCAGTAGCGAAGCTATAGCTGGATGTTCTTCGCTGTCACGCGGCCGGCCGGCAAAATCCAACGCATGAGCCAAAACAAAAATTGGCTCTTGCGTGCAATATCCAAGTGCTCCGGCAAGCATCAGTCCGATGTCGTCGCATGGTTCGGCATCGTCAACGTTGAAGGCAATCGAATCACATGCGTCCCGTTTTCCGTAACTAATCCGAATTTCCATTCCGTCCGCCATGGCTAGACTCCGTTGTTGAAGGCGTCAAACGCCGGTTCGTAGTTGCCCTTGTCACGCGATGCTGCCGGGCTCTGCTTGTGACCGTAGAAGTCATCCAGGAACGCACTCACTGCCGCCTTGCCCTCCGCACTGCGTGGCGGGTAGTCCTCCAGAATCTCCAAGCATCGCTTGTACGCTTCCGCCATGCTCGGGTCGCCCTTGATGATGCCGGGCCCGTTCGAACGCACCGTGTGCTGCTTCCACTCAGGCTCAACCGGGTGCAACTGAGCACACAAGCTCGAGACGTGCCGTGGCGTCTGACTCCAATCCGGGAAGCCACGCTCGGAGCCGGGGATGCCCGCCATCGTGCCCAGAAACAGCCGGTTCGTTACCTCCAAGGCATCCGTGATGCTCCGCTTGGCAAGCACCTCGAACCACAGCGTCAGCGTCGCCTTGCCGGTCGGATCGCTCTTGCGAACAAAATCCTGAACCGCTGGGAACGCGGCTGCGAAGTGGTCAAACCACTTTTGGAACTCTTGGCTTGTCATGGCGATACCTCGTCGAAGCGGAACAGTTCTGGCTTAGATGGCTTGCCGCTGGCGTCTCGAACGCGGTTCCACTCGGCACGATCGTCGTTCCATCGCCCACCGTTGAGCCAGGTCGCCGGGTGCGGGCAATAGTCGCCACGCCCCATTTCGCTTTTTGCGAACTCCGCAGCGGCTTCGTTCAGCACGTCCATCGCGCCTAGCGTGTCGAGACCGCGATCTGCCTTGACTCGCTTGCCAGCAGATACCCACGCCTTGAGGGCTTTATCCTTGCCGAGCTTCTTTGGGTAGAGTGCCCAGAATGCTTCAAACCCGGAAGGATACACACACGCCCCCTTGGGGGCTTTGGGGGTATCCTGCTCTTGCTCCGGTTCCTGCTCCTGCTCCTGCTCCTGATTAGGCATAGTCTTTCGAAAGGCTTCCGGTAAGGCTTCCGCAAAGCCTTTCGATAAGCCTTCCACAAAGCCTTTAACCCTTTCAGCGAGTAAGGCTTTAAGTCCGCACTCAGGTATCAAGTCCAGTGCGTCCGCCCACGACTTCACCACGTTCGGAGACTCTGGGCCGTTGTACTTCAGGAACTTCGGAAGCCCCACAAAACAAGCATCAGAATCGTGCTCGACGAGACCCTTCCGCAAAGCCTCTCGAAAGGCTTCCGCAAAGGCTTTCGGCTGCCAGCCAAGTTCGCTGGCAAGCCCGGGCAGCGTCGCCCGCATGGCACCGAGGCTGGTCATGTGCGGGTGCGTCAGCAGGAACAGGAACACCAGCTTGCCGCTGTCGCTCATGGCGGTGAACTTCGCGTCGTTCCAAATCCGTGTGTCGATCTTTCGATAGCGTGCCATCCGTGCCTCTCTACGCGAGCCTCCACCGGGGAACTAGAAGTCGCTTCGCCGATGCCTCAGGTGTTCGACTTCTCGAAGCAACTCGCGAATCATCGTGCATAAGTCGCCGCCCGTTCCCGTCCAACAGTTGCCACTCCCATACTTGCAGGTAGCCGCGTGCATTTCGGCAAGGCGGCTTTTGGGGAGTGGCGTGTACGTCGCATCCATCGCCCTATCACGCCAATGATCGTATGACTGGCTCATGCTGTTCACCTGAAAACAACATTAATTGCCGCTGGTACTTCTTTCCGCCAGGTCTAGCTGCAAGCTCAATACGCTTCAGCTCTGAATACCAAGGCGAATAGCCAGCCTCGAACCCAAGCGACTTCATCGAGTGGTCGTTTTTAAGAATGGCAATGGCAATTGCCTTCCAAGACGGTGCAAGGCCCATTTGCGTTAATGCAGTCGGAACTTCGTCTGGAATGTCATCCGAATAGCCACGCCCCATCCACTTCTCCACATACTCCGTTATCTTCTTGTGCATGCGACCTCCTCCATAGGTCAAGAAATTCTTTTGCTTTCATATTCGCGGCGTGGCATTCCTTTTCGGTCATCAACTTGAAACCTGCGCGATGTATGCAAGGCACACCGGTCTCAATACACATTGCCGCCTGCCCTAGCCACGCAATGCGGTTAAAGTTCCTATTGGAAAGAAAGTGCTCGCATGAAATAGGCCACTCACTCAAGACTCTCTCTAACGCAGCGTGGAATCGCGGAATGTCTTGCAGGAACTCTGCGTACGCACGCTTACATTCATCTGGATTCATGTTTGTCTTTCCGTCAAACATGCCAGCGTGATAGCACTCCCACTTAAACCACGGGTGCCATATCGGCTTGCTCATCGTCGAAGTATTCTCCTTCGGATTCCCACGAGTCAGAGAAGTCACGATTGGCGAACAAGGCCGCAACGCCCGTGATCTGTTTCAGCCGCAGCAACTCGTCAACACTCATGCCGATGTGCTTGCAAATCCAGCGATCCGACTTGCCCATCTCGACCAGCTCGGCCACGATGTTGCTCATCAACTCGATGTTGTGTGATCCACGAGCGCGATTGTGGCGGATCGTCGAGGCCATCCGGTCGCCAAGCTCCTTATTGATGACCACGACGGGAAGCATTCCCTTTTCGCGGTCATAAATTCGCTTGCTGTTCTTCAGCGTCAAATAGCGGTGGAACCCATCAACCACGATGTACAGGTCATTAACCGGGTCGTAGTAGGTCACGACCGGCTGCGTGTAGCCGTCCTCCCAGATCGACGTTTCTAGTAGCGCCATCTCGGGCGGTGCAACGGCGTTCGGGTTGTAATCGTTCGCCTTGACCTTTTCGATTGGCACGGCGAGCACGTTGTAGACTGGGCTTTTCCACTCAGACATTGCCGCTGCCCTCCAATGCATATGAGCCATCTTCGCCGTGAACCTCGGTTCCGGTCACTGGCGGATTAAACACCGAGATCAACACGACTTCTTCAAGTGCCTGGAATGAATGCTCGTCGTGCTTGTCTAGCACGTAGACCGAATCAGGTTCGATCGTAAACGCTTCACCAGTGCGGTAGTTAGTTAGCACGCCGCGTCCCTGAATGCAGTAGCAGGCTTCAAGGTGGTGTCTGTAATGCCAGTGTTGCGGCGGCCCTACTGGCACAATCGTTTTATGGAGCGAGAACCCCATGCCATCTTTCGCCAGCAACGCCCGCAGGCTGACGAACCCACCATGCGGGCACTTAACCTCCCGCTCCGTATCTACAAGGTTTGAGATGTGAATGATTTTCATAGCTTCTTGTATTTCTCCATGATCTCGCGTTGTCGCTGGGCCTGTTCCTTAGTAGGCGCAAGTCCCATAAATTTGCAAACGTGGTCGTTCTTTAGGATCGTGACCGCAAACCGCTTCCAGGATGCGACCTGGCTGGCATGAATTCGCAGCATGTCAAGATGATCTGGAAATGGCCAAATGCACACCCGGTCTAGCGTCTGCCGGCCATGCCGCGTCTTGCCGTTGAGACGGAACTTAATGCCGTGCTCTCGCAAGTCATCAATGACCTCTGGCGGAAGTCCGCGCCCCACCCGCCGCCAGACCTTAAATGACTGGGCGAAGCGCATCTTAAAATTTGCGGACACCTCTTGAGGCAGTGTCGCCAACAGGAACTTAACGAACGATTTCCAGGTGTGCCCATCCGGCAAGCTGAAACTCCGATAGCCGAGCTGCTTTCCGTAGGTCGCCACGAAGTTAGCGCCTTGCACGCGGGCACAGAGCTTCGCCCAAGTATGCGGGTCAATCACACGATACAGCCCGAGCGAAGATTTCGATTCGCTCATAAACGGCGAAGCGACACGCATCTTGTGAACGGGAACGCCAGCCTTATAGAAAATGTCATACAGCCCGTTGTACTCCCACTCAAACTTGGCATTGGCGGTCCAAATATCTTCCGTTCGCCAATCGTAGATCGGGTAGCAGTTGTAAACGAACTCCGTGTTGCGCTTTGTCCAAATGCGCCCGTCGAGCGTTTCCTTGCGACGGTTCATAATCGCCCGATATCGATTCAGGCTCTCGACTGTGCGGATGCCGATTAGGCAGGCGGTGCGCTTGCCTTGTGCATACCAGTCACCGAACTTGTCCCAAAACTCATCGTAGGCCATATCCTCTCGAAAGAAGTCGAACGGACAGTTCTGCATGTTGACGATGTAGGTCTGCGGTGGCATGGGGCGAATCCACCGCTCTTTATCCCGCTCTCCCCAGCACTGCCACTCGACGGCATAGCTCGACACTGTGCAAGGCAGCGTGATCGGCAGACAGCACCAGTACACGTCGAGCAAGTCGAGATTCTTTCCAATGATTGAGTGCATGAAATCAAGCGAGTGCTCGTAGTTCGCCTCATTGTCGAGAACCATCAAGCCAATCTTGTCTTTGATCCCGTTGGCTCGCATGTAATCGACAATCAGATTTAGCATGACGCCGGAATCCTTGCCACCGCTGAACGAAACGTAGATGCGTTCAAAGTTATCGAACAGGAACTTGATCCGCTCCTGCGCGGCTTCGTACACGTTCTTATTGGGATCGTACTTCCTGCTCACCGTCGGCCTCCCTTCCGGTTCATTCGTGCCAGTTCCTCTGGCACTAGGTCGATCACGAAGTTCACTTCCTCTACCACGAACGCTTCGGAGGTTTCCTTCGCCATCGTTTCCAGCCAGTTCAGTGCCGCCTGCAAGCTCTCGCGAGGGCCGCCAAGATTCGATGACGCCACTGCCGCGAGCGCGTCGTACTTCGGATCGTCCTTTGCCAGTTGCCTTAGTTCTGCCAGTGACCTTATGGGCTTCATTCGTAACCTCCGCAGGGGATCGTTCATCGTCACACAATTCGAGCTGAATCACGTCACCACCCTCCACAGCCACCGAGTACCGTCCTGAGAACGCCCTGCCACACACACCACGCCACAACGCACCAGATTCAAGCGTGACGCTCTCACCGTGCTCGGCGGAACATCCGGCATCAAACGCTCTAAGGCAGCGTCAGACAGCCGCCCTAGGGCTCGCAAGTACCAGTAGATGCGAGAAGCGGTGCGGGTCATGCCACGCTCCCCAGCTCAGAGACACGCACCAGCGAGATACCCAAAGGCTTGTGCCGCTCCTCGGGCGTGACGCCACGCCGGGCTTTACGTACCTGCTCCGCGCGGTGATAGACTTCCGCCGTCAGCAGGTCGTCATGCCGCTTCGTAAACGCTTGCGGGAACCTGCCGGACCACAGCAGCAGTCGCTCAAATTCCAGTTCGCTCATTTGCGACTGGTCGAACGTCATGCCGCCGTAGTAGCGGTCTTTGAAGTCGTGGTTGTATTTGGTCATCCTTGCCGGCGGAATCCTCCGCCCTCCATAAAGCCCGGTCAGCCAGGCGTCAGTCCAATGAATCAAAGTCCGGCCACCGTCCCAGCAACAAAACCAGTCGCACCCAATCCAAGTTCGGGGCGTCCTGCTGCCACTTCGCCGCCCAACAACGCTTGTACTCTTTCACCTGAGACTGAACCTCGCGATGGCAGCCAGGACACACAGCCAGAAGATTGGTACGCTCATCAGCACGACCGCGACTGCCGCCTGTGAGGTGATGGACCTCGGTGACTGGCTTGCGATCGTGCGGCGGGCACAGCGGGCACCGTCGATGCTCGCGTTGCATTTCGGCAAGGTAGTCGCGCACGACTTGCGGCTTGTCGAGAACCCGCACGATCTCCGGCCAGTCGCCAACCCGCTCCGGTAAGTGCTGACGTACCTCATCGAACGCGACTCCTTTCGGTGTGGTGTACTGCATGGATTCTCGCATCCTTCGCCGCTTGCTGACCTTGCGTGTCCTCTTGAGCGGCTTCGTGCTTCTGGCTAACGGCGTCTTGCGTGTGAGCGGGGTACGCTTCACTAGAACGGCGCGTCGTCGCTTGTGGGCTGGAACTTGTTCGGATTCTTATACGATGTGGCTGCGGCTTGCGGCTTCGCTTCCGACTTGCCGCCCAGCATTTGCATCCGCTCGCCCACCACGCGGAGCTTGCTGTTCCGCTTGCCGTCCTTCTCCCAGGTGTCGAGCTTCAATCGACCTTCGATGAGAACCGAGGCACCGCGTCCTAGATGCTCGCAGGCGATCTCGGCTTGACGGCCCCATAAGGTCACGTCAACGAATGTCGTCTCGTCGATCCACTGGCCGTCGTCGCCCTTGCGGCGGTCGTTGACGGCAAGGCCAAGATCCGTGACGGCAGTGCCGCTCGGGATATGCCGAAGTTCCAAGTCGCGGGTTAGGTTGCCTACCAAGATGACGCGGTTAAACGATGCCATGAATCAATTCCCTGTGTTCGGGCCGGTTTCCAAAAGCTCGCCTTGCTTCGCCTTGCTGGTTTTCTTCGGCTGCGGATTCTCTAGGGTGCGAATCGCGAGCTTGCACGTCTGGTCGATCGGTGCCATCTGCGATTGCGTGAGCGTGCTGTCCGGGCCGCAGTGCTGGTCGTACAGGCGACGGATGGCAGCCAAGTCGCCGACGTTCACGGCCGCGTTAATCTCGTCGAGAATCGCCTGCACCGCCGCTACGTCGTCAACCGTTGGGCCGCCCAGCAAGTCGTCAACGGTCGCCTCTTGCTTCACGCCAGACGGCGGTGCCTTCGTGTCCTTCTCGACGTATTCCGTCCACGTCGAATTGCCATCCATGATCGAACGCCATATCGTCCGCAGTTCGGTCACTTGGGCGGGGTTTGCGTGCTTTAGCGGGTTGCCGAGATAGGCTTCAATCTCCGGCACGCTGACGTTAATTTGAGCGAACGCAGTAACCATCTTCTTTCGCTCGCCGTCGATGTCCTTTGACACGCCGCGTTCGATGGTCTGGAAAGCCGCCGTCATCGCATCTTCGATCAAGTCGGCCGGGAGAATCTTGAGAACGCAGTTGCGTTCGGCGATTGCCCCGTGCTTGTTAATCAGTTCGCGCAGGTCGCGTTCGTCCGGCTTGATCCACTTCGTTTGTCCCTGCACTTTCCGCTGAACCGCCTTGCGGAAATGCGCGTCCTGGGTCGCCTTGCTGTTGGTCTGCATGTCCCACGCCCAGCCGCGTAGGTGGATATTCTCATCGTCGTCGCGGACAATCTCGAACCCGTATTGAATGTTCCCCCACACCCGAGCCGCTTCGCGGGCAAGATGCGAACTAGGGCCGATAACCTTCGTGCCGCCGCGCGGGAATGAATATGCCGCCTTTTGGGCAAACGCCTCGCGGCTGCACGCCTTCATTAGACGGCCGAACGAATCATCTTCGTTACGAGGAAACTTGATGGCGACTGTGATCGCCGATTGCACTTCGTGCTGGGCCTGCGCCGCCTGGCGGGCCATCGACAATTCGCGTCCGTGCTCCTCACGAATCGAAAGCCCTGTTTCCTCTCGGGCCGTTACCGTTGTGAGTCCGTTACTCATGTCGCTGCCTCAGTTGCTAGAGGTTATGGAATTGTGATTTGCACTGTGACCGGGTTGCTGTTGACGTAAGGGCAAGTTGCGTGGTATCCGCACCATCGCGGGCCGCACCACCAGGCTCCCGGCGTTGCTGGCGGAAAGTTCCCAGCCGCTATCGCCTGCTGGATTGCGTTGAATCGGTTTATCAATGCCTGATAGTCGCCACGCCCGCGCGTCGATGCGAGCACTTGCCGCACCGGCGTCTTGTTCTTAACCAGCGTGTCGAGCCGCACTTCTTTCGGGTCGCTGCCAGTCCACAAGCGATGTGCCGCAGCGTAGATCGTGAGCTGGAGGGAACTGTTTACCTCGTCTTGATTCTTTCGCTTGTTGGCTGTCTTGAAGTCGGTGACTCGCTTTTGGTCACACTCCAGGTCGATAAACCCAAGCAGGTCGTGCGTCGAGTTTGGCATGGCGATCCTGAACTCACGCTGCACCGCGATGGGCTGATAGTCGGGTGCCTGCTGGAGCGCAAACGCTTCCGCCAGCCGCACGGTTTCGTCTTTCGCTCTGCCGAGCACCTTCTTCGGCCCCTCGGAAACTTCTTCGCTGCTCAACAGGTATTCGCCAGCCGTCTCGTTGTCGAACGCCGCCGCCGCCGCCTCTTTAATTTCCGAGACGGGCAAGTCTTCGTGTGTCTCAATCTTCTGCCGGAAGTTGACGCCCTGCGCCGCGTCCACGCCCTTGCCTTGAATCAAGGCGATGCCTGGCGGGATGATCTCGCGTTCGATGTACCGCCGTCGAAACGCTTCGGCACAGCGAGAATAGCTTTCCAGTTGCGTCGTGCTGCGGTGCGGTTTCTTCGGCGTCGCTTCGCTCACTTCTGTTCTCCCTGCTGGAGAGCGGCGGCAAGTCTCAACTGAATCTGCCGCAGGTTGTCGAAGTCACATCCTGGATAGTTGCTCATGGCTCGTCGTACTCCTCACACTTCTCAGCCGCATCATCGCGGCACAGTTCGTCGATCTCGTCACGTAGTGCCTTGTTCGATTCAAGCTCAACGTCGAACAACTTGCAGTCCGACCACAGTTCGCAGTCACCGCCCTCGGCTGGCGACCAGTACGTCTGCCTAATGAACGGGTGTAGCCGGTAATTGACGATCACTAGCAAGCTCGTCTCGCCCCGCTCCCAGTCGTACTTGATGGCTCCGCTCACGCTCTTGCTCATGGGGCACCTCATGCGTAATAGTCAACGTGCTGCCCACGTAAGTCCGCCAGGCAGTGTGCGCCAAGCTCCGACCACAGCCCGTAGTTATTTCCGCGCGAACGCTCTAGCTCACGCTTCAGCCACGCGATGACCTCGCGGGTGTACTCGTAATCGCAAACAATCGGCGAGCCCCACTTTCCGCACCAGGCGGTAGCGCCTTCGATGCCGTTAATCGTGATGCCATCCACTGCGTTGTCATTGCCGCGAACTGTTTCGTAGCTGACGACGATCTCCCATGAGCAGTACGGGTAGCTGCTGTCGGCGTCCGGCTGGTAGGTGTAGGTTTTGTCGGCTTGCATGACCATCTCCTATGCGTGTGTCTCGTATGGCAGGAATCCTACCATACCGATACGCTGGCCGTCAATAGATGTTCGGCAAGATTCCTGCCAAAACTCTACTCGGGGTTTTTCTCGCAGAAACGCTCGACCGCAGTGGCCAGCGTAGCCCAGTTGGAATAGCCCATTGCCACGGCAACGCGGTCCAGGTCGGCAAACGCCGGCCCGGCTTCGCCTTGAGCCCACAGCCGGATAGTCCGGGGGCTCTTGTCGAGTTCGCCGCCGAGGTCGTTGCCGTCTTTGTCGTCCTTGCGAGCCAGATAGGCACGGAGGAAACGCCCGAACTTCCCGCGCGGGTCGTTGGTGTTCTTCGTGCTTGGTTCGCGTGGTGCCACGGCAGGGCCTTTTGGAGAGGTTTTAGAGCCTCCAACTGTAGCCCGCTTTCGCCGCTCTTTCAAACCTGTTGCCATGACTCACCCCTTTACCTTGGACGCCGCATATTCTCGGTACTCTTGCTCAGTGACCTCGACCGTATCCCCATTCCGCCGAATGAAGATGCCAGTTCCAGGCGATTCACGCTCGGGCTCGACGGACCTGAACCACTCGGCAATGGCCGCCATCCACTCGCCACGGCACCGCTTACACACCCGCAGCGTGTAAAATGCGTGATCGCGTTCCTCGCCCTGTGGTTCTCCCCAGACTGGCAGCGTCATCGGAAACGGCGGGGCAGTCTTTTCGGTTCGCAACAGCGGACGATAACGCCCATGCACAGCCGCTTGCCCGAACGGCAGCCCTAGTTCGTGCATCGCATAAAAGCACGCCATCCACAGCGTGCGTCGGTCGTGATCGACTTCGCCGCATCTCTGGCATGCTTCGCCATTGTCGTCGTCATCAGCCATAACGCCCTCGTTTCTCTCTAATTCCCCCGGCAGCCGCCCCGAGCGGGAAGTTAGTCGCCCAGGGCGGCTCATCCGGGGAACCGGCCACAACAAGTGACCGGCATACCAAGTTTCAAAAGCCGGAGCCGTAGCCGTTGCCGTAGCCGTAGCCGGAGCCGTAGCCCCAGCCGTCGCCGTCGCCGTAGCCGGAGCCGTAGCCGCAGCCGTCGCCGTCGCCGTCGCCGTTGCCGTTGCCGTCGCCGTTGCCGTTGCTTCGTGAGGCTCTAATGATGTACTCGTTGTCAGGAAATGCTTGCGCTGGCGTGGCGATGATGTTGCCGTTGGCTTTAATCCAATCGAGCACGCCATCGAAGCACGCGCCGTCGTCCATCACGTCGCATATGCTCACCGTATCTCGAAGCGCAGGCCAGCTAGACATCATGCCGCCTCCCACTTAGCAGCAGCTTCCGACGTTACCTCAAACACCGCAGTCACCTTGCGAACTTCGATGTCAGCAGGAACTGAAACTCTGGTCTTACTGTTTGGCCCGGCGTTCGCAAGTTCCAGCACGCCCTTGGTCGTGGCCCAGTAAATCGCCATCTTGGCCCGCGTGAGGTGAATCACGTCGCCGCTCGTGTCGGTGGCGTATCCGAAGAAAACACCTCGATACTCTGTGCAGACGATAACTGGCCGCTCTTTTGCTTTTGCCACAGTCAGGCTCCTTAAATTGGTTGTTTCAAATCAGGCGGGGTGCTCCGTCTCACCCCGCCTTAAATCACCGCGTTCGCTCCGTGCTCCTCACGCCTCAGTCCCTTGCAGCGTGCCGCGTCGTGCGGGAGCACCTTCGTGACTATGCCGCCTCTTTCAGTTCCCCTCGCAACAAACGCACGTCTTTCGGGGCACGAACAACGAGACGAACAACGTGCCCCTTGACGCTCCGCACCTCGACCTCGATCCCGTCTCCGATGAGCATCCGCTGCCCAACCTTCCGTGAGATGACTAAAGCTCCGCGTTCCATCGCTCGAACTCCGTTGTTAAAGGTTTCAATCTGCGGCGGCTCCTTGCCGGCCGCGTACCAGTGCCAGCTTGCACTCATGGCTTTAGACCTCGCTTCTCAAGGTCCGCTGCCATCCACAACCGCACGCCTTCGTAGACCGCTTGCACTTGGAAGTCCGCCAGGTTCTCGACGGCATACTCCAGCTCGCTTGTCACTTGCCGAATAACGTCGCCAATGATGGTTGTTTCTTTCGGAGGCTTTGCCGCCCGCGGCGGGTCGGCTTCGGTTTCGACAGCGTCGGTCTGTTCTTCTGGCTGGTCGTCGCAGTCGGGTTCGATGCCAGGATCAAAGTCGGCGGACCCAAGTGCAGGCGGTACCACTTCCATGCGATGCTCAACGACAGGCTCCTCAGTTGTGGCTGCCGGCGTCTTACCTGCTTTGGCTTTTGCAGCGATAGCCTTCCAGCCTTCGCGTGCGATCTTAGATTGCTCCTTCTTGCCATCGCACGCATCGATGAACTTACAAGCAGTCGCTACGCTTTCGCCTTGCTCGCACAGAGAAACAAGTTCTACGCAGCCCTCGCGTATGACGCGGCGAGCGTATTGGATTGTTCCAATCGCAACACCAAATAGCGCGGATGCTTGCTCTGCTGTGTAATTCGACAAATTTGTCGAATTAGTTGGCGGCTTACCAACCGACAAAGATGCAACACGCGCCGCGCACATAGCTCTCTGTGATGGATCGAGTTGGCGGCGGTGCAAGTTCTTGCTCATCACCCAGGCCAGCGCATCAAATCCATCTTCGTCGCCAATCGTCATAAAGAACGGCTCGATACCTAGCTCTCGACACGCACGCAATCGATTGCGACCGTCAAGTAGCTCGTCTCGCTCCGTCAATGCAATTGGATCACGCTGGCCGTTGGCAGAAATGTCTGCCTTCAGTAGCTCAAAGTCCTTCGCTCCCATCAGAGGGAAAATCTCAGCGAAGGGATGTATCGTTACGTCCTGCACGATATTCACCTCTTCAAGAGAATCCCGACCATTTCGTTGGCGCTAGCTCCGTCAGGAACTTGCAGTAATGCCCGACCGTCACGTTGGCGGTGAGCCTCGACTAAAATCGTTGCAATAGCCGTCCGATAAGCGATTGACTCAATTGAATCTGCACGACGGCACGCTTTTTCAGCGCTGACGATTTTCGCAATTGATGGGTGGCTCGTATTTAGCGTGACCGCCTTGCCGTCAGCGTCCCATTCGCCGATGGTGTCTGCGTTGCTCAGGTCTTCTGCGCGAACCACGATGCCGCTCTTTCGCGCAACGGGAGTCTTGACGCTCCCTGGCTCGTGCTCATCGACGTTGGCGGCCTTGGCTCGCGTTCTGCCGGTGCCTGCCGGCTTTACGCTCCCGCAGCAACGGCCCTTTTCCCCAGGTCGCTTTTCCTTGATGCGTTCGTTTA
>Ga0169931_10001332_pt1 | contig 40796 bp, 36 predicted proteins | sample Kivu_15m_20L_FD_129675 | JGI IMG/M metagenome (GOLD analysis project Ga0169931, IMG submission 129675) | Freshwater microbial communities from Lake Kivu, Western Province, Rwanda to study Microbial Dark Matter (Phase II) - Kivu_15m_20L... | ecosystem: Environmental > Aquatic > Freshwater > Lake... | reverse complement strand
CAGCACAAACCTCTTTCGCCCCTTGAGTAACTCTTCTAACCTCACGCCGTCCGTCTATCAACCCTACCTATAACTGCATAGAGCGCTGATATAATTGGAAATTTAATTGATTTTCCTATCCGTTTTTGAACTGCGGCGCAATCGACGCAATTTATGCTGCGCATCTTGCCTTGCAGAGAGGCACTTCGTACCTCACTGTTAGACCGCTCACCGATGTAGCGCTGGCGTTTTCATACGTGCTTAATAGGATCGATTCGGGGCTCGCTACTCATTCCATCGTGCGTGAGATGGTGGCTAGTCGTACAGCTGAGCTCGATACGTTCATAGCGAAGCATTCAAGTAGTGGAGCCGCACTTCATGATGCGCTCGAGCTGTGTATTCGATCCCTTCCTGAGAACCTACAGCAGAAGGTGGCGTTAGATGTCTCAGAATCGGATTTTACGCAGGCATAGTAAGTTGCATACGCGGACGCCACGGAAGCGAGTAGGTCCGAGATTTCAGCGATATTAAACCCAGCCTCATTGATTTTTGAAAAAAATGAATGAGAATTGCTGGGCGAGCGCAATCTTGGCCAAACCAAGACCGCGCCGTAGAAGACAACAAACTCCTATGTGCTCAAGCGTGTGAAATTTTAATGGCTCTTCGTGGAATCGAGAGGAGAGAATTGGCGTTTTTGCTGTTGAACACTGCAAGCTACTATCGCTATGCTCTCCCCGTGCTTGGATATCGAAAACTGATCGTAAGTGTACTAGCTCTTGGATGTTCATCGACCACAGGGCTGGCGCAGCCACAGCTAGGTGTTCTGTGCGCAAAAGGCAACACGATAGTAGTTCGCCCGTACTGCCTGCTGGGCGAAGAGGAGGTAAGTGTCAGCACTCTTACCAAAACCGGGCCGGTCGGGGACACAGGTGGCGCAGGAAGTAAGGGAGCCAAGGGGAGATTCGCTTCGTTCACGAGTCACGGCAGTCTATCGGTGCCACAGGAAGGGAGGATTCTTTCGCAAACGTGCCCAGCCGGGCAGATAGCGGTGGGAGGAGGCTGCTCATCAAGCAATCCCACAGTGGCCATAGCCCGATCATATCCGTCGGATACTGCTCCCAATCAATGGATCTGCCAATTCAAGCCTCGAGCTGGTACCGGCTTTCCCCAGGCGAGCTTTATTACCTTTGCGATGTGTATCGATAGCTAAGGCTGCATATATTGGGTATGAGGGTGTCTGTGAAAGACTACTATCAGGTTATCAAATTGACGATGATTCTCCTTATCGGAGTCGCGGCGCTGATAGTGATCCCAGAAACATCCAAAGCTCAAGGCAAGGCAGCGTTAGTGTGTGTAGACAGTCGAGGTAAGGTAGTTGTTCGACCCAAGTGCCGTCCGGGTGAAAGTAAGCTATCCCTGACAGCTCTAGAAGCTAGGGCGCCTAGTGGTGCCCTGGGCGCTAGTGGTGATAATGGGGCTTCGGGTTACGAGGTGGTTTCGACAACCCTGGATAACCAGTCTATTGCAGCAGAAGGCACCTCTTTCTCCCAGCAATGTCCCGCAGGAAAAACTACCGTGGGCGGGGGATGCTACGCGAGTAGCAACTTCGTTGTTGCGTATCAATCGTTTCCGTTCGACAGCAATCCACGGCTGTGGAGGTGCGGCTTCGCCAGTCGAAGCGAGGGTAGCCCGACCTCATCGCGTGTAATTCTGTATGCTATTTGTGTGGATGAATGATGACTATTCGCTCCCCTGTCGTACTCCCTCTTTTCTTTGTTGTCGCGTTATTCAACCCGCTCTATTGCGGAGCGGCTCAGTCTGGGAATGTTGTCTGTATCGCCGCGAACGGTGAGCTACTCGTGCGCGCGAAGAAGTGCCTCTCATCGGAGACCAAGGCTATGATGTCGACCCTCCAACGAGTAGGTGCAAAGGGTGCTATTGGTCCGGCTGGAGAAGCTGCGGTGCGTAATCGTCGAGTTGAGGTGATCTCGGATATTCAGATCATCCGCGTAAACGGGCAAGCACATGTGTTTGCCTTCTGCAACGACGACGAGGTGGTTCTGGGTGGAGGATGTGGATGCTTCGACGGATTCTGTAATTCTTTGGTCGCCTCATCCGGGCCGATGCCCGTTGATTCAAAGCAGATCGGTCGGAAAGGTTGGCGCTGTACACTAATTCCCTCCGTCGACCCAGATTTGGGATCCTACAAGGCGTATTCAGTCTGTGCTGAGGCAAATTAGCAAGGGTGCTCAACATCGGATGCTTGTCCGAAGACAGTGGATGAAATTGAACCCACTTCGATAGCAGAGATGCTCCAATCTCGAGTCTCTCTGCTACCTCTGTCATGCTGCGACTTCGACAGCTACCAGCCGTAGAGCCTCTTGCTTGAATTCGTTGCTTTTCTTGCCGCGGCTCCCATTCATCGATACAGATCCTTTTACTTCGCTTGGAATATAAGCGAGTGTTGGCATCGAAATCGGTGTTTCCAGACAGAAACTAGTCTAGTAAAAGATGCTCGGCCATGGATGCTCCAAACGAATCAGCGCACAGCGCACCGACTCAAACCTTCCCTACGGACAGCATCGGGATCCTCATGGAACCTCCGATCGCCGTCTTCAGGCCACTGGATACCGTTTCGAAAGCCGTGGAGGACCTGCGAGCTCTTGTTAGAACGGCATTTATCACATACGTCTATATAGTCGATGACCTAGGGAAACTTCAGGGGGTTGTTACGATGAGAGAGCTCCTCTTTGCGGAGCCGCATCAGCCCCTCAGTGAGATCATGCTCACGGAACCCTTCTCACTGAGAGCAACAACTCCGCTCATGGATGCCATGAAGGAGGTTCTGCTCAAACACTACCCAGTCTACCCCGTGGTGGACGATGCGAATCGGCTGATCGGCTTGGTGCGAGGGTATAAGCTCTTTCAAGCACAAGCGATTGAGATCAGCGCTCAAGCGGGGAGTATGGTGGGTGTTCAGAAGGAAGAGCGTGTTTCTACCTCGCTACTACGCAGCTTTGCCTACCGTCATCCATGGCTCCAACTAAACCTTTTGACCGCCTTCATCGCCGGGGGTGTAGTGAGCTTTTTTCAAGAAACCATCGATCAGATAGTGGTTTTGGCCTCCTTCCTCCCGGTCTTAGCAGGACAATCCGGTAATACCGGATGTCAAGCATTAGCGGTAACCCTCCGAGGAATGACGCTTGGCGACCTCGAATCTCAAAAGCTAACACATGTCGTCGGCAAAGAGGCGCTGTTAGGAGCTATGAACGGTTGTCTCGTTGGAATCTCGGCCGCCGTCGGTATGTTCATATTGGCAACGTCTCAGGAGCACCCTGCCGCGCTCTCCCTGAGTGCAATAGTTTTCGTAGCGATGATCGGAAGCTGCCTCGTGAGTGGCCTCTCAGGTACCCTGGTCCCGTTGGCCCTGAGTAAGATCGGCGCGGATCCGGCCACTGCATCGAGCATCTTCCTCACAACTGCCACCGATGTGGTGAGTATGGGGCTTTTGCTCTCCTTGGCATCGCTGGTTCTCCTGTAAACTCTCGCCGGCTGCTCTGCGAGTTTGTATGATGTCAGAACTTGTGAGCTTTCGAGATCGCATCGGAGCAAAAAGTGTATTGTTGTCTAGTTTCTGTCCGCCAGGACAGAAACTCATATAAGCTCGGGCATGTCCAATTGCAGTGAACTGTAAAAGCCACTATTTGCGATTGCGTGTAGGGCAAGAGAGTAAGACGTCTCTCCCCAGCTACATTACTTTTATGAGCGAACACCCATTCTTCAATTTGACCAGGTTTACGGAGGTTCGAAAGGATTCACGGTAACCGATACAAGTAAGGTTCTTGGGTTCGTAGAATTTGTAAAAGCTCGCGCTGGTATAGGGCGCATAGAACCGGGCGAAACGGCTCTCGCGACGGCAAACACATCAGGTAGTTTGTCGTCTTCTACCTTATTCATCTCGGTTGCCCGATAACCCTGGTAAGGCTAGATTAAGAGGGCTATGCAGGACTCTGAGATTCGCGACTCCGCCTCACTCGAACGATCAATTGATGACTTTCGTACATCCTTTCTCAAAATAGAGCAGGAGGTGGGTAAAGCGATCGTCGGTATGCAGGATGTGGTACGAGGTACCCTCTCTGCGATCTGTGCCCGCGGGCATGTGCTGCTTGAAGGGGTTCCGGGTCTCGGGAAAACATCGCTCGTAAAATCGATCTCCCAGGCGCTCGGGTTAAGCTTTAAGCGCGTTCAGTTTACCCCCGATCTGATGCCCTCCGATGTAACAGGCACTCAGATCCTGACGGAGGATGAAAACGGAGCTCGTCGATTTGTATTCAAAGAAGGCCCGGTCTTCGCCAACATTGTGCTTGCTGACGAAATCAATCGTGCTACGGCCAAAACACAATCATCCCTGCTTGAAGCGATGGAGGAGCGTCAGGTGACCGTGCTCGACCAGACCCATCTCCTCCCCAAGCCCTTCTTTGTTCTTGCGACTCAGAATCCGATTGAACTTGAAGGCACCTATCCCCTCCCTGAAGCACAACTTGATCGTTTCCTGTTTAAGCTAGTAGTCCCAGCCCCTACCTCCCAAGAGCTCAAAGAGATCCTGGCACGCACAACTGGTTCGAGTGTCCATGAGGTACTTCCTGTCTTTCCGAGTGATCAAGCACAACCGTACATCTTGGCGATGCAGAACATCGTACGCCATGTTGTCATCTCAGAGCCGATGCAAGAGGTGATCGTTCGAGTGATTGCAGCGCTTACTCCAACCTCACCATTCGCAACCCCCAAGGTAAAGCAATACCTACGCTTCGGTCCGGGTCCACGTGGAGCTCAAGCTGTCGTGCTTGCTGCGAAGGTAGCAGCCTTGCTCGACGGGCGGATTAACCTCTCGTTTGAAGACATCCGCGGAGTGATCAAACCAGCGCTACGCCATCGCTTGATAGTTAACTTCCAAGCAGAGGCCGATGCTATCAGCCCAGACGATCTGATTGAGGAGGTGCGTAACGCCAAGTAAGGTGACCTTTCATGCTGATTGACGCCGACACCTTACGATTGCTTAATGCCTTTGCTCTAAGGACGAGACGATCTTTTTTCGGCATGAGACAGGGCGCTCATCGATCGCCCAGGCGGGGTCACGGCGTCGAGTTTGCTGAATACCGACGATACGAGATCGGAGACAACCCGCGTTACATCGACTGGAACCTCTTCGCACGAAGCGACAAGCTCTACATACGACGCTATCTACAAGAAGAGAATGTCTCTCTCTTCATCATCATCGATGGCTCACGCTCCCTCACTCATCCAGCTCTGCGTAGCAAGTGGGATCTCGCAAGTCTACTTGCAGCCTTTGCTTCCTACATCGCCCTGTCAGCACAAGACCCGGTCACTATCTCCGTTATGGGCGGTCCTCACAGCTCCCTTTTCTGGGGTGGTAGGGCCTTCTCTTCAGTCAAGAACTTCCTTCAACAAGCAGGTGACTCCCTCGTTCAGGAGACACCGCATCCGGTCGACCTAGTCGCAGAGTCGCGCCGCATAGCCACACGCGTACAGTTTCCCGGTGTTTGTATAGTGATCTCTGATTTTCTGTATCCCTTATCTTCCGTAGCCGAAGCGCTTGGAGCGTTCCGCGCCCGCAACATGGAGGTGCATGCTGTTCAGCTCCTTGGTCCCCCTGATGTAGAGCCGGATCCCGGCTCCAGCGGCTCAACCCTCACGGATAGTGAAACTGGGGAGGCTTTGGGCTTGGCTCTCGATTCCGATTCACGTGAACGCTACCGAGCATTACTGACGCAACACACCGATGCGGTTCGAAAACATTGCCTATCACACCAGATAAAATTCGTTTCTACCCAGGTTCAAGAGCCCCTCGCTCAATGCGGTATAGAGACCCTCACCAGTATGAGTCTCTTCGTATGATATCTATCTTCGGTACGACCCTGGGATCGACTGCGCCGTGGATTCTGATCGGAATACCCTTGGTAAGTGCACTACTCGTATACGTATATCGAAATCTCGGCACCTCAAAAAACTCTATCGTCTCAACCCTGTTCTTGCTGCGTGATCTGCCCCTCCGGCCCACCAGCAGAAAGAAATTTACTCCCCCGCTTCAATTCTGGATCGAACTCTTCGCTCTACTGCTCCTCATCTTGGCAGCTTCTGGAATATTCCTATCAGACGCAGGTAAAAAAGTAGCGGTCGTTATCGATCTCTCGCTGAGTATGCAAGCGCCCGGTAGCGACGGAGCAAAGCGCATCGATAGCGCAAAGCGACTCGCCATCGCAGACATGACTCAGAGTTTGCCAACTACGCGCTTTTACCCCTTCGCTGCTCACATTCAACTCAAGCCACTCTCCTCCGGAGCCGTCTCTGCTATTAGGGCGGCATCCCTCTTAAATCCTCTCGAGACCCTTCCAACAGAGGATCATCTACAAAAACACCTCACATCGCTCGTGAACAGCGGTGATTACGACTCAGTGTGGGTTTACACCGATCGCTCACTGGCTGGCGGTGCCCCTGCACCGACGGTTCGAGTTGTCTCCGTCACAGGCGATCCCAATACGCGGGCCCTGACAAATCTTTGGATTCGAGCTCTCTCTCCGAAAGGAGTGGATGGCAAGACATTTCTATCTACCGCTATCGAGCAGGTCGGCCTATCGAGTGTACCGGTCAGTGTCATTGCAAGCTGCTATAACCTCCACAACCCTTCCGCACTCAAGCCGCGGATACTTCCCGAACAAACGCTTCAGCTCCCAAGTGGAGTAGTAACGACAACTCTCCTGGGGCCGGTCGATCCTCCTTGGACGCATTGTCAGGTCCGAGTCACATCGTCATCTGCAACCGCCTCGGACCTTCTGACAGAGGACAACGAAGCTTGGGTAACATCGGACTCAATAACATCCGGCGTTACGATCGTGAGCCCACTCACCCCTGCCGAGCTTGCGATTGAACAACTTGGTGGTATCACCATCACGGCTGCCCAACGATCAGACGATGCCGCTGCATCAAGAGGCTCTGTTGATAAGATAAATTCCCCTACCATAATCCATCGCTCAGAGCTCCCGGCGACCCTTAGCTCTTCAGCCCTGGTCGTCTATCCCCCAGCAGGTAAGCTACCCTGGGGAGGGGCTGTGCGAGATTCGAATGAGCGAGCGATCCAGATCTCGCGCTGGAACACCTCACATCCCGTAATGAGGTACATCAATCCTACCCTACTCAGTCTGAAGACAACTCGCATCATCGAGTGCCCTCCGTCAGCGACGGCACTTCTCACAACCACTGCTGGCACGGTAGCCTGTGCAGGAGAACGAGACGGGGTACGGTACGCTGTTGTCGGATTCGAACTCTTTCCGTTCGACGGGGCCAAAACGCCCACCTTAAGCATCTTGACCCTTAACCTCTTTAAGTGGCTCTTTGAGACACAATCAGCGGCACAGCGCGTTACCCCGTATGAAACGATACAACTCGCGCGCGGCGTAACCGAGGTGCGATACGTTGCGCCTACTAGCAAAGCCCTTGCGATCTCTGCTAACGGCTCTGTCACTCCAGACGATCTCGGTGTGCTCATGCTTTCGGAGTCGAGCAGTGGGAAGGACTACCTCAAGGCTATCAATCTACTCTCGGATCAGGAATCAAACTTAACCGAGAACACCCCTCTCAGCCTCGGCACAGGCGAACAGTCTGCTGCCGATTCATCTTCTAAGGAGTCCTTTGATGCGATGCCGCTACTTACATCACTCGCTCTGCTCGTTTTAGTACTGGATCTGATCCGTCGCATAGCCTATGCCTGTCGCTGGAGTCGGCCATGACCTTGGAACATCCAGCGCTTCTTTATCTTCTGCTCGTATGTGTGCCCCTTATCGCGGCAACTTTCCGCCATCGCGGGAATCGTACACGTATTGGATACACACTCGCTGCTCTACGCTTGCTAGCGCTTGCTTCTACACTCGTAGCTCTCTCACATCCATACATCGTCAAGGAACGACCGGCCGAGAGCCTTCTCGCTCTGATAGATACCTCAGCAAGCATACCTGAAACGGTCGGGGAGGAGCTCTTGCGACGTGCGGTTATCCTCAGCAGTGAGGTTGGGGTGCCTCTAAAAATGCTTCCTTTCGCGAAAACTGCTGCACCGATAGCGCTACCGTATGAAGGTGGCTCGTATCAAAGGTTGCGTGCCTCTTGGGAAAAGCTTGATACCGGTGCAACTAATATCGAGCTCGCGCTGTCGAACCTCACCGGAAATGAAGGCTCCTCTGCCTTACTCATCTCAGACGGCTATGAAACCGTCGGTAGCACTACTACTTCATTTTCCACTGGCTCCCCTATCAAGATCTATCCCCTGTCTATTCCTGGGGAGAGGGAGGAAGAAGCAATCACGATCTCTCATCTCCATGCACCTCTCACCGTTAAAGCCCAAAAAAGTGCCGAGATTCGAGCAACCCTAACGAATTCCTACTCCACCCCAAGAAGCGGTAGTGTGCGCATCGTTCACGGAGAAAAGGAGATCTTGTCAAAACAGGTCACCCTCCCCCCAGGGGGGGATCTCACGGTACTTGCTCAGAGCGATCCGACCCTTGAGGGTCTCAACACCATCACCACAACCTTTACCTGGAACGATAGCGCTGGCGCGCATTCGATCTCAAAAGGAGCGTGGCTCTCTGGTGAAAAGCGCGACAAGGTTCTGCTCCTATCGGGCTCTGCTGATGATGCCCGATATCTGCCTCAGATTCTCAGCGGTCAGGCATATCAGCTTCGCTCTCTCAGCACCTCAGACGATCTATCCTCACTCGGCCAACCACAGGATTACCGCGTCATAATCCTGAACAACATCCCGCGCAGCGGTGTCCCCTCTGATTTTTTTGAGCGTATCCCCGCAGCGGTGCGAGCAGGCGCTAGCCTTGTGATGATCGGAGGAAATCGAAGCTTCGGTCTTGGTGGCTACATCGACTCATCAATCGAATCGATTCTGCCGGTAAAACTCGTCCCTCCTCATACGGAGAAGAAACGTCTTAACATCGCCGTCCAGCTCGTAATCGATAAATCACGCAGTATGGCCGCAGAGAGCAAGCTCGATTTCGCAAAGGCTGCGAGCAACGAGGTGCTTACATCACTCAAAGACGAGGACTACCTAGGTTTAATAGGATTCGACGAAAATCCCTTCCTTGCTCTTCCCCTTTCACTTGTCGGAGAGTCGCGCAGTATCGCTCGAGATAGAATCAGCCGGCTCTTTCCTCGCAGTAAGACCAACCTCTTTCCCGCCCTCGATGAGGCACGTAACGGACTGATGCGGGTTAACGCGGGGCGAAAACATGTGATCGTACTGACCGATGGCAAGCTTCCAGATGCAGGAGAGTACTACTTTGAACTTATCCGCCAGATGCGAGGGGTAGGCATCACCACCTCCACCGTTCTCATAGGAGGTGACGATGATCAGGGATTTCTCGCCCAGATCGCTCAACGCGGAGGGGGATCGTACTACCAGACCATGGATCCATCGAACCTCCCGAAGATCTTCCTCTCAGACGTCAAGGTCGCCTCAGGAGAGCAAACACTCAAGGAGGTCTCTGAACTCTACGTAAGCCCCGGCCCTAGCGGCCTTATAAGCACCACGCTTGAAAGCTTCCCCGCACTCCGTGGCTTCGTACAGACCTTGGCCCGCGAAGGCGCCAACACGGAGCTGATCGTCGCCGAGGGAGACAAAGCATATCCGCTGCTTGCAACGTGGGAGGTAGGTAAGGGGCGCGCCGTTGCCTTCACCTCAGACGCCAACGGACGGTGGTCATCGAATTGGATGAGGTGGCAGAGTATCAATGAATTTTGGTCTGATATCCTTGAAGCAAGCCTGCCTCCTGGTACTAGCAAAGGATCGAGCATTCCCTTCGACGCTCGCTCGTGGCTCGAAGGAGGGGAGCTCGTAGTAGACCTCTCAATCTATCAAGATACGGGCTCTTCGCAGGTCGGTGGTTCGATCCTCACACCCTCAGGGGAAGAACGTCCCCTCAACCTTCAGGCCCTAAGCCCTGGCCACTATCAAGCACGCCTCGATCGACCAACCGCCGGCACCTATAAAGCCACGATGCGAGTAGGGGAGGCGGCGCTACCAATCGTGGCGTGGACCCTCTCAGGTGAGCTCTTTGGTGAGCAGCGCCGCAGCGTTCCAAATACGCCGCTCCTAGAACAAATCGCATCACGGAGCGGAGGTAAAGTGAATCCATCGGCCCAAGACCTGGCACGCTCGCTCTCAGTTCTCTCTGATAAATACAGTCAGCAAAGGCTATTTATTTTGATAGCGCTGGCGCTCCTACTGATTGAGATCGCTCTGCGGGAGTTTGGGTCAAGAGCCCGGGGCGCACAAACGAGCACTCAAAGATAGTGCGCTCTACTTAATAGTAAAAGCTACCGGCACGACTAGAGCCAATGAGCTACGCCTAAGATCGCCAGGAAAGCTCGGGAAGGGCGCTGCTCTATCAACCATTGCACGCAGCTCCTCATCTAAAACGGTTGCACCTGCTGACCTAAGGATTGCAAACTCCGCCAAAGAACCATCCGATTTGATCTCGATACGGATCGTTGCTTCACCAGTTACTCCTCGCCGTAGAGCTCGCTCAGGATAGCGCTTGGCGCGAGCGAGCAGAGACGCTACCGCCTCTTGATAGTTCAAGCGTGCCTCTTCGAGCGAGGCTGCCGTACCGTTTACAAAACCTGGTTGTGAAGTGACAGATGCGTGCTCTACCGCCACCCCAGTCGAGGTCGTGGTTGATTGAGCTACCTGCCGCGGTTGCTCCTTCTTGGGACTCTTTGGTGATTCAAGCTTTTTCTTTGGAACAACCACCTCAGGCGGGCGAGGCTTCTCCTCAACTATCTTCTGGGGTGGCTCCTCCTTGGCGACAGGTGGAGCCTCGGCCGGTTGCTGAATCGCCTCACCCCTCGGTAGCACGGTGTCGAGCGCCGATAGGGGAACTATCGAAACGTCAAACAACTCCGGCGGTTGGGCCGATATAACCTGATCCCGTGGCATGAGGTACGAATTGATAAAGAGCCATCCAGCCATAAATCCCAAGAGGTGCAATATGATAGAGGCACATAAGGTCATCCGGAAGAGCCGCCGCGACTCCTCTGCACGCGCACGCCTGCACCAACCATCTGGGCGGCTCGGTACGAGCGATAGATCCACCTTATGCTCGGGCGACCGCCTACGACCCCGCGCCGACAAATGGCCGAGGTCTTTCAACTCAAGTGATGTAGCAGTCGCGATAGACACGAAAAAAGCCTTCCTATGCGGCGAGAGACTGAAAAACGTTATGGATGAAATGATAAAAAAGTCGATGTTTAATAGCAATAGGACATCTTGATATATCAAACACCCTCGATACATCCCTTCCTTATATCTGACATGCCAGAGCTTGCTTTCGACTTAAGCCAAAAATATGGTCTGGCTAACTACGACCAAAAGCCCGATAATGTCCTTATATCATTGCATCTTTTAATTCTTCTTGAACATAAGGTGCTCCAAGAAGCTATACAATTTTTGAGAGATTTTTTCCTTGTGAGGCACAGCCCCCTTTCGCCACAAAACACCATAGGAAGGTCCAAATGCTGTATACTTTTTACGTATGAGCAACCTCACCACCCCTCTTAAGACGAAGAGTGGCCGCGAAAGGGCGGTACCGGATTGTCAGGAGATACGCACCCCTCGCCTATCACTGCGACCTATCTCACATGAGTTAGCGAGTGACATCTTCAACAGCTTTGACCCTACCGTTGCCCGCTACACGGTTCCTCAGCCTCCCGAACGGATCGATGAGACCGTGGCATTCATCACCCGCTCACAAGCCTCCAAGCAGGCTGGATCTGAGCTTGTCGTTTCCATTCACCGCCTGGGGGATGGAGAATTTTTAGGGGTTGGCGGGCTGCACTGCTCTGAAACACCTTCAACCCCCGAGCTCGGTATATGGCTCAAGAGCGCCGCTCATGGAAATGGCTTCGGTAAGGAAGCGGTTGTCGGGATGATTCAGTGGGCCGAGGCGAATCTCGATATCGAGTATTTCGTCTACCCAGTTGATCGGCGGAACGTACCGAGCAGAAAGATACCCGAGTCACTCGGCGGTAAGGCAATAGCCGAAAGGAAGACTCCAACTATGCTCGGCAACCTTCTTGATATCATAGTCTTTGCAATTCCGCGTCAGACAACGATCTGAAGCTCTCTCTGGAGTCAGATCCGCTTTCTCTACCAGCGTCATCTCATCTCACTCGATGGTACCTTTTCTCTCGATGTAAAAATACGAGCCGCAGGTCCTGTATGATGAACCACGAACATTCGCGCGACACATCCTCGCATGAGAACCTAACAACTCCCGGAATAATGGGGCAGATTATCGAACTCTTCACGGGCTCGGTACGACGAGACGCACTACTCGCTATCCGCACCAGCACTACTTCTCACTGGAGCATCAAAGAAAGAGAGGGAGAGGAACTTTCTGTCGAGCTGAATCACCCGATATGTAGGGCTCAATTCCGCTTCTCTACCGAGGATAGATCTCGGCCCCACAGACTCGAAGCCCTGATCCTAAGCAGTGACCGCGGCTCAGCACCGCTAATCTCTGCCGAACATCGCGTTGCTCAGGGGTTTCTTGAGTGTGCGCAGCAGCGCTTGACGGAGCTTCTAACTCAGCAGAAAGGTGAAACTCTCGCGCTACTGCGAGAGATCGTTGCTGGAGCTCCTCTCAAGGAGGGTTGCTCGTGCAGCTATGAAAAACGCTACATCAACGAGCACGACAACCAGCACTCTGACCATGGTTGGAGTAAACGGGCGGTTTTTATGACGCCACATGGTTCGATAGAGATCGCCCGGGAGCTCAGAGACTATGAGATAAAGGGGGAGCTGCGCCGCGAGATGTTAGATAGCCGTCTACGAGCCTGCTCAGCCCTCAACGCTGCTCGCTTCGCAAGTCAAAATCAGCCACCACGCCCCATGTTCTCCGAGCTATCACCTTTCGGCATATCACCAAGCTCCTTCCTTGAAGGCTACTCGAACACGATCCTATGCCTCAATGAGGCCCTTCTTCCTCCACTACCAGACGGAAGGATAGACTCAGCCTCTGCCACCTTTCACCATCCGACCCTCGAACGGATGCTCACACTACTTAACGGACGAAAATCAGATCTGATTGTCGATTACGATAGGCCCCACATAGATCGAGTTTTGCAGGTTATAAAAGAGCACTCTGCAGCCACATGAGCACCGACCTTTTCTCCGGGAGTGCACTCGACTGAAACGAGTCTTACCATTTCCGCCTCGACTCCTGTGGCCCTGGCTTACGAGAGATGGCAAGTCGCCAACCGAAGTACTGAGCTTTGGGAGGTCTCTTGGAGCACAGCTCCTCGAAGTTCACGAATCGAGAGGATCTGCTGTTTTTCCAGGCCAGTACGTCTCGGCAATACTTCTAAAACCGCCGAACCCGAATACTTAAGGGAAGCGGCTTGATTCAACACTCCAAAACCTACTATCGCGAGCTGAAGAGAAGATGCGTACCCAAACGCCGTGCAAGAGTCGCTTCCATAGGCCATCGCTCTATGGCACCACCACGATACGTGCCGGCGAATGGCGCGGCCCGCTCGGAGTGGTCGCTAAACCGTAGACGCGATAGGTTCCAGGAGGGACGTTCACAAATGTTGTGCTCCCTCGCCCACCAGGCACCCTGACTCGTCGTCTTCCGAAGAGCCTTTCTGTACGAGTATCGATAACGATAGCGTAGTAATCTCGCAGGCCTCGGACAAGATCCCTAACGGTAACGGTGATGCTCCCGTTTGAAACCCTTACAGTCGGTGTCGAAAACGTGTTTAGCAAGGTTCCGATGGGGGTGGCAGTGGTCTGAGGTAGCGATGTTGGCATCGCTGTCGGCGCTGATGTTGACATCGCTGTCGGCGCTGATGTTGGCATCGCTGTCGGCGCTGATGTTGGCGTGCTGGTGGGAGCTGTTGTTGGTGTTGAGGTTGCCGTTGGTGTTGATGTCGCAGTTGCAGTGGGAGTTGCAGTTGCCGTCGGGGTTAACTCCGGTTCGCTACTGAAAAATGGAGTTGCCGTAGGGGTAGGTGTTGAGGTCGCTGGTGCTGAAGGTGAGGGTATCGGGGTCGATGTTGACGTTGCGGTCGCGGTGTTGGTAGGCGAGCTTGTTGCAGTTGCGGTTGCAGTCGCCGTGAAGGTAGCTGTAGCTGTCGGAGTCGGTGACACTCCTACAGCGAATGCAAGACCGAAGGGTGAGAGAGAGGGGGTGCTAAGGTCCTCGACACCTGACCCGTCGAAGTTTGCCCGCAGCACCCTCTCTGGACTGTTCTGTGTAGAGACTATGATCTTTGAGGCGGTGGTATCGATATCGAGGTTAAACGGGCCCGAGAGGCCGCTCAATATTTGCACCGCGCCGCTACCATTTAGGTTAGCCCTGTGAACCGTTCCAGATGTAAAATTTGAGAAGAAGATCTGGTTGTTAATCGGGTCTGCCATGACCGCAGATAAACTGTTGTCGGCTGCATCAATCAGGGTCTCAATACTTGAGCCGTCCAGATTTGCCCGTTTAAGATCTCCAAGCTGATATTCAGAGAAGTATATCTTCGAGTTAACGAGGTCTAGCGAGATCGAGTACGTTTCAGACAACCCTGAGATGAGGGTTGTAGGTCCGGTACCATCATACTTGACGCGCTGTATGGAACCACCCCCGCTCTGAGCAGAGTTAGCGAAGTAAATCAATTCATTTTGAGGGTCTACCTCAATTGAGAAGAGGGAGCTAATACCGAGATTTGCGATCACGTTGCTAATGCTCGTGCCGTTAGCATTGGCTCGAAAGATCGAGCCAGCATCATCACTCGAGGTGAAGAAGATCTCATTTCGCAGTGCGTCATACGCAACCCCGTTTGAGTTATTCAGCCCGGAGACTATCGTTACGGACGCTCCGCCCCCCGCAGGAATCGCCTCAATGGTGGTGCTTTGGGTGAAGAAGATCTGTGATTGGCCAAAGGCCCCCGAGGAGGGCAAGAGGAAAAGCGCCACTAGCAATGACAGGGTAGGGAATAATTTGGCCATGACGCACCTGTAATAAGTAAGCAAACCGAATACAGCGATATCCGATTTTTAGCGCTGTGGGAAGAGCGGGGATCTGAGCACCTGCGGGAAAAAGCCGCGCGGGAAGAACAGCGAGCGAAAAAAAGACCCGAGCCGGGCTCGTCACTGTACCTGACCCGCCGTAGCGCGAAGGAGGAGAGGCTGTCGATGAAATATCCTCGCACAAATCATTTGAACCTCTCGTGGTGAGCATCGTCAAACCAGCGTCTGTTGAGCGTTGGACACTGCGCATTTCCGCCCACTCTAATGCATACCAGCTCTAATGCGAATTTTAATTCGTATTTCCGGGTCTAAAATTGACCTCACCGACGCATATCAGCTACTTGCAACAGAGCGATCAGTTTTCCTACTCAACTACTCATCATACAAAACGCACTCTGCTCTCTCCACCACCAATCATCTCTGAGTTCTCATCGGGAGTAGCTAGGCATTTTTCAATGCTACGAAAGACTTCAGCTTACCAGCCGACCGCGGCGTGCTGAAGGAGTAGCCGGTGCTCAACAATCACAATCAAGAAAATAGCCTTCACACCTACGACAAGATCCGGTTGCGCTCGTCTGAGACACACTCAGTACAGGATCCCCTGGTAATATCCGGTCTCACAGTACCAATCGAGGCGTGGCACGTGGATGCGGACCAGATCAGAGCTTTTTTCTTCGATGTCGACAGCACTCTTTTTCGCAGCGAGCCACTCCACGATATCGGTCACCAACGGCTCGTATCCGAGAGGTATCTCAATCTACCTGTAGGCCAGTTGTGGCCTCGTGCCTACTGGAATCAGTGGTTCGTATCTGACTCGCCGGCCTACCCATTTACTCCCGGCAACTTCGCCTTACGCACGGACACCGTCCATTTCGACTCCGTCCTCACCGAAGGAAGCTGCTTCTTTCGCGCCGAAAACGAAGTTATCCAACGAATGCATTGCCGTCTTGCAATCCTTGCTGAGCTCAAATTAGCCGGTGTGCCCTCCGACATAGCCGGTCGCTTCTACACAGTCGATCAATACAAGGAGACCAAGAAGACGTTGATGATAGATTCACTCACCGCAAAAGACTCTCCCTACTCAATCGAACTTATACCAGGAGCAAAAGAGATCTTTGATATCGTACTCAAGCGACGGATCCCATTCGCTCTTGGGACTGGAAGCCCTGAGAGCGTAGTTCGCGCAATGTTCGAAGCGATCGACTCGTGGCAACACATCACGCACCGCGTTACCGCGGACGATCTGTGGCAACCGAGTCAAGGAATAGAAAGGAAAGGCAAGCCTGATCCAGCTACCTACAACATGTGTTGGGAACTCCTTCGGAACGCTCACGGGGAACTCGCCTGCCGAGAGCAGGTCATCGTACTGGAGGACCAAGCAAAAGGCGCCCACTCTGCCCGGCGAGGTGGATTCACTGCGATTCTCTGCCCAGACCCCACAAACAACAGGAGCATCGAAAGCCATGTGGCAGAACTACTTGAGTTGGAGTCTGCAAATCCGTGTAAGGACGGACCTCCCATCGTCGTAGCCCGCGACATCGATCAGGGCTGGCTACCTGTTCTTAGCAAGCTGTTCCCTGACCCATAAACCGATCGATCACCGGAGCAGTGCCAAGTCCATGTAGAAATAGAGGAGAAACCGTGTATGCTAGGAAATAGTGATCAACAGCCACGTCAGCCAATTCACAACCAGCACCTAGGAGGCAGCTTGTCGTCACATTCGTTTAACAATCAGGGGTTATTTGCAATCGAACGGCATGAGGTAGAGTTCGAGGTATCTCGCTACTTCGGTGCGGAAAAAGGAGGCGTTGACCTTCGACGGGCGCTCGTCGATTTACCCTTAGAGCACATACAGCGACTTGCTCGGGCCATTGAAGATACGAAAGCATCCGGAGGGCGCGTATTCTTCATGGGAAATGGTGGCTCTCATGATAACGCACGCGCCCTAGCTTTTATGTGCCGAGAGCATGGTATCGATTCCAAAACCCCAGGGCGAGAGGATGATTACGCTCGAGTGACTCTCCGCTCAGGGTATGAGGCTATCTTCACTGATGGCCTTGCTGCCGATTCGCTAAAATCAGGCGATGTGGTCGTTGGAATATCTGGCTCAGGTAATTCGGCAAATGTTATCTCTGCTCTAAGATATGCGAAAGAGATCGGTGCTCAAGCCTTTTGTCTTGGCGGGCGCGATGGTGGAGCCATGCGTAAGGTATGCACCGATGAAAACTCTGTGGTAGTCAAAAATGACTGTATGGAGGCTATCGAAGATCTACACCTTTTTGCAGGCGCTCTCGCCCTTCGGTTAATCACCAATCCTCAAAAAACATCTGATGCTCTTGGCTCACTGGTCGCTGACTTTGATAGCGTTGTTTCGAGCACTACCCTCTCGATGTTCAACGAAATAGCACTCGGTGTCCTCGGTTCAATCGAGCGTCAATCTCGCACTCTCGTACTCGGTGTTAGTATCGGGAGCAACCACGTAATGGCAGATTGGGAGCGAGGTGCCACTAATCGACTGCCGATACGTGGAGTATCAGCGCCGATGATGTACTCGCAGAATTCTGCCATGGCGACCCTCAATGACGACGGATTCTTTTCATTGGCCCACGGATTGGTCAAAAAAGATCCCTCACCAGATGACTTTGCCATCATTTTTGATGTGCTCGCTCCGCCTCGGGAGATCTCTGCGGCGGAGGAGGTGCTCGTGGAAGCAGAAACGCCCTATGTCAAAATAGGGGGCTCCGGTCTGAATCTTGAAGCTTTCTTAGATTTTGAACGAGACATCTTTCCTGCAATGGTCGGTCACTGCGTTTCGGCGACCCTGCGAGGCCTCCTTAGTGAGAAATTCCAGGTTAAGCCGCGGAATGACATTCAGATACAGCTTGAGCCAGGTGACAAGAAGCTCGGCAAACGTCAAACGCTCGCTCTTGAGCAGTCACTGCGTGAAGACGGCCGACTATCGGAGGGACGAGTGCTGGTCTTTAATTACGGCAACCTGTTTGAGGCAGCAGCACCGGAACAATTCGGGCTACGACGCGCTTTCTATTAGACTGTGGAGGGATAGAAAAGATGAGTCCTGAGTATTTCCTAGGTATCGATATCGGTGGAACGAAATCGGCAGTCGTCGTGGGCAACGATACAGGTACTATCCTCGACAAGGTAAGCTTTCTCACTGAAGAGCCCAAAGGCCCTGAGCAGTGTATCGCGAGGCTACTCGAAGCATCTCAGGAACTGACGAAGAGATCCGGCGTCACCATTCGAGCTATCGGGATCGCTTGCGGATCCCCACTCGATCCAGAGCGCGGCCTGATTCAATCGCCGGCTCAACTTTCATCGTGGAAAGATGTTGAGATTACCAAGATTTTTCAGGACCGATTCGGGGTACCAGCTTTTCTAGAAAATGATGCTAACGCTGGCGCTCTCGCCGAGTTCTGTTTCGGAGCAGGTCGTGGCTGTCGCCACATGGCATTCCTTACCTTTGGAACGGGAATGGGGGCTGGATTCGTTTTAAACGGTCAGATTTATCGCGGCGCCAACTGCTATGCCGGAGAGGTCGGGCACATTCGATTAGAGCCTACAGGTCCGATCGGTTGTCGCAAGGCGGGAAGCTTTGAAGGCTTCTGTTCAGGCGCAGGGATAGCCCAGATAGCTCAAGCGGAATACAAAAATTTTAAAGGCCCAACAGTGCTCTCACCCACTCCAACCACCCGTGATGTTGGGGAAGCCGCTGAAAAGGGTGATCAATTAGCCCTCCAGATATTGGAGATCTCAGGAACCTACCTCGGCAAAGCCTTAGCGATACTACTCGATACTCTTAACCTTGAGCGCATCATCATCGGCTCAATATTCCTTCGCTGCGAGAAGTTCCTTCGACCTGCCATGGAGGAATCCCTGCGTGCAGAAGCTCTCTCTCAGGTGGTCGAGGTGTGTCGGATCTTTCCCGCCGGTCTCGGAGAAAGTGTGGGAGATTATGCAGCGCTCTCGGTCGCCTATAGTCAGATGAAACAAGGGGTGTAAGAACGGCTCGTCACTCACCGTAACTCATTCAGCAAGAACTAACTTAGCAAAACGGTACACCAACTTTTTCGGTTCATCGAATCCTTCGAAACGCACTACAACCGTTGCTGATGAGCCGTTACCTTTGACCTCATCGACTACGCCCCGTCCAAATGACGGATGAATCACCTCGACACCAGATGTGAGCTGCTCAAGGGCTGCTGAGCTCTTCTCGTAGTACTCCTTTGGAACTTCCGGTTTCTTGGCCAAGGCGTCGGCAGGGGCCAGGAGATCTCGCATCTGGTCCAGCGACATATGAACACGTGATGTTGAGCCCGCGCCGTGAGCGCGGTCCCTCTCTCTGCGTGAAAAGCGTCCACCTCCCGAGCGCCAACCTCCGTGATGCTCGCCACCGTCATCCTCATCTTCGTAGCTAAAGCGCGGATACCCACCGATAAAGGTTGCACCTTGTGAACGCTCACTACCAACCGGCACCATCAGATCCGGGTTGAGATCCTTCGCAAACCGACTCACGACCCGCGCTCCTCCGCCCCCACCAGAATTACCACCACTGGAGAACATGCCACGCGAATACGCACGCGTGAGGTAGAGCAGCTTCATAGCCCTGGTGATGCCCACGTAACAGAGCCTGCGCTCCTCCTCGAGACCGGTAGGATCATCGAGCGACCTATAGTGAGGTAGAAGCCCCTCTTCGACACCTCCTAAAAACACCACCGGGAACTCCAATCCCTTCGCGAGATGAAGCGTCATCAGAGATACCATCTCAGGTTTCTCATCTGGATTAGTTGATCCGCTTTCGGTCGCAGGAAGATCGGCGCTTGAGGTTAGGGACACACGATCGAGAAAATCTTTTGCTATGGCAGCGGGCTCACTCCCATCTCGCTCCATCGTGCGCCCGATGGACTCAAGCTCTTGAAGGTTTTCAATCCTGGATTGCGCAGCGGGATCTTTCATCGCTGCCAAACGAGGGCCGTACTCCGTCCTTTCGACCACGTAGCCCAAGAAAGCCCCGAGCTTTGTCTTTTCCATCGTCGCTCTGAGATCTGACATCAGCTCGATAAATTTTTTAAGGCTCTTGTTACTCTCTGCAACTGTAACAGCAGCGTGCAAATATGGCATGTCAGTGCGTCGAGCTTCTTCGACCACTGCCTGTACCGCTTGGGCACCGATACCGCGTGGTGGCGTATTCACGATACGTTGAAACGCCTGATTATCCGACGGGTTCACGAGCAGCCGCAGGTACGCCAAGATGTCCTTGATCTCCTTGCGATCAAAGAACTTTAAACCTCCGAAGATACGATACGGGATTCTGGCTCTCACGAGAGATTCTTCAAGCGCACGGGTTTGTGCGTTGGTACGATAGAGGATCGCCATCTCAGAGAATTTATTACCCTGCGTATGGAGCTTACGGATCTCAGAGGCTATGAACTCCGCTTCCATGTTCTCGTCGTAACCAATGAATGTGCGAATCGGCTCTCCTGAATCCCCAGAGGTCCAAAGCTTCTTGGGCTTACGCGCTTTGTTCTTCTCGATTACCGCATGCGCTGCGTTGAGAATGTTCGATGTCGAGCGATAGTTCTGCTCGAGTTTAACTACCTGTGTATCAGGAAAGTCCTTCTCAAACTCAAGGATGTTACTGATCGTGGCACCTCGAAAGCCGTAAATAGATTGATCATCATCACCTACCACGAACAGGTTACGCCTCGGTTCAGCGAGGAGCCTGATGAACATATACTGGACCTTGTTCGTATCCTGGAACTCATCAACCAAGATGTAGTGAAGCGCTCTACGGTAATAGTCGCCTACTTCCGGAAATTCCCGCAGCACTCGCACAGCGTTAACGAGAAGATCTCCAAAATCCATGGCGTTTGTGGCCAACAGCACCTTTTGGTACCGATCGTAGACCTGCGCTTGAAGATCCGTTTCGACGTTGTAGGCATTCTTAGCCGCTTCTGCTGGTAGGATATAGTTGTTCTTACACCTGTCTATGGCTCGTGAGAAGGAGTCTAGCGGATACTTCTCCTCATTGACATTAAGCTCTTTAAGAACCTCCTTGAGAACTCCCTTTGAATCCTGGTCGTCGTACACTACGAACTGGTTTGAAAAGGAGAGCTTTGCTGCGTTGTGTCGTAGGATCCTCAATCCTGCAGAGTGAAATGTCGAGATCCAGAGCCGATCGGCTCGCTCGCCGAGGAGCCCCTTTAGACGGGTACGCATCTCCTCTGCGGCCTTGTTCGTAAACGTAACTGCCAAGATGCGATCAGAGTATACACCTCGTTCAGAGACGAGCTGCGCTACTCGATGGGTTAGCACACGGGTCTTTCCACTTCCTGCTCCGGCTAAAACCAGTATCGGACCTTCCCCATGGAGAACAGCCTCCTGTTGCGGAGGATTGAGCCCGTTGAGGAGATCCAGGTTTGACGTTGCTGCGGATGCCCCAAAGGGAAAGGCGGATTGATTGCTAGACATGAAATCGATGCCGGATTGATACTGATACAAATGTGGTCGACTCAGCTCTTGGCGCATCCGCCGCCCTAGTATGACGGCGGGTCTCACCTTGCAACCTCACGACCTGACTTATCGAACGATACCTATATCGGAAACGGCTGACAATGAAGGGGAGGTCATGAACAGAGAAAGAGCTTTTGGGGGAACCAGGCAAAACTTCCCTTTGTTGTGCTTCTCGAGCAACGCTCGTTCGACACGATGGCCGACCCAGCGAACTCTCCGGTGTACCTATTAAGGTAAGCTTTCGGAGATAGCAGGTCTCCATCAAAGGGAGGTTTTGCCTCGCTCCCCCGGCGTTGTGACAGCTTCTAGCGCGCCCGCGGTACGATCTGCTGACCACGAAGAGAGATCTTGGCGACACTACAGGCCATCGATACCGACTCGTGTGTCGCGATAGCTTGCAAGAGAAGCCTGCCAACATAGGCCAACGTAAGTGCTGCACAGACAAAATCGATCCCGGTAACCAACATGTTGTTTCCCATATTCCCCTCCGTCGTAGCGCTTTTTGATCACAATTCTCTTTTTTCATCTTTTTTCTATACCAGAAGATCTCCCGCTTCAAGTCTTTTTCTATATCTAATCGGCAACACCCTCGAAAAGTTGCGCGCTGCGCCAAGTATCAATACGTTAGCACTACAAACGGAGTTCCAGCCTTTTGCGGCTGGCCGATGCAAAGAGCTCAATAACTTGCTAAACCGTAGCCATGTCATCGCAGTACAATCGAAAGGACCATCTGTACCAAAAGGCTAAAGAGCAGGGCTATCGCTCCCGTGCGGCCTATAAGCTGATTGAGCTGCAACAGAGCCATAAAATCATCCACGCGGGCGACCGCGTTCTCGATGTCGGAGCTTGGCCGGGAGGGTGGACCCAGGTGGCGCTTGAGTTTGTGGGGCCGCGCGGCTCTGTTACCGGTATCGATCTGGAAACGATCGAGCCTATAGGTGACCCGCGCTGCACCTTAATCACCGGCGATGCGCGCGATCTGTCCTCGTATCTTGAGGACCCTGCAACGCTCTTTGACGTCGTAATATCAGACATGTCGCACAAATTGACCGGCATAAAGGAGGCCGATCAAGCTGCGATCGTGGGGATAGCCGAGCTCGCTCGCTACGTTGCTCAGCATTATTTGAAGAAAGGGGGGAACTTCGTCGTCAAGGTTTTTAAAGGCAGCGAGGTGGAGGGGTTTGTCAAATCAACTCGGCCCATGTTTAATAAGGTCCTCAGGTCCGAGCTTACATCGACCAGAAATACCTCTAATGAGTTCTATGTTATAGGACTCGGATTGAAAGGCTAGTGCTCCAACTCTCAATGAACCCCGCTGCAACGATTCAACATCTAGGACGCTTCGTTATCGAGAAGACCGAGCAGTGGGGGCGCGCCTGGATCTTCCTGTACCGAACGATCCTGGCGCTCCTTAAGCCACCGTACAGACCGTACCTGTATCTCACTCAGCTACAAGAGATAGGTGTAAACTCAACCCTCGTCATCGCTCTAATAGGTCTCTTCACCGGTGCTGTGCTGGCGGTCCAAGGTGAGTACACGCTCTCTAAATTCGGAGCAAACGCTTACACTGGTCCTGCGGTAGCCTTAAGCCTTATCCGTGAGCTGGGACCCGTATTGACTGCCTTAATGGTTATCGGTCGAGCCGGTTCGGCCGTGACTGCTGAAATCGGTATTATGCGCATCACCGAGCAGATCGACGCCCTCCGATCTATGGCAGTAGATCCGATGAAATACCTCATGGCTCCGCGGTTTGCCGCTGGTGTTGTCGCTATGCCGCTTCTGTGCGGCATCTTCAACGTGGTGGGTATCTTCGGGGGCTACATCGTTGCTGTAGGGCTGCTGGGCCTTAGCTCGGGCACTTTCATGACACAGATTACTTCCGCCGTCGGTTTTGTTGACGTGTACTCGGGCTTTATCAAAGCGACCGTCTTCGGAATGATCTTCGGATGGGTTAGCTGTTATAAAGGATACACCTGTGGATTCGGCGCTCAGGGTGTAAATAAGGCCACTACTCAATCTGTAGTAACGGCATCAGTCGCCGTTCTAATCGTAGACTACTTCCTCACCAGCGTACTGACGCGCGTATTCATGGAGTAGCGATGATTTCAGTACGCAACGTTTATAAACACTTTGGCCCTCAAGTCGTACTCGATGGTGTCAGTATCGATATAGAACCGGGCAAAAGCACGGCAGTTGTAGGACCAAGCGGTGTTGGAAAATCAGTGCTCTTAAAGCTCATCATGGGAATTATGCAGCCTGACGCCGGAGAGATCTACATCGGTGGTGAAAACATAACCACGGCACGTTCAGAAAGTAAGAAGAACAAGATTCGTCGCTCTCTTGGCGTCCTCTTTCAATCCGCAGCGCTCTTTGATTCTCTCACCATCTTCGACAACATAGCTTTTCCTCTCCGCGCTCGCGGTGGGTCAAACTCACTCCGTATGCACTCAAAGGTGTGCGATGTCGCTGACTCCTTGAGCTTGACGCCGTATCTCAGAAACTACCCAGAGGAGGTTTCGATCGGGATTCGTAAGCGTGTGGGCATGGCGCGAGCCCTGATTACGGAACCGAAGGTGCTGCTCGTAGACGAGCCAAACACCGGACTCGATCCGCTTGATGGTCAAGAGGTGTATGATTTAATTAATGCATGCAAAACGCAGTGGGGATTCACCGGCCTGGTTATCAGCCACGAGCTTCCTGAGGTCTTTCAGGTCTCTGATAGGGTGGCCATGATCCTCGGAGGTAAGATCATCGCAGAGGGATCACCTGCTGACATGACCGCTTCGATCAATCCTGCGGTGCAGCAGTTTCTAAACGGGAGAACGGATGGACCAATCAAAATTCAATAGTACGCAAACAACGCCACAGCTACCTGTGCCCAAACGCACCTTTACTCTCGAGTTCCTCGTGGGGCTCTTTACCATGGCCGGCGTTGGCGCAGCCGGCTACCTCGCCGTTGGCCTCGCAGGGCTCGAACTCGGCACGAGCAATACCTATTATCTACACGCTCAGTTCGACAACATCTCAGGTCTAAAATACGGCGCTTCTGTTGAAATCGCTGGTGTTCCAGTTGGCGAAGTTTCTGCCATCAATCTTGAAGACCCAAAAGCCATAGTGACCCTCAAGCTCAATCGCGCTATCAAGATTAAAGATGACGATATCCTCTCGATCCGAACGAAAGGGATTATCGGCGATCGCTACGTCAAGATCTCACGTGGGGCTTCAGATATCTATATCCCTGAAAACGGTAGAACAAACGAAACTGAGTCTGTAATCGATATCGAAGATGTAATCGGCAAGGTCGTTCACAGCCTAAGCGGAGATAAAGAAGAAGGCGACACCAAGGAAACCGAAGACAAAAGCGGTAAGAAGTAGGATATTGGACGAACAGGAGAGAAATACCCATGCTAGCACGAATCGTACTCTTACTCAGCCTTGTAAGCTCATTCTGCATCCCAGCGTTATACGCTGCCCCAAGCGATGATTCCCCTAAAGTTCAGATCGCTCAGACGATCGATTCGATTATTGCTATCTGCGAAGCCAGCCCGGAGGAAGGCCAAAAGGCCGCACGCAGAGCAAAGTTACGGGAGCTCATTAATCCAAAGTTCAATTTTGCCGAGATGTCGAAGCGTTCTCTTGGATCTAACTGGAATGAGATTACGCCAGAGGAGCAAAAGGAGTTCACAGAGGTATTCTCTGAGCTACTTGCCCGCACCTACCTTTCGAAGATCGAGACAGTTAAACCAGGCATGGTAAAAGTAGATGGGGAGAGCATCGATACACAGAAAGCCGTGGTAAAAACAACGGTGACTAGCAAAGGCGACAACTTTCCGATCGATTACAAACTCATGCTCTCCGATGGTCGCTGGCAGGTCTACGACGTTGTAATCGAGAATATTGGCCTCGTAGCCAACTATCGTAACGAGTTTGCGGGGATCATTCGCAAAGACACCTTCGGCGGCCTGATGAAGCGGTTGCGTCAGAAGATAGCTTAACGAAGCGAATCAAACCCTGCCAATGCGCCCGGCCTCACTACCCACTTGATTTCCTGAAACGCAGATTTTACGTCGCGGTCATCTGCTCCCAATACACGGGTAGATGTCCTCCGTCTAAGAGGAGGCAGCTCTTAGCATCCGCCTCTTGTAGAAGCGCAAGGCTCGTTATCCACTGCGAGCTTTTAAGAGAAGCCCGCTCATCCTCCGATAGCTGTGGCCAGCCATGTACATCGCCATGAAATGCTACGAGGAAATAAAGCTGCTCTATCTCTCCCGAAGCTAATCCGATCCTAGCGCCGATCGCAGGAACCTCCTCCGCTGCGAGCCGTTCATGACCTGGGAACTCTACTCCCCCGTCTCCCAAATCTCGTCGGGTGGCTGGTTTGCGGCAGTCGTGCAGAACTGCTGACAGTAGCTCGATAAAAGTTGGCTCCCGACCTAAGCGTTGCCTACTGACCGACCGCATCGCATCAAAGACAAGACCTGTATGCACCGCTACATCTCCCTCTAGGTGAAGCTTGCTCCCCTGGCCGCACCCCACCATGAGCCGCGCATCAGGAACCATCTCATTAAACCACGACTCTCCGAGCATTTTCTGTAACTCAGCTTTGCTTGCCTGGCTAATCGCCGCTTCGATTTGATATCTATCCATAAGGCTCTCCGGAACCCCAATACAATACGCCTACGACATCCCCTAACACCCACCACCACAAGAGATTTTAAACAGTTCCTCTGTTTAGGGAAGGATTTAAATGCCCATAAAAGCACACGGCCGAACTATTTCATCATAAACGTTACTATACTAGTCGTCGGGGAGCGCCCGTTCGGCTATTGGTTGATGTTCGGTTGTTTCAAGAGCAGTAGTATGAATAATCACAAACGCCCCAGCATAGCAACGCTATCTCAGATAGTATGCTTTCTTCTCACATTTCCAGCGATTGCAGCAGCACAATCTGCGCCCGTATACAGATCTTCAAACCTGGTGATGGGATACGTACGGCCCGGTCAACCGGCGAACGTAACCGGGTATTCGCAGTGCTTTACCTCGATTGGGGATTACCTATGGGTACGTTCGGATAATTCCGCAAACATTCACCCCCTGTTTGAAGTTACCGTGGTAAACAGTAGCGTCGTAATCAACAAGAACGGGAATACCGAAGGTACTGGCGCGTACGTGTGTCACAACAACGGTATCAATCGCGAGGAGATTACAGCCGGAACTGTAGCGAGCGGGACGACGATCGGGCAAGGCCTTAGCTGTGTGGTGACGATCGCAAATTTCGTCAAAGCACGCCAAAATGGTGGAACCGTACCAGGCTCAGTGAGCTGTGCTTACGATTCAGCGAGCGGGCGCATAACGGCGACCGCCACCCAGGCTGGGCAAATTAGTGAATGTAACTACGTGTGCGCCAAACCATCTACAACGAAGACGACTCAGGTAAAATCAGCGCGATATCAACAGGTTCTTTCGGGTACAGACAATATCGGCGCAAACCTCAACTGTGCGAAAGGTACCAATTACTTCTTCTCAATCTGCAGCACGGCAGGGGTCACAACTGCCTCGTACGAGCGCGCTACTGGTGTAGTAACCAAGGGCTCTGCCAGCGGCTGCAGCAACGGCTCGCACAGCTATTTTTGCGCCGCCGCTCCCAAGACGCAGTGCGCCGATGGCATCGATAACGACAATGACACCCTGATTGATGCCCAAGACCCGGGCTGTTGGTCCAATCCCTCTAACCCTGCTTCGTACGACCCAAACCGAATAGACGAGTCAGCAGCTACCACACAGTGTCAGGATGGTATCGATAACGATGGCGACGGAGCTATTGACATGGGTGATTTCAGCTGCTCAAGCCCCACCGATAACGATGAAACTAATCCGAGAGCTCAGTGTCAGGATGGTATAGACAACGACAGCGATGGTGCTATCGACCTAGCTGACTTCAGCTGTTCGAGCAAGCAAGATAACGACGAAAGTTTGCCTAAGTCTCAGTGTCAGGATGGTTTAGATAACGACAACGACGGAGCAATAGATATTCTAGACCCCGGTTGTGCAAGCTCTCAAGACAATGACGAGTCAGGTGAACCAACAAAGGTGAGCATCGGGGTAGAGTGTGTCTTTGATAATCAGGATGGCTCTTACACCGCCTACTTCGGATACGACAACACCAGCGGCACGCTGATAGAAGTGCCTGTAGCAGCCGCAGCGCCCTCTAAGAATGAGGTCTCCCCCGGAAATCCTCAACGTGGTCAGGTAACTCAGTTTAAACCTGGCCGAAACAAGGGCGCGTTCGCCGTGGTATTCGACGGTCAGCCACTTACATGGTCGGTTAGAGCTCCTGGGAGCAGCTTGAGCAAAGCAACTGCCGCCAGGAATTCAACGCCGTGTGCCCGGCTAGAGCCGATAGCCGAGTGTATAAATGGTACGCCTCAGGGAGTCACAGCGACCTTCGGGTATAAAAACCCCAATGACTTCGCCCTTACCGTACCTGTAGGAGCTCTTAACTTCTTTTCTCCTGCACCAACAAACCGCGGCCAGCCAACGCAGCTGCTTGCTGGATTGAACAAGGGTGCCTTTGCGACGCTCTCTGCCACCGGTTTAACCTGGAAACTGGATGGGCTGAGCGCTACGGTAACAAGCTCAACTCCCGTATGCCCCGGCGGTTGTGTAGATACGCCAATCGGAACGGTAAAGAACGAGCTCGATCAAGTAGCTCTCGACTTGGCGGATCTAACCAACAAAGCGGCTAAGCAGCTAGGCTCGATCGCCATGCGTCAGGTCGGGCAAAGTCGGCTTTCAAGCGCAAGCGCCGCGGCTATGAAGAAAGATGCCGATCGTGCAGCGAAAAAAGCTGCTGCTTTGGCCAAGAAGGCACAGAGTCTGACGATCGCACTGCCGGAAGTCGTACGGTCGTGCCCCTTCCTCGAACCCTTCTGCGAAAGCGTGGACAGGGCTCAGACGATAGAGGCTCTGAAAGGTCTCTATGCTCAGATACTGAATCAATTAAAGCGCATACGAGCTCGTCAAAACTTCAAGCTCACCGGGAACACCAATAGGGGAGATACGTTTGTGCGCGATGGAAAGCAGCTACAAGCAGCTGGCAACGAACAACTCAGTAAGCTACCTCGAATCGCAACAGTGTGTAAGTAATAAACCGTACGCGAGTGATTTTTGGCAATTCACTCGCGATAGCGTTCTCCAAAAGCCCGAGATTTCGCTTAAGGACTTCTAGAGAACGCTACAATCTCTTTACTCCATCTTGAGGCAAAAACCTTCGATTGGTAAAAAGAGGGCATGCGTCGTGACTCTTCGCTAGCGTGCTTCGTACCGGGGGCTCCACTTTACTTGATACTCTTGGCAATAGGCCTCGCTGGGTGCATATCGCCCTGGAAGATGCGCGAGATTAAAAGGTTGCCAGAGACTGCTCCGCTCTCGCGACTTGTTGCTGCTCATCGCGCCAACATCAATTTTGGACTCCCCGACAATTCATTACCGGCTATACACGAAGCTATTCGCTACGGAGTAGCTCATCTTGAAGTCGACGTTCGCCAATCAACGGCGGGAGAGCTCTTCCTGTTCCATGACGGGAGCTTAAACGGCTCAAACTATCATTCTCCTCGGGCGCTATGCGGCAGAAGTGTTCAAGAGCTCTCGCACGACGAGCTGCGCTCCGTGCGGCTAGACAGCGCTGGCACGATTCACATTCCGCTATTTTCAGAGGCCTTAGATACTATCAGTCCGCACCATGTCACTTTACAGGTCGACCTCAAGGGAGAGTCGGACCAGCTAGCAGAGGCCGTGGTACAGGCGATCCTTCGGAAGGGTGCTCTTGATAGATGTGTCGTACAATTCCGTAATCTCGATCGCATGCAAACGATGCTTGAGCGCTACCCCACTTTGCGTGCTCTCGCTCGGTGTAAAAACGAAGAGTGTGTTACTCACGCCCTCAACATAGGCGCTCAGGTTATCGAGCTTGAAGGATGGGCTAGTGCTAGCGCTATCGAATCGAGTCACTCTGAGCGGGTTCGTGTCCTCGTTAACATCGCTCACCCCTTCTATGACAACCCCAAGGTCTGGGCACTTTTGCGATCCCGTGGAATCGATATCATCATGACCGACCACGCTGCTTGTATCGACAATGCGCCGGATCACATCCCTGCCCAGTGTCTCTCCCTTTAATACCGAGCTAGCTGTTATCGTGGTAGTCGAGGCCCTATAATTTGTTGCTAATTACGCTGGAGGAAACGATGCCAAAGCACATATTGATAGTTGTAGGGGTCGCTGGGGGCGCAAACGCTGCAACGAGGCTCAGGAGGCTCGATGAGAAGGCTGAGATAGTAGTGTTTGAGCGGGGCAGATATGTCTCTTTCGCTAACTGTGGCCCCCCATATCACATAGGAGGAGAGATACAGGATCGTTCTGCTCCGGTGCGAACGAACGGCTCCTTGAGCGAGCCGGAATGCCGTTCAAAGCGATCCATCTGCATCCCAACTCACATGCCGGGTACTGCCCAGGCGCAAAGCCTCTGGCACTCAAGGTTCTCTTTCACCCCGGCAGCGGAGAGCTTCTTGGTGCTCAGGCCGTTGGAGAAGAAGGCGTTGATAAGCGCATCGATGTTATCGCCACCGCGATCCAGGGGGGCTCTCGATCGACGATCTTGCAGAGCTTGAGTTACGCTACGCTCCTCCGTTCGGATCGGCAAAGGATCCCGTCAAATTGGCAGGGCTGGTAGGTGAGAGCATCCGCCGTGGTGTCGTATCAACTATTACTTGGAAAGAGCTTGAGGCCCTTGCTCCGGATACTACCTTAATCGACGTACGAGATGAGGCAGAGGTGGCCAAAAACGGCGGCATCCCCGGGGCTCTCAATATTCCCCTTAATTCGCTGCGCAGTAGGCTCTCTGAGCTCCCCAAGGACAAGGAGCTTATCGTCTACTGCCATTCAGGCCAGCGCTCGTACAACGCTTGTCGGATACTAAGTCAGTACGGTTTTGTATGCCGGAATTTAAGTGGGGCGTTTGCTACCTGGGGCGCTAGTCAGGGGCGTTAGAAGCAGGGCATCGTCGTTACGTACGTAGCGAAGGACCTCTGCTTCCTTTCCCCTTATGTCTTCTCTGCGCTCTTTTTTGCGGTCTCTTTATTAAAAGAAGACCGACCGTAAGAGCGACTAGATTCATAACCTCGTAGGAGTTGCGATCATGCGCGCTAGACTAGAAATCATACCAAGACCGATCGCCCTTCTTGTCCTGTATCGTTGAGATATCAGGCGAACGGTCTCCTTCAGGCCATGCCACTATTCCGCCTCCCCGACCCTTACTCCCTGTAACTCCTTCAGGCGGAGAGTTTTTTTCTATCACCGCGATCGAGGCCAACGTTGGCCACTTGAGACTACCAAAAACACATTGCGAGCGAGGCGCTTGCGAGGGCTGTACTGAATGAATCGCTCCGTGCCCCCTCGTTGGTCTATCATCGTTGGAGGCTTGAACTGCTGCGCTAGTATCGACGTCATTTCTCGACTCTTGAGAGCGAAGCATATGAATACGACCATGTCCCTGTGTTTCGATTCCCATGAAACCACCTTACGTTAGGTTCTTTTTAATGATTCGGCAGAGTAAGCGCCGGTGGAAGCTCAAGAAGAGAGAAGTAAGTCAGCTCAAGCAAATACGCAGAGCCCGGGGGAGTATACCGAGAACACAACACTAACTAAAGAGGCTCAAAGAGATGCTCAAAGAGATGTAGCTAATCCCTGCTATATAGAACTAAAAGAGCCCTTTGGAAAGTCGACAACAGAGACTCGATAGACACAACGATAACGTGGCAATGGAGAAGGGAAGGGTATTAAATCCAGGATTTACCCGTGCCCCCGCTGACCTATCTGCTCACTTCAATATTTGGAAGCGCTCTGTAAAGATACGGAATAGGTATTCGATACGGTAAGGTCTTACGAAGCCTTGGCTGCCTTACGTGCTGCTGCTCGAACTTTCTTGTTACGACGGGTTACCTTCTTGGCATCACGTGCGTTTCTCTTGTTCCAAGTGATCTTAGTTGGGGAGGCCATAGTTACAACTCCTGGATGTTAACTGGGGAAAAGGTACCTAAGTTACTGCCTATGGTCAACTTAAGCTGCTGTTTAAAATCTTGGGCCCTGATTGATGATATCCTGTGCGACGCTGGTAGGGGCTCGCAGAAAGCTCTAAAGCTACCGTTTTTATTGATAAATCCGGAGAAGTGCCCTGGCTACAGGCTGAAGCGAGCTACTTCTCCTGCCTAAATATCCAGGTTGCGAATCTTTAGGGCGTTCTCCTCGATAAACTTCCTGCGCGGCTCAACCTCATCTCCCATTAAGACCGTAAAGATCTGATCCGCATCAATGGCGTCATCGATGGTAACTTTAAGGAGGCGTCTGTTAGTCGGATCCATAGTTGTTTCCCAGAGCTGCTCTGGATTCATTTCACCAAGACCCTTATAGCGGGTTATTGAGGTCCCTTTGCGGCCACGCTGATCAACAAAATCTGCCACCTGTTCGATTGAGTCGACCTTCTCGAGCTCCCTTGCTTCTCCTGTTGCTGCGATAGTGAATGGCCCTTCTCCGGCCAGGTGTAGGGCATCACGATACACCTTGCGGATCTCGTCAATCTTCTCAGAGATCCACAGGCGACGAGTGATCAAGGTTTGGTACTGAATACCTCGCTGTCTCGAGGTAACCTTAATCGCCACCTCTCCATCGATGTCATCAACTATCTCTACCTTTGGTGTAATCGGCATGCGGTTTTTAATAGCGGCCTCCACTGCCAGGAGAAGCGCTGAGATCTTGGCAGACTTCCAGGAGTCCTCCGGCAGATCGATAGCCGCCTCTGCTATCCCGACAACTGCACGCTTATCTAAACGCTCCATCTCGAGCTCTTCTAAGGAAGGCTGGATATCGCGTACTCGAACAAGGAGATCCTTTATCTCCTCGGCTTTACTACTCTTGCCGTTCTTTGATTCGATCGTGACGTTTTCAACGCCTGAGCCGATAATAATCTCGGTAAACTCCTTCTCATTCTTGACGTAGCGCTCCATCTTGCCCTTCTTAAGCTTGTAGAGCGGCGGTTGCGCGATGAAAAGATTCCCGCGAGCGATAACGTCATTCATCTGTCGATAAAAGAAGGTTAGGAGAAGGGTGCGGATGTGGCTACCGTCAACATCAGCATCGGTCATGATAACGATCTTGTGGTAACGCAACTTGTTGATATCGAAATCTCCCGGCCCGATACCGGTTCCAAGCGCGGTGATTAGCACCCGGATCTCTTCGAAGGACAGCATCTTATCAAAGCGCGCCTTCTCAACGTTTAAGATCTTTCCCTTTAGAGGAAGTATCGCTTGATTCTTTTTATCTCGGCCTTGCTTTGCTGAGCCTCCTGCGGATTCTCCCTCGACTAAGAACAGCTCTGCCTCTTCAGGATTTTCGTTTTGACAATCAGCGAGCTTTCCTGGGAGCGCAGCACTATCGAGCGCGCCCTTACGACGCACAAGCTCTCTTGCTTTTCTCGCCGCCTCTCGCGCTCGTGCTGCTTCGAGCGATTTGTTGACGATGGCCTTGGCTATCGCTGGGTTCTCTTCAAAAAACTTAGCTAAATGCTCTCCTGCAACCTGTTCAACAAAGCCCTTTATCTCGCTGTTTCCAAGCTTTGATTTAGTCTGCCCTTCAAATTGTGGCTCTGGGATCTTTACGCTTATTACCGCTACCAAACCCTCGCGGGTATCGTCCCCTTGAATCCCTTCAGAGAACCCCTTCAAGAGATCGTTTTTATTCGCGTGATTGTTGAGCGTTCGCGTGAGCGCTGCTTTGAACCCGATCAGGTGAGTGCCGCCCTCTGGGGTGTTTATGTTGTTGGCGTAGGTGTGAATGCTCTCTTGATATTCAGAGTTGTATTGAAGTGCAATGTCGACACTCGTTCCTTCGCGCTCCGCTGTTAGAAAGATAGGCTCTGGAAAGAGCGGGGTTTTGGACTTGTTAATGAATGAAACAAAGCTCTTGATACCCCCCTCGAAGAAGAATTCCTGCTTTTTGCCAACCCGTTCATCTACGAGATTGATGTGCAATCCCGCATTCAAAAACGCGAGCTCGCGTATTCGATACGCTACGGTGTCGTAGGTAAAGCTTTTTTGTTCAACAAAGATTGTGTGGTCCGGATAAAAGGTAACCTTGGTTCCGGTGCCTTCTGCATCTCCTATGACCTTGAGCGGCACCACGGGGTCCCCTCTCCGGAACTCCATAAAATGCAGCTTGCCGCCCTGTTTAACTTCTACCTTGAGCCATTCGGATAGTGCGTTCACGACCGATACACCAACTCCGTGCAAACCTCCTGAGACTTTGTACGCTTCCTTCTCGAATTTTCCTCCGGCGTGTAGCTTGGTCATGACAACCTCAACGCCGCTTACTCCCTCCGTCGGATGGATACTGGTCGGTATTCCTCGACCGTTATCTTCAACAGACACTGACCCATTGGTGTGCAACGTAACCGTTATCTTTGAGCAATAGCCTGCCAGCGCCTCATCAACAGCATTGTCGACAACCTCCCATATGAGGTGGTGGTATCCCCGGAAAAAGGTATCGCCTATGTACATTGCTGGTCTTTTTCGAACGGCTTCTAAGCCTTCAAGGACCTTGATCTGCCCGGCGTCGTACACTAATCCGGTATCTTGTGCGTTGGGCGCTGTGCTCATTACTCCTCCCACTTCATAACTCGAATAGTTTAGGATATTTAGATCGCTTTAGCAAAGGCTAAACCAGCATTCGAGCGGCCGCGTCGAAGCCTTGTGCGCGACCTAGTTAGTTGGGTGAAACCGTTCCTGCGCTCATCCTAAGCACCTGAAGTTCCGGGTGCTTACAGAGCGGTTTTGGTGGGGTGCTAGTTCCTGTCACGACCATCTGCCGAGGTTTACCAAGAAGGCTCTCGAAAAGCCTGTCTGAACGGGCTTGGTCGAGCTCTGAATCAACATCATCGAGCAAGACAACTGCGGCCTCACCCTTCTCCTCCTCAAGTAGCTCAATAACCGCTAGCTTTAAGGAAAGCACCACGCTACGAGTTTGGCCTTGAGACGCGAACGCCCGGGCATCAACCGTCCCTAAGGTCATCTTGATATCGTCCCTTTGGATACCTACTACCGCGCTCCTTTGGGCGATCTCTCTGCTCGCTGCCTTCTCAAACTGAGCGAATATGTACTCCGCATGAACCTCTCCGTGCGGAGCAAGCAGATCGGACTCCAATTCAAGGCTTAGCTCACCATCGAGAGCGGCGTATGAGTAATGCGCAAGTGCTGCCTTTTCCCCTAATTGTTTTATAAATTTACGTCTGTTTTCCACAATTTTTCCACCATACTCTGCGAGCAAAGAGTTCCACGGTATAAGCTGTTGATAATCAACGTAAGGCTGCTTAAGTAATGAACTTTTACTGGCTAGGGCTCTCTGGTAGGCCATCAAGGTATTTAGGTATCCGGGCTGCAGATCAACCATGTGTCGGTCTAAAAAGCGCCTCCTCCCGGCTGGTGGTCCTTTCACAAGCATCAGATCGGCCGGTGAGAAGGAGATGATGCTCAATCTGCCGAGCAGCTCGCTTATTGAGCTTACTCGCTCGCCATTAACAAACGCCTCACGGCTTCCCGGTGTCAGGGAGATACCAAGCTCCTCTGTTCCAAGGGCGCTAGTAACCACTCCGAACACGGAACACGCTGATTGCCCCCACCTACTGAGCTCTGTCGAGAGATTTGTCCTAAAGGAACGAGAGCCGGAGAGTAGGTAGATCGCTTCAATCAGATTTGTCTTACCGTTACCATTCAAGCCGGTGATGTAGACAGGCCCTCTTGAAAGCTCAACACTTTGATCGGCAAGATTCCTGAAATTAAAGACCCTAACCTGAGAGACGTACAAAGGTATAGCCCTACACCTCAATCGAGTCGTAATGGCATAACGACGCCGAAACACGACTCATCGGATTCTGCGTAAAATTTACCTGGCCCTGACTCTCCCGAAAGGTCCATCACGAATGGCTGGTTCTCACTCACCGCTGCTAGAAGATCGATGACATAGCGGGCATTGTAGCCAACGGAAAAGTCCTTACCGGTGTATTGAACCTCTACCTCTTCTTGCGCTTCTCCTACCTCGGGCGATGAGCTCGATATACGTAGAACGTTCGTAAAAAAGTCAAAGCGTACCCCTTTGTTTTTATCGCTTACTACAAGCGATACTCGTTTGAGAGCCTGAGCGAGATGCGTACTCAACACGGTTATCTTATTTCCTGGTGCGCTTGGTACTACCTGCTCATAGTTTGGAAACTCACTGTCAAGCAGACGCACTACTAGTTTCCAAGCAGGTCCCTCTACAACCAAGAACCCTTCTCTAACATCTACTCCGACTGCTACATCTCCTGCTGTTTCAAGAGCTTTGCGGACCTCTGCTAATCCTTTACGTGGTACTATAATTCGCTCAGCCTCTGCGCCTCCATTCTTGGCTCCCTTGGTCGATAGCCCCGTAAACTCCATCCCTTCAATCGGGCGAGTTATAAACGCGAGCCGATGTCCATCCGTGGCGACCATTCTAAGCGATGTTGTTTTACCTTCCTTCGATACCTCGAAGCACACACCGTTCATGTTGTATCGGCCCTCGTCAAGAGACACCGCATACAAGGTCTTGTTTATCATCTCCACTAACGTCGGGGCTGAAATCTTGCAACGAGTTTGCAGGGCGAGTCCCGGCGGCACAGGATACTCCTCTGCTCCCACTCCGACGATCTTAAGCCTGGAGCTACCTGCTATTACCTCGACTCGATTACGCTCAGAGGCTTTTATGGTTACATCGCCCTCTGGAAGTTCACGAACGAGATCACCAAACACCTTGGCACTTACGGTGATAGAACCCTCTTTTTTTACAGAAGCAGAACAGGAGGCGATAGCTGTTATCTCGAGATCGCTTGCTGTTACTTTGAACGTTTTATTTTCAGCGTTAAGAAGCACGTTCGCCAAGATCGGCATCGTTGCTTTCTTCTCTGCCATCGCCAATGTGACGTGAAGAAGCTTTGCGAGCTCTGCTTTTGGAATCGTAATCTCCATGGTTCACCTATTATTCTTAATATTAAATATTTTAGTGAATAGTGATCAGGGAAGCCTTATTTTGTGGGAAACGAGGATAACATAAAGGTTTATCATGACATATATCACAGACAAGCTGTTGTTAAACTTGGGACAGATTTAAAAGTTGTCCACAGCCTTTAAAAATCTCTCAATTCACGAACAAAATACCCCCAACGATCCCCAACTTATCCACAACCTTCTACAGCCTGTAACCCAATGGTTGACCGATCCTAAAACCTTCAAAGAAGCACAGAGCGCTCGAAAGGTTTTATTATGAGCAACGCCTGCCACTTCTGAAACGAAAACCCCGAAGGGTCTTCCTGTTGAAAAACCAGTGGACAACTATCCGCAACAACCGCAATCCACAGAATGGTAGAAGTTGTTGAAAACAATAGTAACTATACAGTTTTATTGTATTTAACCGAAGAGCTGCCTTTCTATCTCTTCGACTAAGACCTTAACTTGTGCATCTGTGGATAACTTGCTTGATACAACCGAGGCGGCGTGGATAACGCTCGAATGGTCGCGGCCACCGAAATGCTCACCGATCTCTGGATACGAAGCGGTGGTATGTTTACGGCAAAGATACATCGCTATATGACGGGGAAACGAGAGATTCTTGGTACGCCTTTTCGATACAATTTCACTTACTTTGATACTGAAGTGACCAGCAACAGCCTTCTTTATATCGTCTACTGTCAAAGTAACAACTTTAGGCTGTAGCAAAGGCTTGAGTGCAGAACGAGCCATATCCATCGCTATGTCGACGTGTTGAATGGAGCTAACGGCGTGAAGCCTCGTAAGGGCGCCCTCAAGCTCACGCACGTTAGAGGAGATCCTTTCAGCGATAAGATGGCTCACCTCTTCAGGCAGGTGAAAGTTCTCAAGCAGCGCTTTCTGTTTTAATATTGCCACGCGAGTTTCAAAGTCAGGAGCTTGTAGATCCGCGGTCAACCCCCACGAAAAGCGAGTTTGCAGCCGCTCTTCAATACCGGGGATATCCGTCGGTATTTTATCGGAGGTTATAACTATTTGGCGCTTCGCACTGTAGAGCGCATTGAAGGTGTGAAAGAACTCCTCCTGAGTGCGCTCCTTTCCGGCTATGAACTGAATGTCGTCGATGAGCAAAACCTCAATAGTTCGCAGGCGACGCTTGAACTCCTCCATTTTTGCGTGGCGAAGAGCAAGGATCAGCTCGTTTGTGAACGTCTCGGAGGACATGTACAGGACACGAGCGTCTGGCGAACGCTGCAGGACAGCATTCCCAATTGCGTGCAATAAGTGGGTCTTACCAAGCCCCACCCCGCCATAAATAAAGAGAGGGTTGTAGCTTCGACCAGGATTCTCAGCCACCCGCATCGCGGCGGCATGACAGAACTGATTGCTGTTTCCCACGACAAAATCAGTGAAGCTATAGCGTGGGTTGATGTGGGAGATATCAGGGGAGCCCACGCCCGAAGAAGACGACCCGCTAGACGGGCTAGTGGCCGCACTCTGAAGCTCTTCAAGGGTTTCTTTTGTCTCAGTTGGAGAAGGCCTCAAACGCTTGACAATAAAAGGGGTGGCCGGTCTTTGAGTCGGATGCCCCTTCGCATCTCCGCCCAGTGATGACGGCTCCTTAGGTATGACAGAAAGCTGTAACTCTGGGCTCTTGAGGAAGTGAGCGAGACGAGCCTGAAGCTGCCCAGCAAAGTGGGTAGTAACGTAATTGCAGATGAGCCTCGATGGTCCTCGCACGATGATTCTGTCAGGGGTCGACGCGGCGCTGTCGAGGTATAGAGGCTCTATGTAGGCCGCTACAATATGCTGATTGGCCTGCGCACACGCATCAGCTATCGCAAGTGCCCAGCATTGTTCAAGAGAAGGGATGTCCGAGGAGTCGTTGTGAGATGAAGACGACGGAGGCTCGTGCTGCCCCACTTCGTTCTGGCCGAGATGTGTTGAAGCCAGATTGCTGCTCATCATCCTTACATGAACATAGCCGTACGTAGTACTCTATTGCGAAGTGATCGAGAGTGCCGATTTACCTACAGCACTACGTTAGCTATACGCCGCAGTAAGTATTTCGTCTCCGCCTACAGAGACGTCTTTAAATTGTCGGGAGGCATGTTTTCCGAGAAGTCGGACTACACCACCTGACTCATGCAAAGACGAGACAAGCGTTATACGACGAGCAAAAAATTTTACAAGAATCTAGTGAGGATTTTTTTGATAATCTTCTAATACTAGTACCGAATTAGATCTAAATTCAAGTTGATTAAACAAAAATAACGACGGTACTAACGCGAGACAGGCAAGACCCTAAACAACGCAGGCTCACAGATCCTACGCAAAGAAGTTGCTTCGCATAGGAGAACCATTCATAACTGTCTTCATGCACTTAGCTTAACGCTTCGTTTCTCTGAGCGCCAAAGAAACAACACGTAGATACATCGTGGATTCGCAACGTTGCACCAGCAGATCGTCGCCAACGGCAGGCACGGGAGATAGAGCAACAAAGCTGCCCCAATTTCTGATCGTGGGAGCGATGAAGTCTGCCACCACCACACTCTGGGAAACTATCCGACAGCACCCTCAGATCTTCATGCCCACCCTTAAGGAACCCCACTTCTTTGTTCAGCCAGAGTACCTTGATCTCCTTTCGAAAGAGAGCAAGGAGCTTCTCAAGAAGAGCACGCCAGCCAACTTTGATGAATATGTAGCGCTATTTGCTGCGAGCATGGCACATCAGCTATGTGGAGAGGCGAGTGCGTCATATTTTCTTCTGCCAGAGCTCTCGATACCAAGAATACGCGCAACACTAGGCGATATACGGATCGTTATATCGTTGCGTAATCCTTACGAGAGAGCCTGGTCAGAATTCAAAATGCACCACAGAGACCAACTTTTGCCCGATCCTGGAGCGTACTTCACGCGGCGAGCGCATGAAGCGTTGCGAGGAGACAGCTCCACAGCGGCGCTATACATATCTCAGAGCCTTTACAGTGCACGAGTTGAGGCCTTTTTAAGCAGTTTTTCGCGCGTGCATATAGTTGTCGTAGACGACTTACTAAAGGAACCCCGGGCAAGCCTTCAATCCTTGTATGCTTTTCTCGGAGTTGATCCCGCCGTTGGTTTCGACCGACTTCTTTATAAAAACGAGAGCGTAGGAATTCCCATGGTATCCTCAACGGTGTTGTGCGCTCTAAACGTAATCAAGCCCTTGGCGCGAGCACTTCTGACTGCATCTTTAGGCGAGCAGCGATGGCCTATTGTTAGAACAAAGATCTATAGGCAACTACGCAAAAAACCTCGTATGCCCGAATCAGCGCGCGTGGCGCTGCGAGGTTTGTTCCAACCTGATATCGCTCGCTTAGAGTCTCTCTTACAGCGCGAGCTCTCGAGCTGGTCGTAGCCAAGCTTTAATGTATACTCAAGAAGTTATCGATCTTACTATGAGACAACGTACTCTGTGGCAGATGCAGCCTTGTTGACATGAGCGCTACTCGGAAAGCTGTTCTTGAGATTTCGTGTCCGCATATAGACCCTGATGCGGTGCTCGATATTCTCCTTTCAAAACAGGCGTTATTTGTGCCTAGCCGCGTTCAAGCCAGACAAGGGCGCGGGTTTTTAAAAAAGTTGGATCACAGCTACCGCAACTCCCTGTCGTACAACCCCGACAAAGAGTTGCTTCCGTATTGTGAGGTGCTTAAGGACACAGTAATCGCTCGTCTCGATAATCTGATGCAACAGCTTCAGCTTCCTCGTTTCAGGCCCGGACAGCATGAGGTGTCATGTGTTGCCTTCGGTGACGGAGCGTTCTTTCGCAAGCACCGTGACACCTTTCATCGCTATACCGGCGACCGTGCTATTTCGTGGGTCTATTACGTTTGCCACAAGCCTCGTCTGTTCTCCGGGGGAGATCTCGTTTTTTTTGATGGCGAGCGAGAGATCGATCGAGTCGCTCCTGAGAGCGGAAAGTTAGTTATAAACCCTGCGCGAGTGATTTTTGAAAAAAATCACTCGCAATAGCAGGGCGAGCGCAATCTTGGCGTAGCCAAGTTGCGCCGTAGAAGACAAAAAACTCTAGGTGTAGAAAGAGACTATCT
>Ga0169931_10001331_pt1 | contig 40799 bp, 36 predicted proteins | sample Kivu_15m_20L_FD_129675 | JGI IMG/M metagenome (GOLD analysis project Ga0169931, IMG submission 129675) | Freshwater microbial communities from Lake Kivu, Western Province, Rwanda to study Microbial Dark Matter (Phase II) - Kivu_15m_20L... | ecosystem: Environmental > Aquatic > Freshwater > Lake... | reverse complement strand
GGCATTGCTTGGCTAAATTCAAGGTTCGACTCATAATTTGGCGATCTAAGCCCCAACTATTCTTGTAGTATTGTTTTCCTTTTTTTATGCAGGTAGGCTTTCCATCAGTAATCATAAAAATCTGCTTATTCGGATTTCTCTTTTTCTGAAGAATATCTATGGCAAGACTTAGCCCTGCCACTGTATTGGTATGGTAGGGACCGACTTCAAGATATGGTAAATCTTTCAATTCTATAGACCATGCATCATCTCCAAAAACAATAATATCCAAACTATCTTCTCTAAAATAAGTTTTGATATATTCTGCTAAAGCGAGGGCAACCTTTTTGGCTGGGGTGATGCGGTCTTCTCCGTATAAAATCATAGAATGAGAGATGTCAATCATCAAAACTGTACTTGTTCTGCTTTCGTGATTTTTCTCATATACCTCTAAGTCAGTGTAATCCAATCGAAAAGAATCAATTCCATGATTTTTCATAGCATTTTGTATGGAATGATTAAAGTGAATGTCTTCCGACAAATCGCCATATTCAAAGGGTCTTGTCTCAGATTGCATTGATTCACCCCTACCCATTTCAGAAATTTGATGATTACCCTTTCCCGTTTTTTTTAATTTTCCAAAAATATCCCTGAGACTAGATTTCCTGATATGTAATTCCCATTTTTGAGTGAGAGAAAGTGCATCTGATTGATCAGGGTTTTCTTTGATAAATCCTTTATCTTTTAGATCCTGAATAAAATCTGAAATCCCATATTTGGCATCTGAAAACTTATATTTTCTGTCTAATTCTGTTAGCCAGGATAGTGCATCATCAAGGTTTCCAGAACTTATCAATAGTAATTCTTGAAAAATTTTTTGAAATTTTTCAAAAGGCGAATCTGAATCAGCCTGAAATGAAGTAAATTGCCATCCAATCATACGTATGAAACAAATGAAACTAAACTAGGTTTAAAATTAAAATATGAATCATATTTAGTTCCGTTATTTTTTAAATATAAACTGAAATACTTTTTATCACTATATTTGAAAAAAAATATTCTCTATGAGATTACTTACCATATTCACCTTATTGTTTTCGAAGCAATTCATTTTTGCGCAATTCGTAATTTTTGGAAATCCCAACTTAATTACGCAAACGCAGAGTTCCCTGGAAATTCAATATACAACCAATACGAATGCGAGAACTTTAGTGCAATATGGTAAAACCCCGGCATTGGAAATGGGTTACCTAAATAATGGACAAACTACAATGGCACACAATATCCTACTTAATGGATTGGAAGCTGGCAGCATCTATTATGTCAAGGCCTGTGCCATCATTGGACCAGACACTTCAAGATCAACCAAAACAGCTATATTTGCAACTGTCTCCAACTCAACAGGAAGTATCAGAATTTTTTTTAACAGAAGTATTGACAACACGGTTTCAAATGGAACCTACCCCCATATTACAAATTCTCCTGCTGCTATTCAAGCTGAACTGATTAAAAGAATAGACAGTGCTAAGGCTAATATTGATATTGCTGTTTACAACAACAACACCAATGCCATAGTAACTGCACTGAACAATGCCCACAACAGAGGCGTTCGTGTTCGGTATGTCCATAATATAAGTACTGCCAATACTGCACTAAGCAATGCACAGTTTCCAACTTTGGGTGTCAATACTGTTGGATTAATGCATAATAAATTTTTGGTGGCAGACCCCGATAGCGTAAATCAATCTTACGTTTGGACCGGATCGATGAATTGGACAAGCAATAACATCAACGATGATTATAACAATGTGGTACTGATACAGGATCAATCTTTAGCCAGAACCTATAAAATAGAGTTTGAAGAAATGTGGGGCTCTACCACCGCCAATCCCAATGCGGGTTTATCTAAATCTGGTTCTCAAAAAACAGATAATACGCCTCACCAATTTATCATAGGAGGGAATCGAATTGAATCCTATTTTTCTCCCTCAGATGGAACAACAGCCAAAATAGAACAGGCGCTTCTTTCCGCAGGAGGAGATCTAGAGGTAGCACTTTTGACACTCACACACAATGACTTATCCAATGCCTTAATTAACAGACATAATTCCGGTGAGAGAGTGGCTGCTTTGATTGAAAATATTGGCGACCAAGGATCTGATTTCACAACCTTGCAAAATGCGGGGGTAGATGCCAGACGATACACTCCTACCTTTGATTTACATCATAAATACGGAATTATCGATGCCAATACGCCCAACTCAGATCCTACCGTGGTAACTGGTTCACACAATTGGAGTTATTCTGCCGAACAGGTTAATGACGAAAATACATTGATCATTCACAATGCCAATATTGCCAATTGGTTTTTACAAGAATTTTCAAAAAGATATTGCGAAGTAAGCACACAAAATCCCTGTTCTTACAATCCGGCAGTTTCTACAGTTGACTTAGAGTTCAGTGAGATTCAAATTTTCCCCAATCCTTTTCAAAATCAATTCCAGATTCAAGGACTAAAGGAAGGGCAAAGGATTTCTCTATTTAACAGTTTAGGGCAATCTATCTACAGTGAAATAGCACAAAATTCAACGTCGTTGATTGATTTTTCTTCTTTTTCCAATGGCTTTTACAATCTGGTTATTGAAGATAAACTTGGAAATAAAAAAGCCTATAAGGTATTTAAAATTGATTAGTATGTATCAATTTCACTTGATTTAAACACACAGGTACCCGATATTTTATCATGGAGCGCCATTCTGTCTGCGGCCAAGGCATAAAAATATCCAAAGAAGAAAACCATACTAACAAATCCAAAAATAGATTGAATCATTACTGACTGGGTCAACATAAATAATATGGTTCCCAAGGTAGCTGCATATTTTGCTGTCCATCTGATCAATAATTGTGCAACACTCAATTCTCTGGTACTGATACTTGAAATTCTCAAACGAAAAATAAGTTTGGCTGGCGAAGCTGGATAAAATGCTTCGATCAAATTATATAAAACAGAAATAATGGAACTAAATGAAAGAAATACAAAGTAGAAGTCGAAATAATCGCCAAGCGCAGTACTGAGCTGATTGAGAACTTCCTCATTTCGACCGATCAGATCCAATCCTTTCTGAAAAAATAATTCATAATTTTTAGTTTGGTATACCATGTAAGCCAATAAAAAAGAAATAAAACTGGCAATGCAAATATCTGTAATAAAGCAAAGTGCCCGAACAGAGAATTTTTGTCTTTCAGCTGATTTCAACTGAAGCTCTGGATTTTGATTTTCATTTTGACTCATAGATATGAAAAGCTTTTGATGTTACAATTTGAATAGGTTGATCTTCTATGAAACTACGAACAATGAGTTGTTGGCTCTTATCATCTTCAAATACCTCTTTCAAATTTTTCAATTTACCTGCCGGAATATCAGATGCAATAAAAACATTCATCCATTCTTCAGAAGATTTTTGTTTCATTTTTTGGGAGATAATAGAAAACAATTCTGTTCTGTTCTGTAGACGAAGTAAATTGTCTTTAAAATAATTATCTATTTCAGAGGGATCCATTTCCAGAATAGTGGCAAATCGCAAAAATTGTTGATCATTCCCAATTGCCAAAACTATAAATTCTTGATCCTTACAAGATACAATTTCCCCATAGGGAGCAATATTAGGGTGTAAGGTTCCCATTCTGCCGGGTATTTCTCCTGCCATTAAATAATTGGAAGCCTGATTTACCAAAGAACTTAGAGCGGCATCATAGAGAGATACACAAACATAGGAGCCGGTCTTTTCCCTCTCTCTTTTTAATAGAGCCAAAAGGATTCCCTCCTTCAACTGATGTGCAGCCAAAACATCTATCCAGGCTACAGGTAATTTGGCAGGAAGTTGATCCGGATATCCATTCATCCACATAAATCCGGTTTCTGCTTGTAAAACAACATCAAAAGCAGCCCTTTCAGAATCTTCCCCATATCCGCTGATGTTGGCGTGTATAATTGCAGGATTTAATTTTTTAACCTGTTCAAAACTCAATTGTAACTGTTCAGCCTTTTGTTTTCGAAAATTAGTGATGAGTATATCTGAGCTCGATATTAATTTTGATACAATTTCAAAATCAGCCGGATCCTTTAAATTCAGTTGTAAAATCTGCTTCCCCAAATTAACAGAGGCATAATAGGCAGAAATGGAATTATTTTTTTCTGCTTCCAGCTTCCAGTTTCTGGTGACATCACCACCCTGCAATTTATTTTCAACTTTAATTACCTCAGCTCCCAATTCTGCAAAGAACATCGCAACGGAGGGGCCTGCCAACACAGTTGACAGATCCAGTACTTTAAGTTGATTCAGTGGTGATGTGATTTCCATTGTCATCCATTTTTTTACCGCAATAGGGTCAGTAAAGATAAGCTTTTCCAAACTGTGACAAACAATTTATATTCTTTGTTTCGGAAGCATCGCTTTTCCTTCTTTTTTCTTCCAATTTTTCGATAAAAGCTGAAGACAAAATACCAGCCGGGAGCGCTACAATACCTATACCCAACACAGCAATCAGTCTCGATAAAAATTTACCCCAGGCTGTAATTGGGTATACATCTCCATATCCAACCGTTGTTAGTGTAGCAATTGCCCACCAAAAAGAAGATAAAATATTTGAAAAAACCTCAGGTTGCACTTCACCCTCAACATACCACATTAAGGTGGAGGAAACCAACAATAAAATAAAGGCTACAAACATAGTAACACCTAATTCCTCTTTTTTTTCAACAAAAACCTCAGAAACCAATCTTGTTGAGTGAACCAATTGTTTCATTTTAAACAATCGAAGCAACCTCGTAAATTTCAAGGCCCTGAGAAATCTTAAATCTATTTGAAGAAATTGAAAAAATAAGGGAAGAATAGAAAGTAAATCGATGATACCCGACCATGAAAACATAAATTTCTTAATTGCCCCAAACCTGTTTTTTTCCTTAGTAAATAAATAATCTGCCGTCATCAATCGAAATACATATTCAACAAAAAAAATACAAAGTGTAATCCGTTCAAAAATATTTAAATATTGTAAAACGGACTGATAATAATGGGTTCTGCGGGTCCACTCCAATAAATTTCCTTTGTAATCCATTTCCATCATTGATTCAACAATAATAGAGACGATGCTTAAAATAATTAAAACAGAAATAAAAAAATCAATTTTCCTGGCCGTTGGGTTTTCCAGATCTGGATTCAAAAAATTAAAAATTCTCAAACGCAATTGCATCCTTTATATTATTTGTAGTTACAAAAACAAACATTACTTTTATTAAGAACCTAATGGCAGATACAATGTATGAAATAAATAGATTCAGCAATGAATCTTTAGAACTGAATAAAAAAATTTATGATGAATTTCACGATGTAGAATTGGTTGAGCATATGAATCGTGTCATTATGAATCCTGTTATTCAGAATTATTTTCGTTCAGAAATCCTGGGTAACATAGAAGAATTAAAAAGAGAAAAAGACAGCCCTCCTTTTATCATCGCAAGCAATCATTCAGGAATGGCATTTCCCTGGGACGCCATTGTATTTGGTTTTTTATGGAAAAATAAGGTGAATTTTGACGAGACAAAATCATTTCGTCCGCTCACCTCTCCCATGCTGTCAGGAATGCCTTATATGCACCCGTATTTCATGCACCATATATGGAAAAAAGCAGGTAGTATAGATGCTAGTTTTATGAATTTCGATACCATGATGCATTATCCGAAAGGACATCTACTCATCTACCCTGAAGGTGTTCCGGGTATAGCCAAAGGTTTTGATAAAAAATACAAACTCCAAAAATTTTCCACCTCATTTATCAAAATGGCAGTAAAATATCAAACAGAGATTCATTGGTATTCTACAATTAACGGAGAATATGTAGCTCCCCTGATGTATAGCTCTAAGCGAGTAAACAGATTATTTAACAAAATGGGTATACCTTTTCTACCTTTGGGACCACTCACTATTCTTCTGCTTTTTCCATTTGCATTTTATCTGGCCTTCCCTGCTCAAATTAAATATGTGCAAGGAAAAGTAATCAGACCTGAAGATATCACAACAAAAAAATATGATGAAATCACAGCATCCGAGTGGAACCAGTTGCGTGATCAAATACAGACGATTTGCCAATTGGATCTGGATCAATCTGTTCTTGAACATGGAAAAAACCCATATCATACAGCAACATTGCTCAAGGCTATTTTTACTAAATTTCCCAGACATACGCCCCTAGCCTGGCCACTTTTATTTCACGAATTTGAAAGAAACTGGAAAAAAGGAAATAAAAAATTTGAAATCAACACAAATGGAATACATTTTTTGAGCCTGTTTATCAAAAATCCCATTTGCTTTTTTTATTATATCCCCATTTTAGGATGGCTGATTTTGGTCTTGTATGGAAGAAAAAAATGGAGAAAAAACGAATAATTTAAAATTAACCCTGTCTGTTTTTAAAATTGATAAGATTTTATTAACTTTACTATTTGAATATTACTAATTATTTAATCATTTACTAACAAAAATCGTATTCTGATGAAATTTTACACAAAATTGGCAAGTTTATGTGCTTTGTTCTTCGCATTTACCGCGCAGGCACAATTCACACACCCGATGCTTTTTGAAGTGAACTCTCCTTCAAGCATCGCTCGTTCTTACACTTACGGTCCTCAATCCGGTGCAGGATGGGGTATCACCGCTTTACCATCTGCATCTGTTTCAGGTCCACTGGTATGGGCTTATGACATCACTCCCGACTCATTAGTTTGTGACACAATTACAAACACTTATGCTGGTCAGATTGTTCTTATCAGAAGAGGTACTTGTAACTTCAGTTTGAAAATGTATTATGCACAACAAGCTGGTGCCATCGGTTGTGTTATTTGTAACAACAATGGTGGTTCTGATGTAATCAACATGGCTGCCGGCACAAATGGTGCTCAGGTAACTATCCCTGCAGTAAGTTTGAGTTCACAAGATTGCGATTTGATCGCAGCTGAACTTTCTGCCGGAAACTCTATTACAGCTACTTTCAGAAAACCATCTATTTCTTCTGGAATTGGTTTTTATGGTTTTGAGACACCTCAATCAAATATCCAAACTATTGATAGTATGTATGTAAGTATTACAAATGTAGGTACTACTACACAAACCAACATCAGCTCTTCAGTTCAAATTACTGATCCAAACGGAAATACAACATCTTATCCTGCATCTACAGCTTCACTTCAAGCTGACTCAACAGTACAAGTTTCAATACCAACTAACTTTACTGCCAATGCAACAGGTACATACAACATGGTTTACAGAACTTCTTTAAGTTCTGACAGTATTACCTCTAGCTTCTCAATCAGCTCTAACAGATGGGGATTGGACAGACAAAACAATTACACTTGGATTGGTGTTACTGACGCTGGTTATGCTACAGCTGGTTACAGATTTGATATGGGTAATTGCTACCTTACAGGTCCTGCAGGTGGTTATGTAAATGATGCTCAGTTCTCTTTATTCAACGGTGGATTATATATGGGTCAAGTTTTCCAAGCCAGACTTTACTTGTTACCTCAAAACCTTACAGGTGGTGAAACTGACTATTCTACTTTTACTCTTGCTGGTATTGGTATTGACACAATTGATGCTGCTGATACAACACCATATACAATCATCAATGTTGATTTATTAGATCCTAACACATTATTTGATTCTGTTCCACTTTTAGCTAACAGACAATACTTAATGGTAATGTACTACCAAGGTGATAGCAATATCATCCAAGGGCCAAGATTCTCTTATAGTGGTAATGACGAACTATTGAGTTTGGGTAGTACCGTATTTACTGACAGATTGTATTTAGGTGGTTTCACTGGTGATCCACACCCAGTAATTAGAATGACTTTCGGAACTACTACTCCTACTGCAGTAACTCCATTGGTTGAAAATACAATTTTCAATGTGTATCCAAATCCTGTATCAGACTTATTGAACATTGATCTAAGTTTTGAAGAAGTAGCTGAAAACGCAACTATTTCTATTATTGATGTCAATGGCAGAATGTTACAGGAACTAGAGTACAGTCAATTGAAACAACAAACTGTACAATTGAACACTTCTGCTCTTAGTGCAGGTTACTATTTTGTAAGAGTTCAAACTGAAAAAGGAATTCAGACAAAAGAATTCGTTAAGAAATAATCTTTTTTCTTTATTATATGGGTCAAATCTTTTAGGTTTGACCCATATTTTTTGCCTATGAAAATCTATACCCTTTTACATTTTTTCCTTTTATCTTTTATTCTGATTTCTTGTAAATCTAAAGAAAAACCTTGCTCCTACGGAAAACCGGTTTCTATTTTCTCCAAAAATACACCCAAAGGCACAAATCACCAATTCAAGGCAGATAAGGAATCCTCAAATGAAAGTATACGATTTGACAGTCTCTTCCAAATCGAACAGGAAACTGACACTTTGTATATACCCATACAATTGGAAATATTACAGCGTGGTTGTGACCAAATAACACAAGAATTTCGATTCGAATTTTTCGATGAAAAAGAACCAATGCCACTAATGGACGCGCCTGATTTAGCGGGTTTACTAGTGCCTGTACTTGCTGAAATATCACTTATTGAACCCAAAGCTTCTTTACTGGAAGGTATAGGTTCTTCTTTGCTAAAACATCAACATAAATTAGAAAAAAATCAGGATATAGCTGTTGATCAGGGATTTACATTTCATCTTAGCCAAATCAAAGGTAATAATTCTACGATCCTGGTACTGATTTTGAAAAAATAATAATCCTCTGGTAATAAAACTATGACTTATTCAGAAATACTTGAGGTATTAGAAAAAAAATTAGGCTCTTACCAAAAAATGGGTGAAAAAGCCTATAAACCCGGATTAGATCGTATTCAATCCTTTTGCAATTCCATTGGAAACCCTGAATTAAAATTTCCAACAATTCATGTCGGTGGAACAAATGGGAAAGGCACTGTCAGTCATCTTATTGCCTCTGCACTCATACAAAATGGCTATCAAGTTGGTATTCATAGCTCTCCACACTATTTTGATTACCGCGAAAGAACCAAAATAAATAATGAATGGATCGATGAAGTTTTTATTCAAAGTTTTTTTCTGAAACATCAAAACCAAATAGAATATTTCCAATTGTCCTTTTTTGAATTTTCAATTGCCTTGGCCTTTCAATATTTTTACGAAAAAAAAGTAGATGTGGCTATCATTGAAGTTGGTCTGGGCGGACGGTTAGATGCGAGCAACATCATTCAACCCTTACTGTCCATCATTACCCATATTGATTGGGATCATATGCACATTCTTGGAAATAGCCTGCAGGAAATAGCAGCTGAAAAATCGGGCATCATCAAACAGGGTGGTATATGCCTCATTGGAAGAAATCAAGAACAAACTAAAGAGGTATTTATTGATCAGGCAAAAAAAGAAAATGCAAGCCTGTTCTATGCTGATGATGTTGTTGAACTGCTACAAATCAACAAGCAATTTCCCTTACTTCAATTAACTTTACAAATAGAGGGAAAAACTATTGAGCTTGAGTCTGATTTGGGTGCAGATTATCAAATTGAAAATATAAAAACAGCCTGGGCAGCTTTACATCTGTTGCAAGATAAAATACAACTAAATCTTGATAAATGCAGATCAGCATTTACTGAATTATATAAAAAAACAAGGTACATAGGTCGTTGTCAAATTGTTCAAAAACAACCATTATTGATTGTAGATTCTGCCCATAATCTGGAGGGTTGCACAGAAATTATAGAGCTGACAAAAGGTCTGACCTATAAAAAACTAAGAATAATATTGGGTTTTGCATCAGACAAAAAAGTAGATGAAATTTTTTCACTACTACCCAAAAATGCTATTTACTATCTGACAAAGGCAAATATAGACAGAGCCATGTCGCTTGCAGTGCTAGAATCACATGCGAGGCGTGAAAATCTGAATTATAGCTCATTTGAAATAGTTTTGGATGCCGTTGAGAAGGCTAAAGCAGAGGCAGATCCCAGCGATTTAATTTTGGTTTTTGGAAGTATTTTTTTATTGTCAGATCTCCAAACAATTATTTTAGCTTCAGATAACCTTGAAGCATAGCAGCAATCTGATCTTTTAAGAAAGGTTTTGATAAATAATCGTCCATTCCTACAGACAAACACCGTTCTTTATCTCCTTTCATGGCATTAGCAGTAAGTGCTATAATCGGCACTCGCTTTGAATTATTCTTTATTTCTAATTCTCTGATCTGCAAAGTGGCTTCTAATCCATCTACTTCTGGCATTTGAACATCCATAAAAATTAAATCGGGCTGGTATTCTAAAAATAACTCTATAGCCTCTACTCCATTTTGCGCCTCAATGATATCAACAATATTTAGATTTCTTAAGATTTGTCTTAATAGCATCACATTGATTTTGTTATCCTCTGCAATTAAAATCTTAAGATTTGAAATATCATCATGAAAAACATTTTGACCCAGTGAGATTGGATTTACTTTTTCTTCCGTATCTAACAAAGTTTCCATTAAATGATAAGGTAAAACAGGTTTGGTTAAAAATCTTGCCTTATGAAGCTGGGTACGATACTGATTCACATCAGATTCAGTTAGTAAATAGATGGCTTGATTTTTATATTTTGTTGATTGAACCTGGTGAAAGTATCCGATATCAGCAAGTACAAAATCCCAGGATAAATTCAGTTTTTCCTTGGCTATATCTCGATCAGCAACTAATTCAAATTTCATTTGGTAGGCCTCACAAAAGGATTGTATGGAAGCAGATTCCTTTTGATTTTCATCCAGAATTAATATTGTTTTCTCTTTTAAACCGATTTCCCTGCCCGAATTAGGAGTAGATTCTGCAGAAAGTTTCAAATGTAATGTAAATATGGAACCTTTACCTGCAAAACTCTTCACAGAAATATCTCCACCCATCAGTAAAGCTAATTTTTTTGAAATAGAGAGTCCCAAACCTGTACCCCCATATTGTCTCGATGTAGAAGAATCAGCCTGGGAAAAAGCTTCGAATATCTTTACAATTTTATCCTCTGGTATACCGATGCCACTATCTTTTACATGAAATTGAAAATGTATTTCACTGCCATTGGTAGATAGGGTCTCGATTTGTAATTCAATAAATCCCTGACCCGTGAATTTAATTGCATTGCTTAGAAAATTCAGTAAAACCTGTTTGATTCGTAGTGCATCCCCTATTAACCAATCTGGTAAATGAGGATCCATTTGAATGAAAAAGTCTAAATTCTTTTGTGCAGAACGAGGGGCAATAATCTTTCTGATGTCGTCAAGCAATTCTGACAGTCTGAATTTTTCAAAATTCAATTCCATTTTATCAGCTTCGATTTTTGAAAAATCGAGCAAATCATTGATAATTTCCAGTAAAGAATAAGCTGAATGGTGCACACTTTCTAGATAATTCCTCTGTGTATTATCAATTTGTGTAGCCAAAGCCAGTTCTGTTAGGCCAATGATACCATTCATTGGAGTTCTGATTTCATGAGATATATTGGCAAGAAATAAGCTTTTTGCCTTGTTAGCAGCCTCTGCCTGTTCTTTAGCAACCTGTAATTCGTTGTTTAAAAGCTCTAAATCTTTATTTTTTTCTTGAAGTGCATATTCAGCATACTTTTGTTCTGCATTATGCAACATTTGAATCATCTGGTCATTTATCTTTCTGGCAAATGAAACCTCATCATCATACCATTTTCTATACTGATAACATTGTTCATAACAGACAATACCTACAGGTTTTCCTCTCATTTTGAACACTGTATTCAACACTGAAAATATTTGATTGGGTATCAGATACAGATCATTTAAATCTGCTGAACGTTCATCAGATTGGGCAAATTCAGCATCAATAGGTCTTCCACTGATTAAAGAATTCAAATAATTTGGCATTTCACTGATGGGAAGAGACTTTTGTACACTATGCTCATTGAGATTCCGATCAAACAATTCTACACATCTGAGTTCATCATTGGGAAAATCAAATAACCAAAGACTAATCCGGTCTATAGTAAGCGTGTTAGCTATTGTTTTACTAAAAACCTTAATAGCTTCTTTAAATTTACCCTCAACCATTGCAGGATGAGTAGAAATATAAGAAAGTGCACGCTGTTGTTTTTCCAGGCGAACTACTCTGTCTTTTTGTAAATCTTGCTCTAATCTGGTACTGGTAATATCGTCAATCTGGCAGTAAAACAAAGATTTATTCTCAGCATCCTGGTGAAACCTGTCTGATAGAAAACTGATATTCCAATACTTATTTTCATCTAAGGTTGATGTGATTTTAGTATGTTGAATTCTCTTAGTCTCCTTTGTTTTCTTTAAAATAGCCAGGCCGATTTCTGAAGAAAAAAATCCCTGAATATTTGCCTTTTTAATTTCCAGTTCTGATTTCTTCAATTCTTCCCATTCCCTTGACCAAAATTCTCTGATCATTCCCTGTTCGTCAACCAGTAAAGCTATAGCTGTAGAATCTGCTATCGTGAGAAAGGAACGAGTGACCCAATAAACATCTTCAATATTGAAATGATAAATTTTATCTTCCAGTTTTTTTAATAGCTTGTTGAAATTATTTTGAGCAATGCTTTCAGAAAAAAATAATTCTACAAAGACATAGGTACCCAAATTCTTTACAATAATTTCAAAATCAAAATCTTTCCACCGAAGCACTTGTGGCTGAACAAGATCCAGCTTGATTTGAGGGATAATAAAATTGTGAATCCAAGAACTAAAATCCTCCGCTCCAGAACTATTTTCCTTATACCATTGCTGAAGTGATTCACTTGCAGACTCATAATGGCAAGAAAAATTCGATTCTGTGTTATCCACATGTAATAGAAAACTGTAGGACATTATGCTAGGCTTGTTCGAAAAATTTGGTAAAGCTTGAATTCAACCTTAAATATAAAAAAATGTAATAAAATAAGACGTGATAAGCTTTGCAAATCTGACAGATGTATAATTTTTTAAAATAAAACACAGAAAAAAATAGATTTGAACAAGATTTTAAACAATTTTGTTGTAGCTAAAAATGATATTTATCAACTTTCAATTTCAAGATGGCCCTAGTAAAATTTACATTTGAAAATCAGTCGCAAGAACCAATTGTTTTACAGGCATTTAACAATGATAATCTCTCTGAATTGGCAGATGACAATGGTATCCACATCAATCACAACTGTGGCAGGGTTTGTGCCTGTTCTACCTGTCATGTATACATCCAATCTGGAGAATCATTTCTAACTGAAATTAATGACAGGGAGGAAGATTTTATAGACAGAGCGATCAATCCCCGCATCAACTCCAGGCTTTCCTGTCAATGTATTCTTACGAATTGCGAAAAAGATACATTGATTGAAGTTATTGTGCCAGATCAGTCAAGAATTATAGGACACGAATAAAAAATATATGAGTTTCGATTTAAAACTACCTATTTACTGGCAAGATCATGAGGATATTGCAATGGCACTGTATGACAAATTTGGAGACCAATTTTCTGAATCAAAAATATACAGAATAAGATTTACAGATCTGATTGAATGGGTACTTTCTATTGAAAATTTTGCAGGAAAAAGAGAAGATTGCACGGAAGGTCACTTGGAAATGATTCAGGCAAAATGGGTATATGAATGGAGGGATAATCAATAGCTTAAACGCGGACCAATCTATTTTGTATAAATCCTTTCATGACCTCTAGTCCCTTTTCAAAATCTTTGTTGTTATTAATGATAACATCAGCCATGTCTCTTACGGGTTCAATATATTTTCTGAAAGTGGGCATGACATGGTTTTCATATCTGTAAAGCACATCTTCCAAAGGATAATTTCTTTCTACCTTGTCTCTCCTTATCCTCCTGGAAAGAGCAGTTGATTCATTGGTATAAACATACACTTTAAGATCAATTAATTCGAGGATTTCCGGATAGTGAAAAACAAAAATTCCTTCCAGAATTAATACGGGAGCCGACTTAAACAGCAATTGCCTGGCTTTGACATGCGGATTATTAAATGTATATTCTTCTCTCTCCACGTTTTTGCCCTCCAATAATTGCAAAATATCTCTCTCTAATTCATCCCTGTATAAAGATCCGGGCAAATCATAATTTGCTATGCCCAATTCATCAGTTTCTTGTTCAATGGTTGGTCTGTAATAATTATCCGTAGATAAAATACAGATGTCTTCCTCGCTGAAAGATTCACTCAACTTATGTAAAAAACTGGTTTTTCCAGAACCACTTCCTCCAGTTATTCCAATAATATATGGCTTATTATTCATTAAGATTTTATTTTCAGTAGGGAACAAAGCTAATAAAAATAGTATGTAAATTAATCTTTATCAGGAGAGATAAGAATCAATAATTCAAATATTATGTAACTTTGAATTTAGTTTACAAAAGCAATATGATAATATTAGACGGCAAGCAGACTGCGAATGAATACCTGTAGCAAATTGGTAGAAAAGTCAATTCCTATGTGGAACAAGGATTAAGAAAACCCCATTTGGTTGCCATTCTGGTTGGTGAGAACCCGGCATCAGAGGCCTATGTGAAAAATAAAATGAAAGCTTGTGAAAAAGCATCTTTTCAATCTACATTAATTCATTATGCTGCTGACATAAGCGAACAAACCTTACTTGATGAAATTCATAAGCTAAATGAAAATCAAGAAGTTGATGGCTTTATTGTTCAGTTGCCATTACCCAGTCATATTTCAGAGGAGAAAATCACTTTTGCGATAGACCCTCAAAAAGATGTTGATGGTTTTCACCCGCTAAACATCGGTCTCATGACATTAGACAAAGGGGGGTATATTCCCGCTACGCCCCTGGGCATTCAGCTTCTCATAGAAAAATACAAGATTGATACAAGAGGAAAAAAAGTTGTGATTATTGGTCGCTCGAATATTGTTGGCACACCACTTTCCATACTTTTATCCAGGAATAAGAAAGGTGCCAATGCTACAGTAACTCTTACCCATAGTAATACAGAAAATATTGAAGAGGAAACAAAAAAAGCAGATATCATTATTGCCGCCATTGGAAAAGCTAAATTTCTAAAAAGATCCATGGTACAACCAGGAGCAATCATTATAGATGTTGGTATAAATCGAATTGAATCTGATACCAGTGCTTCCGGATTTGCCCTATGTGGTGATGTTGACTACGATGATTTAGCTCCTGTGGTAAGTGCTATTACTCCCGTGCCCGGTGGTGTTGGCCCAATGACAGTTTGTGCCCTTCTTTTCAATACCCTCAAGTCTTATGAAAACCATTATGTAAATCTATAGCAATGAAAATTATTTCCCTCACGATCAGTGGAATTTTCCTATGGGGCCTCATTCTACTTCTAGGTTCCTCTCACATGAGTTCTTCCTTTGTTAAATCAATCAGTGGTAAAGATATTTTTCTTCCGCCTTTGGGAAAATTAATTTCACCCCATGGTGGCTTTTGGAAAAATGCTGAATCAGCCGGCCGGCCCAACCTATTATCTCAACTGAAACATCCGGCGCTACAAGATGAAGTTACCATACTTTTTGACGAAAGACTGGTACCTCATATTTTTGCTAAAAATAGTGCGGATGCCTTTTTCGCACAGGGATTTGTAACTGCTTCCCTGCGTTTATGGCAAATGGAATTTCAAACCCATGCCATATCAGGTAGACTTACTGAATTTTTAGGTACAACGGCTGATAGAAAGGAAAAATTATTATCTTTCGACTTATCCAAAAGAAGACAAGGCTTAAGTCAAGCTGCTAAAAAGTCTGTAGAATTATGGAAAAAAGATCCAAAATCTTATGCTTATCTGGAAGCTTACAGCCAGGGTGTCAATGCATTTATTGAATCATTACAGTATGCACAGTTGCCTATAGAATATAAAATTCTCGATTATAAACCCGAACCTTGGTCTGTATATAAATCTGCGCTCCTGCTAAAAGCTATGGCTGAAGATCTGGTAAGTAAAGACCTGGATTTTCAGATGACGAATGCATACAAATTTTTTGGTCCTGATAAATTTAAAAATTTATATCCCAGCTATTTTCAAGAGCAAATCCCCATTATAACAGATTCTTCAGCATATCAATTTACAGCTGCTATAAAATCTGATAGTTTTGTAAATCCATATCTCAATTATGGGAATCAAACAAAATTCCAGGAAATCAGCCCAAAGGGAATTGGTTCCAACAATTGGGCTATCGGGCCATCAAAATCGATTTCGGGAAGTCCAATATTATGCAATGATCCACATCTTGGATTGAACCTTCCCTCCATTTGGTTTGAAATTCAAATGGTTTCCAACGAATTTAACTCTTATGGCGCCTCATTACCCGGAGCACCTGGTGTTATATCTGGGTTCAACCGTCATATTGCCTGGGGAGTTACAAATGTTTCTCATGATGTTAAAGATTGGTATGCTATACAATGGAAAGATGAAACTAAAAAATATTATCTACTGGATGGAAAATATGTTGCAGCTAAAATTGTTTTAGATACCATCAAATCTAAAGATGGAGAGATTTGGGTAGATACAATCCGCTACACACACTGGGGTCCCGTTGCTCAAAATGTAAATAATCAGGATTTTGCTCTGTATTGGTTGGCAAATGAGGCTGGACAAGAGCCACTTACTTTTTTAAAATTAATGAAGGGTAAAAATTATAATGATTATGTAGACGCCATTCAATACTTTTCTTGTCCAGCTCAAAATATTGTATTTGCCTCACAAGATGGGGATATCGCTTTGTGGACACAAGGAAAATTGCCTGTCAGAAAAACGAATCAGGGAAAATTTGTCATGGATGGAAGTATTCTGTTTAATCAGTATGATGGATTTATACCACAGAATCAAATCCCACATGAATTGAATCCAATAAAAGGCTTTGTGGAATCTGCCAATCAACATTCAGTTTCTCCCAAATATCCTTATGAAATTTATGGTTATTTTGAAGAATATAGAGGTAGATTTCTTCATAAATCCTTAACAGAAATTAAAAAAGCTGATATAATCGACATGCTGAACCTTCAAAAAAGTAATTTTGGGCAAAAAGCTGCTGATTTCCTCCCCTTGTTTCTGGCTTATTTAGAGAAAGGAAAATTGAATAAGGATGAACTTGAAATTTTAGCCCTTTTTAAAGGATGGAACTATGTCTATGATTCCAATTCAAAGGCAGCTACTGTTTTTGAAGATTGGTATGTAAATTTAAACAATGAAATGTATGATGAAATCATCTGGGCTAATGAAAAAGGCATGGATTTGATTTTCCCTGACGAATGGCATTTACTCTCATTATTCAAAAGAGATACAGGAAGTTTTATTATTGACAAAATAAATACCGATAGCAAGGAAAAACTATCAGATATCGTAACACAATCTTTTAAAAAAACTACACAAACAGTTCCTAAGAAAAATAAGCAGCCAATTGAATGGCGGGAAATGAAAGCAACTGCTCTGTTCCATCTGGCTAAAATCAAAGAATTCTCGGTTACCCAACTAGATGTTCCAGGTACTTATCATGCCCTAAATGCTGTTAGTAATCGATATGACTTTGAAAATTCAAGGAAAGAACAAAAAATAATTCACAAGGATAAGTCAAGTAGTGGTCCATCCTGGAAACTAGCAGTGGAACTTGGAAAAACACCCAAAGCAAAAACAATTTACCCTGGTGGTCAATCTGGAAATCCCGGCAGTTTTTATTATAAAAATATGGTACAAGACTGGGCTGCAGGAAAATACTATGATGCGCACTTTTTAGACAAGGCCGAGTTGCCTAAAAATCAATGTATTCACATCCAAAAACTAAAAAATTATTAGTATGTCTTTTCTCCTCCATTGTATATCCATATTCCTGGGCAGCCTCCTACTTCATTTTATATTTCCTTCCCTCTGGTGGGCTCCTGTTATTCCTGCACTGTTAGCCGGATTTTATTTCCAATTACCCAACTGGAAAAGTTTTTTTAGTGCGTTTATTTCTGTGGGTTTATTGTGGTTCATTCTTATTTTTTGGATGAGCTCTCAAAATAACCATCAATTATTAGACATGATGAAGACCATACTACCCTTCGGTTCCAGGTCAACAACCTTTATTACAGTTAGTTTGTTGGGTGCCATATTAGGAGGATTGGCATCATGGCATGGAAAATTAATAAAAGACCTTATTTTTGGTGAGGCTAATTCAAAAAAAACAAAAAAAAGAAGAAAATACAGTTAATCAATTTTTATGAAGCCAATAACAACACTTGACGAATTCATTATCAACAAACAAAAAGATTTTCCTTACGCTAGTGGAGAACTTTCAGGTTTATTGAGAGATATCGGACTCGCAGCCAAGATTATAAGCAGAGAAGTTAATCGTGCAGGAATTGTGCAAATTTCAGGTGCCATTGAACAGGAAAATGCTTCAGGAGAAGTACAACAAAAATTGGATGTACTTGCTGATGAGTTGTTGATCAGTTGCCTTCAAAATAGTGGTGAATGTTGTGGAATTGCTTCCGAGGAAAATGATCAGTTCTTACCCATAAGCAAGAGTCCCGACTCCAAGTATGTTGTCATTTTTGATCCCTTGGACGGGTCTTCCAACATAGACGTTAATGTTTCTATAGGAACTATCTTTGCTATTTACAGAAAGGAGAATACAAAGGAATCCTGCACTTTATCAGATTTTCTCCAAAAAGGAAACAAACAGGTTGCCGCCGGTTATGTTTTGTACGGGTCTTCCACTATGCTCGTTTACACTACAGGAAAAGGAGTTAATGGGTTCACCTTGGACCAATCGATAGGTGAATTTTGTTTAAGTCATCCAGATATTAAAATTCCGGAACAGAAAAAATTGTATTCTGTAAATCAAAGTTCTTTCTACCAATACGACGAAGTGATTCAAGAAACTATTCATGAATACATGCAGAATGGATTCAATTTCAGGTATATTGGTTCCATGGTGGCAGATGTGCACAGAACCCTTCTGAAAGGTGGAATATTTATTTACCCAAGTACAGAGAAAAACCCCAAGGGCAAATTAAGATTATTATATGAATGCAACCCCTTGGCTTTCATTATGGAACAAGCAGGAGGAGCAGCTTCTGACGGAAAAAATAGAATTTTAGATCTGACCCCAGAAAAATTACACCAACGCACACCTGTCTTTATTGGATCTAGTGAATGGGTTCAGGACATCGTGACAAAATATAAGAAATATTCATCTTAACAGATGGCTTCCGTACTAAATTACAATCATTCAATTCAGATTGTTTATTCAGAACAAATCCTTACTTTTACAATCATAATACAAACTTATGGAAAATAGAAATAATTGGACACTCTCAGAAGTCTCAGAAATATACAACCAACCCATTCTTGATTTAATTTATCAAGCGGCAACCGTACACAGACAATTTCACAGCCCCTCAGAAGTGCAGGTTTGCACCCTTCTTTCCATAAAAACAGGTGGCTGCCCAGAAGATTGTTCCTATTGCCCACAAGCTGCAAGATACAACACGGATGTCGATCACCAATCTCTACTATCTGTTGACGAGGTTTTAACCAAAGCAAGTATAGCCAAACATAATGGAGCTACCCGATTCTGTATGGGTGCCGCCTGGCGTAATGTTAAGGATAACAAACAGTTTGACCGTGTTATTGAAATGGTAAAAGGAGTGAATGAAATTGGCATGGAAGTTTGTTGCACTTTGGGAATGCTTACAGAATCTCAGGCTGAAAGATTAAAAGAAGCGGGTTTGTATGCTTACAATCATAATCTTGATACCTCATCCGAATATTACGATCAAATCATCACAACAAGAACTTATGATGATCGCCTGGAAACACTTGAAAATGTCAGAAAAACTGGTATTTCTGTTTGCAGTGGTGGCATTATCGGTTTAGGTGAAACGGATATGGACAGAATTAACATGCTTCATACCTTATCAACCTTAGCTCAACACCCAGAGTCTGTTCCAGTAAATGCGCTGGTACGTGTAAAAGGCACACCTCTTGAAAATCAGGAGAGAATTTCTATTTGGGAAATGTTAAGAATGATTGCCACTGCCAGAATATTAATGCCAACTTCACAGGTAAGACTTTCAGCAGGTAGAGAGGAAATGAGTATTACAGAACAGGCCTTTTGTTTTTTAGCAGGTGCAAGTTCTATTTTTGCCGGTGAAAAACTTCTCACTACACCAAATCCGGATGTCAACCAAGATAAAATGATGTTTGAACTTCTGGGGCTACATCCCAGAAATGCATTCAAAGGAGAAGAGAGAGAAATAGCTGCTGAAAAATTCGTCTGATGAAGATTGCTTTATTAGGCTATGGGAAAATGGGTAAAACCATTGCTGAATTAGCACCCCCAATGGGACATGAAATTGTTTTTCATAGTTCTTTAGATGAGTCTAAACGTATTCAAAATAAAGAATTAAATGAGGCAGATCTTGTGATTGAATTTACATCTCCTGCCTCTGCCTGCCAAAATGTAATGCAATGTTTGGAAGCTGGATACCCTATAGTTTCTGGAACAACGGGATGGTTTCATCAATACAAAAATGAAATACTGAAAAAGGTTACAGATCTTGATGGTAGTTTTTTTTATGCTTCAAATTTCAGCATTGGTGTAAATATTTTTTTTGAGTTGAATAAAAAATTGGCGCAATTGATGGAATCAAAACCAGACTATCAATGCTCCATTCATGAAATTCACCATGTTCATAAAAAAGATGCCCCCAGTGGAACAGCAATCAGTCTGGCAGATCAAATAATTGGCAATCATTCCCTTTATGATCAATGGACCTTACCCAATCAGGATACTAATAACTTAGCCATTACAATTCAATCTGAAAGAATCGATGAAGTCCCCGGAACCCATTCAGTTTTTTACAGATCAAATATTGATGAAATTGAAATAAAACACAGTGCATACAATAGAAATGGTTTTGCTCAGGGCGCCTTGGTGGCGGCATCTTTTCTTCTTGGTAAAAAAGGTTTTTGGGAGATGAAAGACTTACTCCAATGAAAATTCCTGTAACTATTATAACAGGTTTTCTAGGTGCAGGAAAAACCAGCTTTATCAATCAATGCATTCAAGCTAATAAGAATAAAAAATTTGCTGTTATAGAAAATGAATTTGGAGCCATCGGCATTGATAATGAGTTGGTCCAAACTGTAGATTCAGATATTTTTGAATTGAATAATGGTTGTATCTGTTGTACCTTAAACGATGATTTAATAGAAATCCTTCAAAAATTACTGGAAAGAGGGCTGGTTTTTGATCATTTATTAATCGAAACTACAGGAATTGCCAGTCCGGAGTCCATTGCTTCTGTATTTTTACAGGTTCCATCCGTTCAAAAGTATTTTAATCTTGATGCGATAATTTGTATCTGTGACGCTGCAGATATATTAAAAAATTTAGATGAATTTGATGAGGCTAAAATGCAAATTTGCAGTTCTGATGTCATTTTAATCAACAAACTGGATTTGATCGAGGAAAATCAGTTGGCAGGCATACAAAACCAATTGCAACTGGCTAATCCTCTGGCTGAAATCATTGGATCCAAAGATGCTGCCCTGGACAATCAAATTCTTTCAAGAAATTCTTTTGATAGTAAACAGGTAGAACAACAAATCACAAAACAACATAAAAAAGGGGTTTCAGATCTTCATCAAGACCATCACCACCATTTTCATAAACATAAAGAACTGATTACACATAGTTTTATTTTTGATCAACCCTTTGATTTGTTAAAATTGAGACATTGGATGCAGGTATTACTTTTATTGCAAAGCGATCGGATCTACAGGGTAAAAGGAATTATTGATGTTGCTGAAAATGATCATAAATTCATATTGCAATCCGTTCGGAAAAATTATAGTATGGTTTTGGGAGAAAAATGGCCTGATCAACAAATCAGACAATCAAAAATTGTTTTCATTGGTAAAAATATTCTAAAGGAACCTCTTGAAAAACAATTAAAGCAATTATTATCCAGTCCTTTCCCCTTCCAATCTTAGTTTTTTTTCGTTCATTTTTTTTATTTTTAGCATTCATTTGTTCATGCAATGTATCAAGTAAATCCCGACATCAAAAAGTCTGAGACCTTAGACAAAAGATTTTATCAAGACCATAAGGCTTGGGATCTTTTAAAAAGTTATACTTTCTCTCAGGGTTGGCACTTATCAGTTGAAAAAAACAGCAATACGGATGCAAATTTGATCCCCTTTGTGCTGCTATCTGATTTTTTGGATGAACCTTTGCTTTGGGCATTATCCCATCAAAATCAATGGAAATGCCTTTCTAATGTTTGCACCCATAGAGGGAATATTTTGGTTGATCAACCTAAAAAATCAAGATTGATTCAATGTGGTTATCATGGGCGTTGTTTTCATCTGGACGGACAATTGAAATCTATGCCTGAATTTGAAGCTGTTGAAGATTTTCCAAGAATTGAAGACCACTTGCACTCTTTTGACTATGAGAAAATCGGCAATTTTCATTTTGTACAACTTATCAAGGATGACTCCTTCTTTACCCTTTTTGGAGATTTTATAAAACGAATGTTTTGGTTTCCCTTTGATTTGCTAGTTCTGGACCTAAAACAATCTGTGACCTATGAAGTAAATGCGCATTGGGCACTCTATGTTGAAAATTACCTGGAGGGATTTCATGTACCCTTTGTACATCCGGGTTTGGGAGAAAAACTGGATTATGCAAACTATGAAACAGAATTGTTTTCTTTATCAAACCTACAATTAGGTGTAGCAGAAACTGATAGTCCATGTTTCGATTTACCTCAAGATTCTACAGATTATGGAAAATCCATCTATGCCTATTATTGGTGGTTTTATCCTAATCTCATGATTAATATCTATACCTGGGGTGTTTCGATTAATATCGTTGAACCCATCGATAGTAACAAAACCCGCGTGAAATTTTATACCTATTTACTACCACAAGCCCATCAAGATTATGATCCTAATTTAATTCGCCAAACAGAGATGGAAGATGAAAAAATAGTGCAATCAGTTTCCAAAGGTATTAAAAGTAAATTCTATCCTAATGGCAGATACTCCGTTTCCAGAGAAAAAGGAATACATCATTTTCACATGCTTCTTTGTAATGATTTGCAAAAATACAGTCAATGAATAAACAAATTCCCTTCAATAAACCCTACCTAACAGGAAAAGAAACACATTATATATACCAGGCTGTGCATTCCGGTAAAATTTCCGGCAACGGTGAGTTTACAAAAAAATGTCAACGTTATTTTGAAGATAATCTACTTTTGGGAAAGAGTCTCTTAACTACAAGTTGTACTGATGCTTTGGAAATGTCGGCAATACTAATACATTTGAAGGAGGGAGATGAAGTTATTTTACCATCTTATACTTTTGTATCTACAGCAAATGCATTTGTCCTTAGAGGAGCTAAACTGGTTTTTGCAGATTCTAACCCTGATAATCCAAATATGGATGCCCAACAAATTGAATCTTTAATAAGTCCAAAAACAAAAGCTATCGTTGTAGTCCATTATGCAGGGATTGCTTGCGATATGGATCCAATTCAACAGATTGCCAAAAAATACAATCTCTTTCTGATAGAGGATGCAGCTCAGGCAGTGGACTCCTATTACAAAGGAAAAGCTTTGGGCAGCTTCGGTGATCTTTCAGCATTTTCCTTTCATGAAACTAAAAATATTCAATCTGGGGAAGGTGGTTTATTGGGTATAAACAATAAATTTTTTGAGGAAAGAGCCGAAATTATTTGGGAAAAGGGAACCAATCGAGCTGCTTTTTTTAGAGGTGAGGTAGATAAATATGGTTGGGTTGATATTGGATCATCCTTTTTACCTTCTGAAATTATAGCGGCCTTTTTATTTGCCCAAATTGAAAATATTCAAGATATCCAAAAAAGGAGAAAAGAAATATGGGATAGATACAAAAAACATTTGTCACCTGTAGAGGGTAAGGTTCAATTCCCTTTCATCCCACCCTATGCTACTAATAATGCGCATATGTTTTATCTTGTTTGTTCATCTTTACAAGACAGAACCGCTTTGGTTGCCCATTTAAAGAGTAAAGGAATTTATGCGGCATTTCACTATATTTCTTTGCATTCGAGTCCTTATTATCAAAATAAACATGATGGGAGAATTTTAAAAGAAACTGACCGTTATTCCGATTGTTTGCTCAGATTACCACTGTATTACGAATTAAGTGATTCTGAAGTAGATTATATTTGTCAGGAAGTATTGAACTATTACGGTATTTAAATGCTTATCCTATAGTAGTTAACGGATTTTAGAAATTATCTATTACCTTTGCGAATTCTATTCTAAAACAAACATGGAAAATTTCGCAGAGCTCAAAGAACTTCTTACTCAGCCAAAGAAAATACTGATTACATCACATGCCAATCCTGATGGCGATGCAATTGGTTCTTCATTAGGTTTATTTCATTTTTTAAAAGAACTCGGTCATGATGTAACTGTCATTTTACCCACTGAGATGCCAGATTTTTTTGATTTTCTGCCTTCCTATCAGGATATTTTAATTTACGAGAAGTCTCAGACAAGCTGTATTCAACTGATCGAACAATCAGAAATTATTTTTGCCCTTGACTACAATCACTTTAATCGCACAGAGCATATGGAAGCCTCCCTTAGTAGTTCCAATGCATACAAAGTTATGATTGATCATCATTTGGGGCCTGATTCTTTTCCCCAAGCCAGGTTATGGAAAACTGAGGCCAGTTCTACCTGTGAATTAGTTTATGAATTTATCGATTTATTTAAATATCAGTTTCCTTTATCAATTGATATTTTAAATTGTTTGTATGTCGGAATTTTGACTGATACAGGAGGCTTTCAGTATGCAACTACCCCAGCTTTATTTAGAATGGTTGCAGAAATGACGGAAAAAGGTCTGAATCCGAATCTTATCAGTGATTTGGTCAACAATGCTTACAGTTATAAAAGATTTAGATTATTGGGATTTAGCATTTATGAAAAACTTGAGCTTTTAGAGGATATCAATACAGGTATCATTGTATTGAATCTCAATGATCATAAGGATTTTACCATTCAGAGAGGAGATTTGGAAGGAATTGTAAACATGGTACTTAAAATTAGAAAAATCAAATGTGCTGTCTTGATCACAGAGCGAAAAGATAGGGTCAAACTATCTTTCAGATCCAAAGGAGATTTCTCGGTTCAGAAAATATGTGCTGAACATTTTAATGGAGGTGGACACCAAAATGCCTCTGGTGGTCAATCAAAAGAACCTTTATCAAAAGTTATTACAAAACTAAAACAGGTCTTGTATGCAAATCAGGAGCTACTTGCCTAAGTGTATCCTTTTTTTATTTTTATCCATTTTCTTCCTTTCTTGTACAGAAAAAGAAAAAGCCATTTACGCCATCAACGCGGCTGAGTTACTGGTTTCAAAGGATAGTACAATACAAGATAATCATTTGGAAAAATTACTTTATAGCTATTTGGACTATATACAGAATTACCCTGATGACACCAAGACTCCTATTTTTATATATAAAATTGCCGTTTTATATTACAGAATGGGACAATGGAAAGTTTGTATTCAACATCTTCAGTATATTTTGGATAAATATCAAAATAGCAAGGTTTATCCTGAAGCTATTGCTTTAGCTGCTTCTGCCTATGAGGGTCCTCGTTTTAACAATGAGAAAAAAGCCATGGAGCTTTATAAAATGTACAGAGAAAAATTTCCAAAAGGCGCTTCTTCACAAATGGTAAATTTTTATTTTCAACCGGATGATAACAAATATAAGTTTTACATTTCTCAATTGCAGGACAAGCTTTTTAGTGACGAAACACAACAATCTGGTATTCAATTATCAGCAGCAAAAGAACTGATACAATTATACAAACTCTATGTACTTAAATTTCCGAATGCTGATCTAGCACCCTCCTATTGCTTTGAAGGAGGAAAATTAGCCAGCACCATAGGTGATCATGCCTTATCAAGTGAGTTTTGGTTGCAAATCATAGAACAATATCACGATTTCAGCTTATATCCAGAAACATTAATCCTTCTCGCAGTTGAATTCGAAAATAATCTGCCTATGTATATCCAAAATCATTGGGAAATAATAAATCAAAGGCATAACTTTCCATTGTTAACTAAAAAATTTCAATTGGACAAAACACAATGGCTTTTGGAAGCCAAAAAATTATATGAAATTTATCTTGAGAAATACCCTAATCACGCTATGAATCAACAAGCCATAGCTTCTCTGAAGAATTTGGGAAAAGATCCAAATGAAATTGTTGAAGAGTTTAATACTAAAATGAAAAATGAAAAATGAAAAATAAAATTTTATTAAGCATATTTATCTTACTTGCCCTGGCAACCATTTACTTGCTTTGGATGAAATTTTTTGCAAAAGATAATTTTGCAAAGGTTGAGTTTACACAATTTGCTGTGGAAAATGCAAAGGAAGAAGTAACTAAAATTTTCCTTGCCGACAGAGAAAATAATGTAGCACTTCTTGAAAAACAAAAAGATAATCTCTGGTCATATACCAACGTGGCTACTGGAAAAAAATATATTGCAAATCCAAATGCCATGAATAATTTAATTGAAACAATTGAAGGTATTCGGGTTAGAAACAAAGTTCCCCAGGTTGGTATCAAAAATGTGCTAAGGGGCATTGGAACAATTGGTACAAAAGTGGAAATCTATAACCGATATAATAGCAAACTGAGAACATACTATATCGGCGGACCAGCAGATGGTGGTCAGGGCACATTTGCCGTAATCGAGGGATCTGCAATTCCCTATGTTGTTAATATTCCCCATTTTGCCGGAACCATAGATACGCGTTACAACGCCAAAGAACCGGCATTAAGAGATCGGGCCATAGTTCGTCACAAAACTTCTGACATTGAATTTATGCAGGTTGAGTATCAAAGTCCCGAGCAAAGACCTTATTCTTTTTCAATTCAGACAACACCCAAGTATAGTGTATCCAATTTATTTGGCTCCCAAAAAATTGACAATAAAAAGCTAAGAAAAGATTATGTGGATATTTATCTTGAATCTTTTAATGTTTTATATGCTGAAATGATTTTGTATAATAAGGAACTTAGAGATTCAATTATCCGAACAGCAGCCTTCGCTAAAATCAGCTATAAATATAAAAACAGTGAAAAAATAAACAACTTTACTATTTATCCTGTTATCAATCCATCTTACGACAGAGGTGATGGCCAACCCGGACTCAGACAAAAATTAATGCGCTACTATGTAGATGTTGAAGAAGATAAATTTTTCCTTACCCAGGATATTGTAATGCAAAAACTATTAAGACCTTATGAATATTTTTTTGATAATCAGTAGTTTGATATTCCTTTTGATTTCCTGTCAATCTGAAACTCAAATCAAATTAAATAAGCCTCAATCAGAGGAGTCCAAGGTATTATTATCTGATGAAGATCTGGAAGATAAAAAGATCAAAGAGATAATTTTCCTTCCCGTTTTGGATGCCAAACAAAGAAAAAACAGAAAGGAACTTCGTAAACTTTTTTTGGAATACTATACGCTTGAAATAGAGCCTGAAATGATTTTTCGAATTGCCTATCCAAAGAAAATATATGGAACTGGTGATACTTTATACGTAATCGAAGCGCATATTCCTGAAGATGTCAGCTGTAAACCCTTTGGTAGAAAAACTCAGTTTATTTTTAATCCAGAGGGAAAATTAATTCATATAGATCATGCTGCTTTTTTTAAATGGGTAGCTTATGGCAATGATAAAACGCCTATGCTCATGACCCTAAACACAGATTGTAAAGGCAAGGGCAAACATCATTTTTATAAATTTGAGCAGGGTAGGTTGATTGATGTATTCAATGTTTTACTTGATGAAACACCAATAACCTATGATGCAAACATGGATGATGATTTAAGTAGTTTCGAACCAAACGAGTTGGAGTTGAAAATGGAAGACCGCAATGAAGATGGAAAAAAAGATTTGGTTTTTAGCGGTAAACAAAAAATTAAAAACAAGTCAGAAATTAACAAGAAAAATATAGAATATGTATTTCTATATAAACCTGGGGAAGATTGGTTTTTACAAAAATTCAACACGCGAAACTAGATTCTATCTATCTCTTGTCGTAAAATCAAATGAATACCCAACAAAAGTGCCTCTTGGTTTTTTTCTAAAATTTCTACTGCATTCGAAGAAGCCACATCTGTCTTATTTTTTACTTCCATATATTTTCTGGCAACTGAATCTATAATTTCTATCCTGTTATTTTCTTTCTGATTTGACTCGAACAATAAATTATTTTTGATGCCAAAATAGGAACTATCCTTACGTATAATTCCTATTTTTTTATTTTCAACCATCACTTCAGTTCCCCTGGCATTGGAATATAAAAAAAAGTTTCCCTCATTGGTTTTGATATAAACTAATTTACGAGGAATGTTTCCCTTGTATTTTTTGAAACTAAAAGCCAACATAGGAGCACCTGATATATCTTGAAAAACTCCCTTGCCTCTCCTGTTTCCATCTTTATCAATGGCAAAATCCAAATCATCCAGAGATAAATAATTTTCTATAGAAACCAAGCCACCTTCAAAAATTTCAATTTCTGCCTTCAGATTTTTTTTATCTTCTTCCAATTCAAGTGCATCCGGCTGAATTTCTCTTAAAAAGAGACTCAGAAAATAAAGTCCAAGACCAGTAAGAAAAATAAAAAGAAGGAAATAGATCATCTCCTTTTAGCATCTTGTTTTTTAATAATTTCTTCCAATTCGCTAATTCTTTTTTCCTGTTCTTTTACGATTTCTAATAAATAAACGGCCAAACGATCGTAGTGCACCGAATAGGGTTCTTTTTCACCCTGGATTAATATTTCTTTTCCATTTTCATCCGTTTCAACCAATCCGGTATCACCCTTCCATTTCCTGGCAGGACCGTAAATTACCAATTCGGGTAGTACTTTTTCAACTTCTTCGGCTATCAATCCCGATTCATGACCACCTCCGATACCTGCCTTTAAATCGTAACTGACGGGGCTTAAACCAAATACCTTATTTTTGTCTACATCCAGGGGCTGAATATTTTCCTTGACTTTGATAGTTGAAGATTGTGGTCTTAATTCCCCTGTACTCGTACGAACCATTACAGTTCCTGTTCCAGAAGTTGTACTGCCTTGAATAAATCTGGAAGCCGTTTGAATATCGCCATTTGTTCTGATGCCACCCGTAGCAGGTGATGAAGTAGTTCCAACTCTTAGACCTCCATTCATATAGGTATCACCGTCAACCTGTAATTCATAGGAAGTGGAGGATGTAGATCCAATTCTTAATTTACCATAAATATTTGAGACTGTTGACAGACCATCAACCAACAAACCACCGCTACCCACTGTTAGGTCAAAAGAACTGTTGGGAGAAGTAGTTCCAATGCCAACAACATCTGTACTTGTAACCCATATAGCATTGGTACATTCATAATCACCATTGCCAATGCCCCTTACTGTATAATTGTTATTAAAACTGGTACTGCAATTGATTGTAGTACCACTTCCATTGGCACCGGCAGGTCCTTGCAAACCATTACAAACATAGGTAGTAGCATTTGGATTGATCTCAAAAGCTTCCAAAATTTGATTAGAATTGCTATCAATTCCATAATCCAATCTGATTCCACCATTTAAACAATTCGGCCCGGCAAATTCTACTGTGGATGCAACTAAACTATTGAAACCTGTTCCAGAAGGACCAACAGGACCAGAAGGACCAGTTGCACCAGCAGGACCAGTTGGACCAGCAGGACCAGCAGGACCAGTCATACCCATAAGATTTGAAGTGGTGAAGAAAGATCCATCCGTGTAGAAAAAAGTAAAGGTGCCATTGCCATTGTCTACTGTACTACTGATTCCATTACCACTTGGCCCCTGAGCTCCAATTGTACCATTACAAATAGTTTTGGTTAGGGATGAAATAATTTCTGCATTGTCTAAAATATTATTCCTATTTGCATCCAATCCAAACTGTAATCTCACTCCACCACTCCTACAACTAGATTGAGCCGCAGTTAAATTGGTTGTTTTAACTAAAGTGTTAAACCCATTGTTTCCGGCAGGATTCAAAACGCGATCTGCCACAAAGGCATAAGGCACGGTAAGTAGTTGGCTCGTACCTTGAATTGAATAGTTTGTTCCTCCGGATGGATCTGTTTCAGTTTGTAAGAAATAGATACCACTTGACCAGTTGATAGTGGAAAAAGTACCGGAAACTACAGTGCCTGATCCAATGTCTACACTAGTCAAACCATTCACATTGGTGGTGGGTCGATGTGTTTCCACATAAACAGCCGTTCCCGTTGCCGATCCCAGCAAAATACTGAATCGTAAACCAACCGGACTGTTTACCAGTAAATTATTATTTGCATCTCTTATCACTGCCTGATAGCTCATTTTTTGAGGAACCTGGGCATGTAAAAAAGAAAAATGTAAGGTCATTAAGACAAAAAATAAAAAAGTAATTTTTTTCATAAAGGGCAAATTTAAAGTCCAAAAGGAGTTTTTTTAATTAAATCTATTTCTGAATTTCTTACGGCAAATTCAAAACCATCATGAATACTATATCCACCATAGCTACCGTCTTTTTTTAATGCTAAAAATCCTACCTGAGTATCCCGAACAGATGGATTTGTCTCAATAATTCTTTTTACAGCTGCCTTACAAGCTTTTTCTGGGCTTAATCCTTGCCTCATAAACTCTACAACTAAAAAACTGCCACAGGTTCTCATAACTAATTCGCCAACACCAGTAGCTACTGCAGCTCCGATTTGATTATCTACAAATAAACCGGCACCAATGATGGGAGAATCTCCCACTCTACCGTGCATTTTATATCCCATTCCACTTGTAGTACAGGCACCTGACAATCGACCTTGGCTGTCTAGTGCAAGCATACCAATTGTATCATGATTCTCTCTATTGATGGGAGTTTCGTACTTCGATGTTTTCTTCCATTCTTCCCATCTCTTTTTTGATGCATCTGTGAGTAAATTAGTTTTTCTAAAGCCCTGTTCTATAGCAAAACGATATGCGCCCTCACCCACCAGCATCACATGAGGCGTCTTTTCCATCACCTTTCTAGCAACAGAAATGGGATTTTCAATATGCTGCAAAAAGGCTACCGAACCTGCTTTGAATTGATCATCCATGATACAGGCATCAAGAGTTACGTTTCCATCTCGGTCAGGGGTTCCTCCAATACCAACTGTTGTATTTTCAGGATCTGATTCTGCATTCCTCACTCCTTTTTCTACTGCATCCAATGCATAACCATTTTGAGAAAGAATCTCCCAGGCATCCGCATTCGCTTTTTGACCAAAATTCCAGGTTGAAATAACTACCGGTACTTTATTTTTTGCATAATTTATAATCTTTCTATTTTGAAAGCTATTTGACTTAGACCAATCTCCCCAACTTATAAATGCACCGATTCCTGAAATCTTTATAAAATTTCTTCTTTTCATTTATTAATAAATTAAAAGGGTAAAATACAAAAAAATTAAAAGGAAAGAAAATTAGTTTTCTTACCTTATAAAACATCATAAATGATATTAAAAAAGGTTAAGATTTTTTTGTTACCTTTATTTATGTTTTGGGGCCGACAGGAATCGACGGCATTTCGTAGTTGGTAAGTAAGCATGTCGAGTCAGCTGTGCTCATCTCGTAAATCTGGGTACGGAAAATTTAAGTGGCAACACTTCTTACGCAATGGCTGCTTAAGATTAGACAAAGCGTTCTGATTGCAGTCACGCCTGCGCTTGAGGCTTCATAAACAGCGTACGCGAAACAAACCTCTGAGGCTATCTTTAGGTATTTTTTCTGTATCTATTGTGACAATTCAAGAAAATCGCTAAGATCTCGTTTGTTGTTGTACCTGAGATTAGTTAAATCCGAACAGCATCTAAACATGTAGAAAGCTTATGGGCACTTTGATCGGACGAGGGTTCGAATCCCTCCGGCTCCACGACAAAACTTCATAAGGTATTGATTTTCAATACCTTATTTTTTTTAAATTATTTTGTCATTTTGATCTATTTCCCTAACACCTCTTCTATCCCTGCATGTCTCAATTTCATGTCTCAACAAATCATATTTATTGTAGATATCAGTAAATCCTTCCAGGCGTATCGTTGGATTTGTCTTATCACTGCTTATGAGTGATATTGTTCCTATGCCCACCAAGCGTTGGATAATATTCTGTGAAAGTTTTAAATCTTTGATTCTGTACAATTCAAGCGAATCCATTTTTTTTGTTAGAATTCCTTTGCTGATGACCAACCTCTGATTCGTAAATTTATATTTTGTACAAATAAGTTCAACGTAGTAATATAAGGCTATCAAAATACCAGTCAAACTTATAAGTAGAAAAAGGGTTTGACCTAAAGAAAAAGTAAAAAATACTCCCGCGATTAATGTGCATACCGATATGAGGTATTTATTAAATAAATTCCATTGAGAAGGACTTTCCTCCCAAATCAGCTCTTCTTTTTTCAGATCCATTTGCATTGTTTTTCTTTTTTCAAATGTAATGAATTCGTGTAATTTTTTTGTTTAAAAACTGTATATCCAATTAAAATGTTACTAAAAAGTGAAAATGATAGAATCGCTATATTTTTTCTATAACTTGAAATATATTTGCCTCATTAACCAAATTACTTCTCATGAAACCTATTCTATTAAGCATTACGCTTCTTATCAGCTGTCTGGCTCTACAGGCACAACGTATCAAAACAGATAAAATTGATTACAAATACATCAAATTACCAACTGATCCACTGGATAAGAATATCAAAAACTACCAAGCCATGGCTACATCTTCTTATGAAGAGGAAAATCAAAGACTTAGAGCAAATTATGAGAAAGAAAAACAATTAGCCGAAGACGAATACCAAAAAGAATTACTATAATACCCAACTAAAGTTAAAGAGGCAGAGGAAAAATACAATACTGAGATGGAAGCATGGAAAAAGAAATCATTAGTTGATAAAATTGTAGAAAAAGAAATTCTCAATGAAAACAACAAACCTCAAAAGCCAAATATCAATAAACCTTATAAAAGATTCGTACAAGAACCTTTACTCAAAAAATCATACGATTATTCTGCTTTGGCAAACACCTACCTGCAATTGGAAGGATTTCAAAATAACCCAGATAATGCCGTAAAAATCATAGCAACCTTAAATGGTTTCGAATATACAAAACCAAGACAGGTAACTGAAATAAAAAAAGTAACTACTGCAAGTAATGGCAATGTTACTACCAGTGATGTAACTTACTATTCAATTGAATTTACTTATCGCCATACCATGTCTGTAAAGGCAGTTGGTCCGGACGGTCGTGAAATTTTCAATCTTACTCCTCAGGAATTGAACACCTACACTGTATACAAATCAAATGGAACAACTACTTCACAGACAATTAATGAGCAGCAGTTAGTTACTACCTTTGAAGAAAAAATTCTTCAGGAAAACCTGAAGCTACTTGGTTCTGTCGTAAATGACAAAATTGGATACAAAAGAGAACTGAGAAGTACAGTATTGGAGTACCCAATCGACAAAAAAGTAAATTATTCAGATATGTTGCAAGCGTATAATGAAGCTTTATCTGGTCTTATGTCTATTGCAGTTGACGAAGAATCTGCAAAAACAAAAATCAATAAGGCTATTGATTTATGGAATGCAGCATTAAAAGAATCGAATCTGACGGATAAAAAAGCAAGAATTGATAAAGACATTACCTTATCCATCTATTTCAATTTATTGGAATGTTATTTCGCTACCAGAAACTTAACAGAGGCTGATAAAGTTTTCAGTGCCATTGGTGGCATTCAAATTACCAATAAAGACCGCAAGACAAAGGAAGCTTATGAAACGGTCTACGTTGATTTGAGAAAAAGAATGGCTGTAAACAGATAAGTCTTAAAAAATTCTAAAATAAAGGCACTCAGATTGAGTGCCTTTATTTTTTTAGCTTATTTTTTATCATCTTTGTAACAGAATGTCAAAAAATGGATTTAGCTGGAAAAAAAATTTTATTGGGTGTAACAGGTAGTATTGCTGCTTATAAGTCTGCTGAATTATGCAGAGGTTTGATCAAAAAAGGCGCAGAGGTTAAAGTTGTTATGACAGCCCATGCGGTTGATTTTATAAGTCCGCTCACCCTTTCCACACTATCTCAAAACCAGGTATTGTTGGATGTACACGATGGCAAACAATGGAATCATCATGTAGAATTAGGGTTATGGGCCGATGCCTTGCTTATAGCTCCGGCTACAGCTCATACTATCGCATCTCTTACCCAAGGACTTTGCAATAATCTACTTTTGGCTGTTTACCTTTCAGCCCGCTGTCCTGTTTTTATTGCCCCCGCTATGGATGTTGATATGTGGAAACATCCCAGCACCCAAAAAAATATAAATGAATTACGCCAAATTGGCCATGAAATAATAGATCCTCAGAGTGGTTTTTTGGCCAGTGGCCTAAACGGACAAGGCAGATTGGCAGAACCGGAATTTATCATTTCATATCTGGAGCAAAAACTGACCAATACACAGAGATGGCAAGGAAAGAAAATACTAATCACCTCTGGTCCTACCAAAGAAGCTATTGATCCGGTGAGATTCATTTCTAATCATTCTACTGGCAAGATGGGTAAGGAAATTGCTGAAAATCTAGAAAAGGACGGTGCTGAAATTATTTTCATCACTGGTCCAACTACTATTTTGCCCACTCTTTCAAAAAGTCAGATCATCAAGGTTGAGTCTGCTGAAGAAATGTATCAAGCAACTTTATCACATTATCCACAGGTTGATATAGCCATTTTTACCGCAGCTGTAGCAGACTATACACCACAAAAAAAACAAATCCAAAAGATAAAAAAACAACAGGATCTTTTACAATTGGATCTGATCAAGACCAAAGACATTGCCTATGAAATGGGGAAAATAAAAAAAACGAATCAAATTAACATCGGATTTGCCTTGGAAACAGACAATATAATTGAAAATGCGAAACAGAAGCTTGAAAGAAAAAATTTCAATTTTATAGTGATGAATCAGGCAAATGAAGAAGGAGCTGGTTTTGGATTTGACACCAACATCATTCGCATTTTAAAATCAGATCATCATTTAGAGGAATATCCTCTACTATCAAAAAAAGAAGTTGCTCAAATTATCTCAAACAATATTTATGACTTATTGTAAATCAATGGTTATGTTGAAAAAAATTCTATTTGTATTATCCATCTTACATTTTTGGGCTCTGCATACACTATCAGCCCAAGAAATTATTAGCTCTGTTACAATCAACACCCCCAAATTACAAACTGCAGATCCAAAGATCTTCAAAAGCTTAAAAACTGCTTTAGAAGAATTTCTAAATAATAGAAAATGGACAGATGATGCCTATGATCCGGCTGAAAAAATAGAAATGAACGTAATCATAACCATAGACGAAGAACTTTCTCAAACCTCTTTTAAGGCCCAGTTGACGATTCAAGCTTCCAGACCCGCTTACAATAGCTCATACAACAGTGTTCTGTTCCAATATTTGGACAAAGATTTTTATTTCAACTACGGTGAATTTGAAGTTTTGGATTTTACTGAAGGTCAATTCTCTTCTAATCTCACTTCTACAATTGCTTATTATGCCTATGTTGTATTAGGTATGGATTATGATTCTTTCTCAGAACTAGGGGGAGAAAAATACCTAAACAAAGCTTTGGATATCGTTAATGCTGTACCAAGAGGAGCTGCCAAAGGATGGACCATGCAAGAAGGGGATAGAAATAGATACTGGTTAATAGAAAATTTAACCAATGTCAGAATGCAGACATTTAGAAGAGCTATGTACCAATATCATTTATTAGGTTTAGACAGACTTTCAAAAGAAGAAACAAGAGCAGATGGTATAACAGCAATAGAGAAAGCACTTTCTATGGTTAGAGATGCCAACCAGGCATATCCGGCTACGATGCTGGTACAACTTTTTGTTAATGCCAAACGCGATGAAATCCTTAATATTTTTACTGTTGCAGATCTCAAAACCAGAAGAAAAATTTATGAGTACATGGTAAAATTAGATGGTACACATGCAGGTGATTATCAAAAACTAACAGTACCATAGCATGGATATTCAATTTTCAGAGCAACACAGATCCGGTTTTGTAAATATAATTGGTCATCCGAATGTAGGTAAATCAACCTTGTTGAACGCTATCATCGGGGAGAAGATGTCTATCATCACGCACAAGCCCCAAACAACAAGACATCGTATCATTGCCATTCTAAATGAAGATGAGCTTCAGATTGTATTCAGCGATACTCCCGGCATGATACAAAAACCGAACTACAAATTACAAGAGAAAATGAACTCCTTTGTGAAAGGCACTACGGAAGATGCAGACTTGATGTTGCTTGTGGTTGATTTGAAAGAAGTACTACAAAATGATTCTGTATTGGTTGATATTATAAAAAAAACCAAAAGTCCATTGTTCCTGGTATTAAATAAAGTTGATATTTCTAATTCGGAACTGATTCAGGAAAAAACTAATTTTTGGAAAAAACATGCATCTTTCGAAGAAATTTTTCAAATTTCCGCCCTACACAAAACAGGAACATCCGAACTACTCGAAAAGATTAAAGAAAAAATGCCTCTTGGCCCTGCATATTACCCTAAAGATCAATTCACAGACAGAAGCGAGCGATTCTTTGTTTCTGAAATCATTCGGGAAAAAATATTATTACTTTATCACCAGGAAATACCTTATGCTTCCGAAGTAGTTGTTGAAACCTTTAAGGATGATCCAGACCCTGCAAGAAAATTAGTTCGGATTCTAGCACATATTTTTGTCAGCAGAAAAACACAAAAAGGTATCTTGATAGGTGATAAAGGTAGTTCCATTAAAAAATTAGGCATAGAGTCGAGAATTGATATTGAAAAATTCTTAGAAAAAAAAGTTCATCTCGAATTATATGTTAAAGTAAAAGAAGATTGGAGAGATGATGATAAACTACTTAAATCCTTTGGTTATGAAGAATAGTTTCTTCCTGTGCTTCATCTTTATTTTTCATTTTACCATAATTTCGGGTCAAAGTCCGGAACAACCCGTTTTACAATTTATACACTCAATCAATCAACAAGATAGCCTTGCCTTCGCCGCTGTAACAAGTTCTGATCTTATGCTTAAATCTGTGAATGAACAGGGCAGATTGGCGCATACCCCCCTTAGTGTTTTTTATACTTCAGTTTTTCAAAATCAAAGAAAAAACAAATGGTTAGAAAAAATTGGCCCATTGGAGATAGACGCAGATGATAGATTAGCTCATGTCAGATGTAATTATTCTTTTTTTCTGGACGAGAAATTAAGCCATTGTGGGCAAAATCATTTTAGCCTATACAAAAATGAAAAAGATGAGTGGATCATTTTTCAAATTACAGACAGCAGATTTAAAAATTTGTGCTCATCAGAAACTGCTTTTATTCAAGATAGTATAGCTGTTGAAACATTGATGAACCTTTGGCATCAATCGGCAAGTAAATCAAATGCCTCTATTTTTTTTGATAGTCTGATGTGGCCCGAGGCTATCTATCTGGGCACTGATATCAGCGAGAAATGGAAAAGAGACGAACTAAAATATTGGTCGGCCTCTGCTTTTGAAAAAGAAACTGCCTGGGATTTTAAAGTTAATAGAAGATCCATTTACAAAAATGAATTTGATAATAACATAATTTGGTTGGAAGAAGATTTACTTACTTGGATGGGTCCTTGCAGAGGATCTGCCGTCCTGGTTAAAAAAAATCAACAATGGAAAATTACACATTATAATCTGGCAGTGGCAGTTTCAAACGATAGCATTTATAAATACATGAAAATTATTGGTTTAAAAAAACCTAAGAAATAATCGCATTCATTCTTTGCTGATAATCTGCTGACCCAAGTTCAGGAAGAATTATTATTTCCGGAAACAATTCATTTTTTTCTTTAAACAAAAAGGATAAAGCTGATAAACGTTGATTTTGATCTATTCTTTGAATTGCTTTTTCGAAAGCATCGACCTGCCCCAACATAATTAAAAGTTTTTTTGCCCTACTCATGGCTGTATATAATAAATTACGATGCAGAAGCTGCTGCTGTGAGCTATGGATAGGAATAATGATCACTTGATTCTCGCTACCTTGAAATTTATGAACCGTGATGGCATAAGCAAGTTCAATTTCTATCAATTCCTTAGAATTATAAGTAACACTTAGCTGATCAAATCTTATTTCTAGGGTCTGATCTTCAGTTGAAATGTTTACTACAAAACCGATATCACCATTGAAAACTCCTTTTTCGTAATTATTTTTCTGCTGAATCACCTTATCTCCTACCCTAAAAATTTGATTCCCGCGCAAATATTCCTGCTTTCCTTCTTGCTTTGGATTTAAAAGTTTTTGAATTGATTGGTTAACGTTTTGAGTACCAAGAATACCTTTATGCATGGGACAAAGAATTTGTACATCAATCAGAGGATCAATATTATATTTATTTTTTAATCGTTCTCCCAATAAATCGTTCATCGTATTCAGAATCGATTCCTGTTCAGAATCTTTTAAGAAAAAAAAATCACTGTCCTTTTCAATTTTCAACAAAGGTAAATTTCCTGAAATCACCTCATAAGTACTCAGAATTATCTTAGATTCAGCTGCCTGCCTGAATATTTCATAGAGATGAAACACTGCCGCTGTTTTAGATAGAATCAAGTCATTTAATATTTTTCCAGGTCCAATACTGGGCAACTGATCAACATCTCCCAAAATCAACAGTTGCGTATGAAAAGAAAGTCTATTCAAAATAGAATAAAATACAAAGGTATCAATCATAGACATCTCATCTATGACAATTAGGTCATAAACTAGTTTTTCAGTAAGAGCAGGTGAATGATTTGAAGATGCAAAACGATTGATTTCAAAAGCAGAATGAATGGTATAAGCCTTTTCACCTGTAATTTCTTCCAGTCTCTTTGCAGCCTTACCTGTAGGTGCTGTAAGTAAAACTTTCAATTTCGACTTTTGAAATATATCTACAATTACTTTCGTAATTGTACTTTTTCCTGTACCTGGTCCCCCAGTCAGAATTGCAAAACGATTTTTTAATATTCCCTCAATTGCTGTCCTTTGGTGATGGGATAAAAAAGCAGGTAAATTATGTTGAATACTTTGAAATTCAACCTTATTTTGAACAGGGTAAGCGATATAATCTGTCAATATTTTTTTTATTGATTTCTCTATTTTTAAAACATAATGTAAAGCAAGATACATTTCGCCCGAGTCACCTGGAATGAGCTCAAATTTCTGACTATTCAACAATTTCTCGTAGAAGATTGATTCTTTAGTACATTCAATTTTTGTTAGTAAAAAAAGTTCTTTAAGATATACCTGAAAAGGCAAGATGGTACTTCCTTTGCTCAATTGTAATTGTAAAATATGCGCTGTTGCCGCCTCAAATCTATCAATACTTGACTCGGAGCACCCCATTTGCAATGCCAACTGATCTGCTTTTAAAAAACCAAAACCTTCAATTTCCCAAATAAGTAAATAGGGATTATTTTCTAAGGTAGCAATCGAGGCATCAGACCATTTTTTAAATATAGGTGTAGCGTAATGACTGGGAATATTTTTGTTTTGCAAATAAAATATAAGGTCTCTAATTTTTTTTTGCTCAACCCAGGAACTGAGAATTGCATTGTACTTTTTATGTCCAACACCTTCTACTTCAAGTAATTGCTCTGGTGAATTTTCAATGATTTCCAGAGTATTCATCCCAAATTTTTTGACAATCCTTTCAGCAAAGACGGGACCGATTCCCTGTATTTGAGAGGAAGACAAATAAGCGATTAAACTGTCAACATCATTCGGTGCTTGAGCTTGAAAGGATTGAATTTGGAATTGAGTGCCATATTTAGGATCATTTTTTTCAATATAAGTAGCCTCAATAAAGTTACCTACTTCCAAAACAGCAATATTACCCGTTATTATAACCGATTTATGATCCTGGGTTTTCAATTTAGCAATTGCAAAACCATTTTCATCATTTTGATAAATAAACTGTGTGATAAAACCTGTTATTATATCCATAATCAGAAATAAAAAAACCCTGAAAATTCAGGGTTTAGTGAGGTCGGAAGCGGATTCGAACCGCTGTGCAAGCTTTTGCAGAGCTCTGCCTAACCGCTCGGCCATCCGACCATAAAAAGGAAGTTGATACAAAATTAATCCTAGTTTTATTTATTCCAAACATTGTGACCTAAAAAGATGAAACATTTAAAAAAAAGCCGCAAAAACTTAATTTACTTAGGTAAAATGATTCTAAAAGTAGTACCAACACCCAATTGAGAACTTTTAACCAAGAGCTTACCCTTATGATATCTTTCAACAATTCTTTTTGACAAAGATAGTCCTAAGCCCCAACCCCTTTTTTTGGTAGTAAACCCAGGTTTAAAAATCTTATTCAGTTGAATTCTTGGTATACCTTTTCCCGTATCGGATATATCTAAGATAATATGGTTTTGGTCTTCAGTTAACTGGACTGTTATTTTACCTTTGCCGTCCATGGCATCTAGCGCGTTTTTTAAGATATTTTCCAAAACCCAATCAAATAATGTAGGATTTAATTTAACCATCAACTCTTTGCCATGATCCTCTGGAAAAAAGAACTCAAT